>ENA-OPYE01000062-OPYE01000062.1-human-gut-metagenome-genome-assembly--contig:-NODE-62-length-84483-cov-47.472000_pt1 | contig 84483 bp, 72 predicted proteins | sample MGYA00241063_ERZ501442 | MGnify/ENA primary metagenome ERZ501442 (study PRJEB25962, sample SAMEA1967055) | human gut metagenome | biome: human gut; feature: human-associated habitat; material: faeces... | reverse complement strand
AGGTAATGGAACGCCCGAATACGGGGAAGGCCCCCTCGGGAGAGATGAAACGTTCCAGAATCATGCCGAAACGCTGCATGCGCTTCTGGGCACGCTGGAAATTGCAATCCGGCGCATTCCATATCTTATTTTTTCCACTGTTCGTAAAGACTTCCAGACACTCCACATACATGGGATGGAGTACGAAGCTGTTGTAATAGTCAAAGGCAAATCCCGGTCCGTCGCTATAGAAGCCGTCACCTACATACCACTCTTCCACCTTGCGCAGAGCGGAGACAATACGGTAAGCATCACTCTTGGCACCAGCCTTGCGCAGGAAACATTCTACCGTAGACGAGAACAGCAGCCAGTTGGTATAAGGAGGGTCCACACGGCGCAACTGGGTGAACTCTTCAATGTAACGCCGTTTAGTCAAACTATCCAGAGGCACCCACAAAGCATCGTATCCTCGCAGGAAGCTTTCAGCAACATAAGCGGCATCGACCAGCGGCTGTCCCTCTTTCCGCCAAAGTAGGTAATCCTGACTTTCCGGGTCTACCGCCTGCGCATAACTTTTCAATGCCCACTCGCGGAGCTGCCTGCGCTGCTTGCCTTCGGCAGTGTCATCGTCCGGCAAAGAGAGCCAGGGTGCCAACCCCGCCATCAGACGTCCGAAACATTCCATATAGGTCACCCGTTTGTCGCGTCCATCCCAAGTGGGGCTAAGCTCCACCTGCATATTTTCCTGGAGCTTCCCTTCACTCATATTGCTCAGTACCGGAGCAGCCATTTGATACAACACCCCGGCCCAAAGTTCGCGGTCTGTCACTTCCTTCTCTTTTTTCTTCTTGGCAGCCATTTCCTGAGCGGGCAGCAATAAAACTGCCACCAGCAGCAGCCATAAGTAGTTACTTTTTCTCATGATATTATTTAAGTTTGTTTTTCAATACTGCAAAATTACCCCATTCCCGGTAATTTCGGGGGCACTATTGTTTCAAAAAGGGGTAAATATCGGTCATTAGTACCCCAAAAGCTCAGAAATCACAAGAAAAAGCCTAAGATTAAACCGTGCTACGACGGAAGTGAATAAAGTATTTGCCGCTATATTTGTTTCTTCATGAACTGCACCAGTACGAGGGCAATGCAATAAGCTATAATCTGTTCAAACCAAAAGTCAAGTCCTTCAAACATATTACTCATTATTTTAATAGACACCCATTCCTTTTTCTGATAACAAAGGAAAGGAGTTTATTCGGAATAATGAATTTCCATACGACTCAAAAAATGTTCTATTTTTCCGGATTACAGACAAAACTGAGAATATCCACCAAGACACTGACTACTTCCATATTACATTAAATGTCCCGAAAACCGATATATTCTCCTGCCAAAAGACTATTTTTGCAACAAATATCCATAAGCATACCATGGCAGGCATCTATATTCATATACCTTTTTGCAAGACACGCTGTATCTATTGCGATTTCTATTCCACCACTCGCAGCGAATTGAAGCAGCAGTACATCCGTGCCTTGTGCACTGAACTGAAAACCCGCAAGGGTTATCTGAAGGAAGAACCGATAGAGACCATCTACTTTGGCGGAGGAACTCCCTCACAGCTCGCTCACGAAGATTTCGAGCAGATATTCCGGACTATCAAAGAGGTGTATGGAACAGAACATGCCGAAGAAATTACCCTCGAGGCCAATCCCGACGACTTGACGGAAGAATATGTGTCCATGCTGCGTACCCTCCCCTTCAACCGCATAAGCATGGGAATACAGACATTCGACGCCCCCACCCTGAAACTGTTGAACCGCCGGCACAATGCCGCGCAAGCCATCGCAGCCATACACCGCCTCCGCCAAGCCGGCTTCCGGAATATCAGCATCGACCTTATCTATGGACTACCGGATGAAACAGACCAACGGTGGGAACGCGACCTGCAACAAGCCGTCGGCCTTGATGTGGAGCATATCTCCGCTTATCATCTGACTTACGAAAAAGGCACCCGCATCTACGAAATGCTGCAGAGCCATCGTATCAGCGAAGTGGATGAAGAGAGTAGCGTGCGCTTCTTCTCGGCGCTCATGGACACCCTGGGAGCCGCGGGGTATGAGCATTACGAAATATCCAACTTCTGCAAGCCCGGCATGTACTCACGCCACAACACTGCTTACTGGAAAGGCATTCCGTATTTGGGCTGCGGCCCTTCCGCCCACTCCTTCAATGCGGAGACAAGGGAATGGAACACAGCTTCTCTGGAAGGATACATAAAGTCCATTGAAGAGGGACAGCGTTCCTCCGAAACAGAAATCCTGGATAAAGTGACCCGTTACAATGAATACATCATGACTTCCCTGCGTACCATGTGGGGAGTCTCCCTGACATATACGGAAGAAGCCTTCGGCACAGAGTTGCGCCAATATTGCACGAAGATGGCAGCCCCCTACCTCCAAAGCCACAAACTGGAGATGCAGGCAGACCGCCTGCACCTGACCCGGGAAGGCATCTTTGTTTCGGACGGCATAATAAGTGACCTGATGTTCATTGAATAACAACAAAACCGGGAGACTGCATGACCGAACAAGAAGTCAGACGCTACTTGCGCCAAATGAAGGAAGAAGACTCGGAACGGGCTTTTCACAGTTTCTACAATCTGTGCTACGACCGCTTGTTCCGTATTGCCTGCTATTTCGTGAAGCACGAAGAGTGGGCGCAAGAAATTGTGCTCGACGTCTTCATGAAGCTTTGGGAACAACGCGCCCGGTTGCCGGAAGTGAACAACATAGAGGATTACTGCTTTATCCTTACCAAAAACGCCTCCCTCAATTACCTGGAAAAAGAGAACCGACACCCTACACTCTCGTCCGAACAGCTTCCCGAACTTTCCGGCCAGGCCGATTCTCCCGAAGACACTCTTATCAGCGAAGAACTGTTTGCCCGATATGTCAAGGCGCTCGACCGCCTGCCGGAGCGTTGCCGTGAAGTATTCATCCGCCTGCGCGAAGAGAAACAAAGCTATGCACAAGTGGCGGAGGAGCTGAACATCAGCACAAAGACAGTAGACGCGCAACTGCAAAAAGCACTCACAAGACTCAAGGAAGCATTGCTGACGGAGTGAACTCTGCTTCATCTTCCTCGCAAGAAGCCCCGTATGCATATATGAGATGCACATCTCGAACCGCATGAGATGCACATCTCGAACAACATGAGATGCACATCTCATGCAGACTTTCCCTATTGATTGAAACAGAGAAGCAAGGAAGTCATACGTAGGCAGGACGGACTTTCACGGACAAAGAGCTTCAGATTAACATTATTTCAGGATATAGGCATAGGGAATTCCTGAAAAGCAGCTGTCTTTACATACGGAAAAGGAGTCATAGGCTCTTAATAAATTGCCAAAAATGAAAGTGAATAACGAGAATTTCGACAAGGTACTGAACAAACTGGTTGCTTCTACCCGTTCCCCACGAGGACGCTTTACGGCAGAGAACAGCTGGAGGCTGCTGGAAAGCCGTTTGCTAAAGCGCCGCAGCATGAAGCGGTTCTGGATGCGTACAGCCAGTGCCGCAGCCGTAGTCCTGCTCTGTGTAACGAGCTGGGCAGCCTATCAGTTCTTATACGTAGCACCACCACGGGAAGCCATTCCCACAGAAGCCATACATACTACCGAGGAAACCCAAGTAATTCATAGCGTACTGACATTCGATCAGCAACCCTTGCAGGAAATCGTCCGTCAACTTTCCGAAACGTTCCGTACCGATATACGTATCGAAGGAGACAGCCTGAAGAACTATCATATGACAGCTACCTTCCGCGAAGGGGAGAGTCTTACAGAAATCCTCGACCTACTGAAGGACGCCGGCAACTTTACCTATAAAAAAGAAAACAACACTATTATCCTTACTACTAAACTTAACTGACAATGACCAGCTCTACTATCTGTTCGCACCACCGCATCAGAACCGTACTTCTGATGTGTGTGGTTCTTTTAAGCGCCTCACTCCATGCACAGGCACAAAACAAGGAAACACGTATAAACCTGAATATCCGTAACGCAACTTTAGAGAGTTTCGTGAAGCAACTGGAAAATGCAACCGGATTCTCCTTCATCTATGGGGAAGAAGTAAAGCTCACGCACCGCATCACACTGGAGATGAAACAAAAGAACATCAGTGAGATATTGCAACGTGCCTTTGAAAACGAACCCATAACGTTCGAAATATCCGGAAAGCACATTCTACTCCATAAGCGGCCCGTGCCGCAGAAACCCGTTAGCCGTAAGTTCACCATCAGCGGATACGTGACCGACGGAGCGTCTTCCGAGACGCTGATTGGTGCCAATATCCTTGAGAGTCGTCGTTCCACAGGTACTGCCACCAATCCTTTCGGTTTCTATTCCCTCACCCTGCCGGAAGGGGAAACGGAACTGGTTTTCTCCTACCTGGGCTACGAAAGCCGGCATAGCCGGTTCGAACTGACGAAAGACACCTTGCTCAACGTCAGGCTGGACAGCAATAACCAGCTGGCAGAGGTCGTGGTGCTCTCGGACAAGCGGGAGGCCGGCATAGAAAGCACAGCCATGGGAGCGCATGAGATACCGATGACACAAATCAGGCATACCCCGTCCATATTGGGAGAAGCCGACCTGCTGAAGACCATTCAGCTGATGCCGGGTGTGCAAGCCGGTATGGAAGGTTTTGCAGGCATGTATGTGCGAGGGGGAGGTCCCGACCAAAACCTGGTTATGCTGGACGGGATTCCAGTTTACAACGCAGACCACCTGCTGGGAGTATTCTCCATCTTTACGCCCGAAGCGGTAAAGAACACCACACTCTTCAAAAGTTCTTTTCCTGCCCGCTACGGCGGGCGTCTTTCGTCTATAGTAGATGTACGGACCAACGACGGGGACATGCATAAATACCACGGCGCATTCAGTATAGGCCTGCTGACGGACAAACTGCATATCGAAGGCCCTATCTGGAAAGAACGGACCTCCTTCAGTTTCAGCGCACGAGCCATCCCCACCCTATTCTTCAAAAATCTCATTGTAGACAAAGACGACACCTATTCCGACAAATACAACTACTATTTTTACGACGTCAATGCAAAGGTCAACCATAAGTTCAGCGACCGTAGCCGCATCTTCCTCAGTTTCTACAAGGGGAAGGACCACTATCATTATGACAGTTACTACCACGGTGACAATTACGACAACAGCATTAAGAATTATTCCAAGGACAACAGCCATCTGAATTGGGGAAACACCATCGCCTACGGCCGCTGGAACTATGTATTCAACAGCAAGCTGTTTTGCAACACCACCGTCTCATACAACAAATATGAGATGGGGCTGGACGGAAACATGGAAGATACCTATACTGTCGCCAATAAAGTACAAGACAGATACTATTACTCCTCCAAGTTCAACTCCGGTATCCGTGACTGGAGTGCGCGTATGGACTTTGACTACACCCCCATGCCGCAGCACCACATCAAGTTCGGTGCAGAGTACATCCACCATACGTTCCGTCCGGGAATAGCTACCTCGAAAATACAAGATATAGATAATGGCGCCCTCCAGGAAGATACGGTTTACAATACCAGCAACAGCCATGCCATGCGCGGACAAGAAATCTCCCTTTACGCCGAAGACAATTTCAATGTAAACGCCAGGTTCAGTCTGAATGCAGGTGTACGCACATCGCTGTTCCACACACAAGGGAAAAGCTACTATTCGCTGCAGCCCCGCCTTTCCGCCCGCTATGACCTCGGACAAGGATATTCCGCCAAAGCATCCTATACGTGCATGGCACAGTATGTGCATATGCTGTCCTCCACTCCGCTGTCTATGCCTACCGACCTCTGGGTGCCCATTACCAAAGACATCAGTCCGATGTATGCCAACCAGTTCTCCATAGGAGGCTACTATTCCGGACTGCCGGGTTGGGAGTTCTCCGTCGAGGGATATTATAAACAGATGAAACACATACTTGAATATCAAGACGGTGTATCCTTCTTCGGCACCTCTACCAACTGGGAAGAAAAAGTGGAAATGGGCGAAGGCCGCTCCTTCGGTCTGGAACTGATGGTACAGAAAACATTGGGCAAGACTACCGGCTGGCTGGCATATACCCTATCCAAGACCGATCACCGTTTTAAGAACGGTACCATCAACCAAGGCCGATGGTTCCCCTACAAATATGACCGCCGCCACAGCATCAGCCTCAATCTCAGCCATAAGTTCAGTGACCGCATTGATGCAGGAGCTTCCTGGATATTCAATACCGGTGGATGTATCACTATCCCCGAAAAGGCAACAATCATCATCCGGCCCGATGGCTCTATTGAGGAAACCGGTTACATCTCCCGGCGTAACAATTACCGCCTTCCCGCCAGCCATCGTTTGAATCTCGGCGTCAACTTCAACAAGAAGACCAAACATGGTATGCGTACCTGGAATATCAGTATCTACAATGCATACAATGCCATGAATCCGAACATCGTTTACAGCAAATACAAAAATGGATACAACGTATACTACGATGATTTCTACGAAAGTATTTATCATGGAAATACCGGGCAGAAGAAAGCTCAAACTGTCATCAAGAAAATAACAATACTGCCTTGTATTCCTTCTGTTACCTATACTTATAGATTTTAAAAACAAATCCGGCATATGAAAACAAAAATGAAATTACACCTTATTATATACATAACTATTGTAGGCTTCCTAACAGCCTGCGAAAACGAGATTCCTTACAATCCCGGACAACAAGATCCGCAAATCATCATGAACGCCTTGCTCGAAACCGGACAAGCTGAGAATGATGTCTATCTCCATTTAGGCGAGGGCTATAGTATTGAACATTTGAACGAAGCAACTCTTTTCCTCTACATCAATGGCAAAATAGCAGAAACTCCGAAAGCGGTTTCCCCGGAAGAAATTTATGGGCATCTGGAAGGAGAACTTGATAAGGACATTTATGAATCATTACTGAAAAGTATACGTTTCAAGAAATATCGTCTGACCAGCACACTGCATCCCGGTGACAACATACGTCTGGAAGCCACTGCCGAAAACGGAAAATACCATGCCAGTGCCGAAGTCACCGTGCCACAACCGATAGAGAGCCTGCACGTGGATACTTGCCTGGCCTACCTGCGCGAGTACAGCGGGAAAACCCTTTACCGCCAATACAAAATTACATTGCAAGACCGCCCCAACGAGAAGAACTACTACCGGCTGGACATTTGGAATGACCGTAGTTACTATTGCAAATGGAAAGAATATCTGGAGGATGAAAACGGCAGCCTCATCAAAGTGGAAGACGAGGACGGCTCTTGGCATTGGGCCTCCATACCTAGAGACACTACCATCCTTGCTCCCCGGCAGAACGAAATCATCAACCGGGAAGATGTTATACTGACTGACGGCCACCCCAGCAACTATGATGATGAAGAAAATGAATTGTTTCCCACCATAAATAACAAATACAACATATTCAATGATAACACTTTCCGTAACTCTTATGCCACATTGAAAGTATACACCCCTCTCTACCAAGATTATTATCCGATAGAGGGACACTACTACGACCATATATCCCGCAAACAAACCATCACCGTACGGTTGCTTAGCATCACTGAAGCCGAATACCGCTATCTAAAAGCCTTAAACTGCCTGGATGATGGGGATTACGACGATGCTTTAATGGAACCTATCAGTCTGCCTTGCAACGTCATAGGCGGATTAGGCTTTGTGGGAGTCTGCTCTGAAAGCAGAGTAATCATAGAATTACCCGAAACTATTTGGCAATAACATTTTGACTAATAAAAATCCTTTTATCCATTACTACAAATATAAATTCAGTTAGTCCACATTACATTCGTATTACAAAAAGCATCTAAATAAAGCATTTTCACACTATAAAATTGATTTAAGTCAAGAAATGAAGGTATAAACTACACTTTTTCCCTTATTCATTTTTGTGTTATAAAACATATACCTACATTTGCATAGGTAAAAGAAAAAGCTAAGCGCTTAGAGAGTTTTCAATAGGTATTAGATTGAAATTAGTTTTTAGGAATAACAATTAAAAAGTAGGTATTATGAAACGTTTAGGATTAACATTAGTGGCAGCAGTCTGCCTGACTGCTACAACATTTGCAGCAGAAAACCAGCCTACAACTGCAAAATGGGAAGGTAACATCAACATAACAAAGTTGAGCAAGTATTTGAATCTGGATTCCAACCAGCATGAAGAAGTGGCAAACATCTGCGAATATTTTACAGAACAGATGGAACGCGCTACAAATTCCAAGAAGAATCAGGAGAAGTTACTCCGTAATGCAGTTTATGGTAATCTGAAGTTGATGAAAAAGACTCTGAATGAAAAGCAGTATGCCGATTATGCCAGAGTATTAAATGTCACACTGCAGAACAAAGGTATCGAAGTGAAATAAGCTTCGCTTCTGATGAATACGAAAATTGTATTTGATAAATAAAAAGGCATTGGACTTTAAAGGTTCAATGCCTTTTCTTTACGTCAACGCCACCAAAGTCTGCGGCGTCAACTCCCTAACCAAATAATTCTTATCACTTTACAAGCAGAATCTGTCTTGCAGTTCTTTTTTATACTTTCTGGAAACCAGCAGTTCCGTAACTTTGTCAAATGGTGGATAAAGCATGCATTTGCTATCCTTTATAATCATCAGATAATCAATATTGATAATATACGATTGATGTATCTGCACGAAACTGGATGAATATTGAGTAATCTGCTCAGCAGTCATTCCGCGACGCAGCACCAATGGCGGCTGGTTGTTTAGTATCACCTCCCACTGTTTACGCTCGGAGCAATAGCGAAAAAAACCGATTTCAGCCGGACGCAATGCACGCATATCATTGGTTGGCGTAAATACGATAAATGTCTGTCCGGTATGCAACGGCGCACCAATGGGATATGACATTCTCTGCCCAGCTTCTGCCTGCTCTACAAAACGTGCAAGAATATCCCGAAACTCCTGCTCTTCAAAAGGTTTCAACAGATAGTCGAACGCAGCCTCCCGGATAGCCTGAACCATATACTTATCATAAGCCGTATAGAAAACAATCCGCATGTTCCATGAAACACTGCCACGTATTTCCTGCAGTAGTTCCATTCCTGTCATATCCGGCATTTCCACATCCAAGAACAACAAATCCGGCTGTACCTTGGCAATGAGTTTTTTCCCTTGCTTGCCATTACGGGCAGTTCCCTTCAAAGAAAAGCGTGCATCCTTTCCCAATTCAAAACTCAGATTCTCAAGAGCCACCTCATCGTCGTCAACTATTGCAACCTTATATTTATCCATGTTTCTTTTATGTTTTTCTTTTCGCGAATATATACATAATCCTGCTCCCATACAAAGCAACAAGAAGCCATTTACGGACTATTTATCCGTAAATATGCCTATCCTTGCAAAAAACGAGATTAAACGGTTCTTTTAAATCCTGTAATCGTAGTTGTCTGGCAACCAGAAAGTCACCTCACATCCCATCTCACCACTCTGTAGAGAGACATTGTGCACTGAAACATCAATGGCCTCCTTATTCTTATTGTTGAGAATCTGAATGGTCTGCATAATGACTTTCATTCCCGTCCCCGTGCCCCGGTTCCGACTGTCTGGACGATAACCGCCACCATTATCCGTTATCTTTATACAGATACCGTTTCCCCGGCGGCAGACCGAAACCCAAAGATTACGTTCACCTTCCTTCTCGCGCAATGCATGCTTCACTGCATTTTCAACCGGAATTTGAATCATCATAGACGGAATCCTTATTTGCTCCGGCTGCACATCCTTTTCTATCTTCAGTTCCGAATGAAAATCCGGACCTAAAGAACGGCGTTCCAGATTAATATATGTTTTCACAAAATCCAGCTCCTCTGCCAAGGTTACACACAGTTGTTCCGCCAATTCCAGATTGCGACGCATCAGTTTTACCAGCGACGAAAGCTCTTGCTTTTCTTCTACATTCCGCTCCGCCATCTCCCTGTTCAGCACATTGAAGATGAAATGAGGGGACAAGCGGTTACGGATATTCTCCAGACGAAGTGTAGAGACTGTGCGATGATTCCGTGCAAGCAACAAAGCACGTTTCTTTTTGCTGTACAGATAAAGGAAAACCGCCGTCAATATAGATACAACAGCTACAGCAAACACGACAAACTGTGTCTGCCTCAGCACCAGCACCTCGTTTTTCTGCTCCTGAAGCAAAACCCGATGTGCCATCAAGGTAGAATCCTGCTGATAACGCAAAGTCAAGTCTGCCGTACGCATCCGGACACGCTCATTCCTGATAGAATCATCAAGCAGGTTGTTCCTCTGCAGATAGTGATAAGCCCTCTTGTAGTTGCCGGTTTCCTCGTAAAACTGCTGAAGGTATTTATTACGGATATGTACCATATCAGGGTCGATGCCCGGAGGGACTACACTCTCGGACAATAAACGACGCGCCTCTTGAAAGTCTTTCTGAAGCAGAGCCAATTCTATTTTCTGCGTATCGATATAATATAGTGCAGTACTTACCCCCATTTCCTCAAAAAAAAGTTGGCATTCATTTATATATTTAACAGCCAAATCAACCATATTCAGTTGAAGATAACAGTCTCCTAAATTCAACCTCCCCAGATTAAGTTCAAAACTCATATCATCATATCCTTCGACTAAATCAATAACCTTTTGGAAATATTTTATCGCTGTCTGGTAATCCTCCCTATAATAGTAAGAAGTCCCTCTATTATTCAAATAAATATATTTTTCATAAGGTAGCATACTGTCATAGCTTTCTCCTGCTAGATTATAATAGTAATCACACTGTTCAAAATCACGCATGGTAACATATACTTGTGCCAAACCATAATAAATGGGAGGTTTCTTGGTAGAAGCTATATGCAAAGAGTCGCACATCAACAAAGCTCTCCTATACCAAGCTGCCCCTATATCCAATTTTCCTAAACGGTTATTCGCATCTGCAAGATTCATCAAAATATCCGGCACCACTTCAATCCTAGTCCCTCTCATCCGTAATTCATAAGCCTTCCGGAAACAAATTTCGGCAGAATCCATATTCCCAACACGTGCAAAGATATTTCCCTTCATATTGAAACATTCAGACTCCAAATCTGCCATTTGAGAAGAACTATGCTGCCTTTCTATAAAGTCATGTATCTGCTGGATTACGATTTGTGCCGAATCAAGCTGTGAAGTAATCAAATATGTTTTCAGTGTCATTGCCAGATAATTATACTTGACCAAGCTATCCTTTGCCTCTTCCATCTTTTGAAAAGCCTTCAACCTTACCTTTCGGGGCACAATGGCCACAGAATCTCCATTTATATGGGAAAAATCCTCAAAAGCTCTCATTTCTGTGTATACGTCCTCTTTATCTCCGGGCGCACAAGCTCCTAGAAGCACAAACCCTAATATCCAATAAATATAAAATCGAATTCGCTTATCCATCCTCTCTCTCCCATGTTTCTCGTAATTAGATTATTTATTCAATACATCTGCAAACTTAAAATATTTTTGCGAAATACCGTCAAGCATAAGGCGTATTTCTCAACCACAAAAGAGCATACGCTACCGCTTTATTAAAACGAAACAAAAAATCACATCATAGTACAATATTTAGCTACATAAACCATTGAAACAACATTTTAGTACATTTCAAACTTTTTCTCATTTTCTTATTTACATTTTTATTAATTACTTTGTGGATAAAGAATTGCGAATATACTCAATCAAACAAAATAATACAATCACACAAAGAAAGACTATTTCCAAAAGAAAACAGTTCTTTTACATAATTTATAAGTTCTATGTTAGACAGTGGACAAATCATAGCAGATAGATACGAGCTACTCAAACAACTAGGAAGAGGAGGATTTTCTGAAGTTTGGCTGGCACAAGACAAACTTACGGATGTTAAGGTCGCCATAAAAATATATGCTCCAGGGATGGGGCTTGACGATGCGGGGATATCCCTTTTCACACAAGAGTTCTCCCTCGTATTTGATATGAATCATACCAATTTACTGCATCCTACTTATTATGACTGCTGGGAACGGATGCCATACCTGATTTTGCCTTTTTGCAAAAACGGTTCGGCCTTCCAATACCTTACTGACAACAACCGGATAACAGAAACGGAAAGCTGGCATTTGCTCCATGATGTTGCAGAGGGACTGGCTTATCTTCATGCAAAAACTCCCCCGGTTATCCATCAGGATATAAAACCCGATAATATTCTGATTAATGATGAGAATAGGTATATGATTACGGATTTCGGAATCAGCGCACGGATTAGAAGTACATTACGCAGGAACCAAGGACAAGAATCCAGTGGAGGAACTTTGGCCTATATGGGACCAGAACGTTTTGGTCCATCTCCCGCCCCTATTATGGCTAGTGACATTTGGTCATTGGGAGCAACAATGTATGAGCTTCTAACCGGTATGCCGCCCTATGGCGATCATGGAGGCGTATTGCAAAAAAACGTGGAAACTGTATATACTAAAACAACAATGATTCAACTTGATGAATTTCGACGATAATACATGCAAATAGCTGATAATAAGGAAAGAAAGTACAAAAACCAAATCATAAATAGATTTAAACGAATCATAGTTTATTGGGGATATGTGGGAACATTTACGGGAAAGATATTACCTTTGTGGCAGAAATAAAAAACATAGGAACATGAAGATTACCATCATCACAAAGGAATGCAAGACTAAAGACAAAGACGCTCCTGCAAAAGCCAATCTTTGTTTTCGACTCCGAGATAAGGATGTTGACCTCAAAGTCCGTTCCGACATTGAGGTTATGCTTGACTATTGGGACAATGAGGCACTTTCCTATCGAAGGACAAAGAAAGTACCATCTGACGAGCAGAAGAAAGTCAAGGTTTTGGTGCAGACCATTACAACGGCTCTTAGCGAGCAGTACAACTCTGCGACTGCTGATGTTGCATGGATGAAGAATGTGATTGATGAATGTGTCAATCCAACTTCAAAGTCAACAGAGACATTGACTACAGTTGTTTCGAGAATGGAACAATACATTGCGGAACATCCCATGAGTCCGAAATCAGCACTCGTTTATAAACCAACGATCAAGAAGCTTCAACGCTATGAAGCCTACAAGAGGGAAATAGAGGGAAAGAAAGGCTTCACGCTCTATTGCGAGACAATCCGCCCCGAAGAGTATCTTGATTTTCGTGAGTATGTCATAAACGAATATATTCATTACAATGACTACCCTGAGTTTTACGAACAGTTTAACCTTGGTATGCACCCTCCCAAGCAGATGTCAAGCACACAGATTATAGGTATCATGCATCATCTGCGTATTGTTGGGCATTGGTGCATCAAGATGGGGTTTACAACAAACCGCTCATGCGATGCATTCACTATCCCTGCAGCCGTGCAAGGCACACCTTTTTATCTGACGATAGAAGAACGTGATAAGGTTTACAATGCAAACCTACACAACAAGCCAGAGTTAGAAGTGTATCGTGACTTGTTCATCTTCCAATCAATGGTGGGTTGTAGAGTCGGAGACATGTTCTCTTTTACCAAAGACAATATTGTTGGTGACATATTGCAGTATCTTCCACACAAGACCATGCGCAAACGGTCGCAGACCGTGAGCGTCCCGCTTACCACAAAGGCTATGGAAATATTAAAACGTTACGATGGCAAGCAAGAAAAGCTTCTGCCGACAAAGCAAGTGTATCAATACAACGAGGGCATCCGTGCCGTGCTTCGAGAATGTGGCATTAACAGAATGGTTACTATCCTTGACACCGTCACAGGAAAGGAGGTTCAGAAGCCAATATGTGATGTCGCTACAAGCCACATGGCAAGACGCAACTTTATCGGCAACCTATACAAGAAAGTGAAAGACCCTGAGCTTGTGAGTTCCATGACAGGACATGTAAACGGAAGCAGAGCTTTCGCTAGATACAGAGAGATTGATGAGGAAACGAAAGTAAATCTTGTCAACCTCATCAACTAACGTTTATACAGTCTACCAGTTATACATCATTATATAGAGTAGCATGAAAGTAACAGCATTCATCCGAGAAACATCGGCAAAGAACAACATAACCGACCAGGCGCACGTTTATTTCCGTGTGCGTGACGGCAAGACTGACATCAAGGCTGTCAGCGAGTTATCCATCAATCCTAATCATTGGAGCGCGGAACGACAGGGTTACAAGACACGTGTGGCTCTTGTAGCGGAGGCAAAGCGCACAGCATTCGACAAAGCCGTGCAGGACTTGACGGCACTTATATCCGCACAATATTATCATGGAGCGGACAGCCGTTGGCTAAAAGGTGTTATTGAGGAGTTTCATCATCCTAACATCAACATCCGCCAAGGCAGAAAAGGTGACGAATACAGTCTTGTGTATCAATGCCAACAGTATGCCGAGAACCATCCGATGGAAAAGGAATCCATAAGGCATCATGAGCATAACGTACGTAAGCTGCAGCACTTCGAGCGTTTCCAAAGGGAAATTATGCGTAGACGAGGTTACACCATGCGACTTGATGCCATAACAGCCGATGACTTGCGTGAGTTTCATAAATATCTGGTAAACGAGGCTGAATATTATGAACATTATCCTCAAATCTTCGATGACATAGAGGAGCGTTTCAAACCACGCCAACTAACGGAAAATTCCATCAATACTATATTCAGAAGAATACGCACGGTTGTGAACTGGTGTTTGAAGCATAATATTACGACAAACGACCCTTTCGCAACCTTTGAGATGCCTAAGGTGCTGGACAGCCCTCCATTTTATCTTACACTTGAAGAGCGTGACAAAGTCTACTATGCCGACCTCAGTAACGAAACGCCATCCACACAAGTATATCGTGACATATTCATGTTTCATTGTCTCATCGGCTGCCGTGTGGGAGACCTTGAAAAGATGACACGTGCCAACATCGTTGATGGTGCTGTGGAATACATTGCTGAAAAGACAAAGAACCACAAACCACGCACCATCCGAGTACCGCTCAATGATAAGGCGAAAGCGATTCTCGCTAAATATGCAGACCTTGAAACGAGATTGTTGCCAAAGATAAATCAGAACATATACAACCGTCAGATTAAGAAAATTCTAAAACTGCTCGGCATTGACCGCATGGTGACTGTTATTGACAACAAGACTCGTGAGCCTATACAGAAACCAATCTGTGATATCGCGACAAGCCACACTGCAAGAAAGACGTTCATCGGCAACCTATACAAGAAGGTGAAAGATCCAAATCTTGTTGCATCCCTTTCGGGACACACAGATGGCAGTCGAGCTTTTGCACGTTACAGAGAAATCGACAACGAGATGAAACGCGAGCTGGTGAAATTGATAGACTGACCTATTGCGAGTTTGCCAAAATTGCGTTTCAAAAACGGATATTCAATAAAAACGTTGGCGTTTAGAAGAAAATACTATACCTTTGCAGACAAACAAGAACCAAAAATATAATAAAAAGGTTTCAAAAATATGGTACAGACATCAAGCCAAAGCACTGTAAATAAGATAGAAATGAGGCTTAGAGGGAAAGGGCGTGGTTCGATAGTCTTTCAACAAGATTATGCAGACTGCGGAACACCATCAGCCGTGAAGTCAACATTCCATCGGATGTACACTGACGGAATGTTGGTGCGGCTGGCTCATGGCATTTATTATTACCCCAAAGAGGACAAGGAATATGGACTTGGCATTATCTATCCGTCTGTTGAAGACATTGCCCAGGCTATAGCCAAACGAGACAAGGCGAAGATTGTACCTATGGGAGCATATGCCTTGAATCGTCTCGGATTGTCCACGCAGATGCCCATGAATGTCGTGTTCCTGACCAACGGCGCACCACGTAGGATAAAGATCGGAAACGGGCGTGGCATCCTGTTCAAACATTCTTCTTCGGGCAAGAACTTTGCCTATAAATCAGAGCTGATGATGCTTGTTGTAACAGCCATGCGCGCCATAGGCGAGAACAAAATAACCGACGAGGAACGCAACGTGCTTGTTGAGCACGCAAAGAATGTAAACGACAACGATTTCAACCATGATATAAAACTTGCCCCTGCATGGGTGCGCAAAATACTAATTGTACGATGAAATTCATAGACATACCAGAAGATAGACAACGTGAAGCTATCAATACCGTGGCATTGCAGACCGGATTACCGCCGTCAAGTATCGAAAAGGACTGGTGGGTAACGCAGGTGTTGAAAGCCCTTCATACTTTGCCATATGCAGAACATATTGCTTTCAAAGGAGGTACAAGTCTCAGCAAATGTTGGAACTTGATTGCCAGATTCTCCGAAGACGTGGATATTGCACTCAGCCGAGAATTCCTTGGCTTTAGCGGTGAATTATCGAAGACTCAAATCAGCGACAGACTACGTCGCGCCGCCTGTGCTTTCGTAAGAGAGAAGATGCAGCATGATGTAAGGAAAGCTTTAGTGGATTTGGGCATACGGGCAGATGCCTTTAGTGTGGATGTTGTAATCACACCAGTCACGACAACAGACCCAGAAGTGATAACAATAACCTATCATAGTTTGTATGAAGTATCACCATATATCAAGAATACGGTAAAGATAGAAATCAGCGGCAGATCGATGATGGAGCCTATTGAGAAAAAAGCAATCAACGCTGCTATTGACGCCCATTTCAGCAAAGCTCCATTTGCAGAAAAGCCATTTGAGGTGAACGCTGTCATCCCCGAGCGTACTTTCCTTGAAAAGGTTTTCCTGCTGCATGAAGAGTTCAGGAAGAGCGAGGTCAGAGTGGAGCGTATGTCTCGCCATATATATGATTTGGCAATGATGATGGATTCTGAAAACAAAATTGCTGACCGTGCAATCCACAACGAAGCCCTGTATAAGGCGGTACTTGAACATCGCAGAAAGTTCATCGGACTTAAGGGCTTCAACTATGATGAGCTATATCCTGCCACATTATGTATTGTGCCCAACGAGGATATTGCAAGACTATGGCAAGATGACTATAAGTTCATGTGTGAGCACATGATTTTCGGACAGGTGCCTTCTTTTGATGAACTGATAAGCAAGTTGTCAATGCTCAACGAGCAAATTAGACAGTTAAATTACCGAAAGGCATGAACATAAACGAACTCGGCGAGGATCTTGAACAGCAGTTCGGCAAGCCTCGCAACATAACAGAAGAGAACGTTAGGTTCATGCTTTCGCTCATAAAGGAAGAGTTCGATGGAACGAAAGTGAACGAGAATGTCGAAAAGCCAAGTCTTGAAGCCTTCGGCATGACCATTCTTGCTGTTATGTCATACCAAACTACACCTTGGGAAGAATTGGCAAAGAAACCTTCAATCTACAAGACACTCAAATATATTGCCATTAGAGGAAACTGCCATTATGACGAGATGGAGGCATTGACCAAGGAACTGATACGGAAGCACTTTGATGGCATTACCCAAAAGATGGTATTAGGGTTCTTGAAGATTATTCGTGGTGTGTCGAATGAAGAACGTCCGACCAAACTTATTGAATATACTCCATTCGCAGCCCAATACTATGCTATCCAGTACGGACTTCACCAGCTTATCAGAGGTGAACATCCAGATGATGCAGCCGTCATTATCCATTGTGCAATAGAGGACGGCATATTGTTCCCAACAATTCCTCGCAGTCTGCTGGTCGATGAGTTCAACCTGAAGAAAAGTAGTTTCGACAAGTATTTCAGCAAGTATCATATAAACTTGGAGTACGAGTCCGATGCCGTCAAGAAACAGGTTGAGGAGAAAATCAAGTATCACAGAAGGTCTTTACGAAATGCCATAGGCTACAATATCACCGATAAAAACCATGTACACTTCTACGACCGCAAATTAGGACGCAAAAACTTCCTTTCTATAATTATTGCATATTGTCGCAGCATATTTCGTTTCTGACAATCTGCTACCATTTACAATCCTTAGCCAAACGTAAAACAGCATTTGGCTAAGGATTTTTGATGTTGTCACGTTAATTCCATTAACAAAGAGTAGTCAATAGTAGTCGCATCCTACTGCCTATTCAAATCTCATCGAGAGCCGTCAAAAGCCATATACCTTTGCACCGTCAATCCGACAAACCAGCGGATTGGCGGTGTTTCTTTTTTATCACGCTGCGAGAAAGAGCATCCTGGTTTACGAGCAAGACAGCGTATGTATAACGAATATCAAAAGAAAAAATATGGTTGACATCATGTCATTGACAAAGATGGGAGGACAGGTAGCACTAACCGTTACTCCCGAAGACCTTCACCATTTTGCAAATGCTCTCTTGGCGCAGTCACGCAAGGAATGGGAGGAACAAGCTGCGTCTGTTCGCAAGGAAGAATCTGAGGAAACCTTTCTTACGACAGAGGAGGTTTGCAAAATTTTCAATGTATGTCCTGCTACTTTATGGCAGTGGCATCGCACAGGCTACTTGCAGCACATCAAGTTTGGCAACAAGAACATGTACCCTGCCTCGGCAGTCAAAGCCATTACACACGCTCGCTCCATGAACGAAACAGTTGTAGGCTATTGCAAACGGAAGAGTAAAGTGGACAAGAACTTGCCTAATGCTTACGACAACGATAGTAAAGAGAGCGTATGACGTATATCGAATACATGAACCAGCTTTGGCGTTCTGCTTTGTTGTCGCCAATGCCAGCGAGTGAGATAGCCTTGTTTGCCTACCTTGTGAACGAGAGCAACAAGCGGTATTGGAAAATGCCGTTTGCGTGCTCCACAACAAGAATATGTGAAGACTTGCGCCTTTCAAGGCAAACTGTCATCACGGCACGGAAGCATATAGCCGAGCGCAAACTTATCGCTTTTACAGAAGGCAAATCCCGCCATCTACCGTCCAATTACACACTGCTTGAATGGACAGATGACTTGACAGTGGGCTTGACGGATAACTTGACGCATGGTTTGACACAGGACTTGACACATATTAAAGATAAAGACAAACATCAAAGCAAAGATTCTTTTATAAAGGGAAGGTGTGAGATTTTTGACAGTAAAAACGGAGATGTATATGGAAATAGCAAACGAAAAGAGAATCGCAGGACTTGTCCAGTTCCTGCGGAAGGGACGGACTATGACGGGGCGTTTTAGACTGCCTATGTTGGAGGAGCAGGCATACGAATATCTTCTGGCAGCATATATCATGGAAGTACAGCTCCGCTATCGCAAGTTTATCTATAATGGTTTTGTTGAAGAGCAACTCAAACAGGTAGCCAATTGCCTGACTGCAAACACTGCAAAGTTCGGAATCGTTCTATGTGGCGGATGCGGCAACGGCAAGACCACTATGCTCAAGGCATTGCAGAACCTTGTCAGACGATTGGAAATCCTCAAACCGAACCTATCGCCTAATGCTGGACATAGTTCTGATAACTACTATAGTTTTACCATTGTCAATGCCATGCAGATTGTGCAAATACGCAAGACGGACTATAATAAGTTTTGCAAATTGGCGGAAGCTGATATATTAGGTATAGACGATATTGGTACTGAACCTGCTGAAGTGCAGGACTACGGCAATTTCATTTATCCCATCAAGGAACTCTTGGCTATGCGGTATGACGCACAACTGTTCACGGTCTTCACCACAAACCTTGAGCCCAAGGAAATCCGTCAGCGATATGGTGACCGAATTGCCGACCGACTCAACGAGATGATGACAAAGGTGGTCTATCGTAATCCAACCTACCGGACGGAAAACGCACAGATGGCGGATAGTCAAGGATAGAGGCAGTCTTTCGTGAGGGAGCCGACTTTTTGCAAAAGTCCATGAACATAATAGGGACTTTTAGATTCACCTGCTGACGCTGTTCACTTAAAAAGTCCTTCTATTATGCTCAGGCTTTGCCCGAGACCTGCTGCCATTATACCGAGTTACGCCTTTTACAATGTACAACAAGACAGAAATACAATATGCAAAGCAACATACCACGTGCCGCTATCCATGTCGGCAAAGACAAGAAATCATTCTCCGCCCAAGTGGGCAACGAAGCCGAGCGCAGAGGCTGGGACGAGAATGTTTATCGGCTGAAGAATGCCGACAAGGAGAAGAACAATCATTACAACTTCTCTCGCAAGAATCTCAACTTCGAGATAGTCAAGGATGGAAAGATTGTCCCTCTTGGTTCCAATCCCATTCCACTCCATGAGCGCATTCAGATGCGCCTTGATGAATTAGGATTCAAGCCATACATGGATGCCAGGCATCCAGACCAAGTATCAAAGAACAGTCCGAACTGCACTGTCGGCATGATATTCAGTGGCGACCACGACGTGCTGTACAACCTCGCTTTTGGCAACCAAAGGATAGACACTGCCAATCCTTATGCAGATCATAGCCACATCGTATTGCAACAAGGCATTTATAAATGGGCAAAGGACACCTACGACTTTGCCTGTCGAAAATGGGGCGAGGAGAATATTATCAGTTTCGCAGTCCATTGTGACGAAACAAGCATCCATGCCCATGTACAGACTATTCCTGTGGAGAAAGTCAAGAAACGTGGACGCATCGGCAGTAAGTATGTCAACAAGAACAATCCCGACATAGTGCTTTCAACTAAAGAATGGAGAGTATTACCCAAAGAGGAGCGAGACAACTACACCAAGCATACTGCCTCAAAGGATTATGTTGAGCGTGTGTCTTATGCCAAGGTGTGGGGAGAGACGAGAAAAGCAAAGTCGGAATATCTCTCGCAACTTCATACAGACTATCACAATGAGGTTGGCCGCAAGTATGGTCTTGCACGCGGCATCCCTTACAATGAATTGTCCGAGGAGGAAAAGCGAGGACGAAGGCATAAGAACAAAGTCGTTCTTGAAGCCGAGCGACAGGCGAAAGCTGCTCTTGACAAGGTGGAGAAATACGCTGTTCTTGCCACTATTGACAAGCAAGAGCTCACCTTCCCTCTTCTCAATATCAAGACACCTGTTCAAGAGGCAATGGATGCCGTTAAGAAAGAACTTGCCATTCCTATTCCTGCACTTATCGGACAAAAGACTTGGCGAGAGGAACGGACTGCCAATATCAACGCTGCTATAAAATCCTTGGTCAATGCCATCAATGAGGCTCGTGACAAGCAGAACGAGGGTGTGCGAACTTCGGTGAACAAGACATACACCTATTATATGCAGAACCTCAACCGCCTTATCAACGAGAACAGATCGCTTGAAGCCGAGAACAAAATCTTGAAAAGAGAAAACGCAATAGTCAAAGAGCGAATATCTCAACTTGACGAGAAAGCAGTCAAGCGAGTGACTACAAAAAAGGACGAAGTGATTGGTCGTCTCACAGGGCAACTGTCAACTGCTAAGAAGGAACTTATGAATATGGGCAATGATTACAACGCACTCTTGTCAAAGTACGAGTATTTTGTTCTTCAATGGAATGAGATGAAGCAACAGCCAGAGATTATAGAAGCGATTCTGTGTGTAAAGAAGCGCAAACAAGAAGAAGCGGCTGTTAAACGTGAGGAACAAGCTAAACAGTCCCGCCACCAAAGTATTATTGACCGTTTCATCGATGAAGGGCACGATGCCCTCAAAAGTTTCTCAAAGACAGAACGAATAGATTTTAACGAGAAAGAGGCAAACGCTATCTATTACGGCATCATGGCAACAGCATCAAAAAACAACTTGCCACTTGATTCTGCAAAGAGGGTGGAAGCAGCCACAGACAAGTTCCTTGCAGGTATGGCATGGGATAATTGTGGAAACTTCCGCAAAGAATGTGTCACATCATGGACAAAGCTCTTTGCCACAAAGGGAGTCGTTTATACCGAACCCCTTTGTCAAAACTTCCTTGCTTTCGTTGACCATATGTCATGCAGTGCTGATACATATATTTCGCTTGGTGGTTCAAACGGATGTGCCGACCAGCTTACGAATTGGGATGGAACGCAGAAAGTAGGATTGGGAAACCCGAATAAGAGGAAATCGCAAAAACGTTGACGTTACCATGATGTATGTCATGCAATAGTGCAACTAAAGCAATCTATCTTCGGAGATTTTTGAACCAATTTCACTGCGAGTAATGAGATTTTTTAAGATTTATTCTTTGTTCTGGTAAAAAACGCTTATATTTGCACTCGGACTATCATGTCTTAACTGTATATCGCCCCAAGACGAGTTCTTGTAAAAGGTATCATGAGACAGCTCACGCCGTGTGGAGCATGGTAAAATCGAAAGACATATCTGTGTGAAGCGGGCTTGGGTGGGACGATAGTTCAGACATATTGAAGGCGTTTACTTGACGCTTCGTTCTTGACGAGTCGAATCTAGCAAATTCAAAATCAAAGTCTAGAACTTAGCCAACGGTAGATGTCCCGGGTGTGATTATATCAATCCTGTGGAGACCTTGTAAGCATAAATTGTGTCCTTACGGATGCAATGTATTGTGCTATATAGGTCTCTTTACGGATACGATTTTCATATCGGCGTGGGCTCTAACGTTGTCTGTTCAACTTTGATAGGCAGTGCTAGAGCCTCGACTCGTGGGACGGACAACAGGACGACTCACGCTTTTTTTGTGTCGCAACTTAACCGAGTTCTGTCTAGAATAAAGTTAGCACCGATATGAAAATCGATGAATGTACACCGGAAAATGTACACACCGTTGGAGGTGGTGAAACTCCTCCCTGCGCTGGGCTTACCCCCAACGTCCTCCCCGAAGCTCAAAGCACTATATCAGCAGTGAGTTCACATACAGGGGTGTCCACCAGAAATGTGCATACGGGAACGACATTAAAGCAACTGAAGCAAGAAGATACTCCCCATTGGTACGCCCTCCGTTGCACATATGGAAGAGAGAAAGCAGCATACGATTATTTTGTAGCTAAGGGCATCATCGCTTTCTATCCCACTACTAATGCAGTTAAAATTATCAACGGCAAACGCAAAGTTGTCGCTGAATCACGTTTGCCCAACATTTTCTTCGCATTCGGTACAGAAGAACAAATTAAGACTTTTGTTTACGACAACGTAAACCTCCCATTCCTTCGTTTTTACTATCGCCACGTCCACGTTGGCTGCAGAATCAACAAGACACCATTGATAGTCCCCGACTATCAGATGGAAAGTCTGAAGATTATCTGTGCTGCCGATATGGATAACACCATCGTATCATTAACCGAAGTTCCAAAGTTCGAGAAAGGACAATTAGTGCGAGTCGTTGACGGCGCTTTCAAAGGTGTTATAGGAATAGTTGCACGTTGGCAAGGCCAACAGAGAGTTGGCGTGGTTGTGGAAGGTTTGGTGACGATGGTAACAGCGTATGTGCCGAGTGCATTTTTAGAAGAAATAATACAATAGCATAGAAACGATTGCATAATGCATGGCTCCATCATTTTCTATGTACAATTAACAATATAAAAAACTGCTGTTATGGTAGCCGACAGCGATTTATTTAATTATGTCAGGACAAGGATTAAAGTACAATGTAGACATTGTCATGTGCATTGATTGCACCGGTAGCATGGGTGACCTCTTGGACACCGTAAAAAACAACGCTCTCAAATTCTATCCAGATTTGCGCAACAGATGCGACGAGAAGGGAAAGGAAATATCAGAGCTTCGCATTCGTGTTATTGCTTTCCGCGATTTCGGTTGCGATGGTAATGCAGCTGTAGAAGACACAGGGTTCTTATCAATTCCCGATGAGGAGACTGAGTTCAAGAATTTTGTTGGCAAACTTCGTCCCGCTGGTGGTGGCGATGAACCAGAGAATGGCCTCGAAGCCTTGGCTATGGCCATTGATTCTGACTGGACGGAAGGTGGCGACAAGCGACGTCATGTAGTTGTGGTTTGGTCAGACGCATCTACACATCCTCTTGGTGTTGGCAGGGAAAATCCTACATACCCACAGAATATGCCAGCCGATTTTGATGAACTTACCGATTGGTGGGAGGACGAACAATCGGGCAAAATGCGCAAATCTGCAAAAAGGCTAGTCGTTTTTGCACCGGACGCAAGTGCTTGGACAGAAATAGGTATGAACTGGAGTAACACTATCCACCACCCAGCCAAGGCTGGTGCAGGCTTGGAAGATGTTGACTACGAGACAATTCTTTCAACAATTGTAAATTCAATATAGTATGAACACCATAAACTTGAAGTTTATGATTGAGAAGAAAGATGGTCATGGGGAAGACTCCGACCCTCTCTTTCTCGTCAAGGGTGATTTTTGCGCTGTCGGAGTTTTCGATGGTATGGGAGGGTCGGGTGCAGGCAAATGTAAGTCTGATTTCGGAGATGGACATACCAAGGCTTATGTTGCCTCACGCATAATTGAGGAATCTGTTTACAATTACATGAATTATGCAAAATCGACATCTGAAATTTGTGCAGAAAGAATAAAGGATACAGCGAAATCGCGTCTAGAACAAGAGAAACATAATTTTCCTCTCAAAGTCTCTGGACTAAGAAGCAAATTGGTACGTGAATATCCCACAACTCTTGCTGTTGTTACATGTGAACAGAAAGTAAATGGAGATTTTACCATTAATAGTTATTGGGCAGGAGACTCAAGAAATTATCTGTGGAATAGCGATGGATTTTTCCAAATCTCAAAAGACGACTTGGATACTGAGCTTGACCCTATGGAGAATCTACGTAATGATGGTGTTTTGTCAAACTGTGTTTGTGCAGATAGAGAATTTGAAATAAACTCCAGGTCAATAACCGTATCTAAATCATTTATAATCCTGAGCGCAACAGACGGATGTTTTGGGTATTTTCCTACACCAATGCATTTTCATGAGGTCTTGCTTGCGGGATTAAAATCATCTAAAGATGAAACCGAATGGGAAAATTATATCAAGAAAGAAATCTGTAATGTTACTGGGGACGACATTTCACTGTCATTGTGTGCAATAGGATACAATGATTTCCATTCCCTAAAAGAATCTTTTGAACATGAGAAAATAGAGGGTTTTGACGAAATGGAGGACTTGAGAAAAGAAATAGACAACATCAAGAATTCTATAGAGCAAAAGAAAGCGGCATTAGAAGAGAAAATGCAATCTGAATGGAATAGTTATAAGGCAAACTACATGAAATACATCAATACGGCTGAGCACGAAGTTGCATCGAATGAAGAATCAACCAAAGACGTGATTGATGACTCTAAAGGTGTATCTGCTAACGATGTGTCATCAGTTGGCTTAATATCAGAAAATACAATCCAAGAGCATGAAAACTCTATTGATGATGCCACCAAAACATCTTATGCAGAAGTTGAACATAGCACACTCAAAAGTGAAGAGGAAATCCAAACTTTGATAACCAAATTTAAGGAAGAGCCTTCAGAGTCTATTGCGAAGCAACTAATGAACCATGTAGAAATGCTTTCATCAAAAATAAAAGAAATGATAGAACCATTCTTAAAGAGTTAAGTCATGCTAAAAGGAGAAAACATAAAAGGCTATAAAATCCTCGAGGACTTCAAGGTCGCTGGGGGAATGAGCAAAATTTCCTTTGCCGAAAAAGATGGCAAGACCTATTTCATTAAAGAATTTCTTGCTCCAAAATATCCCACGTCAGACAGCCCTGGAAGTGAACGTATCAAAGAGCAAAAAAGGAAAGCGTGTGATGAATTTGAAAAGCATCATCGTGATCTAAATAATGCCATTGGCAAATGTTGTGCAGGAACAGGAGGTAACCTAATTTATGCCATTGACTTCTTTAGAGATGGAACATCGTATTATAAGGTTACAGAAAAAATAGACATATCCTCTTTTCCTTGTGAAAGTATTTCATGCCTCCCATTAGAGAAAATACTACTAATAGCAAAATCCGCCGTTCATAGTATCAGAATTTTGCATGGGCTTAAAATTGTTCATGGCGACTTGAAACCAGACAATTTGCCAATTAAGGAAGCAGCCCGTGGATATGTCGTAAAGCTGATAGACTTCGATGACAGCTATTTTGAAGGGAATCCACCTCCTGATAGAGAAAATCTCGTTGGCACTCCGGAGTATTATTCGCCAGAGCAAGCGGCTTATATCATGGACGAAGATGAGGAGATTGAGGGGGCAACACTGACTTGCAAGTCAGACATTTTCACATTGGGCATAATCTTTAGCGAGTATTTCTCAGGGGAAAAACCTATTTTACCTCCAGATTATAAAAACACATGGACTTGTGTAAACAATGGGGGGGCTATATCATTCAAGAAAAAGCTTCATCCACAGATTGATGGACTCATCAGAAAAATGCTCTCTTTGAATCCTAATGACCGTCCAAACATAAATGAGGTATTCAATGTGTTGAAAAATATCAAGCCTGATGAAATCACACCATCTTCGAAAAGAATGTCATCCGATGAACCTAAGAAGCCAAGTTTAAGGTTTGGTCCAGGGTTCAAGCCTCTTAGTTCTAAAGGAGTGTCTCCTGCTACAAGATCTACAACACTAACTTCAGAAGGAACAAGTAAAGAAGATATGGAATACAAACCAACACATTCAGGGCTGCGTGGATCCGGTCTAAAAATTGCCGATAAATAAAATGAGTTGGTTCTGTAATCTTTGCGAAACTGGGAACACAGATGATGTAGTAGAATGCGAAGTCTGTGGAGGTATCTCACCAATTCTATCTTATTTCACATATAAATATCAGGACAATGTTTATGCTGAATTAAAATGGGAAGCTGTAAATGCCAATGAAATAGAAGCGCTATATAATGGCCAGAGGCATAAAATAACGAAATGGAAGAAGGCTAGAATAAAATTAAATTGTCCTATGAGCATTGTTGCTATAATAGTAAAAAAACAAAGTAGCAAAAAGAACGTACACATTTGGTATCAAATACAAAAAATGAGTTGGATCTGCAAACTTTGCGAAACAGTAAATACAGACGATGTCATAGAGTGCGAGGTCTGCGATGCCGTTTCCCCACACCTCAGTCGATTTGACTACGATGAGATAGTTCCTGACGTTCCTACTACCATCAGATGGCAGGCAGAGGATTGTGACTGTGTAAAATTGTCATATCGAGGTCATGTAACAGATGTCACACATCTAAATGCAGCTCGCATATTAGCTAAAAGTGATACCGTGTTAACATTTATCTTGAAAAATGAGGTTACAGAACGCGAATATACATACGATGTAAGAGAGCATAAGCCTCCTATTACAAGACTTAGATTTCTGCGAAGAGAAGATAGGGATTTCATTAGGGAACTTTGTTCCGATGATGAGTTTAGCAAATACTTCACTTTAGGAGAATATGATAATGACATTAACGCTTTCTTTGAAGCAACCCTCGATTCTTTTGCCAAAGGAATGGCATTTCCTTATGTAATAGAGACGATAGACTCTGAGCCTGTAGGCATGATCGCTTGCCAAATAGAACTGAAAGACGGAGACACCATCGGCTACATTACATATTCAGTTTTGCCAGATTACAGAAACTATGGACTTGCAAGCGAGGCATTGATGAACCTGCGAAACGAAACGAAAAATGCAGGTGTTGATATTCTCTATCTTGTTATAAGCACAACGAACAAGGCATCACGAAGAGTTGCCGAGAAATGTGGTTTCAAGTGCAAAGACCCACAACTTCAATTTGCTGATGATACGAACTCGGCAATAATGCTAATTTGGCAATATGTTTTTGCAGAACATATCAGCAAACGTGAGGTCATGGTAAAAAAAGGTATTGAAGCATTCAGAAGAGAAGAATGCGACAAGGCTACAAGACTCTTTAAAAACGCATTAAAATTCAAATGTCCCAAAAAGTGTCCGTACAACGATGGGGCAACATATAAGTATCTTGCAGAAGTTTATGCATACCAACAAATGTACGGAAAAGCATATGAATCATACCAGAAAGCGAAATCTCTTGGAGTGGAAGACTCCAAAATTGACAAAGAAATTAAATGGTTAGATTCTAAAATGTACTCATTATAAACTATATAACAAAATGGCAAAAGCAATTGGAATAGATTTAGGAACGACCAATTCAGTCGTTGCATTCAAGGATACCAGCGTCAGAACAATAACAACTGGTCCAGACAACGAGGAACTCTGCCGTTCTTGTGTCGCAATAGACAAGAAGACTGGTGAATTTGTTGTCGGTAACTCTCCTTACAACTCTTGGAAAAAGTATGCCCCAAATATTGTTGTTTCTGTAAAGAGACTGATGGGTGCTGGCATCTCTGACGAACAAGTACAAAAAATGAAAGCCCAAAAGAGTTTGTACCCTTATGGCATAGACAAATTGGCTGGTGGTACAGACGAATCTGTAGCAGTAATTCTCAATGGAAAGCAATATACCCCTGAGCAAATAAGTGCCCAGATACTTCGTCAACTCAAGGAAGATGCTTCCGTCAAATTGGGCGAAATTACACATGCCGTCATCACTGTTCCTGCATATTTCAACGAAAAGCAAAAGACGGCAACTAGAAAGGCGGCAGAGTTGGCAGGTCTAAAAGTACAGCGTCTGCTTGCCGAACCTACGGCAGCAGCCATTTCGTATGGTGTAGACAAAATGGGAAAGGATGAAGAAAAAGTATTCCTCGTATATGATTTCGGTGGCGGAACATTCGACCTTTCAATCTTAGTTGCATCGGGTGGCAATTTCATTGAGTCTGGCACCGGCGGAGACAGATGGTTAGGCGGCGACGACATTGACAAAGCTCTCATGAACTATGTGTTTGAGCAAACGAACAAAGAACAAAATGTCGATGTACAGGCACTGATTGATGCATTAGACGACAGAAAGCGATTTGCATTCCAAGGCGAGTTGAAGAAACAAATTGAAAGTGCCAAGAAACAACTCAGCAACTCAAAGGCTGCAAGCATCGAAATCTTTGGAGAGCTTGAGACCGAAGATGGAGACATTGTTGACATCGAAGTCGGCATTACAAGGGATGAATTTGAAAATTTGATTCGCCCTCTAATTCAACGCACTATCAATCTTGTTGACGAGTTGCTGGATAAGACTGGTTATCCCATTGAGACCATTGACAACATTCTGCTTGTTGGTGGCTCTTCGTGCATTCCCCTTGTTAAGAATATGCTTGTAGCCAAATATGGCGAAGGCAAGATACTTTCTTCGGAAAAGCCAATGCTTGCTATTGCCGAAGGTGCTGCCATACTTGCACATTCCTTAAGCGACGAGTTTGAATGTCCTGAATGTGGCGAGATGGTACCAAAGGAATGCACCATTTGTCCTCATTGCGGAGCGAAGCTTGATAAGATGTCAGATGATGCAGGAGCAGAAGAGCCTCCAATTATGGTTACTTATACAACAAAGCATAATTACTACATCAAATTGGAATCTGGCAACCAAAAAATTATTGATGCAAACGAGTTATTGCCTTTTGAGGTAAATAAGAAATTCAAGACATCTGTTGACAATCAGAAAATTGTCGAACTCGTCATTTTGTCTGATGCAGAGGGAGGAACATTTGAGAAAATTGCTTCTGGCTTCTTCACTATCTCGGACAATCTACCCATTGATAGCAGCCTCACATTCACATTTTCTCTTACGGAGAATGAAGAGCTGTCCGCAAAAGTAAAGATAGACAAGTCTGGCAAGACAACTAACATTGTCTTAGGTCGCGGCAACAAAGACTCCAAGTGTCTTGGCGCAATCTCTGATTCTATACAGGGAATTCTTAGCGATAGTTCCATCAGCGACAACAAGAAAGCTGAATATATGTCCAAGGTACAAGAAAGTATCGAGGAAATATCCAAAAACAACTTCAAAGAGGATGCCAATGAATGGCAAGACATTGAGAACAAAATAAACCTTGCCCAGAACAATGCCCATGCACCAGAAGAAGCCGACAATTCCGTAAGTCTTGTTATAGCAAAAATACTTCTCGGCACATTCGACAGATTTATCGCTACCGATGATGAAAGCGAGATAAAATCTCTAATCTCCAAGGCTGAGTCTTCAAGCAACCCGATGGAGAAGGTTGTGTCATTGAAGAAACTTGAGAATCTGACAGAGAAATACAGCTTGTTTACCACAATCTTCATGTTCAAGCTTGTGGCTATGAGCGATTCTGCCGTCCCTGCCATCGCAGCACAGGCAGACAAAGCATATAATGACATGATGAACGCATTAAATCGCCATGATGTTGATACTGTCAGAAATTTGATTTCCTACAATTCAAATGTCCTCAATAGCATGAGTGGCGGAATAGATATTAAGACAGCATTAAGAGGTTAATCATGAATGAACAAATAAAATGCCCAGTTTGTGGTAAGGCTGGTATTCCTGATTACCACAAAGAAAATGTGGTGTGCTCCTGCTGTGGAACTGATCTCTCTATTTATAAGATGTTGTCAGATTCGCAAGAGCAGTCTACTCCGAACAATACGAATAGTAAAATAAGGAAAATAACTGTGGCGGCTTTAGCTGCCATAGCTATTATTGTCATCGTTGTTTTATGTATCCTAAGACAAATAGATATCAGCAACGCACGATCCGAATTAAAAAAAGAAAACACATTTCTAAGAGACTCTGTTGCTACACTTGCCTCTAAGTTAGAAGAAGCCAACAAAGGAATAGAAAGTCTTGAAAAACAAATAGAGAAAGCCCCATCTTCCGAAAATATTTACATCGTAAAGAAAAATGATTCTCCTTGTAAGATTAGCTGGAAACTTTATGGTACAGAAAGCAGATATAAGGAGATTGAGGCTGTCATCACAAAACCGCTCCAACCTGGCGACACATTAAAACTTAAATAGCATAATATGGGACTCATATCTTGGATTAAGAGCATATACTACAACAACAAGCTTGACAATGCGGATCGTAATTATCTTGCTGGAGACATTTATGAGGCAGAAAGTCTTTACTTGGATATTCTATACACCCAGCCTGATGCCGCAGAACATTTGGCAAAAATGTATTTTGAGGTCGGCAAGTCAAGCAAGGACGAACTTACTTACTTAGACAAGTTGAGGTCGCTACTTTCTGATACTTCATTTGGCAAGGAAAAGGTGTCTTCTTACTTGGTTAGGCTCGTCTTGCATATTGAGAGAACTGCGGATGCCTTATTCAACAACCACGATTATACCAAAGCATCTAAATATTTGAAGGCAATAGAATGTGACAACAGAGGCAACACTTATTTTGCCAAGAAATATAGTTTGTATACTTTTTATGCCAACCTTTATGCCATTGAGTATGAGTACTCTTACGAAACATCATTGGACTCGGTCTATGATTATTGTAAATCTGGCGTAAATAAAGACATTGAAGAAGCCATTGTTACAACTGTCCAAAGATTACATACGACCAAAAAACTTAGCCGTGCTTTCAGATTGGCTAATTGCTTGGCTAAAAAAGACAATAAAGACGCAATAAAAGAATGTGTGTCTATTGCATACGACATATACAAATCAGGAAAAGATACCGACAAGAACATAATTAACGAGGATGTTTTGCTGGATTATATTTCCAAGAACAGCTCAGACAATCTTCTCATTGGATTGAAATTATTTGCGCCTTTCACAGACAGATATAAAAAACGATACGTTGAGGTAAGCTTAGCGTCCATTGCTTCAGAAACCGACTCGTCGAAAGCATTTGCTTTGTTCAAAAATGCCTGGCAAGTTACTCCTGATGTATCTCTTATCCAAACGTTCGCAAAACCATCCTCAAAAATATCTTCTAATATATTTGAATACTTTGTACAAAATACAGGTGAATTGGATTCTAAAGAGGACTGCATAAATGCACTTCTCAAAGAATTATCCAATTATGAGAATCAAAATTATGCATTAGATCTGTTCGAGAAGTTCCATAAACATGGCATTGATGTCGAAAAATATTACAAGGATGTTGTAAACAAGATATATGCAAATGAAGATTGTGATAATAGGTATAAATTAAAGGTTCTATATGAGGCTCACATTCTCTTTGATGACGCAGAGCTATATGTAAAGTTCGTATCAAAAGGCATCGAGACTATAAGGGCGGAAAATGAAGAGACACAGGCTGTCTCATGTTTTTCTGAAGTATGGTCTATAAACCCGGATTTAGCTTTTTTGGACACATTTGTGGCCGAAGAATACAAGTACTACAAAGCAATCATTGAATTTCTTATAGAAAAGAGCCACATTTCTAAATGGAATAAACATATTTTTTCCCATTTTTGTGACAATGTATTCGCCTTTGATGATTACAAGTATGCCTTATTAATTTTTGAAAGACTGCATGACAAAAAACTTTCTGTACAAAAGCCATATGTCGCAACTGTCCTCAAGGCATTGCCAAAGTTAGACACAGACACAAAGTTGTCCCTTGTCAATAAGTCATTGACGATATTCCATGACAAGTATCTCATAGACGAGAAGTTGTCCATTGCGAATGTATATTTATCGCATGGCAATTATGAGAAATCCGAGAACACCTTAAAGGAACTTGTCGGACTGCATACAAACGCAGAGCCACAACTTGCTTCACTCTATTATGAAGAGGCAAAGAAAACAAGGTCGTTAGATAGCAAAGAGAATTTTATTCTTAAAGGATTATCTTTTAATTCTGAACATTCATCTCTTTTTTCAGAAGAAGGATACAAAACAATATTCAAAAAATTGCTGAGAGCATATAACTCATTGATTGAAAAATATTGCTCTACTAATGATTTCGACAATGCGTACAGACTTTGTTTAGGACTTAAGCCTTTTTCCAATGATTGGTTTGACAAGTGTGCCGAGATAAAATTGCTTGCAGTGTCACAAATTAAAAATGACGGATCCAAGATAAAAGAAATACGAACATTTTTCAACACATTGGAGTCAGATGGCATAAACCTTAAAACTGTCCATACTGAAAACATCTGTTGTCTTTGGGATGATTTGAGCTGCGCTCAAATCCAACTTGCACACACATTGCCTTATGCAGAATGTGTTGTATCGCTAAATGATTTTATTTCTTATGTAGAAACACATTGTGAAAAGACCAAGAGCAATGGCACCCTAAAGGGTGTAAAAACAGAATTAGCAGCCTTACATAAGAAAGAAGGATATAAATACGAGCAAGAATCAAAGTATCTTGAGGCCACAAATGTATACGATGCACTATATGGCATTGCTGACACTAGAACTAAGTCCTGGTGCGAAGTTCGCAGTCTCATTTGCCTGATAAAACAAGACAAAAATGTTGACGAAGATGATGTTCGCAAGTCTTTAAGTTATGTAGGATTTGCCAAAGAAAAGAAAGACCTGTCCTATCGTTATGGAATATGGCTTATCAAGCATTGTGGCGCAAAAACAGCTTCTCGTTTCGTAAATGATTTTCTTTCAAACGAGAATGAATTGGTTGACTTTTGCCATAATTCTTACATAAAAGAGGCAGAAAAGACATTGGCAGACCTCAACAGAAAAATCAGCAGATTAAAGACAAGAGAAGCGTCATTGGAAGAAGCACAAAATTTGGCTGACAACCTGAGTAGCTACGACCATCAAATATCCACTTATTTGCCTGATGTCCATGACAAAATAGAATCATTGCGTAGATTGATTACATCATATATCCTATCCAAATGCTTTGAGGAGGAAAATTATGAACTGGCCATGAAATTGCTCAATGAATCTGGTAAGAATTGGTATGAAGATAATATATTCTTCAGAAATGTAGCGATTGTATGTCTTGGCATGGCTGAGACCGATAAAATTAACCGAGAAAATTATAAATTAATTATCTCGTATTGGTTAACTGCCGTATATCGTGACCAGTTGTTCGTAAGTTCTTTGGACTACACAAGTTGGGACGACACCTACACTTTCACACTTGAGAACTCTTTGGGAGGAAGTAAGGCTGACGCTTTTGGCTCACTCCCTGAAAATGTGAATTTTGACGATCCTATTGACGGCTCTGTCATCCCCATTGCTGAAGTCCAACAAAGTTTGCTAAGTCGTTTTGAGTTTGCCTTGAACGACAAAGACAATGCCTTTGTATCTTTCTATGAGGAACAGAAAGATGCCATGAATTCCTTGGTGAATTTGAACATGGATCATCCATGCTTCATAGCGGCACCTTACCTTGCTAACACGAATAGAAAATGTAAGGCTGAAATTAAAAAGACTTTGGATTATGAATATGAGAATTATGGAACTGAAAATATTCTGAAAGTTGGTGTCCTCTATAATATAACCACAGGTAACTATAAGAGGTTTAAAGTTGCATCTGACTATGCAGAAACATGTGTGACTGCGGCAAAATCCATGTCTGTCACAAATGTAAGGAATGCGTTTACAAATGACAGAATGGATGCCATTCATGAGTTCTCTGGATTATATAAGTCGTTCTCTACGCAAATTCAAAATGTTTTGACCAATGTTACAAAAGACGATACGACACCATATAACAATGTACTTAACGTCTTTTCTATAATATGCGATGCTCTGCATGACAACACCATGTCTTACATATTTGGAAACTTCATAAACCAAAGCGTTGTCAGCATGCTCAATGACAACAGCTTGGACTTAGCCTCTGGCTTGAAAGATTTGGTTACTGCGTACCAGGTTGCGAAATCCTGCACGCAGCTCAAGAATAATATTGGCAATGCACTGGTAGCACTCGTGGGCAAGTATGCAGCAGAAGCAAATAACGTTGATTTAACCACAATAAAGAAAGTATTGCAAACCTTTGGAACTGAATTTGAAGGTAATATTGCAAACACCTTAGATGAGCAACTTGTTTTGCTTGCAATAGCAACAGGACATACTGATGCAATTAATTCCCTAGCATCTATACCAGCAAAGTCTGCAACGCTTCAAACGAAATTGGATAACCTAAAAAGCAAAGCCAAAGAGGTTTCTGTCAACATGGAACTAAGCAAAATTGTTGAGAAGGTGAACAACAAGACGATAGCATACCATTTAGCCTTACAGAGGGTTTATGACATATACAAGGTAAATCAAAACAATTCTCGTGTTTGTGACAACCTTTGTACATTGGTAGGCATATGTATCAGAGAATATGTCATTCCAGATAAATATGGAAAATCTATGGTTATGAATGTTTTTAATGGTCTCAAATACAACAAGAGTAAAACTTATAAGACAAGTGCACAGGCTCTAAAGGCAGAAAGACAAGAGATACTTAATCAGCTTCCATGGGAAGCAAGAACTCTTCTTACTGGCGGCACAAGTTTAAGTTCTACGCTAAATGCAGAAGGAGTGAAACTTAAATACGCATTACAATTATATTTAGATTTAGCATGATATGAAGAACCCTTATATAGTTTTGGGCATCAGCCAAGATGCCAGCAAGGTTGACATTGTAAAAGCCCAAGTAAAAGCCTTGCGACTGAAAAAATTTAATCCAAAGGAAATAGCATCCGCCCAAATGGAACTAAGAAATCCCGCACGGCGTTTAGCCGTTGACTTTACGTTCCCAGTTTTGGAAAACAAGAATGAATTTGATACGATATCATCTTCAATCAAGAGCAATGATATCGACATCAACAAATTAAATGCAGACAAATACAAATCATAATATGATAGAAACAATAGAACAAAAAATATCCGACATACTCAGAAACAACAAAGCGTTATCTAATCAGATAGAAGAAAACCAAAGAAAAGAAGAACAGCTTTTGGACGAGGTGTTCCTTGATGTAATATCTGTTCTTGATGTTTTCTCACGCGAGGAGAATGTCATAGCCGACCATGGATGGAATCAGTCGGAGGATAGCCAGAAAGCAATAAAGAGATTTCTAAATGTAAAGAAGAAGCTCTACTCTATGCTTGCAAAACATTCCGTCAATAAAATTAATTTTATTGACGGAATGTCGCAGGATGACTGTTGTGTCATAACCGATACGGAGCCAGTTTCTGATAAGCCAGATGGATATATTATATCTGTTGAAAAAGATGGCTATACAAGAAATGGACATCTTTTAAGACGGGCGGAGGTCATTATTGTCAAAAATTAGAAAGCGTTAAAAATCGACATCACCGCACGCAACCCCACAACAACAAGTTAACGGATATTAATCAATAAAACATAGCGCAAGAGGCATTGTTGGACTAAACTTGCGGAAGAGAAAACTCTTCCAACTAATGGGAACTTTATGGTATCAATTCTGTTTGATGTCATAAAGTTCCTTTTGATTTACAGACACTTACAAAATACATACTGGTTCAAACGGTGCAGACATTCCACTTATCAACGAAGACTTTTCTCAAGAATTAAAGGATATCATTTACAAGTGCCTTGCCTTAAATCCATGGGACAGACCCACAGCCAGACAAATTGCAGACTACACTTCCCAACATATCAATGGAAGTCCCGTCCCCTTTAGCCTGTCAAACAACAGCCATGATACTTTGCAAGAGGAAGAGGACAAAACCCATGAGGATTCCATTAGCGCACACTCTTCTGACATAAATAAGATGTCACCCTATCAAGACAAAGGGAAACGCAAAAAAGTTATAGTCGTAGCAGCAATCACAGCTATATTCGCAACAATTGTCATCATCTTTTCGCTAATAAGCGGCAAAGAACCAGTAGTGGAATCCATACCGGAACCGACTCCAACGATTGATTACGACAAAATGTGTCTGTCAATCATTCAAGAAGGCGAAAACTCTAAAATACAAGGAGATGTTTTTCGATTTGACATTGACACTTTAAAGCAAAACAATGATTCCGTATTTGAGGATTTTTACATAAATGCCATTGGCAAATACCGCCAAATAAATTACTACAAAGATTCCATCTCCGCGAAAATATACTTAAATGCAACAGAACTGAAACAGCAAGTAGAGGCCATACTGGATTCTGCCTATCATGTTTTTAAAGAAAAGGCAAATATCATGAAAGACCTTGACCAAGCCGTAGCAGCCCAGGCTTTTGAAGACCGTGCAAAAAAAATAGAACCATATATAAACATAGACAACAATGAAAATGAATAAACTTATCAGACTGATTGTTTTAGCGTTCGCTCTCTCTATGCCAATAAGTATATGGGGGCAATGCGCCTCCATCTATCAAAAGGGAGAGACATACATGAAAAGAGGAAGATACAGAGACGCTATTAAAAGTTTTAAAGCAGCCATGAAATGCGACAGCAATCTGGAGCAAGCATGCAAAAATAAAATCAAAGAGTGTGAGGAAAAAATAAATCCCGCTCCCAAGCCAGCGCCTCCTGCCGAAATCACCAGACTTACCATAGACAGAAAAAGCCTGGAATTTGGGTGTGAGACAAAGACTGCAGAAAGTATAAAAATAGAAAGTCTTCCAGAACAATGGACTGCAATATCAGATGCAGACTGGTGTCAAGTGACTCCCGGTGAGAAGAAACTCTCCATAAGCTGCCAGACCAATTGGCTGACTACCGAACGTAAAGCCACCATTACAATCAGTAATGAAAAGATGAAAGCTACGGTCAGTGTTACCCAAGGTGGCCAAGAAGAATTCATTAATATCGCATTAGATAAATTGGAATTCGGCTCCAAAGGAGAAATTAAGGAACTGCAAGTAGACTCCAATGCCGAATGGGAAGTTGCAGATATTCCTGAATGGTGTGAAGCTATAGCAAAAGACCGTGGCAAACTCATTCTAAAAGTGGGAAAAACCAAGAAGGCCAGAGAAGGAACTCTCATAGTTAAAAGCAAAGGAGGAAAAATATCTTCAATTATTCTCTCCCAGAAAAAGGGAGGTCTATTCTAAATTCATGGTAAACCGACAATGGTGAGAAACTCTGATTTATACAAAGTAATTCCATTATTAAAGTAAAATCTTATGAGATGTATGAATTGCGGTTGGGACAACCATTCCAACACAACAGTATGCCTGAAATGCGGGCAACCTTTGCGAATGCCGGAGAATTATGCCAACAGTCAGGACATTTTTATTTCAAAAGAAGGTCATGGAGAAGCTATACCCAAACCGACAGTATTGAATGTCAGCTCTAATGAAGAAAAATGCAGAAAAACTGTGGTGTTTTCCACAACAAATGAAGAAGAGAATCATTCTACTGTTGTACAGCCAATTATAGAATGTCCCAATTGCAATTACCCGGTAGTAGGAGATTTCACAAGTTGCCCTTGCTGCGGAACTCCATTGAAAAGAGCAAACACATCAACAAACAATGAATACAAAACAATAAGAGTAGAAGAGGAAGTACCTTCCGTTTCTGAAGAGAAAATGCTCTGTCATGAATGTGGAAGTAAGATAGCAATAACCTGCTCTTTTTGCCCGAACTGCGGTGTCCGCGTACATCGGCCAACCATACGCCGACAAATAAAGAACATCACAGAGACAGAACCGGAAACCAAACCTCACTGTTCATTAACAATTATACCGGAAGAAGAAGAGAACATTCTTCCGAAAAGATTTGAATATGAAGGGAACTCCATCATCTTGAACCGGGAAAATACAGAAATGTCTAATCGTACAATCACCTCAAAGGAACAAGCTGAAATAGTTTTCGATGATGGTCATTGGTATCTGCTTGACCGAAGTATGCTCCAAACGACCTATATCCAGGTAAACAGAAAAATAGAAATCATACCGGATGATATCATTGTACTAGGCGACCGAAGATTCAAGTTTGAATGTGACTAAATATAACTCTTGTGAATAACCGGACTGTCGACAGATGTGATTATAATGTAGGGGAATATATCAATAACCGTTATAGGGTTTCCCAAACATTAGGCGAAGGTTCATTCGGTAAAGTATATCGGGTTACGGACAGCGCAAGCAAAGATTATGCGCTTAAACTACTGAGATTATGGGAAGTTCCTCCTGAAATACGTAAACCATTAATGGAACGTTTCGAGATGGAATTCAAAACTGGGCAAATTGATTGTGACTATTTAGTGCGTTCATTGGACTACGGTACAGTTGGAGGCAACCCTTATATTGTAATGGAATACTGTTCCGGAGGAGATTTAACACCTTATTTAGGTTCTGGAAGCAGTAAGATTCCTCTAATTTGCCAACAAATTCTAATAGGTTTACATGCTTTGCATACCAGAGGCAAGGTTCACCGTGACCTAAAGCCGGAGAATGTCCTTTTCAAGAGTAACGGAATTGCTGCGTTGACAGATTTCGGTATAGCAGGGGATAGAAACAAACGTATGACTGAACGCAATATTTTTGGTAAACCCAACCAAATCTTCGGGACTTATGCATATATGCCGCCAGAACAAGTGAACCGCATGCGAGGTGAGGCCACTGTCCTACCCACTACGGACATTTTTTCTTTTGGAGTATTAGCCTTTCAATTATTGACTGGCAGTTTGCCCTTTGGCGAATTGAGCAGTCATAATGAATTGGCACTATACCAGAAACGTGGGAAAAATGGAGATTGGAACCGGCAGAAATTGACACAGTTGAAACATAGAGAGCAGTGGCAGCAACTCTTTGCAGGATGTCTTAATCCAGATTTCAAAAAACGTTTCCAGTCTGTGCAAGAGGTATTGGAACACCTGCCAGCAATAAGCCAAGTCCCTATGGAAAGAGGATATTGTCCACCACAAACAGTCAATGGTTTCTGTATACGTATTATGCAAGGTGAAGAGTACGGAAAAATATATCAATTAAGTGAACTTATAAAATATGGCAATAGAATCCTTACTATCGGGAGAGAACGCGACAATCTGCTACATATAACAGAACAGCAAAGTGCCTATATATCACGCCATCATTGCACAATAGAAACAAATCCCGCCACTGATAAATGGATTATTCGGGACGGGCAATGGCAGAAGGAGTTAAAGTTGTGGCAGGAGTCCAGTAATGGGACTTATGTCAATTCCACCCAAGTCACCAAACAAGGGCATATACTGAAAATTGGAGATATCATCTCCATTGGGGATGTAAAAATGAGATTTGAAAACTATTAATTATATATCAAGTAGTATGGATACACAAAATTACAAACGTACCTTAGCCGGCTCAGTAGGGGCTGGTATGGGGGCATTAATGGGTGCTTCCGGTAGAACTTACTTTATTTTGGAGCACAAGACCTCTTCAAAGTATCATCAAGCGGGAGAATCCCAAAAAATCATTGTCGACCAAGTAGAATTAGGTAGAGACGCTTCCTGCCAAGTACGCTTTGATGAAAGTTTCGAAACAGTTAGCCGCAAACATGCTGCAATTGTACGCGACGGTGAAAACTGGAAACTTATCCACCTTTCACACTCCAATCCGACATTGGTCAACGGACATCCTATAAATGGGTCCTACTATTTACAAACAGGAGATGAAATACAATTATCCGTTGGCGGACCACGCTTGGGATTCATTGTTCCACAAGGTCGCCAAGCATTAACTTCCAGCATTGGATTGACTGAGAGAATGAGCCTTTTCCGCAAACAAGCCTTACGCCCCTACAAGACCGCATTAACAATCATGGGAATTGTTTTCGTACTGGCGGTGGCAGGATTGGCTGCCTGGAACTACAGTTTAGGTGTAAAAAATGATTTGTTGGCACAGAAGACAGAAGAACAAGAACTTCAACTGAAAGGATACCAAAACCAATTGGATTCACTGGGGACCGAAAGAGCATCTCTAGAAGCACAGCAACGGGAGTTAGAGACCAAATTACGAAACAGTGACGGTAATGCAGAGGCCTTAAAAACACAGTTGGACAACGTTAATAGTCAATTAAAGAATGTCAATGCAAGTTTCTATAAGGTCAAATCAGACTTGGACAATCTCTCAAACAGCATAAGCACTAAAAGCATTGAGAATTCAAGCAATGCCATTAACGCAAATATACAAGAAGGCACCAGACTCTCCAAAGACCAATATTATGAAGACCCTGATATAGCAGATGAACAAGACAGTAATGCTTCAGGAGATTTGAAAGATTATTATGATTATATCTATACAATTAAAGTCGACCGTATTGAAATCGAATATAATGGAACAAAGTTTGATCCGGGCATACAAGTTTCAGATATAATCTGCGGAACTGGCTTCATGCTATCAAACGGAATGTTTGTAACAGACAGGCAGAATGTCGAGCCATGGATATACTCCAACACAGAGTGGAAAGACCCATGGCGTAAACTATTGGCTGTATACAAAGGAGCAGGATGTAATATCATTATCCATTACCGTGCATACAGTACCAAAGGAACTGGAAAGCCTCTGACATTTACCAGTAGCGATTTTGCCAAAGACGGACGAAATGATGTACAAGTGACCGAAATAGAAGTAGATAAATCCATCAGGGTACAACTAAGGGAACATGGGATAAAATTGACCTATACACGTAGGAAATATATCAGTGTCAGCATTGTTACCCCTGCTGCCAACAGTTGGGCATACATTAGAGGAAAAGGCGTTTATGGTGAGGGATTGCCTTACGACATTACCGCCGCAGACAACATGAGTGGAGGTACAGAAGTTCAAATGGTGGGCTATGCAGGTTATGCTGATATTCATAATCTTACTCCGGCTCATTTCAATGACCATACCAATATAGCCGACACAAAATATGAGACTACCATATTACAGAATCGTGTGGCAGAGCCCGGTTATTATGGTTCTCCAGCATTCCTTCTAGAAAATGGTTCTTACAAAGTAGTGGGTTTCATGGTAGGAAGCATAGAGGGTAAGGATCGTTTAGTACCAATCAGAAATTTAATACATTAAAATTAAACATGTCCGAGATAAGCATTAAATTAGCGGCAGGTACCAATGTTGGTTTAGTCAGGAAAAACAACGAAGACAATTTTGTTGTCAATCGTGATTTATGCCAATCAGAGTGGATTATCCCCCAATCGATAGAACCCATTTCTTTAGGACGGTATGGCAGCATATTGGTAGTGGCCGACGGAATGGGCGGCACCAATGCCGGAGAAGTTGCTTCTGCCATAGCCATTGAGACGGTGCAAAATGCATTCACCCCCGAGAATTTAGGAGATATCGTTACGCAGGAAGGCATTGTTACCTCAGAAGAAGCCGTTGAAGAATTTCTGAGCAGAACTGTCAAAACCGCTGATTTAAATATTGTCAATACAAGTAAAGAAGATAGTAGTACCCAGGGAATGGGTACTACTATTGTCATTGCTTGGATATTGAACGATAAAGCCTATATCTGTTGGTGTGGCGACAGTCGTTGTTATGTATTCAATGGCAATTCAGGTTTTTGCCGTTTATCTAAAGACCATTCCTATGTACAAGATTTAGTAGATCAGGGAAAACTAGATCCTGAAAATGCGTTTGACCATCCTTACAGTAATATCATTACCCGCTGTTTGGGAGACCCGACCAATCGTTCTAATCCCGATTTCCGTTCCTATAATTTAAAGGATGGCGATACTCTCCTACTGTGTAGTGATGGGTTATGTGGTTTATGCCACGACGAGGAGATAATGCAAATTATAGAAGAGAGCCAGGATGATTTAATGACATGTAAGGATAGGTTGATAGAAGCTGCTCTTGAAGCAGGTGGATATGACAATATTACGATTGTGTTATGCCACATCATGCTACAGGATACCGAGCCCAAAGTAAAGTTGAACAATACAGTGTTCAGCAAACCCAACCACCACAAAATCCGGAAAATTCTTCTGTTACTCCTGGTACTGGCTTTAGCGGCAGGCTTCTATTTATATAGAAATCCACAGCAATATGCAAAATGGAAAACGATAATATATCAGGCAGATACGGTTCTGGTTACAGAGACAGACACTACTAACACTACCCTAACAGATTGATTACTATTGCGAAACTATGCAACTAAAAAATGGTGATATATTTGCTGAACACTATCAGCTGAAGAAACTATTAGGAGTCGGAAGCTTTGGTGAAGTCTGGCTTGCCCGAAATATATTGGCAGATGTAGACGTTGCCATAAAGTTGTACGGACTGTTGGATGACAACGGCATAAAAGATTTCCGGGAAGAATTCAAACTTGCCTACAAATTACACCATCCCAATCTACTGCACCTTAATCATTTTGATGTTTTTGGACAGTGCCCTTTTTTGGTAATGCCTTACTGTCCCAAAGGGTCCTCAGCGAGCTTGAAAGGCAAAATGTCTGAAAAGCAAATCTGGCGCTTCATACGCGATGTATCATGCGGATTGATGTTTCTTCATAATCAGAATCCTCCTATCATTCATCAAGATATAAAACCCGATAATATTTTGATAGGGGATGATGACAAATTCATCATCTCAGATTTTGGCATCAGCCGTAAACTGGAGCATACTTTTCGTAAAAGTATCAACAAAGTAGAAAGTTCCGGAACACTCGCCTATATGGGACCAGAACGTTTTGCAGAGAAACCACTGATTGTGGCTACCAGCGATATATGGTCTTTAGGGATGAGTGTTTATGAATTATCCACTGGTCTTGTATTATGGGAAGGTATGGGAGGTTGTGTCCAACTGAATGGTGCACATATTCCAGCATTAGATGAGAAATATTCTTCCCAATTGTCCCAGTTTGTTCACGCATGCCTTGCCCTCAACACTTGGGACCGACCCACAGCCCAACAAGCCTATGAGTTTGCTTGCTCCATACTAAAACAAACAAAGACAGACTCTCCTTCAGTACAGCTGAAGCCTATTGCTCCACTTTTTCCTAAAACAACATCACCACGCCTTAAAGAAAAGTTCTGTCCTTCGAACATGCATAAACGCATAGCAGGATGGACCGGCCTTGGTATAGTATTGATTCTATTGCTTGTCAAAGGAGGTTCCATATACTTTAGACACCTTGAAGAAGAGCGCAAGTACGCTGCATGCCGTACAGAAGAAGACTACAGAGATTTTCTAAAAGAATACCCCTCCTCATCTCATGCAAACTTTATAAAACAATTTTTGGGAAACAAGGTAAATCCAATCTCCCCAATAAATAGAGAAGAAAACATCGTTATGGACTCGGTAAAAACGGATACTGCAAAACTTGAACAGTTCCAAGAGGAACCTAAAAAACAGATTGTCCACCCGCATCCACAATCTTCTTCACAGCCAGAACTTCCCATTACTGATATAAGAGAAGTCAGAAGAGAAAATGAAGAACGCCTCTTCTATAGTTGCCAGTCAGTAGCAGATTACGAAGAATATTTGCGAAAATATCCCAAAGGCAGGTTTGTACATAAAGCCAAAAGAGCAATCCAGCAAATAGAATCAGAAATGATGCAGTCCAATCCTTCCACTCAAGAAATACACATAAGAAAAAATACAAGAGTCAATGTCAGACTATAAATAATGAATAGGGCATTCCAACGTTTGAACTGCCCTATTCACTATTCAAATACTTGATTTTATTTAATCGTCACCATCGTCGCCCCAAATCCATACTCCTGGAACGAAGCATCCTGATGGCGGCAGTCAGGATATTTACGTTTCAGCTCGTCCAGCAAGGCTTTACGCAGCACTCCATCTCCCTTGCCGTGAATAAAGACGATGCGTTGTTCGCGCTTTTTCTTGTATTGTTCCATCACTTCACGAAACTTATCCAACTGATAATTCAATATTTCGCTGTTGCTCATACCGCAGGTGTCATCCAGCAACTCGCCGATATGCAGGTCAATCTCGACAATCCCATTCTTGCCGCCACGCTTGATAACCGTCTGCGGTTTGGACGGAGTATCTGCCGTTTTTTTCTGTATTAAAGCCTCCTTCAGTTCCTCTGCCGAAACATACACCTGCTTGGCAGGCTGGTCATTCCGGACAATATCATACACCAAAGCCGGTGTTTCAAAGAAAACCGTCTGCTGGAATGTATGCAGTTTATAGAACTTTACCATATCTATGCGGACTTCCACACTGACAGCCGGTTTCATTGTGAACGCACGGTTATCTTTGAATGCCACCAGCTGTACCATCACACGTTCACGGTCGTTCAACTCGGACTTTTCGAACTCCTCCAGCAGAAGTTTCGTATTCGGCTCTATCAAACCATGCGAACGGACTGTCCAGGACTTTCCTTCAGCACTCGAATAGGTATAATACATATAATAATTACTGTCGTTCACCAAATATGTCTCGAAAGGTGTAGTGCTGACAGCCTTGATATCCTCCGGAACAAAAGCCAGAAAAACATTCAAGATATCTCCACCTTTCATCTCGGGCTGACGATAAACAGATATCTGCGGTTTCTCCAAACGGACCGTTTGAGGCTCTGAAACCTGAGAATCCATAGCAGACGACCTTGCCGCAGTAGCGGCCGTACGCAATTGTTGCTCTTCTTCCCGCTTCTTCTTGGCAGCCGCTTTGGCTGCCGGAGTGGGGATATTATAATCATCGGTCTCTATCACCACACATTCGTTTATGGGCATCGGTATGTCAAAACCGTCGGCATCTTCCACCAACACGATGTTTTTTCCTTGAAATCCTGTCACAACACCGCCCCCAACTTCGCTGAGAAAACGGACTTTATCTCCTATCTTCATAGTAACTTATCTTTTAGTTTGTCTTTTCCTACTTTCTTCCTGCAAAGTTAGGAATTATTTCCCTTATTCTTCAAATCTTCCCAAATATCCGTACCTTTGCAGCCGATATTATAAAGAGAAAGCCATCATGAAAGAAGACCCCAGACATATCAGAATCAGCGAATTCAACTACCCGTTGCCGGACGAACGCATTGCAAAGTTCCCATTGTCCGTACGTGACCAGTCCAAACTGTTATTGTATCGCCACGGAGAAGTTTCAGAAGACAGATTCACTTCACTGCCGGAGTATCTGCCATCGGGAAGCCTGATGATATTCAACAATACCAAAGTCATCCAAGCACGCCTGCATTTCCGGAAAGAAACGGGAGCACTGATTGAAGTATTCTGCCTGGAACCCATACAGCCGAACGACTACGCCCTCAACTTCCAGCAAACCGAGCATGCCGCCTGGCTCTGCATGGTCGGCAACCTGAAAAAATGGAAGGAAGGCATGCTGAGACGTGAGATGACCGTGAAAGGCAAGTCACTCACCCTGACCGCCGAACGGGGTGAATGCCACGGAACCAGCCATTGGATAAACTTCCGCTGGAATAATCCGGAAGTGACTTTTGCCGACATTCTCGAGGTCTTCGGTGAATTGCCCATCCCCCCCTACTTGAACCGGGAGACCCAGGAAAGTGACAAGGAGACTTACCAGACTGTCTACTCCAAAATCAAAGGTTCGGTGGCTGCCCCTACAGCGGGACTGCATTTCACCCCACGCGTATTGGACGCATTGCGCAATAAAGGAGTAGAATTGGAAGAGCTGACACTCCATGTGGGAGCCGGAACCTTCAAACCGGTGAAAAGTGAAGAAATAGAAGGGCACGAAATGCATACGGAATACATCTCTGTCTCGCGCAACACATTGGAAAAACTCATAGTACACGGCGGCAAGGCAGTGGCCGTAGGAACAACTTCAGTGCGCACATTGGAAAGCCTTTATCACATCGGAGTCACTTTACTGAATAATCCAGAAGCCACAGAGGAAGACTTGCACGTCCACCAATGGCAACCTTATGAAATGTCTGCCAAGGCCACCGCCACCTCTGCAGTAGAAGCCCTGCAAGCCATTGCTGCCTATCTGGACAGACATAGCATGGAGGCTCTGCATACCAGCACTCAAATCATCATCGCTCCGGGATATGAATACAAAATCGTGAAGGCTATGGTGACTAATTTCCACCAACCGCAAAGTACCTTGCTGCTGCTCGTATCAGCTTTCGTACACGGTGATTGGCCGAAGATTTACAACTATGCACTGGCACATGATTTCCGTTTCCTGAGCTATGGAGATTCATCATTATTAATACCCTAAGCACAATGAACCACGATAACAATCAAGAGATGTTCCCCCTTGTCGACGAACAAGGCAACATCACAGGTGCCGCCACCCGTGGCGAATGCCATAACGGTAGCAAACTGCTTCATCCGGTAATCCATCTTCATGTATTCAATTCCAAAGGTGAGTTGTATCTACAGAAACGTCCCGAATGGAAAGACATACAACCGGAGAAGTGGGACACCTCCGTAGGCGGACACGTCGATTTAGGTGAAAGTGTAGAGATGGCGCTAAAACGCGAAGTACGCGAAGAGCTCGGCATTACCGACTTTATTCCCGAAACCGTCATGCATTACGTCTTCGAGTCTGCCCGCGAAAAGGAACTGGTCTTCGTACACAAAACTGTCTACGACGGTGAAATACATCCCAGTGACGAGCTGGACGGAGGACGTTTTTGGAGCCCCGATGAAATCAAGGCAAATATCGGCAAAGGTGTATTCACCCCGAATTTTGAAGGAGAGATAGGAAAGGTCATCAACTTGTAGTGGAAGCTGCTTTCTATCAGTTCGCAAAATATTCTTTCATCTTTCTCCTGACCCGTGGAGCAAGTAACAGCAGTGACGTCATCGTAGGCAATGCCATCAAGGCAAAAGCCAAATCCATGATGTCAACCACTGCTCCCAACGGAATCATGGCAGCCACAACAATCATCACCAAATAGAAGTAGTTATAATACTTGGCATTCTCCGCACCAAACAAGAAGTTGGTGCACTTCAGTCCATAATACGAATAAGAGAACATGGTAGAAAAGGCAAAGAAAAAGACCATCACCATCAACAGATAATGCCCATAGCCGGGAAGGAGCTGCTCAAAAGAATTCAAAGCAATATAAAGGCCTTTTATGCCTCCTTCCGACGCATAGTTTCCAGCTATAAGAATAGGGAAGGCCGTCAATGTACAAACAAGCCCCGAGTCGATGGCCGGTCCAATCATGGCTACCAGCCCCTCACGAATGGGATTGTCATTACGGGAGGCGCCATGCATCATAGAGGCCGTACCTACGCCTGCTTCATTGACGTAGGCAGCACGGCGGGCACCAGTCAGTGCAGTTCCCAAAATTCCACCGATACCGGCTTCCAGGCTGAAGGCAGACTGGAAAATGGAAGCCAACACTCCCGGCAACTTATCAAAATTCAAACAAAGAATAACGAAGACAAGCAGCATATAGCAAGTAACCATCACCGGCACTATTTTAGCCGAGATAACCGAAATGCGCCGGATGCCACCGATAATGACCGCCCCTACCACCAGGCTGATGACAATACCCATCACAAAACGCAGACCGAGTGTATTCTCTATTCCTGCCGGAGTAGTAAATACCGTAGTGACAGACTCGACCAACTGATTGGCTTGCATTACACACAACGTACCTATCAACCCCACCACCGCAAAGAAATAAGCAAACGGTTTCCAGCGTTCGCCCAACCCATGAAGAATGATATACATCGTCCCCCCTTGCGGTTCTCCGGCAGAATCGTGTCCTTTGTACATAATGGCAAGAGCCCCTTCAAAGAATTTGGTGGACATACCCACAACGGCACTTACCCACATCCAGAAAATGGCTCCGGGACCTCCTACTGTAATAGCGATAGCCACCCCCGCAATATTCCCCATACCCACTGTTGACGCTATGGCGCTCATCAAGGCCTGGAAAGAACTGATTTGTCCTTCGCCCGCCACTTCCGATTTATAGCGCAAGGCCTTTATCGAATATCCGATGCGGCAGAGGGACACAGCTCCAGAATAAAAGAACAAGAAAAGTCCTCCCCCTATCAGAAGGATAAATAAGGGATACCCGCAGACAAAGTCACTGACAGTGGTTATTGCTGAGCCTATAGAATCTAAAATGCCATTCATAGTAGTAGTTTGATGGAGGAGTGCATGGGAAGGTTTAAAAAAAGTCCCACTTCTCTTTCACGGGAAAGTGGGACATTCATTATAACATTTCGTTCGGCCTTATTTAGCCAGGTCTTCAATCACCTTCATAATCTGCTGGCCGATTTCCTCGGCAGCCTCCGGTGTGGCAGCCTCACTATAGACACGGATAATCGGTTCCGTATTGCTCTTACGCAGATGAACCCATTTGTCGGGGAAGTCAATCTTCACACCGTCTATATCATTGATTTCTTCATTCTTATACAGCTCCTTCACCTTGGCAAGAATAGCATCTACATCTGTTTCAGGAGTCAAGTCTACACGATTCTTTGCCATGAAGTATGCAGGATAGGATGCACGGAGTTCGCTCACCTTCTTGCCTTCGTGTGCCAGATGGCTCAAGAACAAGGCAATACCTACCAAGGCATCACGTCCATAGTGGCTGGCCGGATAGATTACCCCACCGTTTCCTTCGCCACCGATAACGGCACCTACTTCCTTCATTTTGGTAGTTACATTCACTTCACCTACGGCGGAAGCGTAATATTCTTGCCCATACTTGCGGGTTACATCGCGCAAGGCACGGGTCGAACTCAAATTGGATACCGTATTGCCCGGAGTATGTTTCAATACGTAGTCGGCAACAGTAACCAGCGTATATTCTTCACCGTACATCTTGCCGTCTTCGCAAATCATTGCCAGGCGGTCTACATCAGGGTCTACAACAAATGCAACGTCTGCCTTCCCCCCTTTCATCAGGTTCATGATGTCACCCAAGTTCTTTTCCAGAGGCTCGGGATTATGCTGGAAGTTACCGGTCGGTTCGCAATAGAGCTTCTCTACGTGCTGAACACCAAGCTGCTCGAGCAGCTGCGGCAATATGATACCGCCCACAGAGTTTACACAGTCGATGGCAACACGAAAGTTTGCCTTTCGGATAGCTTCCACATCTACGAGGTCAAGTGCCAATACACTGTCGATGTGTTTCTGGTTGTAGCTTAAATCCTGACGGTACGAGCCAAGTTGGTCCACTTCGGCATAGTCGAATTCTTCGGCGGCGGCAATGCGGAGTACTTCCTGGCCTTCGGCAGCGTTCAGAAATTCGCCCTTTTCATTCAGCAGTTTCAACGCATTCCACTGCTTGGGATTGTGTGAGGCAGTCAGAATAATACCTCCACTGGCACCTTCCATGGTTACAGCCAGCTCGGTAGTCGGAGTAGAAGCCAAATCAATGTCCACTACATCCCAGCCCATACCCATCAAGGTACCGACTACTACGTTCTTGACCATCTCACCGGAAATGCGGGCATCACGTCCCACTACAATTTTGTTACTTTTTACAGTACACGTCTTGCGAATCAAGGTAGCATAAGCTGAAGTGAACTTCACAATGTCGAGCGGATTCAATCCCTCGCCAGCACCACCGCCAATAGTTCCGCGGATTCCAGAAATAGATTTGATTAGAGTCATAGGTTAATGATTTAAAATTTATAGGTTAGTTCCAAATTTGGAATTTATGAATATCATAGTAACAAGGATAAACCCTCTCCATAGCTTGTTGTTGCCCCATTTTAGAAGGAACGATTAATTTCACATGCGCCCTATCACGAACGTACTTCAAAGCCACCAGCCAGCCAGCAGGCACAGACGTACCATAGGCAAGACGCATAGAACCCTTTATGAAAATTCCGGCAATAGATGACGAGGTAACTGTATATTTGAATTCATCCAAATAATCTGGTATCGGTATATCCAGATTAGACATTAAATATCCAGACTGCAAGTTCAGCTCTTCATAACGCACCAAAACCAAATCATTCGGTTTTATTGTATCCGCAGGATTCGTCGAACCTTTATCCACAATCTGCATATATACCCCGCTTGCCAGCTGCACATACTCATTCCTGCTTACATCCGTGGTCGAATCTTGCGCATAGAACTCACTTTGAGAAATAACGACAATGCTACTGTCTTTGATAAATGCTTTGATGGCATCTTTTTCTTCCTCAAGCATTTCGGCATAGGTTTTAGAATTATCGCATGCCTGGAAGGCTAAACAAACTGCAAGTAAGGCAAAAAAGAATAAAGTAAGTTTCTTCATTTCTGTTATTTAGTAATTTCGTACAAAAGTATCTGATTTCCTTGAAAGTTGAAAGCTGCGGATAGAAAGTTCGTAACTTTTAACCTTTACAACTGAACTTTTTTTATCCTTTGGCATTCAGCAGCGGTTTGTATTTCTCCAAAGCCTGCTCAAAGACCTTGCGGGCCTCATCCATCGTTCCATAAAATTCACCGCCGGAAGCATTCAAATGACCGCCGCCTCCAAAGAACTCGGCAGCCAGCTGATTGCAGGGGAATGTACCGACCGAACGTAAAGAAATCTTTATCATCGGCTTCTCCGTATCTTCACGCAGGAAGCAAGAGAAAATCACCCCTTTGATGCTTAAAGGAATGTTCACAAACCCCTCACTATCTCCACGCACATAGTCGAACTGGCTTTGTTCGGCTTTAGTCAGAGAAATTAAGGTTGCATGATAGTCCGGATAGACCTTCATTTGTGACAAGACATATCCCATTAGGCGCAAACGGCTTTCTGAATAAGTATTGAACACCTTACGGTAAATCTCGTCCTTGTCAATACCTTTCGACAACAGTTCGCTGATGATGAAATAGATTTCCCGGTTATTGGAATTGTAAGTAAACCCGCCGGTATCCGTCATCATCCCCGTATAGATGCATTCTGCACCTTCCCTTGAAATGTCACTGAAATAGCCCATACGGCAAATCAGGCGGAAAACCAGTTCCGAAGTGGAAGATATCTCCGGATGGGAAATGATAATCTTGCAGAAATCCTCCGGATGGAGATGATGGTCTATCAGTATTTTTCTTGCCGGAGATGCAAGAACAGCGTCACCCATGGCATCTATACGATGGATAGCATTAAAGTCCAGACAACAAATAACATCCGCCTCGGCAATCAGCTTGTCGGCAAACTCCTTGTAGCGGTCGTACAGAAGGACGTCCTTGCTCCCGGGCATCCATTTCAAGAAGTCGGGAAAGGCGTTCGGCACAATAACATTCGCCGTCTTTCCCTGCGAGCTGAAGAAGTGCCACAAGCCCAGAGAAGAGCCGATGGCGTCCCCGTCGGGACCCACATGCGAAACTATTACTATCTTGTCTGCACGGTCAAACCATTTGGTGAAATGGTCTATCTTGGATTGTTCTATTACTTTGGTCAACATATATTTATTTACTATTTGACGATTGACTATTTACTATTTGGCGTTTATAACAAATTGAAGGGGCAAAAGTACAAAAAGTTTGTGATTTATAACAATATGCGGTAAGAACCTTTTTGAGAAAGAAGAAGATAGGGAATACCTAAGCGAACGCAATTATTGGCAATCTTATTCTGATAATAGTCTGAAAGAGAAGAGTCAAGTACCACCATCCCTATGGAAAAGAGCGAAGTAAGTTCCTCTATCCCACCTTGATACCCCTTGGAGATATACAAATAATCAACTGAGAGGGGACGGGAAGAGTTCTTGTTTCTCCAACGGTTGTCGGAAAGAAGACAGATGCACTTACCGGCATAAGAGACAATCTGGTTGCGCATGGATAAGCCGGGAGTTGTATAATCTCCGGCAACCAGTCGGGGAGTCTCCAGACGCAGGCGGTTCCAATGCGGAGAAAGGGCACGGCACAGACGCGGCATATCCGGCAAGCTATCGGTACATGCCAACCAAGAATGACGGTTGTCTGCCATACAATGGACAACGGGACAGCCTCTCACGCTATAAAAAGCAATCCCCTGCCGGGGAGCATTGGACATGATGGAAAGGGAATGCCAGGAAACCACTGCCAACAATGCCAGCAACGCAAAACAGACTCTACGTACCGTAAGGCGTAGAAAGCCATAATATGCCATCCCCAAGAACAGATAGACGAGCAAAACACCCCATATATCCAGCCAAATATCATCGACAGCAGCGCCGGGAAGATGCTCTATCCAGCGGAGCACTTCATTCTGGACATGTACCAATGCCTCTACTACCCTTGCAAACAGATGTTGTACAAAAGGCAGCGGCGTAAGCATCAACAGAAAGACAGCAGAATACAGAACGAGTGACACCATGGGAATTACCCAAAGATTAGTCAACAGAAAATGAGTGGAAAAACGGGAGAAATAGAAAATGACCAAAGGGGCCGTACCCAGCTGAGCCGCCATGGACACTGTCATAAGTCCCCACAAATATCGCAGGAAACGATTGTCGACCTTCCAAAAGGCATACAACTTAGGCTGTACAAGTACAATAGCTGCAACCGCCGAGAATGACAACTGAAAACCGACATCAAACAACCAGACCGGCTTGCACAGCAGCATCAGGAAAGCAGTTGCCGCCAGCGTATTCAGAGTCAGCGGCTTTTCCGGCTGCAAACCGGCAAACGCCAACAAAGAGAACATGACGACCGACCGCACCACCGAGGAAGACAATCCCGTGAAAAAAGCAAAACTCACCAAGAAAAGGACCAGAAGCAAAAGCAACAAAAGTTTTAACCGCCGCCATCGCCTCCACAAAGGACGAAGCACAAACAAGAGCAAAGCATACAGAAAACCTATGTGCAACCCCGAAAGTGCCAGTACATGGCTGGCTCCCGAAACGGAGTAGGTCTCCACAATATCATCACTCAGTTCCTCTTTATCCCCCACTGTCAACGCAGCAAGTACCGCCAATTCATCAGCTTCAAAACCCAAACTCCGGTATAAGCCAACCACTTTCTCCCTATAATCCAGTGCCACTTGGCTGACAGTGCGAGAGGCATCATGCCCCGTCTTCCGCCAATGTCCGTCAGCCACGTAAGCCGTGCCGCTATAGCCTTTCCGCCTCAGGTAGCGAGCATAGTCAAACTCGTCGGGATTACCATTGTTTGCCGGAGGAACAAGCCGGGTAGATACCAACAACTCATCACCACGGCGCAAAGTGGCCGTAGCAGAATCTTTCGGGAAATAAGCCAGAAAAAGATGATTCCGGGGACAACCCATAACTGTATCCTGCTCTACCTCTCCCAGCAGGGCAACCCTGCACAATATGCTGCGCTCCCTCTCTTCTGGATGCTCACGGATACAAACCCTATAAACAGCAGTTTTGCCCGAAAAGGGAAATGCCGTCTTTCCCTGCTGCCAACTCATCAAGCAGAACCCCGTACCACCCAAGAAAAGGTATACCGCCGCTCCATACACCCATCCGGTATGCCTGTATCTACCTATAATAAAAAGAAAAAGCAGAAAACCTGTCACATATTCCCATGCAGAAAGCACGTGTGGAAACATATCTCCACACAAAACACCAACTACCAACGGCACCAACAGTCGAAGGAAAGGATGCCGTTGCCAGCTGTCGATTATCAATCCAGAAGACGGATTACAGGTTCCTTAATGCACGGATGGCCTCTTTCGGGTCGGGAGCCGAGAAAACGGCATTGCCTGCCACCAGTACATCTGCTCCAGCCTCTACCAGACGCGAACCGGTTTCCAAGTTTACGCCACCGTCCACTTCTATCAAGGCCTGCGAACCGGTAACCGTAATCAATTCACGCAACTCGCGTACCTTACTAAGAGAATGCTCTATGAACTTTTGTCCGCCGAAGCCGGGATTTACGCTCATTATCAGCACCATGTATACATCATTAATAATATCCTTCAACAAGGACACGGGAGTTGCCGGATTAATCGTTACCGCCGGCTGCATCCCTGCTTCGCGGATTTGCTGCACCACGCGGTGCAGATGCGGACAAGCCTCGTAATGCACATTCATGACATGTGCTCCCAGAGCCTTCACCTCCGGAATAAACTTCTCCGGCTGTACAATCATCAGATGCACATCCAAAGGCTTCTGCGACAGTTTTGCCACATACTTCAGTACCGGGAATCCGAAAGAAATATTAGGGACAAACACACCGTCCATGATGTCGATATGTACCCACTCCGCCTCACTTTCGTTAATCATTTCAATGTCTCGTGCCAGATAACCAAAATCGGCAGAGAGAATAGAAGGGGATATGATTGGTTTCATAATGTTATGTTCTAAAGTTTACGAACTTTGTTATGTACAAATATAGTGAAACTCGCTCACATACGGATGGATTTCAGAGGAATAATGCAAAGTGCTTGGACGAGAAAGGGATAAGTCGTTTTGTTCCACATTCTTCCATTTGAGGTTTTTGACCTGTTTTTGGGGAGTTAGGCAAACAAATCGCTACTTATCCGTTGCCTTTTCGGGATTGAAAATAGGTATGAAATTTACTTCCAAAACTGTTTTTCTACCCCTGTTCACCACCGCAAGAACGCTGTTCTGTCTGTTTTTTGCTAATGCAAAGTTAGTCAAAATTTTCCGTATCAGGAAAAAATACAGTCTCAGATTGGAAGTCAAGGGGGCTTTTTCTATATTCCGCTATATTTTTCATGCCATTCATTTGCTCGCTATATAATAATTTTGCAAACAAAGGAATAGGTTATGAATCAGGCAAATGTAAAGGTGTCGTTCTACCTGAAAAAGAGCGAGGCGGATGCCAATGGCGAATGTCCGGTAATGGCTAAGTTGAACATCGGAAAATACTCTGAAGCGGCATTCAGCGTGAAGATGAAAGTGCCGCAATCCCGATGGACTTCGGGGCGTGCGTCTGGCAAGAGTGTGACGGCAAAGGAAATCAACAACCGGCTGGATGAGATCCGTGCGGTGGCGTTGAGTATCTATAACGAGCAGTCTGCCGTCCGTGACGGTGTGACCGCTGAGGAAGTGAAAAGCATTTTGCTTGGAATGGCAAGCGGGCAGGAAACACTGTTGAGCTATTTCAGGCAATTCATCAACAACTTTGAAAAGCGAGTTGGAGTCAACCGCACAGCCAAAAGTTTGCAGGCATACCGCAATGCCTATAGGCACATTGAGAAGTTTCTGCAAGAAAAATACAGGCTAACGGATATTCCTTTCTCGGCATTGGACCGCTCCTTCATCGACAAATACGACCTGTACCTTCGTACCGAACGCAATCTCGCTCCCGGAACCGTCATCAACCTGACCGTCCAACTGAAAACCATCGTGGGTGAGGCTATCGCTGACGGTATCATTACCGTTTATCCGTTCATGGGTTACGAGCCGGTTCGTCCGAAAGCGGTGCAGAAGTATCTTACCGATGAAGAGCTGCAACGGCTTATGACCACTCCGCTCCATAGGCAGACACTTTACCTTGTCCGTGACATGTTCCTGTTTTCCTGCTTCACCGGCATTTCATACAGGGATATGCGCTCGCTGACAAAAGAAAACCTGTCGCTTGCGGAAGACGGCACATGGTGGATTAAAAGTGCCCGCCAGAAGACCAAGATAGAATTTGAAATCCCCTTGTTGGACTTGCCGTTACAGATTCTGAAAAAGTACAGTGATGCCGTTTCTGATAACAGGCTGCTACCGATGTATTGTAATTCCAACATGAATCTCTACCTGAAAGAGATTGCCCGGATTTGCAACATCAACCGTCCGCTGGTATTTCACGTGGCCAGGCACACCTACGCCACGGAAATCACCCTTTCGCATGGGGTTCCTCTTGAAACCGTCAGCAAAATGCTCGGACATAGCCGGATTGAAACCACACGTATTTACGCGAAAGTGACCGATGACAAGATTGATTCCGACACAAGGACTTTGAACCGGAAAATATCGGAACGTTTTTCCGTCGTGATTTGATTACCTCTTAAAAAAACAAGAACATGGAAAAGAATATAGAAAACCAGAATATCAAGCGGCGTAGTACATTTGCCGTATTGTTCTATATAAACCGCACGAAAGTCCGCAAGGACGGAATGTGCCAGTTATTGTGCAAGGTAAGCATCGATGCCGAATGGGCACAGATAGGAACCAAAGTATCCGTCAATCCCTCTATTTGGAATCCCGACAAAGGACGCGCCGACGGACGGAGTGAAAATGCAGTTACGGTGAACCGCGCCATAGATGACCTGACAGACGAGATAACCGGACATTACGACAGGATAAAGAACAGTCTGGGGTTCATTACAGCGGAACTTGTCAAGAATGCAGTCAAAGGCATCGGGCAGAAACCACTTACCCTGCTTGCCTTGTTCAGGGAGCATAACGAGGAGTTCAAGAAGCGTATCGGGATAGACCGCATACAGGAAACATACGACTCCTACAAGCGTTCCTACAAGCACCTTTCCGCTTTTGTTCAGGAGAAGAAAGGCGTGGAGGACGTGACATTGAGAAGCCTTGACCGTGCGTTTTATGACGACTTCGAGTTGTTCCTGCGCACGAACCGCAACCAAAAACCCAAGACCGTACATGAACACCTGTACCGCCTGAAGAAGCTGACAATGCGGGCGGTCAGCCAGGGGACATTGCGCCGTGACCCTTACTGCCGCCTGCATCCCGAACTGCCAAAAAGAAAAAGCCGGCACATGAAATTGGAGGACTTGAAGACACTGATGACCACCCCGGTGGAGAAGCCTCAACTGCAATTCGTAAGGGATATGTTCATTTTCTCGACATTTACCGGATTGGCGTATGCGGACTTGAAAAAACTGTCGGTCAATGATGTCACGCAGGCTGAGGACGGCACATGGTGGATTCACATCCACAGGCAAAAGACGGATACGCTTTCGTCTGTCCGCCTGTTGGATATTCCCCTTCAAATCATCGAGAAATATCGTAGCCAAAGAACCGGGGACAAGGTATTCAATGTTTACAATCGTGGATATTTTATAACATTGACACGAGAGCTGGGACAGGTATATGGCTTTGATTTGACCTACCATCAGGCCAGGCATAATTTCGGGACCCACATCACCCTCTCGCTCGGTGTGCCGATAGAGACGGTCAGTCGCATGATGGGACACAACTCCATTTCCACCACCCAGCTGTATGCCCAAGTAACGGACACCAAAGTGGACGAGGATATGAAACGGCTAAAGTCCACAGGTTTCGGGAAACAGATACAGCTTTGCGAAGAAGATTTCATCGTCAAGAAAAAACGGGGAAGAAAGTCTGAAATGGCATAAAATAAAAACGGAGAAATGCCCTTTGTAAAAAGGAAATCATTTCTCCGTCTCTTTTAGTGAACGATGCTATACCCATCGTTGTTCTTCCCGGCAACGCTTGTAGGAATCCTCCAGTATCTTCAGAATATCCGATTCCTTATACAGAGTCTTGCCCTGCACCATGTAATAAGGAACCACCCCGAATGTCCGGTACTCCTGCAATGTGCGCCTGCTTACCCGCAGGACTTTGGAGAGTTCCTCGTCAGTGAGGAAGCGCTCACCGTTAAAGAGGGATTTCGGCATCTTCTCAATCACGGAGAGCATCTTCTCCATTTTTTCCAGCCCTTGAAACATCACGTCGATCCGAGGGTCTTTGTCGTCCAAGAAATGATAGCTCATAATCTGCTTTTTATTAAAGGGTGATAATTCAAATCCAACAATCTCTGTACGTCTTCAGGCTTGTAGAACAGCTTGTTCTTGATACGGCTGAAAGGCAATATCCCTTTGTTGCGATATACCTGTAGTGTCTTCTTGTTGATGCGAAGCACATCGCACACCTCCTGATTATCCAGCCAGTTTTTCAAGCCGAGGTCCTCGGCCGGACGGCATACCCGCGTCATCCGTTCCTCAAAATCACAGAACCGGACACGCAATTCTTCAAAAGTCTGTTTGTCAACACATATTATTTCCATAATCCTTGCTTCATTTTAATTAAACATTTGGCTGATGTCTGAACCTCGCCGGCAATGACTTGCCCTTTTGGTTGAGGAACGCCTCCACTTCGGATGCCTTGTAGTAGGTTCTCCCGTCAATCATGTAATAGGTCACGAGCTTCTTCTGGCGGTAACGCGCCAGCGTGCGTTTGGTGATGCCGAGCAGCCGGCACAGGTCGTAGTTGTCCAAGAGCGTGTCGCCGTCCAGGCATTCCTTCAGCTTGTTCATACGCTCCAATGCCCGCTCTATCCTGTCGAACCGTTCCATGATTTGGGCGAACATCTCGCTGTTTATCTGTAACATGAGTAATCTGTTTTAAGTGTAACTTATCGTTTGCTTACACCTTGTTGCGCAACAGGTTATATCATATTATAAGGCCAACAGCGTACCAATGACACCGATAGACACCAAGAGGAACTGATATAACATTGTATATCAGTGAAATAAAAATCTGAGGCTGTAAAAATGAATAAATGGCGAATCTTGCAAATTGCAAGATTTCCTTGCAGGATGCAATGGACTATCGCGAGGATTTGCGATAAATGAGACGGACAATCCCGTTTTTGAAAGCAACTGTCCTGTAAAGTTTCCAACGATTGACCGGAAGTCGATGCAGGCAGTCCGTACCGTTGCCTGTTGTCAGAGGAAGAATGTAGATGATGATTTCGTCAATGAGGTGGTAGATGGAAAGCCCGTGTAGCAAGTCAAGGCTCTTTGGGTCGGATATTTCTGAGGTAAAGGTAAAGGAGTCCGGTTTCTCGTCCTTTTCACAAATCAAGTCCAGCATGGGATAGCCGGGAAACAGCGTGAAGGTACTCCTCTCGTGCCAGAACGGGAAACCTTGGCTGTCCGTCTTCACCCATTGCAACAACTCTTCATTCGGGTCGGGAAGATAACCGTCCAATGTCACTGCCGTTATGATTTGTATTCTTGCCATACCTGTCCGTCTAAAAAAAGAAGCGTGGTAGCCACGCACTCAGACAGAGGCTCTGGTAAAGCCTAAAGGAGAACACGCAACACCACGCTATGACAGAGCATAGCATAAGCATTACGCAATCATTCTCCTTTAACGTCAATTTACCAGATTTCTGTCCGAGAAGCTTGCGCTCTTATGTTATATAATCAGCAGAGGGGTTTTCCCTCCACCGGTTTTCTTCTATGTTTCAGACCGGCAAGGCTATACCCTGCCAAATCTTTTGCAAATTTACAAAATTTCAGTCGGATTGAAAAATCATTTCAATATATTCTGTGTCAACACTGTTGCCGGAAATAGATAGAATATCGGGGATTATCTTATCCCGTATTTCTTCATCTTCCGGTACAGTGTTGAAGAGTTTACATTCAACAATCGTGCGGTCTGTTCACGATGCCCGTTGCACGCTTGAAGGGCATTTGCAATGGCTTCCCTCTCGCTGTTTTCGTCTTTCAAAGGCAATATGTCCGGAGTTTTCTCCGTAATCCGAATATCAGTCTGACTGTCTGCGTTCAAGTCCGGCAACTCCAATACAGGGGTTTCCGTAAGCAACACCGCCCGTTTGATCCGGTTCTGCAATTCCCTGACATTGCCCGGCCAACGATAAGAACGAAGTCGGTATATGGCATCTTTTGAAAAGCCTTTTGTCTCTTTCTTAAGTTCTTTGGAAAACCGTTCACGGAAAAATTCCGCCAAAGGCAAAATGTCATCAGCACACTCGGCCAAAGATGGCATCCTGATTTCCATCTCTGCCAGACGGTGGTACAGGTCTTCCCGGAATCGTCCTTCCTTGATGGCCCGTTCCAGATTTTCATTCGTTGCCGCCACAATCCGCACGTCTGCCATCCGCTCCCTGTCGCTGCCGATAGGGGTATAGGTATTCTCCTGCAACACTCTAAGGAGCATGGACTGTATGTCAATAGGCATCGTGCCGATTTCATCCAGGAAGAGCGTACCGCCTTTTGCCATGTCGAAATATCCGTTCTTTGCCGTATCCGCACCGGTGAAGGCGCCTTTCTCGTGTCCGAACAGGAGGGATGCCGCAAGTTCGCGTGGCAACGCTCCGCAATTGACCGCTACAAACTTGCCGTCACGTCCGCTGTTCGCGTGAATGCCCTGTGCCACGGACTCCTTGCCGGTACCGTTGGCACCGAGTATCAGCACCGACATATCCGACGGGGCTACTATCCTCGCGTATCTCTCCACCTCAAGTATTTTAGGGCAGGTACATCTGAACAGGTCTTTCGGTTTCGTGCGGACAGTCGCGAGCGGACGGAATATCTCTTCCGCCAGTTCAAGCAGGTGTTCCCGGTGTACCGGCTTGGGCAGATAGTCTTTTGCCCCCAACTTGATGGCGCGTACCGCATCCGGTATAGACCCGTATTCCGTTGTCACTATGAATGGAATGTCTTTCTTCTCTTTTGTGAGCCACTCTAAAAGCGATATTCCGTCACCTTCAGGCAAGCGCACATCGGACAATATGAAGTCGAACCGATGCTTGCGTATCAATGCACGTGCGGCCGGTTCACGCATGGCGGTCATTACATCGTACCCCGCCTGTTCAAGCCAGTCTTTTTGGCGTTGTGACAAACTTATATTGTCTTCAACTATCAGTACCTTCTGTTTCATCGCTCATTTTCTTTATTTCCTTTTCAGCTTCTGTTATAAGTCCGGAGATGTGTCCTATCAGCAGCTTCACCTGTTCATTGACGGTATTCATATCGCATGCAGAATCGTTTAACGTGGTGCGGAGTTTTACCAGTGGAGCATCGGCCCGTAACAACTCCAACGAGGGCTTTATCTCGTGGGCTATGTCATGGAGCTTTTCAATGTCCCCTGTCTTTATTGCCGATTGCAAGTCTGCCATATTTTGTTCGGACTGGATAATGAAAGTTCTTAGCAGTTCTCTTTTATCAAGCACATCTGCCGTGAACGTGGCAAAATCCGGTGTATGTGACTCTTCCACATCGCGTGACACCACAGAAGAGACCATATCCAACAGTTCTCTCATGGAAAACGGCTTGTGGATGGAGTCCGTGAATCCGCCCTTTATGAATGCCTCTTTTTCTCCTTCTCCTCGTGCAGTCATGGCTACTATCGGAATTGTGTGTGAATTTCCGATGCTGGATTTGCGAAGCAATGCCAGAATTTCAAAACCGTTGGTTTCCGGCATCTGTATGTCGCTTAGCAGCAAGTCGTAATCCTGCCTGCGCATCTCATTGACCAGTTCTTTGGCATTGGAACAGGTGGTACACGATACTCCGTTGCGTTCAAGCATTTCCTTGGCTATTTCCAGTTGTAATGTGTCATTGTCTATAACAAGTACGCGCTGTGGCAATGGCAGACGGTCTTGCGGAACTGCCGACGCTTCACTATTGATTTTCTCATTGGAAACCGCTAACGGCAGGGATACACGAAATGTGCTGCCATGCCCGATTTTACTTTCCACATCAATGCTGCCTCCTAAAAGTTTGACCAATCCTTTTGTGATGGGCAAGCCCAACCCGAAACCTTCGGCATTCGCCTCAGACGACAGGCGTTCAAACGGACGGAAGATACGCGAAACGGTGTCTTGATCCATACCGATTCCCGTATCCTTTATTTCTATATAAAGCATTCCATTTTCATATCGGACATTGAACTGTATCATACCGGCGTTTGTAAACTTCACAGCATTCGTCAGTAGATTGTCTATAATTTGAGAGATACGATCCATGTCACCGCACAGTACGACATCCGTATTTTGGGAATCATGGTGGAATATGATTCCCTTATTATTGGCAATATGTGAAAATCCGGTCACAATACGTTCCAACAGATCATTAAGGTTGAACGGTACATTGTTGCAGGTTTCCTTGGACTCGTTCAGGCGGTACACGTCCAGCAGATTGTTCAGCAGGTGCAGGATATGTTTGCACTCCGTTTCGATATTTTCCAAATGGTGATTCCTGCGTTTCCTGTCCCGGGTATCTTTTGCCAGTTCGACATATCCGTAAATGATGTTCAGGGGGCCGCGTATGTCATGCGAGATAGTAAGTATGACGTTTTTACGCGTTTCCAGCAGTTCATTATTCCGGTCAATGACACCCTCCATCTTTTTCCTGAGCAGCGAATCCCGTTTCAGATGTTTCTGGATAATCAGGTACGAGAACACCAGCAGGAGGATGGCGGCGATGATCAGCCCGGTGATGATGGAGGTGGAGCGTTGGTGCGCTTGGGCTATCTGCTCTTCCCTGTCCCGGAAGGCGGCTTGTGCATGGTCGCTGATGTTACCGAGCAGGGCGAACAGTTTGCGGTTCAGTTCCCTGTTGCGGATGCGCAGGCTGTCGGTGTAATTCTCCATGTTGCGTATCCGCTCCGCTTGCAGGGCGATAAGCTGTTCGTTCAGCGAGCGGAGCTTGTCGGACGAGGCGGGCACTTGCACCGTTTCCTTGCCGCCGAACCATCCGGCTATGCCTTTCTTCTTCTGCACGACGGTACGGGTCTGTGTCGCTTGCCTTGCAGCTTCTGGCAGATGGTTCACCAGCAGGCTGTCGGCTTTGTCCTGCCGGTGGAACACCTGCATGATTTGGTGCAGGTGTGTCTCCTTGTCCGCCAACAACTGTTGCAGGGTATCTATCTGCGACAGACCGAATATGTAGCTATGGTTCGTTTGCAGCATTTGCAGCAGGCTGTCCACCCTCAGCCGTCTCGTTTGGTAGGCATGGTAGTCCTCATCCTCCCAAGCGATGACGCTCTCGCCCAATGAGGCGAGTACCGTGATGTTGCGGTGTATCTCGGATATGTCACGGCGTGCCTGTCTGATTTCGTAGGTGTCGGCCTCGATTTTCCGAAGGCGTGCGTGTTCATGGAAAAGAATAGCGGCCATGCTGATGATGACCGCCATTAACATCATATAGCCGAAGAGGATTTTAGCTTGCAGGGGTATGTTTCTGTTCATATATAACAAGGTCATATTAAACATCTGTATCGTAAATCCTCTTTTGCAGCAGGTCTATAAAGTTCATGGCATCCATAGGGGTGGAGCGAGAGAGGTCGAACGAGAGTATCATAGCCTGCAGGCTGTTGTCATACGAACTTTTGCTGCCCTTGCGGTCTTGCCCGCCCTCCGTTTTTTCGGGGATGGAGACCAACGCCTCCGCTTCGCTGCCGTCTATGCCGGAAAAGACGAAAGAACCGTCGTCCTGCCGGTCGATTTTCCCTCCGGCGGCTATTATCTGTTCCATCACTTTCTCTACATGGCTTTCCGGGAATCCTGTGGTCAGCACAAAATTTCCGCCTTTACGCTGCCGGTGCATGACACGGTAGCCTGTGGCGCGTGCCAAGGCGAAAGCCCCGCAACCGTAGGCGGAGAAAAACTTGCCCGACCGGGTCACGAGGAAACGGCTGTCGCCGAGTTCCTGCTGTTGTTGTATCAATTCGCGTTCTGTCATACAGTCCTCCTCAGTTCTTTGATTTCATTACAAATCTCCTCTTTTTTGCATTCAATCTGTCTGTACCGTTTTTTCAACACGACTTTCTCCAAGTGTCCGGCAAAATAGATGACCTGCCACCATTCCTTACCGATACGGCTCATGACCTTGCACCGCAGGTTGTAGGAGGAAAAATGCCGCATCATTCCCAAATAGGAGTTTATCGTACTGACAAACTCCTCCCCGTGGGTTTTCACGTAATCGGGCGAGCCTGCCGCCAAGCGGTTCAGGCGGTCGATGGCATCGTAGCAGAAGCCGACTGTGCGGTTGCTCAGGTATTTCCGCCCCGGAAGTATCATCCCTCCGATAAACAGGACACCTTTCGTGTAATGTTGCAGATAGATCTTGCGCGGGTGCAGCGACAGCCCGTGTTCGGAGAGCCAGCCGGCAATTTTCGCTTTCACCTCTATCAGGTGCTCTTTCGAGGGATGGACAAGCACCATGTCGTCCACATACCTGCCGTAGTGCTTCACGCCCCATTCTTCGCTGATGAGATGGTCCAGTCCGTCCAGGAAGTTAAGGGCGAGCAACTGGCTTGTCAGGTTGCCGATAGGCAGTCCGCACGAGCCGTCGGAATGGAACAGGCTCTTGTCTTTGGGCAATCCGCGCCAGCTTTGGGGAGGCGTCTTGCGGATGCAGTTCTTTTCCGGACGGTTGAATATCGTCTCACGGAGCAGATAGAGCAGTATCGCCAGGTCGTTTCCCCCGTAGCGTTCGTGCAAGAGTTCTTCGGTCAGGTCATACAGCCGCCTCTTCGATATTTTCATGAAGAACGAACGGATGTCTATTTTCAGGATATAGCAATCCCGCGTGTAGTTCTCGGAGCAGAGCCGGATATGTTCTTCCACCCGTTCTATGCCGTAGAGCGTACCCTTTCCCTTGCGGGTACTGTAACTGTCATCGATGAACTTCTCTTCCAAAAGCGGAACGAGCCTGTGGGCTATGAGGTGGTGTACAACACGGTCGCGGAAGTCGGCGGCGAAAATCTCCCGTTTCACGGGTTTGTTGATAATGAAAGCGATGGAACGCGAAGGGCGGTATGTGCCGGCATTGATTTCCCGCCACAGTTCCACACACCTCGTTCGTAATCGCTCTCGAAGGCAAGGGCATTGCAGGTATTGCGTTTCTTTTTACGGCACTCGAAATACGCCTCGAAGACATCCTCCAACGGAATGCCTCCGAGTTCCTCATCTGTAAAAAGACTTTGTTGCAACTCCATATCGCTATACCATTTTGTTTATCGTAAAGTTTTTATTGAAAAAGCCAAGACCGGACGCACGTAACTATTTCTGTTGTTCTTATTGTTGTTGTTCACGTTGCCGTTGTTCACATTCACATAAAGAGCGTTGTTCGCCGGATTGTTGTAGAACTCCGAGGAGGACCAGTAAATGTTGTCTGTTTTTGTCTTTGCGAGCCTCCCTGCACGAGGAAAGCCTGCCGACAACCCTTTTTCAATAATAAACAGTTCGCTTCGGGAAGCCTTGACCGCCCGAATCCCGACTGATAAATCATTGCCTTTTATCTTCCTGTTTCTTCATTCCGCGTTCGTTATATTGTTTCCAGCTCGTAGCCTGCTTGCCTATCTTCTCCAACAGCAGCCCGAACGAGGCGTATTTGCGCTCGGTAATGACCTTCTGCTCCACACATACGCGGAAAAGCATCTGCAACATGCGGTAACGGTCGAGAAATTCGGTCAATACGCCCACTTTTTCATAGCTGCTGTTCGCCTTGTAAATCAGAGAAAGCATATCCAAAGTCAAATCCACCATACGGCTGCCCATACTGTAGCGGAAGAAGCGCGGAAAATCCTGCGTCAGGATCAACAGGTTGTTCAACAACCGGTAAGTGTCGCGGTATAGGGGTAATTCTTCGGATAATGCCATAACTCGATTTTTCAAAAATTTTTCCGACCCGCTTCGCGGGTATTCAGCCTTTATCAACGAGCGGCTACGCCGCAAATAGATAAATAGATTGAATAGGTAAATAGGTCAGAAAGCCAAGACCGAACGCACGTAACTAAATCTGTCGCGCTTATTGCTGAAGAGCACGCGGCCGTTGCGCACATCCACACAAAGAGCGTAGTCCGCCGGAACGTAGTAGAACTCCGAGGAGGACCAGTACCAGTCAGACTTTAAGCCTGATACCACTGTCTTGCCTTCAAACAAAGAAGCGCGGTTTTGATAAACATTCCACATCTGGCCGATGGAGGGCAAAAACCAGCCGGTGCTGTTGGCAGGGGACGGGACTTTGTGCGCATAATCCACAACGGCATAGTAGGTGGCAGGATAACCGGAATCTTCGGTGGCATTCAACTTGTCCTTGCCGCCGGCAGCGGTGATGATTTTCTGTGTCCAGGCGTAGCCGCTCCAGTCGATGTCAGGTGCAGAGTAATTGTTCTGTTTTTTTCCGCTTCCATCCGTGGGGCAGCAACCCAACTCGGTTCCGTAAACGCCCCACTGACAATAACCGTTTGTGGCATCCTGCAAGGCAACGGCATAGCCGTGGCACTTCTGCTGACCGATACCGGTGGCGGAGTAATCGGAGGCATCGTTTTCGTGATGACCGGCATGGAACACGATGGCGATAACGCTTGCTTTCTGTTCTTCGGTCAAAGTTTCGTCTTTGCCTACAATATTGCCGTCGGCAAGGAGGTAGTCCCCTACTTGCAAATTGTGATCTTTGTCAATCGTCGGTGCTCCGTCCACCTTATAGGTCTTGTATGAGCTTACGCTGATATTGTTCGGGGTGATGAAAAACTCCTTCTTGCCGTCGGCATAGCTGCCGGTGAGGGTTACGGTATTGCCTTGTCCGGGACGGACGAAGTAGCGGTATGTGCCGTCCGTATTGCGGCAGGGCTTGGCCTCTCCACTGAAATCGGCTGTAGTAGCAATCACATAGTCGGGAATGGAGGTGTCGGTGAACTTATACACCGTCTTGGGCATTTCGACTACGGCGAGTGCCATGCGGTGGGTCATGGAGAATGAGAGCGAGAGCTTGCCGTCGGCTTTGCTTCCCGAGCCCGTGGCGGTCATGAGGTCGGAGGCTGTGTAGCCTTGCGTGTAGTCGCTCTGATCAGCTTCCGGCTGCCAGTCATTGATAAGCGTGGCGAAGAAATCGCCATCGCTCGTGGTGTCGGTGGCATTTACCTTGCCCGCCATCTTCGCTGTCTCTTGATAGGGATAGTAGAGGAAATACTTCTCGCCCGCCATTCCGCCGGCAAGGGTTACGCCCGCTTCGGGTTGCCAGGTAAGACTGCCGTTCGTGCCTGCTGTGGCGGTGAGTCTCACATTGTCATAGACTATCGCCCCATTGCGCACAAGGTAGAGTCCGCAGGCGTCACTGGCGGTAAACTCGGTACGGTAACCGTCCTCGGTAGCACGGGTAGCGGCTTTCTGCGAGCCGTCAGCCGAAGTTGTCAGGGCATAGCCGCCGTCGGTGATGGTGATGGCGAGCGGTGCGGCATTGTCAGCACCGGGCAGGGGAAGCTCCTCCTGCGTGCAGCCGGTCAGCAGCAGTGCCGCCGCCCAAAGGGTATGTAGGATATTTCGTTTCATTGTCACACTTTTTATTTTAACTTTACGTTACTTGTTTTTATCTTCCTTGCGGGGCAAAGACTGCAAGCGGCCGTTGCCACAATTCCGTTTGTAAATCCGACCCGCTTCGCGGGTATTCAGCCTTTATCAACGAGCGGCTACGCCGCATAATAGATAAATAGGCTGAATAGGTAAATAGGTCAGAAAGCCAAGACCGAACGCACGTAACTAAATCTGTCGCGCTTATTGCTGAAGAGCACGCGGCCGTTGCGCACATCCACACAAAGAGCGTAGTCCGCCGGAACGTAGTAGAACTCCGAGGAGGACCAGTACCAGTCAGACTTTAAGCCTGATACCACTGTCTTGCCTTCAAACAAAGAAGCGCGGTTTTGATAAACATTCCACATCTGGCCGATGGAGGGCAAAAACCAGCCGGTGCTGTTGGCAGGGGACGGGACTTTGTGCGCATAATCCACAACGGCATAGTAGGTGGCAGGATAACCGGAATCTTCGGTGGCATTCAACTTGTCCTTGCCGCCGGCAGCGGTGATGATTTTCTGTGTCCAGGCGTAGCCGCTCCAGTCGATGTCAGGTGCAGAGTAATTGTTCTGTTTTTTTCCGCTTCCATCCGTGGGGCAGCAACCCAACTCGGTTCCGTAAACGCCCCACTGACAATAACCGTTTGTGGCATCCTGCAAGGCAACGGCATAGCCGTGGCACTTCTGCTGACCGATACCGGTGGCGGAGTAATCGGAGGCATCGTTTTCGTGATGACCGGCATGGAACACGATGGCGATAACGTTCTTACCGTTCTCCGGCTGCGGCTTGGTCTCTGCCCACTCCATCGTGCCGTCGGCATAGAGCTTGCGCAGGCCACCGTCGCTCCAGGTGCCGTCGGAGTAGTAATAGTCGCCGATTTTCGGTTCTGTTTCCGTGCCGTCATAGGTGATGGTCACGCCCACATTCTCGCTGCCGCCGGCGTTCCACGTTCCGCCCTTGGCTGCGGTCACCTCTATGCCACTGGCTTTCACGGTGATGGTGTAGGCATACCGCTTGCCACCGAAAAACCCAAATTTGCCGGCAGCTTCTGTTTCGGGAGTGTAGGTAAAGTCATTGCTGCCTATGCTGATTCGGATGAGCGGCTTGCCCGTCATATCCTGCGGCGGCACTAACGCCTCGTATTTCTTCGTTGCGGCATCGTAATAGGGCTTTATCTCGCCGTCCGATTGGTCACCCGGTGATACCAAGCCGGCGGTTGAGTGCGTTAGCGGGTCTCCGAAAATGGTGACGGTCGCACCCTCCAACTCCTCTTCCGTAATGCCTTCGCCAGCTTTGAGAATTACTTCGATTTTCGCCATGCGGTGGATGAAACGGAGATTTATGGCTTGGTCATAACACCCTATGGCACTGGCGTACAGGACATCGAAAGCGGCGTACCCGCCACTTTGGTCGGAAATATCCGTTTCCGATTCTATGTCCGGGGTCCATGCACTGACGCGGGCTTCATCGGTGTTCTTCCAATAGAAGGCATTATCGGCATCCTTCGGGCTTGCATTGCCCGATGCGTCCATCACGTATGTTTTGTTACCAAACACGCCTTCCAGTGACACTCTAATCTCCTCGCCGCCCGTCCACGCATCCTTACCTCCGGCGCGGGTCTGCGGCTGCGCCACCTCCGCCGTCAGTTGCAGCGGGTACTTGCCGTCGGGCAGGGGCGCGGTGCTTTCATCCTCACTGCTACAGGAAGCGAGCACCCCACAGATGAGCATCATAACCGGCAACCAGCCGCCGATGCGCGGCCACGGCCTTCTCGCTATGTTCCTTATTATTTTCATATTGTCTTTATTTATTTCGTTTTGTGCCACTGCCCGTTGCGACGCGGGCTGCCGCACCATTTATTATATATGGCGTGCCTCCGTCTTACGCCTGATGCACGGCAGTGGCTTTCAGACACACTACATTTTTGCATCACCCGCATGGCTACCACCGTCGTTCCAGTTTTCGATGGTGCTTCCGCTAAGGGTCAGCCCCGTCTTCTTCACCGTGATGGTGTAGGTATAAGAATAACCGGCCTCCAACGCGGGTTTGATCATGTCCTTGTTGGAGTAGCTCTGGTATTCCTCGTCATCGGGAGATATCTCAAGCACCAAAGCGTTGGCGAGTGTCTGCGGGAGCAGGATCATGGTGAAAGTCATCACGCCCGTGGCGGCGTCAAAGGTTGCCACGCACTTGTCCGTGGCCGTCTTCGGGGCACCGGTGCACTGGCGTAACATCCAGTCGCTCACAACGCTGCCCGCGGTCGCGGCGGTACCGGTCTTCACATCGAACGTTCCCTCGTGAACCAGGCCGCCCAGCTTGTAGTCGGCGAATTCCAGCACGGCAGTGTCGTCGAAACCGTCGGTGTTCGACACCTGCACCTTGAGGATAAGACGGGCCATCTTGTGCTTGAAGGAGCAGTCGCTGCCGCCCGCGGCGGTGTTGTCCGTGAAGCTGACGGTCGGGCTGTCTTTATCGGCCTTGGCTCCCGTGGCATGGATGTAGTCCACCTTCTCCTGTTCCGTGGTCGTGGGCTGGTTGCTTGTATTTACCGTAATCTTCCCGTCTGTACCAGGCAGGGTGGAGGCGTTTGCGCCCGATGCGTAAGGCGCGTAGGCGGCAAAAGTAAACTCGAGGAAAGCATCCTCGAAGAAGATGCCGCCACCCGCCGTCATCGGGGTGAAGTCCGCGTTGGTGCCGGTACTCGTGGTCGCGTATCCCACGTTCTTGTACTTGCCGCCCATGGTCGTGGTCGTGCCAGGGGCATCCACCACCATCACGCCGATTCGGTCGGCGTTCCACCCGTTGTCCACAGCACGGGTCTTCGGCCCGCTCACGCCTGCCGTGATTCGTGCTTCCACCGGATTGTTCTGTACCTCGTTCTCTTGTGTACACGCAGCCAATAGCGTTGCTGCTGCTGCAATAATGAAAAACCTCATGTTCATTGTCATAATCTTGTTTTTTTAAGAAAAATATTTATCGTCAGTTAGCATCCCCATTGCCGCTTTCTACCTCGTTCCAGCCCGTGATGGTTGCGCCCGTTACCCCGGCCTCTACGGGCAAAAGCAGATTACCCGTGAGTTTAACCGGTTTGGTGCCGTTATTGAAGTCCCTTATGGCCTCGGTAAGGTCGCTCACTACCCGCTGCGTGTCACCGTTGTTGAAAGTGATGTCCACCGTCAGCGTATGCGTTTCCGTCGGGACGATGCCGAGCAGTCGGAAAAAGATTGTGAACTTGTTGCCGTCCTGCCTGAAAGCGTTTGTTACTTGTGCCGCTGCACTCCGGTCGCCTGTTGCCATATCCGCTGCCGAAGCCACGCCGGAGAGCGTTGCCGTAGCCGACTGTACACGGCTGTAGTCGCCTTCCGTGGCGGTCAGTTCGATGTCGAGCCTGCGCACGTATTGTCTCATCGGGGCGGTGACGTGCAGGGTGTCATCCGCCACGACGCTGATGTCCTGGTGCGAGGCGAAGAGGTAGCCGGGGTGCGGCTCTATTGCACCCGTCAGATCCACCGGATTCACCGTTGCCTTGTTTCCGTCGATACTAATCCCCTCCGGGGAGTTGTACACCGTCAGGCCGTAGCCACCGGGCGCGAGCAGCGCGTCGAACACGTTGGTCGCCGCACTCACGTTCTGTTCCCTCCCGCCGATGCGCAGTGTGTATGCCTGCGGTATGTCCGCCTCGGTGCTCTTTCCGCTCCAGTCTGTGGTTACGACCACCGCCCCACGGTCGGGGTGCGGCGTGTCATAGAGGTCGTCCTTCACGCACGAGGTCAGTATGGCCACCGCACCTATTAGATATAATAAGGTATAAGCCTTTCCGTATGCTCCCGTATATTCCTTTATCTGTCGTATGATTATCGTTGTATTCATTGTTCCTCCTTTCCGCTAAAAGATGTTCCACACCAGGGTGACACCCGCCGAAACAGGACCCCACCAGTTCTTTGTTCCGCTGCCGCGCCTTACCCTCACGCCGTTGATGACCACATACTTGTCATAGTCGGCATGGATATAGCCGATGCCGAGGTTGAAATCAAGAGAAAGGGCATTGTTGAGTTTCAGCTGATAACCTCCGACGATACCACCGCCCATGAGGTCGCCCTGACGGCCTGTTTCGGACAGCTTGTAGTTGAACTGCCCGGCCTTGTACATCGCACCGATATAGCCCTGTTTCTCCTTGCCGAGATACCATCGCACTTCGGGGGCCACTTCCCAAAGGGCATAGCGGCGGTTCTTGTCGTCCCAGCTCCATGAAGCCCACGTACCGTTCACGGCAATACCCACATGGCGGTTGATGCGCCACTCGATACCCAAATCGGGAGTGAGGGTTGCCCAACGCAGGAGGTTGGCACGCAAGGCAAAATGATACGGGGTGGCTATTGCCGTTTCTTCAGCTTGCAGGCGGGCTTGTTCCTCCGCTTCCAGACGCTCTTTTTCGACTTGTTCCGCTGCCATGCGTTCACGCTCCATCCGTTCCGCCTCGGCTTTCTCTCGGGCTGCCTGCTCTGCAGCGATACGCTCCTGTTCTGCCTTTTCCTTGGCAGTCTGTTCCGCTTTTGCCTGCTCTTTCGCTGCCATACGTTCGCGCTCCGCCTCGCCAGACACCTCTTTGTTATAGGCTTCCACTCTGGCGGCGGCTTCCGCACCGGCTATCTCCGCCACTTTCTCAACAGAGGCAGGGAGGGTGACGATGACCATGTTGTGCAGGGATTTTCCGTTCCCGTCCGTATAGGCTTCGTCAAACAACTGGTCGGTGACGAAGTTCGACTCTTTTATCTTGCCGCGCACAATCAGTTCCGACTTCACACGATTGCGGCGTGTCTTTGCCACTTGCGCCGCAGTCTGTTCTTCGTTGCCGTCCGTAGCGTAGCTTGTCACTAAAAGATACATTTGTCCGGCTTCGATGGCGGGGCGGTGTTCGTCGATGGCTGCAAGCAACCGCTCAAGTTCCTGTCCGTTGCCGCTCCACGGGGAGAAGAACATATCGTTCTCTGCCACGAACCGGAAACGGTAGGCAGTGGAGTCCGGCTTCTCCTGTGCCGAAAGCGACAATCCTGTAACGGCAAGAAAGACCGTCAATAATATTCGTTTTATCACTGTCATATTTGATAAGATTTGTTGTTACGGGTTAATAAAAAAGCATATCGGCGGCGTATGCGGGCATTGTTGTTCCATGCTCCGGCATACACCGCCGACGGATATGACGATACGCGCCCCCGATTGGTGAGGGCGGCATGTAAAGGTTCGGATAATAACGTGGAAAGGAGAGATATTCCGGAAAACGGACTCTCCGTAAGTGATTGGTATTTAAGGAATATTTTGTATATTGACGCGCGTAGCCATGAGAGAGAGAGAGAGAGAGAGAGAGAGAGAGAGAGAGAGAGAGAGTAACCGAATTATCTGAATATCCAAATAATCGGCACACATTTTAAGCGCATCGGACAAATATTTTCCGGATATGGAAACAACTTTACGAAACGGTAATGACACGAAAAAAGCCTCCGTCTTATAGGACGAAGCACCGCCTGAACAAAAAATATTTGTTATATACGGGTGGTATTTATATGTGCTTTTATTGCCGTTCATACATCGTTAACAAAACATTCTCGAAATACAATAGCAAAAGTACAAATAATTTCTCATTCCGCAATGAATTGAATGATATTATTTTGCAGAAACTTTTCCGGCAAGGCGGTTCCACTTTTTCATATTTGCTTTTGCCTGTCTTATACCCCTATCGGATTGACTTTCATCGTTTCTAAGTTCAGGAACAGCCCGTGATGCTCAATCATCCCGTGGCGGAACATTTTCCAGAGGATATTGCAGCCGAGTTGCGCCAGCGTGGAGTTGATAAACAGATCCTGTTTTTCCAATGCCTCTGCCAGTGAGCAACTCGGTCCGGAATCCACTTCTTTCACTCTCGCATATTTCACAAAACGGGTAATGACTTTCAGTGAGCCGACCGTTTCATACATCGTGGAAACCGGCTGTTTGATTTTCTTCGGCACGGTTCCCAGTACAACCTGCCCGGCGGTCTTTGTATTCCCGAAATCCATCCAGTAGAGCGGCGTGTTATTGTCCGTATAGGAGGATGAAGGAACTTTCGCAAGCACGTTCCACAAATCGAGTCTGGATTTTATATTATCCGTACAGGTAATGGTGATGTTCGCAATTTCGGTCCGCTTTACCTCCTTCAATACCGACGGATAGAAACTCGCCTCCGCTTTCCAGTCGTTTCCGAAAAAATTGTTTATCCTTGTGACCAGACATTGTGACTTGTTCAGTCCCAGGTCCGACGGTCCGAAGAGCTGCCGCCCAATGTTTGCGTCCGTCACGATGTCTGGATCGTAGACCGTTACGAACAATCCCGGATGTCCGAGTGCACGGAGCGTGACATCCAGTCTTGCCATACCGGTCAGCACTTGCGAGCCTGTACCGCCCGCGCCTATGATGTTTACCGTCACCGGATGTTGCGGGTTCATCAGGTAACTGTCTGTATAATGTACTCTTTTCATCGCAATATGTCTTTTAGTTTCAGTTTTTTTAAAGGTTGCAGTTCGTCAAGGTCAAAAGGCTTGTCCTTTGCCGCTTTCGTTACCAGTACCAGATTGGATTTCGTGGGGTTCCCACCTCCACCCAGATGGGAGAACTCCGTCAGCCAGAACCTCTTTTCCCAATACTCCAGCAGGTTCGTGTAGGTCAGGTCTTTCGGCTTCTCAATTTTTGCGGAGCCCAGACAGACGCTCGCTCCCGTCACATTGAAGAACGGAGCCGCAAAAAGGTCCGAATTGTCTGTCAGTTCAACATCTGTATAGGCATAGACATTCAGACGGTTTTCTCCGGCCTCATAGATCACGCCCGGCAGGTTGTATTCCGCGCTTTCAATCTTCAGGATGTCATGGAAGAACATCATGCGCTTTTGGGGCGGGTTGTACCAGATGTATTTCTCACTGCCCTTGCGCGGGTCAAACCACAGCAGGTTGGACGGTATCCTGCCGTATGGTGTCACACTGTGGCTTTCGGAATAGCCCCGTACCAGTTCGTTCATGAACTCCACCGTCACCGGACGGCCTTCGCCCATTGTCCCATTTTCGTCTATGTCCCTGACTTCGATAAAATAACCGTCGTCATCCGTGCTGTGGTTGTCATTCTCTTCCGCATAGACAATCAACGCCGCCCTCGGATGAAGCAGCGTCCTCAGTTTTCTTGTAAGTTCATTCGTTTCTACCATAATCTTTCAATATACAATGTTAATAAATTCATCCGCCCACTTGAAGAACCGTTCCGGATAGTCATCCATGATAAACAGGCGGTCGGTTTCCGGTGACAGGGCACAGGTGGTAATCGGGATGATATCGTATGTCTCCTGGCTGTTATTATTGTAATAGTCCACCAGATATTCGGACACCATGTCGTCGCAGTCATAGACCACCCTTATCTGCTGATCCAGACGCATCGGCTGAAAATCCGGTTCCTCCTCGTAAAAGGCATCATAGCCGTATTGCATGATACCGTGTTCCGGGTTAAGGAAGGGCAATCCCTTTTTCATCGCTCCGACAATGGAACGCTCGAAGTCGTTTTGCGGGGTGTATTTTTCAAGTGCCTTCGGCAAATCCTTGTAATAGGACTTTTTTTCAACATGCTTTAGCAGCCTGCCGATTTTCCCTTTCTCGTATGACCGTACCAGTTCCAGTCTTTTGACAGTTTCCTCTTCCTCCTCCTGCGAATCATCCTCTTTCAGCCACATGAATATATAATCCGTGTCCTCTTCGTCCAAAATGGTAGAGATTCCGTTTGCCCACATCAGCTTGTTAATGAATGTAATGGAAATCCTCCTGAGCGTAGAATTGAGAGATTCAACGAATTTCATCGGGAAATAGTACAAGGTCAGTTCGCCCCATTTGTGACACTTCCACAGATTGAAATAGAGCCTGCCGTTATCCTGTTCGATATTCACATTCATCCCTTCCCCGACAAGTTTGTCCATCTCGTCGTACAGATTGGCTATGCTTGCCCCGATACTTTTGCCCGGAGTATGCACCGCTTCCTGTTTCAACAAAAGGGCATAGTTGAAAAACGAGTCACGCAGGAACTCGTAGTTTTCCTGCGTAATCACGTTGATGCCATTACTGCCGTATGAATCCACGACAATACTTTTCTGTGCTATCGGGGCAAGTGCCGTATTCAGAAAAGAATTACGGCCCCGCTTGGAGCCGTAATCCGTTCTGTCCTGTTCACACCGTGTCGTACATTCCGTTCTGTCTGGCCGATGATGAGCCTTGCGAGCAGTGCCGACTGATGTTCGTCCAATGGTACACATGATTTCTTCTTTTTATTGTCCTTCTTCATGGTTTCCTATCCTTTTGTCCCGATGGTGGTCTTGAACTCGTACACCGCCTTGTCATTCTTGATGACCGGTCCGTGTACCGTCGCCGTGGTCAGCTCCGGGTAGAAGTTGGAGTAGTAACTCATGACCATTTCGGGGCTGTCCGACGGGTTGGGATCGTCGAGCGTAATCATTCCGCTGCCTTTCTTGAACGTGAACGAGCGTGTCATTCCTGTGATTTCGAGTGCCATAATCTTAAACTGTCTGATAAGGTGAATACTTGGGTTCTAACATGGATTGGGGAAAATCGGGATATTCCTCGTAATCCTTGGGATTGTAATTGATTTCTCCGTCCGCGGGATATTGCGCAGGGTAGTCTTCGGGAGAGAATGCCTGTTCCTGCCAGTGCGTGTCAGACTGTGCCCCGTATGGAGGCTGCGGAGCCGTAGGCTGTTGTCCGGCATATTGCGGCTGTGGCGGAAGCGGTCTTTGCGGCGGTTGTTGCGGTGGCCACATCGAAGGCTGTTGCAGCGGTTGTGCCGTCATAGGCCGCTGCGGTTGTCCTGCTATCGGTCTCGGAGCCTGGGGCTGCGGCGGATAGGGCGGTTGCTGCATGGGAACTGCCATTGGTCGTGGCTGTGGCTGTTGTGCCGTTGCCGCCATAGGTTGCGGTTGCTGCTGTGGCTGTGGCTGCGGTTGCGGTGCCGGTTCATCCATCAGCTCGAACAGGCTGCCCTTGTTCATCGCCTTCTTCTGTTCCTCCACCATGCTGTCAATCTTCTTCAGGTCTTGCGGCTTGGCATGGAGGCGTGCCTGGCCGAGTGCGGAGACAGCCTCGCTGTGCTTCCCGGCGGCAATCAGTTCCTCCGCCTTCTTGAGATGCTTCTCGTACTTCTCGCGTTTCTCCTTCTCCTCCTTCGTCTCTTTGGCTTTTTCTTCCTTCGCCGCCTTGCTGTCGGCAGCGGCCTTGTCAGCCTGCGCCTCGAACTGCGCCATGTTGGTGATCAGTCCCGCCACCTTCTGTATCGGCCGGGCGACGGTTTGCAGGAATCCCGCGTCCAGTTCCTCCGGCAGTCCGCTGACCGTCAGGGGCACGATGTGGTTCTGGGCCTCGTCCTTCAGCCCGTTCGACTTCGGCAGTGTGGATACCGCCATTTGTCCGTTCGCTTTGCGGATGACTATCGTGAGGTCCACGCCCTCGGTCATCATCTGGTTGATTGCTGTAAAAAACATAACTGTAATAATTTAAAGTGTGAATAATCGTATTTTTTATCGGTTGAAGAACTCCGCCAGCAGCCTGTCCCTGTCGGGATGGTGGCATATTTCCAGGATGGGGTTCAGCAGCGTGGAGATGTGTACCGGTCCTGTGCCTCTTGGCGGGAACTTGACTACGGGATTCGGCTCCACTGTCCTTTTTCTTCTTGTTGCGGGCATCGGCATCTGCACCGGTGCCATCGGCGGTCTTGAGATGATTGCTTGGTTCATGACTTTATAATTTTAATTGTGAATATCCGGGCTTTGGCAGCCCGTTGAACTACAAGGGCTTTACGGTAAACGCTTCCGGAAAGGCAAGGCTTTCGGGAAAAATACCGGAGCGCAGCGAGGATGATTTTTCCGCGAAACCCGAAGGGCCCGGCCTTGCCGTCCGAAAAGAAGCGTTTGCCAACTTTGCCCTGTAGTTCACGGTCTGTCAATGGCTGTATGCGCTTCCCTGTCTTTTCCATGCGTGTCCTCGTCATTCTCATTTCCATAAGGCATGGGAAACAAAAAGAGCCGCCCGAAAGGACAGCCCTGTTCCGCGAGGTGATATTTGGACCTGTATGGTATATCCGCTTCATATGTCTGTATCTTTAGAAAACCAGATAGCTGAGAATGCAGAAAAGTATAGCCGCCGCTACCAGCAGGCAGGCTATTTTATATAAAAACCTGAAGAATCCCTTGAAACACACGATGGCGACTGCCGCCCATACGGGCGATATTCCTCTTGAGTGGAGATAGCTGAACACGATGAAGGCGACAATGGCCAATGCCATAATCCTTATCCATTTGGCTGTCCTGAGTTTTTCGATACATTCCCTTGTTTTCATGACCGTATATGGTTAATGGGTGAAACATGTCATTTCCAATTTCAGGGGCCGGAAAGCGGACCGCCTCCACCGGCAAGGTTTTCGGGGAAAATACCGGAACGCGAGTGAGGATGATTTTCCCCGAAACCTGCAAGGCCCGACCTTGCGGGTGGAAACGGGCGGTTCCGCTACCTTTGCCCTTGAATTGGAATGGCAGTGCATTATTTCCCCTTCCCTCCCTTGGGCTTGGGGAACGAGAGTTTCAGGTTGAAGTCCGCGTCAAAGGCTACCGCGGCGTCGAAAGAGGCCCCTTTCTTGCCCTTGACCCCCTTGATCAGCCTGGTGGAGCCGGAAGAGAAAAGCTGTTCCAGATGCTGGTCGGTCAGCTCCTTGTTCAGGAAACGGCGGAACACCAGCAGTCCGCACCCCTCATGGTCGCACTTGGCGACTTTTGCCTTCACTATCACATTGCCGGTCTTGCACTTGGGGCAGGTAAAGGCGCGTGACGACGGTTCGGGGAATTTGAGACGCAGTATCTCACCGGTCACTTTCCCGGTGTATTCCCGGATGGAGAGCATGAAGCTTTCCGGATCGAGGGTGTGCCCCTCTATCTGTGCCAGTGCCTTCTCCCATGTACCGGTCAGTTCGGCATCGGCCACCATCATGCCCTTGACCGACTCGTAGAGGTAAAGCCCCTTTTCCGTCGGGCGGATGCTCTTGCCGGAACGCTCGATATAGTCACGCTTGAAAAGGGTCGTGATGATGGCGGCACGGGTAGCGGGCGTGCCGATGCCCAGCTCCTTCACCGCTTCCCGTGCCTGTCCGTCAGCGATTTCCTTACCGCAGTTCTCCATGGCGGTGAGCAAGGTCGCTTCCGTGTAAAGGGGTCTGGGCAGGGTCTTTTTCTGTGCCAGCCCGTATCCCATGACCGGGATTTCCTCGCCTTCGGCAAACACCGCCGTTCCCCCGTTACCTTCCGGCTCGTCCTTTTCACGGTCTTCCTTCCGGGAGAACACGGCACGCCAGCCGGGATTGACGATGACGGCGGATTGTGAGCGGAAATCCATACCCTCGCACACGCACTCCATCTTCAGTGACTCTTTCTCGCAGCGTGGAGAGAAGGCTTCCAGCATCCTTCCGGCTATCATCTCATAAACAACCGCTTCCGCCTCGGACAGCCCTTCGGGAACGACGCCCGTGACGATCAGTGCATGGTGGTCGGTCACTTTCGTGGCGTCCACGCTCCGGGTGTTCAGGCCGGAAAGGTCGAAAGTCCGTCCGTATTCCCTGAACCAGGGCATGGTGATGACCTTTTCCAGCAAGGCCGGGACATGTGCCATGACATCCTCCGGGATATAACGGCTGCCCGTTCTCGGGTAGGAGACCAGTTTCTTTTCGTACAGGGACTGGGCGATGGAAAGGGTCTTGTCCGCCGAAAGGTCGTGGTGGATGTTGCAGTCCTTCTGTAGTGCGGTAAGGTCATACAGAAGCGGAGCCTGCTGAAATACCGTCTTTCGTTCTACCTTATTTATGGTCACCACAGAGTCGGAAGTAATGCGCCTGTACGCGGCCTCCGCCCCATTCTTGTCCCTGAAGTCCTCCGGGTGGAAGAACTGCCGGTGCACGTCGTCTTTTTTCAGCGCGATATGCAGCTGCCAGTATGGAGTGGAGACGAAGTTCCGGTTTTCCTTGAAGCGTGCGCATATCATGGCGAGCGTGGGAGTCTGCACACGGCCTATGGAGTTGTTCGCCGATCCGGAGGCTGTCGCCAGGGCGCGGCTCGCGTTCATGCCCACCAGCCAGTCGGCCTTCGCGCGGCTGTCGGCGGCGGCATAGAGGCTGTCGTATCCGCTTCCCTCCCTGAGGTTCGCCATGCCCTCGCGGATGGCCTCGTCGGTAAGCGAGGAGATCCACAGCCGTCTGAAGGGCTTGGTATAGCCCAGATAAGAATATATCCACCGGAAGATAAGTTCCCCCTCGCGGCCCGCGTCCGTTGCCACGATGATGCTGTCGCATTTGGAGAATACTTCATCAATGATTTTGAGCTGTTTGCCGGCGGCGATGTCCGTCACCATCCCCCTGTCCGTGCGTATCTGCCGTGGCACAAGGCGGAACGGTTCGGGAATCATCGGGAGGTCTTCGGCGGTGGTCCTCGTGTAGCCGTATGTTCCCGGCAATGCCAGCGACACTAAATGTCCCAGCGCCCATGTCACCATGTAGCCGTTTCCTGTTATGTAGCCGTCCATTTTTTCTGTAGCCCCGACTACGCGGGCTATGTCCTGACCGACACTCGGTTTCTCTGCTATGATTGCTATCATGATTCGGATAAAATTTAAGCCGTTTCCCGCTTGCCGGTACGCGAAGACGGGAAACGGCGGTTATACATTCGGTTTACATATTATAAGAAGGCGGGGTTACTGTTCCACGGGCTTGATACCGAGGATTTCGAGCAGCGGGTCGCCGTCCTTGCGTACCAACTGGAGTGTGGCGTCCATCACCACGTCCACGCCGAGCAGCACCAGGCTGAGCGATACCACGTTTGTCTTCTCACCGCTGAGCAGCGTATCGAGTTCCCCGGCCATTTCCAGTTCATCCTTCAGGATGCCGATGGCTGCCAGCTCGTCCCAGTTCACGTCTTCCGCCTTGAAAGGCGTGTTGTTTTCCTTGTTCATTTCCATGTTCTGATTCTTTTGGGTTCAACATTCGTTTTGCTTTGACCGTCAGGCTATGCTCGCCCCCCTGGATTGGCGGTTTTCCTCTCCCTGTCTTTGTGTGGCGGACACCACGTTGCGCTGCGAGGCGTCGCGTCTGCGGTCGGGATTCTCGTTGTAGAAGTCCAGTCTGCCCTGGTTGAAGTTCGCCTTGACGTACTGCGAGATGGTCTTGCCGTCATACCCCTTGATGCCCTCGACCAGCACCGCCTTGCCGCTCTGGAGGTCGGCACGCTGCTTGCGGGTAAGCTCTACGTCCCATACCTTGGCCGGTATCTTGAACTCCTCGCGCTGGTCGAAGCCGTCCCGGGTGCGCGAGTAGCTCAGCCTGCCCGTTTCGAGGTCTGCCTTGATGAACGAGGAGAATTCCTCTCCCTTGCGGTTCACCATGTCGTTGAGGAAGATGGGCTTCCCTTCGCGCAACTCTTTCTGTTCCTCGGGAGTGATTTTCACGCCATTGATTTCATTCGGGATGTAGATTTCCCGTGCGCCTTCCGGGGAGTCGGGATTGTAGCGGGTGTAGGACGGGCGGCCTGTCGCCTCGTCGAGTTTCACGTAGGAGGAGAACAGTTCCCCGTCCTTGCGCTTCATGCCCTCCACGAAGATGGCCTTGCCCTCGTTCAGGTCGTCAATCTGCTTCTTGGTCAGTTCGACGCCTCCCAAAGACTGCCGGTTGAAGAGCTTGTCGTTCTCGAAGATGAATTCCACGCCCCTGCGCTCGGCGTTGACCTGGAGGTGGGCGTCGAACGGGTTGCCCGATCTGGCTGTCATTCCTTCGACGAATATCTTCTTGCCTTCCCGCAGGTCGTTCTGCTCCTGCTCGGTCAGTTCAACTCCGCTGATTTCACGCGGTATGAAGACATTCTCGGCTTTCATCGCCACCACCTCGTTGGTCAGCTTGTCGATGCTGACGAAAGAGGGGACATACTCGCCGTTGCGGTTCTTCAGTTCCACGACACGCCCCATGTTGCCCGTCTCAAGCAAATTTTTCTTGTCCTCGTCCGAGAAGATGTGCCCGAAGTAGGGACGGTCGAGGTCGGGTTTCTGCCGGATACCGTGGATGCCCAGCACGATGTCTCCGGAGCGGGACTGCTGGAACGAGAGCCTCGCGTCGGTGCGTAGCACGGCGGAGCCGAAGTTCATGCTGATGGGCACGACCTGGTTGGTCTTGTAGCCCCTGAGCATCTGGTCGAGCAGCCCCCGTTCCTGGAGTTCTTCACGGGAGAGCCCGAAGTTCTTCAGCTGCTCCCAGTTGATCATGGACTCGTTGTAGCGGTACTGGGGCTGCTGCTGCGTGCCGTCACCTTGGGCGGCCTGCTGCTGTGTTTCGTTTTTCTTTGCCATTTCTTCTTGATTTTGATGGTTGATACTTTGGTTTTCCTTGTCGCGGGGGACAATCTCGTACTGTTTGAGGAATTCCTCCACCGCGTCTGTCTTTTTTCCGGCGGCGAGGTCTTCGACGGCCTGCCGCACTTTCGGGTCGTCCAGCGTGTCTTCCTTGATGGAAAGGATGCCGAAGCGTGTCGGGTCCTTGAGCTGGCTCCAGAAGTTCTTCAGGAAATTCTCGAACATGTTCGCGTAACGGTCGATTTTGAGGAAGGAGTTGCGGTGCTCCTTGTCTGCCGGCACTGTTTCGTACCTGCCGTCCTTGTCGAGCTTGCTGACCGCCTGGAGGAGCAGCTCCATCTTGTCGAGGATAAGGACGATGTCACTCATCTGCTCGTTCTCGGTGACTTGCGGTTTGAGGGGTTCGTCCCTCACGTTTTTCTTTGCCATAACTTTGAGTTTTTAGCGTTGATAATTGTTGTTGTCACCGCAAATATATAGGCATAATTTTGATAAATGACTATGTTTCAATGCGTTAGGCTATCCATTTCATCAAGTGTCATCATGTTTCACCGCGAGAGGAAAGAGTGTGGGCCGGAAAATGGGAAAAACGGAGGGAGAAGCCGGAACAACGCACCAAAGCCCGAAAGCGGAAAAAAGGGGGAAGCGTACGGACAGCCGCAACCAATCGAGGAAAAACGGCAGGGACGACACGGAAAACGGAGGCAAACCGCAAGGACGGCACGCAAACGGCAAAGGAAAAACTGTAATATGCAGAGTTGGGAGCGAGCGCAGCCCTTGTCCCCGTTTGAGGTATCCCCTGATGGGACAGGAAGAAGATTTTGTTTGGAAAACTCCGGGTGGCGTGACCCATTGGGATATCATAACGCGGCAAAATATCCCCCGGCAGATTTTTTCATTGACCTTGTATTATGCGTCGTAGGTCGCTTCGCTTGCCAAGTCCCAAACCTTTCCGCAACTCGGACGGCAATACCGGAGCGTTTTTTCGGGCGGAAAATTACCGCAGGGAATTTTATGTCCCGAAAACCGAAGGCTTGAACGTGCAGGTATTCGCCCTCCGAGTTACCTTCTTGATGGGACTTGGTAAGGGAAGCGACATTAATAAGCCCGGCTATTGCTATTGGAGAAATTTGGTACTTTTCCCATTTTTTTCCAATAGAATAATCGCACTACAGATAATTTTTACTACTTTTGCAACATGAAAATACCAAGAGACAAATACTTACAAGAGCTGCAAAGTGTGATGCACAACGGAATGATTAAGATTATTACCGGTGTACGACGTTGTGGAAAATCTTACCTTCTATTTGAGTTATTCAAACAATCATTACTTGATAATGGCGTGAATGAAGATCATGTTATTCAAGTAGATTTGGAAAACCGACGTAGTAAAGATCTCAGGAATCCGGACACATTATTGGATTATATTGACGGGCATATTGTAGATAACGATATGTACTACATACTATTGGATGAGATTCAACTTGTTCCAGAATTTGAAGATGTACTCAATAGCTATCTGAAAATTAAAAATGCAGATGTATATGTGACCGGTAGTAATAGTCGAATGCTATCCAGTGATGTAAAAACCGAATTTCGTGGTCGAGGATATGAAATCAGAGTACATCCTTTAAGTTTTTCGGAATTTCTCAAGACAGGACAGTACGCAAGCGAACTTAACGCTCTGCAAGACTATATGATTTATGGAGGAATGCCGCAGATTGTGTCTTTTTCTGACAAAAAGAAGAAAGAAAACTATCTTAAATCATTGTTTCAGGGTACTTATATACGCGATATAAAAGAACGGTATAATATTAGGAATGATGATGATTTGAACGAACTTATAGACATTATAGCTTCTAATATCGGTTGCCTGACAAATCCGACAAACCTTGAAAATACATTCAAATCTGTGAAAGGTCATAGTATCTCAGATACAACCATACAGAGTTATCTCGGGATGTTACAAGATGCGTTTATGGTGGAAAAAGCCATTCGGTATGACATTAAAGGTAAGCATTACATCAATACACCTTCAAAATACTATTTTGAAGATGTAGGATTGCGCAATGCCCGTCTGAATTATCGTCAGATTGACGGTGGCCACCTTATGGAAAATATTATATATAATGAACTGCGTATCAGAGGGTATTCTGTTGATGTCGGGCAAGTGGAGGTGAGAACAACAAATGCCGAAGGAAAGAAAATACGAAAACTATTGGAAGTGGATTTTATTTGTAACAGTGGGAACAAACGTATGTATATACAATCAGCACTTGATATGCCTACTCCTGAGAAAATTGATCAGGAAACAAATTCACTTCGTCATATCAATGATGGATTCCCTAAAATAGTCATAGTTGGAGGCTTAACCCCTTCTTATGTGAATACTGATGGCATATCAATCATGAATGTGATTGACTTCCTTAAAGATACAGAAATGGGGCTATTGTAAATAATTACAATATGGGCAAAATGGTGTGCTAAAAATGGTGCGTAGGTCTCTATACAAGATGACCTACGCATCATTTTTATAATCCAGGATTCCTTTTAGAGATATACAAGTTCAAGTATGTAT
>ENA-OPYE01000037-OPYE01000037.1-human-gut-metagenome-genome-assembly--contig:-NODE-37-length-105534-cov-11.153898_pt1 | contig 105534 bp, 137 predicted proteins | sample MGYA00241063_ERZ501442 | MGnify/ENA primary metagenome ERZ501442 (study PRJEB25962, sample SAMEA1967055) | human gut metagenome | biome: human gut; feature: human-associated habitat; material... | reverse complement strand
TTTCCATTAAGAGCGGAAAACGGGACTCGAACCCGCGACCCTCAGCTTGGGAAGCCGAATTTCACATAACATAACTATCTAAAAAACAATAAATTACAAACTGTAAATAAATCATTTGCATACTAATTGCATAGTGCTTTCTTTACTTATGCAATATCTTTAATTTATGAACTTCCCTGATATCATATACCTTGCACTCATTTTTAGGCGTAACCTCTTGGCTTTCTCTTAACATTCTTACTTCGTTTTCAAGGGCATCTACTCTCTTGGAAACTATGTTGTACGCATCTAAGAGGTGCGATATGTATCTTACTAAATTCGCGTCGTTCATAAATATTTTTTGATGTTAAAACGATAAGTAAGAAATAAACAAATAATATTTTAATTTTGTTCCGAGATAAATAATGTTTATCAACATAATTTTCAAGCATAATTTATCGAACCACCCTCCCGGTATTGAAATCAATTATTACGCACTCTTGGTTGAAGCCCTTCTTCCGCTTAGTCCAAGCTGCTCTCGCATGATTTCATTCTGTCCGGTCAACTTGTCCATTGCAGACTTCATCCTTTCTATTTCAGCCTTTAAATCGGCTATTTGATTGTCCTTGTCCTTAATCATATCTTCAAACATTCTTTGATTCTGTGAAGCGGTAAGGCTATTGGCCGGAGCTTTGCCAGTGTCAAGAAACATATTCCCCTTTCCGGTAAGGATGTAGTTGGCGTTGACTTGGGGGTAGGCTTCGCAAAAAGGCATTAATATCTTCACTGACACTTCTTCTGTATGTCCTTGTCTTAATTTAGATATCATATTTTTTGTTATTCCCTCTATACTGGTATATACCTTATAGTCACTTAACCCAAGACTATCCATTACTTCATGAAACCTATCTTTTGCAGTTTTCATAAAAAAATCTCCTATTATTTTAGGTAGTATCAAAAAAGATACTATCTTTGCACCCGTTGCAAGTCAAGAGGCAACAGATGCAGATTAAATTAAACAATCGCCCTAACGTGGGCCTCTCTATATGGAAATCCGTTGCCTCTTGACTTTAGCAACGGATTTTTTTATTTATAAAGTACAATCGGTTAATATGGATATACTTAATATACCAATAGATATTATCAAAAGATACAAGGCAAGCAAGGCTGAAAAAGAACTGCTTGCCTTTGCTATTGGCATAAAGTGCTTGTATTCAAATTCTGTACTAACCGCCGTAACTCCCTATAAGGTAATGAAGTTGTTTCATGTTTCCCACAACAAGGCTAAACGCCTTATTGATGAAGCGGCAAACGACAGCTTTCTTTTTACCGTAAAGGGGAATAGCTTTATTGCAAATACTTTTAAAAGCAAGGAGACAAAGAAGTCAATAGGTCGTACACCTTTTATCTACACCTCCGACTATTGCTATAAATTAAATAAAAAAGATTATTCAATTCGTGCGCTTGTACGCGAGCTTAACCGCATCATGCTGCTTTGTGCAGTAAATTCGATTGACAGGGACAACTTTCCGCAGAGTAACGGGAAACCGAAACAAAACCGTTGTGCCCTTACAAAGGACTTGACATTACGCAAGCTCGGCAACATATCCGGAACAAGCAAAAGCACTGCACACAGATTGATGAATGATATGTATTCTTCCGGAACATTAAATAAAACGAGCGCACATGGGGAAATGGTAATTTCTTCCGTAAACTCTGCTTCCGTTGAAGAATGGCGTAAAAGAACAGGGAGAAAACATTTTATCTACAACCATAAGGACCGTAGCGGCTGGATTGTTATCCCTTGTTCTTACTCTATAAAAGACAGGAATCTCACAGAGCGTTTCAAACATGTTATTTACAATCACAAGAAACGTATTGAATCAGCTGGAAGATCAATGTCTGCTAATGTGATATATGAAAACCTGTTTGACAACCCGATAATGGATGCTTATAATTAGCCTTTCTATTTTGGGAACATATATTATTTACAGAGAGATTGGGGTTATTATAGCTTATACATACATCATGCGTGCGTGATTAATAATTAATTTAATAATTTAATATATTATACAGAGACAATGAGTAAATATATAGCATATACAGACGGAGGATGCCAAAACACATCAGTGTACGGGGAGGGCGGTTCAGCCTATCTGATAATCCATAAGGGAGAAGTTGTAAAAACCGCTTCAAAGGGTTTTCTTTATACAACAAGCAACCGTATGGAGATGCTTGCTATCATAAGTGCCGTTTGTTCCGTCCCGGAAGGTTCTGATTTAATCGTATATTCAGACAGCAAATATGCGATCAACGTCTTTTCCGGTATTTGGAAGCCGAAGAAAAACAGAGATTTGATAATCAAATACAACGATCGTGTAAAGATGCTTAGCTCTGTATGTTTTCGTTGGGTAAAAGGGCACAATGGAGACGAATACAATGAATTGGTTGATTCTATGTGTACAAACTCCATGAATGAGATAGCCCAATTACACAACCTCCCAAATGACAGGTTTAAAAAAAAAGTGAAAGTACAGCTATCCTTTAAGTTCAATTAATAACCGATTGTACAACATTTCAAAGATCGAATTATGAATTACAAAGAATTTAAAAATCCAGTAGTTGCCAAAAGCATGAAAAAGGCAAGGAAAGCGGCAGAAGTGAACACCTTTAAATGGATGTCTAATGTGTCTAAAGGCCTCGATTCTGAGTTAAAAACGTTGAAACACCTTTCTGCACAAATAGCAAAAGGGGAAATCGCTTTTTCAGAAGACTACAAAGATTGCCCCTCCGCAATCAAAGCCAATATGTCATTGTACGCATCCGATTTGATGAGAATTGCCGCACTTCTTGAATTTCTTCTTATTGAGTCGGAAGAGATCGATGAATAATATCTAATATCTTTCCAATATTGGAAGATAAATCAGATATATTGTTCATTCCGCTTATTACGCTATTTATTTTGCTAATTGCAGTTTGGGATAGTTCTTTTTGAACCTTTTCAAGCTGCAATTGCAAATTTTGAAGACCAGCTACATAAGCATCTTTTTCCATGCAATACCCGCCATATTCCTTTTTCTTGTGGATGCCATATAAGAGTTTATATTTATCTCCATACCCGCATTGTTCTATTAGGCCATCCTTTTTAAATTCTTCTATAATATTTTTATATTGCCCTTTACTTATATTTAGCAAACAAGACACATCTTTATAATCCAAATGAACTATCTCCTCTTCATCTTTTCTATCAAGCATCAAATCAAGCACAACATCTTTATCCTCCGATGTAATGAACTTAGGATATTCTTTTTCCTTTTTGGGCATTGATCTAAATCCGTTCATAACAATATACTAATCAAGTATTTACACAAAACATGTTTTATAACATAAAAAATGGTATTAAAAAAGATACCATTCCTTTTGTAGTATCTAAAAAGATACCTATCTTTGCATTGTTGTTAATCAACAAAGCGGTTAACAACGTTACAAATCAATGTAGATACAAAGATAATAAAATAAATAAAGAAAACAAATATGAAGTACGATTTATCAGACATAATGAAAAGAGCTCATAACCTTTATAAGACAGGTAAATACACTTGGTCTGAAAGTTTGAGAAAGTCTTGGAAAATGGCAAAGTTTACTCTTCGTACAAGAGAGGAAATTGCCAACATGGTAGATTATAAATCTATCGACAATAAGGCTTTTGCTGATAAATTGAGAAAAGAGCACGAAGGATGGAAACCAGCCGAAAGAAGTAAGTATGATGACTTCTCCGCTCCTGTATCGACTTATTATACAAACAATAATAGAGGACGATTCGGTTCTTGCTTTGTAGGTGATTAATACAATAATATATAAACATGAATGACATTAAAACAGTAGCTGTAAAAAAAATATCTCCGGCAGATACATTGAAGAGTATAAAGGTTGGTGATACGGTGATTATAAAGGATAAGCATGTAAAGTCCAATGTGGCCCGATCCACTATATCAAGGTTGTCAAAAAAGGGATACTCTTTTTATTCAAAGAGCTGTCCTGAAGGTTTAATAGTAAAAAGACTTCAGTAATAATTATCATTATGAATATCAACAAAGTATCTAAACAGATAGCTGTATTCGCTTTAGGCTTTACAGGATTCTTTTTCCTTCTCGGAATAGTTGGAAAATCTGATTATAATGAAGAGGTCATATACAATATGACAGAAACGGCTTACAATGTTATTGTAGATTCCCTCGGTGAAGGTTGCAGCGATACGCAGATCGTGAAGACTTATTTAAGCAACAAAGATTACTACGATAGTTTAAACTGGTAAGGTATGGGACGCTCAAAAAACACCGGAAAGGTAGAGCCGGTAAACAAACTATGGCTATCTGCCAAAGAAGCAATGGCATACTTAGGATGTGGAGAAAAACTGTTAGAAAAACTAAGGAATAATGCCGAAATATCATTTTCAAAATACGACAGGCGTACTATATGGTACGAACTGAGAAGCCTTGAAAGATTCATAGAAAAAAACCGCGTTGTGTGAATAACGCTCCTTCCTCTTAGCTCAATGGTTAGAGCATCGCTAAGGTTATTTGTTCGTAAGGGTTTAGCGTTTCCGGTCTGTTCCGGTTAGCGATTGTTGCACGTTCGATTCGTGCAGAGGAAGCAAGATACACCGTTCTTTGACGTATTGAATGTGAAACAAATCCGAATATCAGATATTCAAACTTTGTTTCAATATAACCAAGGGTTACGTATAGCGGAAACGCCGAAACTACGTATAGGCTTGGTTATCGTGATTGTTTCTTCGCACCGAAATGTCCTACGGTAGAGAGTATGCGGTTTGGGCGTCCGTATCGCAAGAAACAACAGGTCATAAGACAACATAAGCGTCCGATACAGTCTTAAATCGGTATAAAGTATGCGGTGGTAATGAAAGGCGGCCGTACACGCTTATTATATATATTCTCGTGGCTCACCGTAAGGCGAGTGGTAAGGCTTAACATCGGAACGCTCACGAGAACTGAATTATCCTATGGATGAATTATTTGTTTAGGTTGCCGGGCGGTCTGAGAAGATAGTCCGGTTTTTAGTTGGAAATCATCAATAACAATATAAATAACCGCAATAAGGTAGTGCTATTACTGTACTAAAAGCCGCGAGATAAACGAAGTGCGCACCGTTTTGATTTAACCTTGTACAGGCGGTTCAATAGAGAAAATAGTTATTCAATAATAATAGATTACAATATATGAATTACGGAATGCCCTACATGGGTTCAAAATCAAAAATTGCAAAATGGATTGTGGATATGCTTCCTGCGGCCCATACATGGGTTGAACCATTTGCCGGAGGATGTGCAGTAACTCATGCGGCCATCCTTTCCGGAAAGTATAAAAAATTTATCATTAACGACATAACAGATAGCGCAAAAGTATTCGTTGATGCTATAAATGGTAAGTTTAAAAACGAAAATAGATGGATAAGCCGAAGCGATTTTTTAGAACTCAAAGATGAAGATGCTTATGTTCGATTGTGTTTTTCTTTCGGTAACGATCAAAAAACATATTGCTATTCACGAGAAATAGAGCCTTATAAACGTGCATTTCATTATGCAGTTATGTTTAATGATTTTAAGCCGTTTGAGGAGCTTGGAATCCAGTTAAATATAAGCAAAACATTTAACAGTGATTATGAAAGAAGGATTCACATAAAAAAGCATCTTATTGCAATAAGAAAAGACAAACACGCTGGAGATTTGCAGAGTTTGGAGAGGTTGGAGAGGTTGCAGAGTTTGCAGAGTTTGGAGAGTTTGCAGAGTTTGGAGAGGTTGGAGAGGTTGCAGAGTTTGCAGAGTTTGGAGAGTTTGCAGAGGTTGCAGAGTTTGCAGCCCCTGCAATTAGATTACAGGGATGTTCCGATTCCAAAAAACGATTACATTGTGTATTGCGATCCGCCATACGTGAACACAAATGCTTATCTAAGCAGTTTTAATCACGATGAATTCTACAAATGGGCTTTAAGTATTAAGAATTTGTTTATTTCCGAATATGAAATGCCCGAACCTTTTAAGAGAATAGAGATGAGGAGGAAGACGTGTACTTTCTCTGCGTTAAAAAATGATACGAAGAAAGAGGAAGGTATATGGGTTAACAAAAAATACGCAGAAAGAAACACAAGCCTGTCAATGCCTATTTTCAATAAGTAAAAAAAATAATGGAAAATGAGCTTGAAGAATTATATAAGGAGCTGAATAAAGTTAGGTCCTCTCCTTTGGTGTATCTTCCTGAATACGGATATTCTTCAAAGGAGGAAATTATCCAGCTTATAGAGGAAGATATAGAGGAGTTGCGCACAGAGATAGAATGTAGTCAATACGATTACACACCTGATGAGCTTGAAGAAGAAAGGATGAGCCTTTGTGTTAGTCAGGGGTTATCAAGATATTGTTAAACTAATAAATATAGAAATAATGGGTACAGTAACGACAGTCCCGCAGCTTAAATCAATGCTTGCGAATGAAAACGTGAAGTCGCGTTTTAAAGAAATTTTAGGGAAGAAAGCACCCGGTTTTATCAGTTCAATCGTAGCGGTTGCCAATAGCAATACATTGCTTCAAAAGGCGGAGCCGCAATCTATTATGAACGCTGCGGTTATAGCGGCTACATTGGACTTACCGATAAACCCCAATTTAGGGTTTGCTTATATCATACCTTATGGTAATCAGGCGAGTTTCCAAATCGGATACAAGGGTATGACTCAGCTGGCTATGAGATCGGGTCAATACAAAACCATTAACGTTACCGAAGTGTACGAGGGAGAAATAAAGAGCGAAAACCGCTTCACAGGAGAATATACGTTCGGGGAAAGGAAATCGGATAAGATTGTCGGTTACATGGCGTACTTCTCCCTCACAAACGGCTTTGAAAAGTACATGTACATGAGCCGGGAAGAATGCGAAAAGCATGGGAAAAAGTTCTCACAGACTTATAAAAAAGGTGGAGGACTTTGGGCTACGGACTTCGATTCAATGAGTAAGAAAACGGTCTTGAAAATGCTTATCTCCAAATACGGCATTTTAAGCATTGACATGCAGCGCGCACAAACTTTCGATCAAGCAGTGGTAAAAGACGATTTGGTTGAAAAGAATATTGATGAAGCGGAGGTTTCATACGAGGATAATCCAACGAATGCGGATGTCAGGCGAAATGCCATGAAAGAAGCATTGGAAGAAGCGGAAGTTGTAGATGAAACAACAGGTGAAATCTTTAACCAGCCAGCGCAATGATAGAACAAAATTCAAGTGAATGGTTGAAGTCTCGAATTTCTTTTTTTACGGGAAGCCGCATTGGAGACCTCATGACAAGCGGGAAGAAAGGAGAGATGTTCGGAAAGACAGCCCTTTCCTATATATATGAAGTGTGCGCAGAGAGAGATTTGTTGCAGAAATACATTGAAGACGATTACTACTTCGAGATATACCAACAGCAAGTAAGCTTCAGTAATAAATATACTGATTGGGGACATGAGGTCGAGGACTTCGCGGCAGAACGTTACCAACTTGTCACAGGTTGCGAACTTGAAGAGTGCGAAAGCATACAGCATCCTACAATACCTTACTTTTCCGCTTCACCTGACCGGATAGCAATTAAGGATGGCTTAAGAAAGGTGGTAGAGATAAAATGCCCAACTCCTAAAAAGTTCATGGAGTATATGAATGAGGTTAAGGATAACGATACACTTAAATCAGTAAATCCTCTATACTTCTACCAAGTACAAGCGGAGATGTCCTGTACGGGTTTGAACAAAGCCGATTTTGTTGTTTTCTGCCCGTTATTGAAACATAACATTCACATTGTAGAGATAACAAGGGATGAATCTGTAATAGCCGAATTCGAGAAGCGGATAAAGGCTGCAAATGAAATTATTAATCAAATACTTAATAAAAAATGAATTTAACCGGAAGCATAGATTTGCTAAAACTTGAAAAGACAGGCATAGCAACAATTAAAAACAAAAAGTGTGTTATTATTCCCATTGAGGAAAATGACTTGTATGTAAGCATGGACGAAAATCTGAAAGCGAAGTCCGTATATCTTGGCCTTAATGTTAATGAGCGAAGAGAACCGAGCCAGTTTGGGAAGACGCATTATTGCAAGCAGTCTTTATCAAAGCAATACAGGGACGCGAACAAGACGGAGGCAGAGGCCAAATCAAAGGTTTATCTTGGAGACTTCAAGCCTTATGAGTTTGAGGGTTCAAGCAATGCGGCTGCTACGGTGGAAGCTCCGGCTGCGCAAATTGAAGAAAATGACGATTTGCCATTTTAGGAAAAATTCTATGAATCTTTTGGTATTTTAGAAAAAGGAAGTATATTTGCAGCGACCTACATAATGAATGGCGAGTGACGCTCGCTTTTTAGTGAGCATTTTTTATGCTTGCAAGTTTGCTGCAATATAGCGGCTGTTACCCCCGAGTGGAGAAGTTAATGCTCTCCCTGCCATTCATTGGTGTAGGTCATCGGGAAAGGACAGCCGTTTTTCTGTCTATAATGCCAAAAAAAAGACCTACAACTATGGCAACAAATTTATTCCAAACGGGAAATTCCTATTTTGGAACATCCCTACCAAATGAAGGCGGTGAACTTATACCGCTACAAGACTACAACGGTAAGAAAGCAGTAAGCGCAAGACTTCTTCATTCGTTTCTTGAAAGCAAACAACAGTTTGCCGATTGGATTAAAAACCGAATAGAGCAGTGCGATTTAATTGAGAACCAAGATTTTGAGGTTTTTCAGAATTTTATGAAAAACCCTAATGGAGGAAGACCATTGACAGAATATGCTCTAACCATTGATTCAGCTAAAGAAATATCAATGATGGAGGGAAACGAAAAAGGGAAGCAGGCTCGACGATATTTTATCGCTTGTGAACATAAGCTAAAGGAGCTTTCTTCTCCTTCCTACATGATTTCCGACCCAATCAAACGAGCCGAGAAATGGATAGAGGAAGAAAAGGTGCGCCAACAGCTTGCACTTGAAAACGAGATGAACAGACCGAAAGTTGTATATTTCGACAATCTGGTATCAAGGAACTTGCTTACCAATCTTAGGGACACAGCAAAGCAGATACACGTCCCTCAAAACAAGTTTATTTCATTGCTTATAGACAACAAATACCTATATAGAGACGCAAAAGAGAAGCTTAAACCGTATTCCCAATACGTACCGATGTACTTTGAGTTAAAGGACTTTGAGAAAAACGGGCACGCAGGTACGCAGCTTCTTGTCACTCCGAAAGGAAAGGAAACGTTTCGTCTTATGTGGGGAGGAGTTGGATATGAGAACTGAAAAGCAGTATGATTTATCCGGGTTCAATCAGTTGTTCAATGAATCCTTGTCGCCAAGGGAACTTGCAGACGAACTTGTTCAACTGTTGTTTAATTACGCTTCATGTGTCGATGAAGGCAATGCAGAGCTATTTAGAAATGATGCAAGCACTATATACCTTATTCATCAAGAACTAATTAACATCAAGGAATGAATTATAATCAATCAAGCGTAGGTAGCATTATTATAATGTTACCTCGCTTTTTATATCATTAATCCAATGAAACTCACCCTCATAAAACAAGAAGTGCTTCTCCTGCAAAAGCTGCTTTACTCCTACAAGGAATGCCTGCCCGATGGAACGACGGAGAAGCATGGACGTTTTGTCGGGAAGCTTAACAAGAAAATTAAAAGACAAATTTTAAAACAGAACAATAATGTACTACGAACTAAAGCAGAAGGTAAACAAGACCAATGACAAAGGAGAAGAAAAAGAAGTCACCGAACAATATATTACCGATGATGAACTTTTCGGTCATGTCGAACTAAAAGGCAATGAACTATACAACGGTAATTGTGACGTTTTCGCAATCAGCCGTAGCAAGATACGTGAGATTGTCAATGAGAAGCAGGCTGATGAGTTCTTTTACAAGGTTACTCTGATTGATGTTTTCGTTGACGATAAAGGCAATGAAAAAAGCAACAAGTACTATGTTCTCATTTCCGCAAAAGACATGGATGATGCCAACAAAAAGGCGGCGGAATACATGAAGCAGGGACTTCAAGATATGAAGCTGGACGCTATTGCCAAAACAAAGATTTTGGACTTAGTAAAATAAACCAAAAGCCCTCTACTAATGTAGAAGTCCTGTGAAAGGTTCAGGTTGAGATTTAATCAGCTAACAAATTTACTATCCCGGTGTGGCTTGACCGCCTATCCGGGAACAAGGGCCTGTGAAGGTCTTCCTTTGTATTAAATTACATACATACTCGTTAAGCCCAATCAGGGTTACGCCAATGGCACTGTATACGGGAACTGGCGAGAAAACGGAGAATATGGTAGCGCTGAACGTATTGGAATGACATAGTGTGATTTGCCATGATTATTTAAGGTTAGTTTATATTCAGTTTCAATAATTCCAGCAAAACAGCGCGCCCTGTTCGATTCGGGGCTTCTCCTCTAAATATATTTACCATGAGACTTACATTAACTAAAACCGAAATTGCAATTGTTCAGAAACTTGTGATAGACCGAAAGCGTGACATTCATAATGCAGGAGGTGACAGCAAGCAGTATGAGATGCTAAGTAAGCTAAATAAAAAGATTGCAAGGCAGGCAAAGAAATTTTATAAAACATGAAACCCTACGTAATTACCTCTATGGCTCTCATTACACACAGCGGAAAAAAGTTACCGCTTACAGTAATAGAGAGCCACATCCTAACAAAACCTTTGGAAACAATCAAGGATAAGCTGCTTGATGCTTTCTCTACGATGAAAGACAAACCTGTGAGCGTGGAACTTAAAATCAAATATATATGAAGAAAAAAAGAGAGTATATTACAATCATGGCCGAGGCGGACATATATTTGGACGATTATCTCGATGATTTTATGGACGTTGCCTCTGATGAAGATAGATTGATTCAACTAATGGAAATAGAGATTGGACGAAATAAAGATTATTTATAATGGCAGAAATATGGAAAGATGTTGTCGGATATGAAGGTTTATATCAAGTATCAGACAGGGGTAGAATTAAATCTATATGCAGTTACGTAAGACTACAAAATGGTGAATTAATGAAGAAAAAGCCGCATATCCTTAAACTACAAGATAGATGTGGATATAAATGTGTAAACCTATTCAAAGGCGGACGCTCACATACACTTAACATTCATCGTTTAGTAGCAGAGGCTTTTTTACCCAATCCTCATAGGTATTCAGTTGTAAATCATAAAGATGAAAACAAAAGCAATAACAGCTTGTCTAATTTGGAATGGTGTACTCACGCTTATAATTTGAGTTATGGTACTGCCCAAAGAAGAAGGGCCGTATCTCAAGGTAAAGTAGTTATTCAATTAGATAAGAATGGAGCTTTTATAAAGCGACATTTGACATTAATGGACGCTTGTAGAGATACCGGCATAAATTTTCAAAATATCTCACAATGTTGTAACAACAAAAGAAAAACAGCAGGTGGATATTGTTGGAAATTTGAGGAACAGCAGGAAATACAAAGAAATCAAGAATTTATTTAATCATGAATGACTTATTCGGGAACGAGGTTAAGCCTCCAAAGGTTTACAAGCGTGACAGCATAGGCAGGTTTGCCGATGAAAAGACAGCCAAATACGAGCGTGCCTTAACGGATGCGGCTAAGTATAAGCAAATGTATCTCGCTGCTCAGTCCCGGATGAGAGGCATGGCCAAAATATTGAGAATGAAAGATGAACTAATTTCTAAATTAAAGAATAATGGATAAATTTTTAGGTCAAGAAATCCCCGAAAAGGATAGATGGCAGTTCTTACAGGACAATGCCGATGCAGTAGAAGAGATTGGCTATACTCACCGTTTTACACCAGATGAATTGGCGCAAAAGAAAGAGTTGTTAGCCGAAACCTCAATCAAGATAAATGATATTGAGATTGAGAAGAAAGAAGTGATGGACGGGTACAAAGAACAACTTAAACCCCTGAACGAGGAAAAACAAACGCTTCTTGAGAATATTAAGAAAGGTACAGAGTATATTCCCCATGAAGAATGTGCTAAGATACTCGACCATGATGAAAAAATGGCAGGGTACTATAATAAACTTGGTGAGCTGGTTTATTCCCGTCCTATCATGCCACAGGAAATGCAGAAGACAATTTTTAATATTAATCGTAAAACAGGAACGGAATCATGATCGAAAACAAATTAAACGTGATTGTACCGAAAGATTATAACGGTGCACCAATTGAAGTAGTATTGAGAGAGGGGGAAGCACCCGTAGCACTCGACCCAAAAGAACCGGAAAGAGTAGTTATCAGTGGAACGATAGATGCACCTCTCAGATGGTTGGAAAAGCGTGTCGAACTGATTAATCAGAAATCGACCAATATCATTGTAAATCGTGATAAGATGGGGTTAGCATTAACAATTGATGAAACCAACTACTATCAGACTGAAATCAACGGTATTTTGCAGCCTTCAAAAGAAATGCAAGAGTTTGGTATCAATACCGAAAAGAAATGGGAACCTATTAAGCTATCCAAATTCTTGAAGATGCACCGGGCTTTCTTTACCGACAAGTCACAGAATATGATGCTCGTTTCTACCTTGAAGAACTTCAAGGCAAAGGTAAACCAAGACATCGAAAGAAGCAAAGAAGAGAATGGTAGCAAGGTAGATAACTACTCGCAGGTGGTTGATTCTAACCTACCGAAATCCTTCAAACTGAATATCCCTCTTTTCAAAGGGTTTGCCAATGAAGAAATCGAGGTTGAGATTTATGCGGATGTAGACGGTAGAGATGTTTCCCTTTCTCTTGTGTCGGCTGGCGCAAATGAAGCAATTGAGGAATACAAGAATAAAGTCATTGATGTACAGTTGGATGCCATCAGACAGATTGCACCAGACATTGTAATCGTTGAGGTGTAACTTTGTTTACATGCCTGCTCGGTCTGTGAAGATTGGGCAGGTGAATATGGAGAAGTGGTGTAATTGGTAGGCACGCCGTGGGTAGCGCGGTGAGTGTAATAGAAATAGGAAGTTGGTGCTTTTCCACCTTAGCAGTCATGCTATAGTAACAAGCCGAATAAACTCGTCCCGGTTCGAGCCCGGGCTTCTCCTCTAAATATATTACCATGAGACTTACATTAACTAAAACCGAAATTGCAATTGTTCAGAAACTTGTGATAGACCGAAAGCGTGACATTCATAATGCAGGAGGTGACAGCAAGCAGTATGAGATGCTAAGTAAGCTAAATAAAAAGATTGCAAGGCAGGCAAAGAAATTTTATAAAACATGAAACCCTACGTAATTACCTCTATGGCTCTCATTACACACAGCGGAAAAAAGTTACCGCTTACAGTAATAGAGAGCCACATCCTAACAAAACCTTTGGAAACAATCAAGGATAAGCTGCTTGATGCTTTCTCTACGATGAAAGACAAGCCGGTGAATGTTGAATTGAAAATAAAATATGTATGAAAAATGTAGAAAGTAAAATACAAATAGCTTGTGTTAATTGGTTTCGTTACCAATATCCCAAATACAAAAAACTCCTATTTTCTGTTCCTAATGGTGGCGCAAGAAATTCAATCACTGGAGCAATCCTAAAAATGGAGGGCGCGCTTGCAGGCGTGTCTGATCTTATTTTTTTGAAACCGAACCGTTTTTATGGCTGCTTGTGCATTGAAATGAAACAGCCAAAAGGGAGACAACAAGAAAGCCAAAAAGAGTGGCAGAAAGCCGTAGAGTCAGCAGGAAATAAATATGTTGTTGTCCGTTCGCTTGACGAGTTTATAGAAGTAGTAACCGATTATCTGAAAGATGTATAACTATGGCAGAATCATTTAAGAATGATTACAAGGACGACAAACTCCGCTGGGATTTGCTCCCGCTGGATTTGATAGAGGAAATAGTTAAGGTATATCACTTTGGCGCAAAAAAGTACGCTCCTAATAGCTGGCAGAATCTTCCTGACGCGGAAAACCGATATTATTCTGCGCTTCTTCGGCACTTGGTAGCATATCGAAAAGGTGAAACGAAAGACGAGGAAAGCGGGCTTCATCCGCTTGCTCATGTTATATGGAACGGGCTTGCACTGCTCTATTTTGCAATAAAGAAAAAATAATAAAAATCCCGATGATCCATTTGGGGATATAGATGAGTATAAAAAATGTTTATATGGAAATAAATAGAATAGCCCATGAATGGGCATGTAGCAATAAAGATAAGTCTTTAGAGGAAGCTTTCACAGCGGGGTTTAGCTATAATCATAAAATTGCAGGATTAAAGAATATAGATGAACGAAAGGAGAAGTTTAAGGCAGAAGTGCTTCTTTATCAAAGTCAATATCCTGATTATATGCTGATTGAATTTTATGAATACTGGTCTGAGTGCGGGGGACGGAAAATGAGGTTTGAGAAAGAAAAGACATTTGAGGTTAGTAAGAGATTAGCGCGCTGGAGTAATAATAGCTTTAGAAATAATGGGAACAGAAATTACACTAACAAGCAAGGAAATAGCGGTTCTATCTTCCAAGCAGCTGATAGCTATCTGCAAGAACATCAGTAGCGAGATAACAACCATTAAACAAACAATCAATTCTCCGCCAATCCAGCTGTCACAATGGAAATCCGTTAATGCGGATTGCATAAAGGCCGTCCTTGTAAAATTTATCGAAGGAACACTTTTGTTTTATGGAAGAACGAGGGAAGACATGAATGATTATCAAGTCGCTTCCGTCGTTAACTCTATTCTTGAGAAATACTACTATTTCCGTATTGAAGATGTATGTCTTTGCTTTAAACGTGCTCGCGAAAATTCGGCATACGGTAAGTTCTACGGTCGCATTGACGGTTCCGTAATAATGAACTGGTTTGCTACTTATGACAGGGAGCGTGACGAAATAATACACTCTTTCAATGATGTAAAGATTGAGCATAACACATCTGAAAACATATCTCGCGAAGAATATAAGGAAATACTTCTTGCAAGAATAGCCGGAGGAGATTTGTATGCCAATGCCGATTATATGAAGATGTGCGAGATAAACAATATATTCTTTGAGAATAGATTCGAGATAGGAAATTACAAGTATAACAGGTTGCACAAGTTTGATAAAAAGTTATGAAGCTAACAGTATGCTGGACCGCAAGAGGCAGAAACAAACGTTTCTATCACGATATATGCCGAAAGTTTGGAATATCAGACTATATGAGCATCAACCATGAAACACCATGTGATATAAAGGATGAAGATATGGAGTTGCTACGTGAATGTGAGAAGCGCGGATTTTTACAGATAAGAAGAAAGCAATGAATATTCAGGGATACCCAATTCTCTGCACCGGGAGAAGTGAAAACAAAAGAACTCTTCCCCGGTGCAGGCGATGTCCGTTGTTCAACAGAAGATATCCGGTTTATTCTTCATGGAGGATAGACGGAGAATGTTGCTGTGTAGCGGATATTATTGTAATTGATAAAATATAACATAATAATGGAAAAACTAACCATAAACGACTTACCCGAAGATGTGGTAGAAAGAATGAGGAGAGCAATTAGAGAGGATAGCCAAATGATTGCTCTAAAGAACAAGCATTCCCAGTATATAATCAACAGGCAATACGCCAAAGCCGTTTTGCTAAAGGAAAAAATGCAAAAGATAGAGGATCGGGTAATACGTGAATATCTTGACAGCTACGAAGGTGAAACGGAGAATATGCAGAGCCTCATGTCGGATATGTCGCCCGAAGACAGGGAGTATATCAATACTTGCACCAATGCGATTATTCTAATCTGTGACATGATAGAAACGTTTACAATGGACTTTAACCAAGTTCTTAAGAAATATCATCCTGATTACCGATTGGAGATGTACGATAAGATAATGCAGGTAGGCAAAGAAGCTAAGGCCCATGTACAGTTCATGTCGGAGTGTACGGACAATGTCTATCAGTGTTCCTTTGCGGACAGCGCGGATGATATTACGGAGCTCGTGAGGAACAAGGCCCGTTCGCTAATACGCAAGGTTAAGGCTAAGGAGGAGAATAAATGAAACTAATCTATAACGCAATAATATTTCTCATGGACTGGCTTTCGATAGAAGTTGGAGAGGAGGAATGGTTTTGAAAATAATAAAATGAAAGAAATAAAACTTACACATGGTTCCCTTTTTAGCGGCATAGAGGGCTTTGGGTTAGGCGCTGCACTTGCTGGCATAAAGACCGAATGGAGTTGTGAATTTGAGGATTATCAATCGTTAGTAATAAAGAAAAACTTTGGAGAAGAGCATGAGATCAATAGAGATATTAGAACGTATCAAAGTCCTCCGTTTGTTGACATCGTCAGCGGTGGATTCCCTTGTCAGGACATCAGCATTGCTGGGAAAGGCATCGGAATTATCGGTGAAAGAAGCGGCTTATGGACTGAGATGTATAGAATTATACGGGAAATTAGACCCCGTTATGTTATCATTGAAAACAGTCCAATGCTCCTTGTTCGAGGGTTTGAGCACGTCTTATGCAACCTTTCCGAAATCGGGTATGATGCTGAATGGCAATGTTTATCGGGTACCGACTTTGGAATACAACAGGGTAGGGAGCGATTATATTGTATTGCCTACTCCAACGAAGTCAACGGCAAAGGGAGCATGCAAGAATCGGTATTTCGGAAGCCCTACTTACCGGGGCAATATACACGAGTATATCCGGGATGGCGAACAAGGCAGTCAATACCCTCACCCAAGTTTGTTGGAAAATATAATGAACTTCCCAATTGGGTGGAGCGAGTGCAATGTTTAGGAAATGCGGTACAGCCGATAATTGCGCATTATCTGTTTGAGTGCATTAAGATATTTGACAGAAACATAAAGAATTAAACTATTCCGATAAGTGAAGTATATAATATGAATACACAATTTGAACGTTCAGCTAAACCTACCGATGAATGGTACACACCAAAAGAAATAATAGACGCATTGGGGAAGTTTGATTTAGACCCATGCGCTCCGGTTTACCCGTTATGGAAAACCGCAGATGTAATGTACAACAAGGACAATGACGGGTTGCGTCAAGAATGGTTTGGAAGAGTTTGGCTTAATCCTCCCTACTCAAAGCCTCTGATGTGGCAATTTGTAGAGAGATTATCGGAGCATGGTAACGGTATAGCCTTGCTATTTAATAGATGTGATAGCAATAAATTTCAAGACATAATTTTTGAAAGAGCTACGGCGATGAAGTTTTTAAGAAATAGAATAAAATTCTTTCGCCCGGACGGTACTCGTGGAGATTCGCCCGGATGTGGTAGTATCCTCATTGCTTTTGGAGAAGAAAATGCAGAAGTGCTAAGGATGTGTGATACAGCAGGTAAGTATGTACGAATAAATTAAACTAACAACAATACATTATGAAAAAGAAATTAACTCCTGATAATATTCAGGAACTTACAGAAAATCAGATATTCGTTTTTGGTTCAAATATGAACGGTAATCATGCCGGAGGGGCGGCAAGATTAGCCGTAGAAAAATTTGGTGCAGTGATGGGGCAGGCAGAAGGCATACAAGGCCAGTCCTACGCCATTCCAACGTTAGATAAGGATATGCAGAAAGTAACCGAGGAAGAGTTAATGACCTATTTAGGAAACTTCCGAGAATTTGCTGAAGAGCATCCGGAAAAGGAATTTCTGCTTACTGCAATAGGAACGGGAATAGCCGGATTTGATACAAACTATATGGCGTACATGATACTTAGAGCAAATCTTCCTGATAACGTTACTCTACCCAAGGAGTTTACCAAAATAAAAGGATACAAGGGTTTTAATCCAGATATGACATGCCGAGGGTTTAAATACGAAGAAGGCAAGGACTACGAGGAGGAAGGAGAAATAAGAGCTTGCGAAAATGGATTTCATTTTTGTCTTCATCCATTGGATGTCTTTGGATATTATCCGCCTGCTTATATAGGTATGAATAAGTTTCACGAAGTTGAGGGAAGCGGTTATATGGATGCGGATGATGATGATACAAAGATAGCCTGTTCTAAAATACATATCGGAGCAAAACTCGATATAAAAGGGTTTGTGAAAGCAACCGTATCTTATGTAAAGGAACGGTGCACTAATAGGAATAATGCAAATCCGGGGTTTCCTGCGACCGCTGGTGATAGTGATGCTGCGACCGCTGGTTATAGTGGTGCTGCGACCGCTGGTAATTATGGTGCTGCGACCGCTGGTAATTATGGTGCTGCGACCGCTGGTGATAGAGGTGCTGCGACCGCTGGTGATTATGGTGCTGCGACATCAAGAGGTAGTTCATCAACTGGAAATAACGGTTTAGCGGTGGCGCGAGGAACAAATGTAAAGGTCAGAGGAGGTATGGGATCTATCTTGGTTATAGCAGAGGAAAAAGAAAACTCGTACGATGTTTTCGATTGGAAAGCCGTTGTGGTTGACGGCAAAAATATCAAGGCTGATACTTGGTATAGATTAGTAGGCGGAGAATTTGTTGAGGTGGAAGATTAACTAACAACAATACATTATGATTAAAAAACTATTACAGAAGTATCAAGCGTACAGGGACAAAAAGTTCCTTGCACGCTTAGAGAGAGTGCTAAACAATAATGTGGTGGGCGCAAACTTATTTATAGAAAAAAATATATATTCACTCAGGGGATTTTACATGTATATTCCTAAAGACGCAATGGCGGATTTGCTAAACAAAATTCCTCCAAGTCTTGTCGAAGAGCGTATTCGTTCAGGATATTACGAAGAAAATACCCGGATGCCTATCCCTTCTTTCGATGAGATAATCGAAGCCAACAAGGATGTACTGGAACGGATTAAAGAGAAAGGAGATTGATCTATGAAATTAAGACAAGCAAGAAAAATAATGAAGAATATCCGTTCGAATCCTCGTATGGAATCATTATATGGAATTGGACGTGCAATGAAAGCAAATGCTATTTGTGTTCATCACTATGCGCGAGTTGACAGACGTGTTAAAGACATTAATATCATTGCGAACAAAGACCCGTTATTGGCACTTAAATTACTAATAGCAAAGGATAAACGGACTAAGGAGAAAGGAGGACTGTATGGCGATAAGAATAATTAAAGGCTCTAACAAAAAGAGGCCGATTTATTTCCGTCATTGCTACCAATGTGGCTGTGAATTTGAGTTTGAGAAAGAAGATGTGAAAGAAGAAATTTACGATCAAAGAGATGGATACAATGTATTGTTTGTTAATTGCCCATGTTGTGGTAGTGATATTGGATGTAGAGAGAAAATAATAAGGTATGAACAATGATATGGAATTATGAAATCAAAACAAGTATTATCAATAGATCAGATGAAGCACCTGCGGGAGCTTGGCTTGGATACGAGTGATGCAAGTATGCACTGGCAGTTTTTGCCTACGGTTGAATCTTTTTTCAATGGAGTGCTCGCCTTAGAGGAAAGGCCTACTCTCTTCGTTTCTCAACCGAATATGAAGCATGAATACCCTGCTTACACCTTGCAGGACATTCTCGACAAGCTGCCGAGTTATATTACATACAATGATGAAGAATATCAACTGCAAATACTTCCGCCTTGTATATGTTATAGATACGTAAATTATACGTTTGACGATTTAGATTATAAAAACAATGTGGATATCTTGGAGAACGCATATAAGATACTGTGCTGGGTGATTGAAAACGGATATATTTTAAAGGAGGGTGAACAATGAAAGCGAGAATAAAAGAAACTGGAGAAGTAATCGATGTTGAATGTTGTTTCTATGCCAAGGTTGGTTCTACTGACCCGATTATTCCTAATGGGTTACTTGAAATTTTGAAAGATGATGAAACTATTGATTGGGAGCAGAGACGTTATGAATTGGCGAAAGTTATTACACAGGGGCTTTTATGCGCTCCGGTTGTTGAAGGAGCAGACCCAAATCCTACACTTGATGACTTTGCGTATGTTGTTGTAAGAAATGCGGATGCTATAATAAAGAAATTAAAAGGGGAATAACCATGGATATAGAAGAAGTAAAAAACAAGAAATCGAAAGCTGAAATGGAGATAGCTCATATTTTGGAAAAACTTGAAGCTGAAATAGGTTTAGAAGTCAATAATATGATTTATATACGCAGGGAAAGTGAAAAATCTACGTTATCTGCTTTGCCTGTAAGAATAAAAACAAAAATAATCTTGACGTTTTAATTATGGAAGTAAAGAACGGAATAATAATAGACGGGGTGCTGCATGAAGCAGAGAAAGTGTATAATGGGCATTCTGATTGCAGTGACTGCTCGTTGCGTTATGAATGCGATGAATTTGAGAGCCAATACGAAACGTTTCTGTGTATTGTAATGAAATGTTTTCGTTTCGTCAATCGTGGCAAAGTGACAGATATTAAGATAGATAAGGAGGAATAATTATGGGATTTTCGACACCAGCGTTTATACGCAAAAATACACCGGAATTAAGAAAGAAGTTGGAAAAATTAGGATACAACCATCCTACTGATGTAATTGAAGATGAAAGGTTTTGTATTGCTACATCACCAGTTAACTGCAATTATCATATTATTATTAAAGGGGCTTTTGATGCTACAAATCCTTATCGCACATGGAATTGTGCTGGAAGAATTGATTGTGGAACCAATGAATAGCTTTTCTTAGCTATTGCTGCATTGAGGGATGATACAGATGACAATCAATGGTTTACCAACGGCAAGGGAGATTGGGGTATGTATCGGGATGGCTCTGACGGTAATTTGCCTGGAATGGATTTCTTTGGGATGCCAAACGACTTTGATTTATCTCATTATCACAAGGCTACCGTAAACGAACTGATTGAACATTTTAAAATATGAAAAAGATAATTATTCTTTTAGCGATAGTCGCACTGCACAGTTGCGACATTCCTGCAAAATACCCAATAACACATCATACACGTTCAGGCTGCATTACTTACATCAATGATAGCATAGTAGTTATCAGTACTAATGTGAGTGGTCTTGATAATTACGAAACGAAGATTATTAATTTGAAAAAACAATAACTATGGCCGAAGAACTTGTAGCATTAGAGACAGCGAAGATGCTGATAAAGAAAGGATTTAATGAGTGTAGAAATGTTGTTGATATTAACAATATGTCAAACGGTGATTTACCAAAACGATGCTTTTCTCAGCCTACACAATCTCTTGCTCAAAAGTGGCTACGTGAAGTCAAGAACCTGCATATTGAAATATACCGTAATGCTTGTGGTTATGGATATATCATTGTAAAAGCCAATAACGGCACATGGATGAAAGCCGATGGTTCCAAAGGCCCTAATGATGGTGGGAAGTGGGACGCCTACGAAGAAGCACTCGAAGCCGGGATTTTTGAAGCATTAAAACTTATATGATTATGGATAAGATAGGATTAAATATAGGCACTATGAATAAATGTTGTATTAATTGCAAGTATTCAAAGGAAGCGTTTTACGATCTATTTGTAAGGTGTGTATATCATCGCTTTTATCCTTTTAAACAATTTGTATGCAATAATTATGAATAGAAACGAATACCGGGAACGCTGCAAACATTACAGCCATTACAGCGGGCAGTGCTATAAAAAGTCGTTCATATCAGGCATAGCAAACAATGTGCATGTGAATATGAAATGTGACGGTAAATGTCCTCGCATGAGGAATTACGACAAGAGAAACGGAATATTAATTGATAAAGAAAAGTAATCATGAAAAAGACAGTATATATCAGCCTGCCCATAACAGGGCGGGACATCGAAGACGTGGAAGCAGAGTGCAGATTTGCAGAAATAAGAATTAAGGAAAAGGGATTTATCCCGGTGTCTCCGCTGGTTGTATCATGCGATCATGATGCGCCTTATTCTGAACACATGGGGAAAGACATAGCAGCCTTGCTTGAATGCGACGCTGTGTATTTCCTTAGAGGATGGCATGAAAGCAAGGGATGTAATGCCGAATTTGAAATAGCAAAGATTTACGGTAAAGAAATAGTGTTTGAATGAAAATAACAGACTTAAGAATCGGTGACTGGGTGAGAATAAAACTCCCGTCACCACAAGGAGAGCGACTTTCAATACCGATGCAGGTAGTAGGATTGCTCTCTTGTTTTAATAACCCAAGCCCTAATGATACTGTGTATCTTGACTTTTCGGACAACGAGGGAGACGTTTGGGAAGAAGAAGTACAGAACTTGGTAAAAATGGAAGTAAAAAACGATGAGAGCAACCGAAAAGAAACTAAGAGACAGACACGCCCGTCTGCCTGAACAATACAAGAAAGTAGACACGACAGTCAACGGAGATGCGGAACACCTGATAGAGGAGCGCAGACAGCTTGAAAAGAACTTGGTTCCTCTTCGCCTTAGCAACACTACCGTTATCTACGTAACAAGGGATAAGCAAAACGAAGCGTATGCAGCAGTGGCGCGTAAACGAATGGGAATAGCCGAACCGAGGAAAGTATTTGTTGACCCTCTTTCACAGGAGAACATCACAAAAATGTACAAGGAGGACGGCATAGCTCCCCGTAGAATGGCCGAAATATTGAATGTAAGCGTCAGGACGGTGTATCTGAAACTTGCCAAGTACGGGTTTACGAAAGTAAAATGCAGGTAATTCTGTCAAAATAGGATACGGGGAAATGGCGTGTGTATTAAAAATAGGACACTGTTTAAATTATAACCCCCGTAATTTTTGAGACAAAAACGAATTGTATATTAAAAATAGAACATTATGGAAGATGATATAAACAAAGACCTTTACGCAAAAGCGATGAAAGGTGCGTTGAAAGTGGATTTCCTCGATAGCAAGGAAGAGATTAAGTTATACGCCATGTCTCTATACAATGCGATGATATGGGCGAAAAATCATACGGTTAAAGTAAAATATTAAGTTTTTCATTTGACATTATAAAGAAAGGTAGTATATTTGCAGCGTTCAACTTTTATCCAAAGGCAAGCGGAAGCCTGCCATATGCAGGCGTTTTTTATGCTTGCGAGTTTGACGCTACAATATAGTGGCTGCCACCCCCATAGGTATAGTTAATGCTATATCTGCCTTTGGATAGGTTGAACAATGGGACAGGGCAGCCTTTTTCTTTGCCCTTCCGAAAAGCCGGATATGGGCAGGCTACCAGCCCTATAATGCCAATAAAGTTCAATAAATCTATGGCAGAAATTAACAATTTGGGAGAACTGCTCCCTATCAGTGAAAACAACGGGAAAAAAGCCGTTAACGCACGTTACTTACATTCTTTTCTTGAAAGTAAACAAGAATTTGCTAATTGGATAAAAGGGCGTATTAATAAATACGACTTTGTAGAAGGAAAAGATTTTGAAACGCTCTATTTTGACTATCAAGGTAACTTATTGAATATCAGACATGATAATTTTATCAAGTCTGAAAATCAGCAAGTTAGCAAAATAGAATATGCACTATCTATCGGCATGGCAAAAGAGCTTTCAATGCTCGAGAATAATGAACGAGGCAAACAAGCCCGAAAGTATTTTATAGCATGCGAGGAAAACAAGCGTGAACTTTCCCGTAAGGAACTTCTTTTAATGGCTCTTCAAGCGGAAGAAGACAAGGAACGTTTAGCTTTGGAGAATGAAAAACAGCAGAAACAGATAGAAAGACTTAAGCCCAAAGCCGACTTCGCCGAAGCCGCTTTCAAAGCAGAGGGCAAAGTAGACATAGGTCAAGCCGCAAAGATTCTCAACCTCGGCTTTGGGAGAAACACCCTTTTCAAGAAGCTACGTGAAGTTGGCGTATTCTTTGCAAATCGTAATGAACCTAAGCAGAAATACATTGATGCAGGCTACTTTGAAATGACAGAAAAGCCTATATCAAGAAAAAATCATCCTGGATTTATTGTAATGGTTGTGACATGTACTCAAAAGGGATTAGCATACATCAATCACCTGTTTGGCGGCAATCCCTCAGACGGGAAATTAGCAAGAATAAGATAAACTAATATTATTTTGGGTAGGCGTAATCAGTCTGCCCGCTTAAAACCTAAAACAAATATTCATCATGGAAAGAAATACAATACCTGCTAAAAAGCAATATGACGTCAGCGCAATGGGCGAATTTTTTAGAGACATTATAGCTCCTGAAGAACTTAGAAAAGAACTTGTAGAACTGGCGTTTGATTATGCGCAATACGTAGATGAAGGAAGCACATATTTGTTCAAAAACAATATGAGTACCATATACATACTGTATAGGGCGCTGGAGGATGTGAAAGAATTAGAGACACAGGGTTAACAGCATAGCCAGTTTTACCGCAACAATAAGCGGTATAGCATTGCAAATAACATCCTCGGCTATCTTTAGAGCACGTTCCATTGCATCATAGCAAGCAGTCGGCAGAACATCCAGTGCGGTAAGTCTTCCGACTGCTTAATCAATATGTCTAATTGTTCATTCATAGCTATATTTTAGGCACATGTAAGACCAAATTTTATTATCTCCCGGCATCCAATCTTCATCGTCAAACCAAAAGGCATACGCCGCTTCGATAATATCCTCTCCGTCCAAAACCTTGCACAGATCGGCCCAAAAAGCATTAAAGGCTACGTATTTATCCCAGCGTGTGCATCCCGACGGGAAATTCTTGTTCTTGGTGGCTTCCTCTATCTGATCTACCGTCCAATATCCACCCTTGTGTTCGTTGCCTTCCTTGTCGGTGTACTCCATATCGGCAACATCGTGCATGGCAAACTCCTCGTTGTAATGGCATCCGCTCATGGCACCGTACAGCTTTCTTAACGCCAGCCAATACTTTTTAGGCTCTTTCTCTTTCATCGGCTCCAGCACATCCGAAAGAATGCGGGTACTCTCTATCATTACAGCTTCACCCTTGCCTTTGCCGTACTTTTCTATCAATTCATAAATAGTCATAATCTTTTCCCTTTCTTTTAATTAGTAGTATGTTTCTTATCTGAATATCCTGCTTGCACCTCTTAGTAACACCTCAAAAATGGCATCCCCGGTAAGGTTTGCTCCCACCTCCCGCCAAAAATTGGGTTTGCTTTGCTTTCTGATTATTTGAAGCAGCAAGTCCTGCTGGCGAAGGTGATGTTCGTTGTTCTTTTCAATGTCTTTTTGTAATAATAAAAGAGCCTTGACACCGTCATCCTTGCAGTTACCTATACACTCGTTGAGGTATTTGTCCATGCAATACTTCATAATCTTCTTGTTGCCCATATTGTTATTTCTTTCCGCATGACGGGCATTTAACCGTCTTTGCGGGCTTTGGTTTTACAATTACAAATCTTCCCATAACCGATCGTATTTTTTGTTTATATAAGCCAAAAGCAAATCAATCCATAGTGCGGCCAAAGCGCACAGAAAAGAAACAAGGATGCAACGAATAACCGGACCTCCGCATGCAATGCTGTAAGCCAGCGTGAGCCAAAAGCTGATACACTTGCTGCATTTCAGCTTCTCTGATAAGCGTCCTATCTTTCCCGGGTTTACCGGAACAAGTCTTTTCAAAATGCCTGATATGGCGTCGAAAAGTCCCAAATAGATGAACAGGCATACGGAAACGGTTATTATCATTGCATCCCCAATCATACACTACTTGTTTTTGGATGATTTGGTTTCGTTTGCTAAGCTTTCATCTTCACCAAGCAATGCAGCTACGGCAGGCGCAGGAGCAGGGCTTGTGACAGTCAGGCCGAACTCTATTTCCACCGCATTTGTTTTCGTGCAGCAGTCTTGTACGTTGGTAGGACTTACCAGCACATTAGGTGTAACGGTAAGTGTTGCCGATGTGGGTACTGTGGTTGAATAGAACGGTACGGTAATTGAAGTGAACACTGTATCCGTCTGCGGGCATACGTCACAATTGTTGCATCCGCATACGTATGGCAGATAACTTACCGAACCTACCAATTGGATAGACAGCGAATAAAGGTTTCCGCCTAAAGAATCAATAGACTTTAAAACGGCCCTCATGGTCCCGCTCAAAGGATATTGGGCGGTGATACAGATGTTCCGGTTACGACACAGATAATGAATCAGGTCAATGTAATACATTATTGGGGATGGTGTCGTAGTCCCTGTGGCTACGGGGATAAGCTCCAATACGGAGGTTTGTCCCGATTTGTTTTTACAACAGCTCATAATGAATCGTTTTTTTATTAATATTATTCAGCAACGGGTTCCTCTGCTGATTGAGGGTATTTCTTTGGAGCCGGCACCCGGCTCTTCATCTCTTTTACAGAATCAGGCGTTCCTACACCCAGCAGCACATCGAGTTTTGCTTCAATGTTTATCAGCCGTTGTTCCGTAGCTATCAGGAACTTATTGTTTGATACTGCTATCTCGTAAATGGCTTGTATGTATTCGTTCATATTGTTTTGTTATTTAAAATATTTGATGATTTGATTTTTTACAAACAGGTTGTCTTTCCATTTAAGAACGCACTCTGTCAGCTTTTGTGCTGTTACCGCTCTTCCCTCGGCAGCATGTTCGTTTACAAAGTTCTGCAATGCCTTTGAGGCTGCATCCGCTTCTTCCTGCGTATCGGCATATACTTTAAAATTTATTTCAAATCCTTTCATAGTGCATTTGTTTTAATTACAACGGAGGCAGAGGCGGTGATACTGGAGCAGCACCCGAAGGCGGCATTCCACCTCCTTTTTTCAGGCTTTTCAAGAACTCTATGCCTTGCATGATGTCGTTCTGATTTTCTTTCACCCAGCCGAATATCGTTCCGGCAGTATCCCTTACCTGTTGCATGGTTGTGGGAGGTACAACATCAAACGTAGGCAGTTCTTCCATGTCCTTAGCGAGAAAATCATACAGCTTCTCCGCTTCCTCTACGTTTCCTTTGGCTATCATCAGAGTTTGCATTTTCAGTGCAACCTTACTGGTAGGCTTTATCATTTTCAGCATTTCCATATTGTATTTTTTCTTTCTCCAAAACATAAGTAGCAATGTTTTTTGTAAAAAGGGAAAGGCTTAGTGTGCCCTTCCCCGATACCGAAATGCAATTAGCCGTTGCAAGGACATCCGCAAGGCTGCGGTGCGCTGTACAATGCTACGGGCTGCGGACACATCTGTGAGCGACCTGTCAAACGGTCAGCCACGATCTGTGCTTCTGCCTGTGCGTATGCGCTTGCTCCTGCTCCCGCCAAAGCGTTAGCCGTAGCGCCTGTCTGAACATTTACGTAGTCAATCATGTGAGATTGCTGATTTACACGTTCTGCGCGTTCTGCAATAACCAGTTGAGCCAGTCGGTCAATGTCTCTTTGATTAGCCTTGCTTCCCTGTGCGGCATAAACGCCACCGAAAATCCAAGCGCCGATACCAGTTAACAAGGCCGCACTACCGATAGTAATAGCTGCAATTGATGTTCCGCTGGGTCTCTTCGCTGTTTTTTCAGCCACCATGAAGTGTTCGTAGGAACTCATGTCGGTTCCATCGGACATGGCTTTCATTGCCATTAAATCTTCTGCTGTCATAGTCATAAAATATTTATTGTTTCAAGGCAGCCCGATGTAGGCTGCATGACAAAGGACGACAGAATCAATGTGCTATTATAGAAGAAACGAGCGGGTTATGGGCAAGTTCGGAGCTAATTTCGTGCAGGCAGTTTTTTACGCTCCACTTGTTTATCTTTACATCAAAATGATTCCGTATCCTGTTTACCGACTGGCGGGGTATCTTTGTTTGACGGGATATTTCCTCGTCCGTTAAAAACTGCGATAGGAAGTACACCAAAAGATAGCGCGCGTCTACGCATTCTTCTTTTTTGCTGTCTATCAGTTCCAATTCTCCAACCCCTGTATGCCTGCATACCGTAGACATCATAATCTGATACAAATCTCCTGTTTTCATATTATTCTGCTTTAAAACATGTAATTATTAAAAACAAAAATCACAACCCGGCGTTATTAAACTCGAAAGCCTCGTAACAACTCGGATTGTGATTGTTGTCTCTTGTGTTCGTTTCGCAGACAGAGAACAAGAGATAGGGGCTTTCTTTCTACTCTAAGCCCCGAAAGAGCGTCAGCTAAAGCCAACTTCTACACTTATTTCTTTTTTATCCTTATGGCAAGCCAAATAACGGCCAATGCGACACATGCAATGTTTAGCATCATGCTCGCACCTCCGTAATTGATTTTAAACCGTTCCCACCATGATAGTTTCCTTTCCACAGGATAGGGCTTTGGCACTTCAATTCTTCTTATCTTTTCAATGAAGTAAGGTATCTTGACCGTCACCGTAGATTGGGGATAGATCCCTAATGAGTGGTTCAATATCCCCTTATTCCAAGACGCATAACTATAAGCATACGGGTTATGCAGGAATGACACAGTATCGCGGGTAGACACGCTGTCTTTATAAGGTATCAGCTTCTCCTGAAACGTTGTATCATGGTAGACTATACTGTCAAGCACTTTTGTTTCAACAGGTACATAGACCGTCCTCGTTCGGCACGAAGCAAACACGAACACCAGCAGCATAGCCAGCAATCCAACAGACGCCCAAAACAATAGATTTCTTAGTTCTTTCATGGCAAATAGTTTATAAGTTACGAAATAGAGGAATCTTCATTTTTCCACTCCCTGCTATTCAGGATGCTACCAAGTTCTCTACTGTTATGTTCGTAAACCGTTAGTTTATCCTCATCAGTCAACACAGGATACACAAAGTCATAATGAAGAATAACCTTACTTCCGTTCACACTTTTACGCGCATGCTCAGGTACTACTATTCCCTTTTGCAAGCACCATTCTACTGTTACAATTACATATTTCATCTATTTAATCTTTTAGTCCAAATTTCATTTAACTTTATCTTCTCTTGCTCTATTTCATCAGGAGTGAGAGATTTATCGTAGAGGGCGAAGTAGTAGATAGCACCATACAGATAACGATTATCATTCTTCCTGGTACCCCCTAAATATAATATATCAGTATCTGTTCCTGTTCCTTTTGTTATATTAGTTCCATTATAGGATGTACTCGTCTGATATGATATCGAATCAGATTTTTCTACTAATATTGAAGATAAAGTACCAAACGAACGGCATTGATCCTTTGTACTATTTTTAAGAAATTCAAAAATGAAAGCACCAGTATCATAAGATAAACTCTTAGAAGCTACTACTGTTTCATTATCATTTTGTTTATCCCAAATCTGTCTCCTACATATCACTGTATAATCCGTTTGTATCGGTATATTGTCACATACAGCATAATCATCTACACCATCGAATACAAGAGAACCTGCGTTGTCGGGAAGAAATTCAACAGTTATAGTAGCTCCTATACAATTTGCGGTAGAAATACTTGTATTTCCATTTGTATCATAGGTGTAGCTTCCTTCATAAACACCATCTTCTGTTATATTAGTTATATAGTTACCGATATTAACTTTACCTCCTTCAGGTATCCCAGCAACCCTAACCTTCACAATATTGCCTACGGCACTAAATCTTATTCCTCCTTCTACATATTGTAAAATTGAATTGTTGCTTTCAGTGATATTTACAAAAGTATAAGTTAAATAATCTACATCTATTCTTTCACAACGGTTCGTATTTACCCACGTTGTTTTATTTACAGAATACTTTCCAAATCCACTACTTCCAGCAAACGCAAAGTTCTTCAGTACAAGTTCATGCCCCTTGTAACCACTTATCGAATCAGGAGGATTATCATTGCTGTATCCTGACATAAACCAAGCGTCAACAAGGGACTTGTGAAACAAACTCCCCGAACCCTTAGCGCTTGCAGAACCGACACCCGGCAGACGTATGGTGTCAATGCCGATGCTCTGAATTGCGACTTTGTTTAGTTCGATATTATTCATTGCCCTATTTTTTTAGCTTCCAACACTTCCGTAAACGATTCAACCGACACATTAACCCCTGCCGGGACATCTACATTGAAAATCAAGTTGGCACTACCGTTGTACGGGCCATAGCCGCCTACGTAGATTGCATCCATGCCGTCAATGTTGGCATAGATATTTAGTGCATCTGCTTCTTGTCTTTTCACCTGTATGGTAACAGGGCCCTCGGATACGAAAGATGCTACGTACTTGTTTTCCTCGTTTTTGCTGAATGATAAATCTGTTGCTGCCATAATGCTTTTATTTAATTGTTAATAATTATCCTTTGAAATATACGACTTTACCCTTTGTTCCGTCATTACGCATATCAAGATGCACCCACGTAACATCCTGCTCCAGTCTGACAGGATACGGAAGAAGTATTTGGTTTGCCTTAATCCAGTTACGGACCTCAAGAGCCGTCATACCTTTTACATCGAAATCAATGCCCGTACCTTGTATGTGTGCCGATACGTACACTTTCTCAAGCCTTGTTTTTTCTGCAACAAGCTGGCAGACATTGCATCTTAACCCTCGTTGTGTCAGATTACCGACTACCTGCCAATTATTCACATAGATAGGCTTGCCAAGTTTCTCCCTGATAACAAGCAGTGTTTCTAACAGGCGGTTATCGAAGAACTGCCAAGCGTTATCACCGAACTTCTCGTACACGTGTCGGCATACAAGTTCCTGAATGTCGAAGTAATCTTTAATATTCATTTCTTTTCCTCCTTATCTTTCGTTATTATCTCACTAACATCTTCCTTATCAACATTAAAAACCTTTTTGCAGAATATGCCCAAAGCCTTTAATATGCTGAAATCATACCCCTTAGGCTTTAATATGTTGCTTATAATAGAACAAAACTCTATAAAGCACACAAAGAGACAGGAATATATATCAATGTTCCACTTGTCCCCGGAAGCAATGTTTATCATCACAACCATGCAGACAAAGGCAAAGTAAGTTACCATTTTACCCATAGTACGGCGTATGGCTCCGGAGAAACGTACTTCCTCATTCATTAATAAACTCTTCCTAACTCCAAATGCCAAATCGCAGATAATAACTGCAAATGATACTATCAGCCAAGGTATCATGTGTTCCAATGACCGTACAATAAAGCTGCTTGCTATCATCGCAAATCCACCCGGTATGCTTTGGGTAATAATGTTTTCTTTCATTTTATCGTTATGTTTAAATTTCTTCTTATCTTTGTATCATTCATAGTATCAGAACTAATTACTACTGCATCCCCGTTTGGCTCGTGAGAGTGGAACGGGGAATTTGCTTATTTGTTTCATCGTACTATCTGCAAGTTATATTCACTGTCTGAACATCCATAGTTAAGAATGAACCTTTATTGTCAGAGGTAGCCTCAAAGACCAAATAAGAAGCGGTGCCGGACCTTAACAGGCTGCTGAAAACCAAATAGAACTCCTGATACTGTCCCTCGGTTGAAGAAGGCTCTATATATATCTGACTGATATTCTGCAAAGAACTATTTGCGGGTTGTCCGAACTGGCTGCTTTGATATGTTCCGGCCACAACAGAGCATCTTATTTTTATGGTCCCTTCTCCTGAAGAAGGCGTGAACGATGAGTTTTCAGGAATAATGTACATCCCCTTCGCCTTACGCTCTATCTTCATCCTTACACAAAAATATCTTGTGCCTGAAAAAGAGAAAGTAAGGTCGCTGTCTCTTGAATACCAAGTAGGATTAACCAACGTAAACGCCACATAGGTAAGGCTTGCCCGGCGGCTGAAATAGTTTACTATGCTAATCCTTTTGAAAAACGGAGTATCGCTGCCATTCCATGGAGCTACAATGCCCGTTCCGCCCTCGGCACTTCCACTTGAGCTTATTTTCTGAACACCCATACATACATACAGCGACCGCCCGACAAGCTGGCTTGTATTCTGCATTATCTGCGAAAGCTGGATCTTTATATATTCTGCCCAGTCGGTAACGTTTGCAATATCTTGCCCTGATATTTGTTTGTAAGTCGGAGCGTCCATTACATAAAAAGGCATACCCGTTTCCAAGTAGCATTCAACAACAAACCTATATCCGGAAGATGTCGTAAAAAAGTCCCTGAAATTAAAATCGGACCCCGAATTTATCATGCAAAAAGCAGTGAAGCTATCTTCATCAAACATATTCAGTTCCGACTTATAATTAGTTATGCCTGTTGTAAACGGCTGGACAGCCGCGGTATTGTACCCTTTGAAATCACCAAGTCGGTAAGGCTCACCCTGTCCGCCTCTCGGAAGCTGATATTCCCAGTTGGGGTAATTTGCTTGAGAAGGGTTTGTGGTAATTTCATAAGCCATTTTATTGAAATACACATATCCCGCCCTCAATGTTGGGGTAACCATTCCCCACATACACCCGTCCGCACGTGTAGGGTCTGTGCTATAATCAAGGTTGAAGTTTGTTGCCTTTCGGTAAGGTTTGTACTTGGCCCACTTGTTGATGTTAGCCCTCGTTTGGAAGAATGTTATCACCTCATTAGTGACACTTCCCCCCGCAGCGTTCAGTATGTCACGTATGTTACCTGCAAGGTTGACATTGGAATCAGGTACAATAGCCATATCATACCTCCTTCCGTATAATGGTGATACCACCAGTAACAGCAATAGACATATCACTGTCACCGTTAATCTCGTAGTCGCCATGTACGACCCTGTCCGCTTCATATAGGCTTTCATCTGCATAGCAATTCCAATTAGAGGATTTTATCCCCCCCCTCGCAAGTTGTTGATAACCAATAGATTGCCAATAACTAACAAATCAACCTTTACCTTTTTCATGACACAACCCCTTTCTGATTAGTTACTTGAACACGTCAAATACACCCTCTATTGCAGTGCGCAGGATGTACGGGTAGTTCTCCGCATACTTCTTCAAGGCTACTGCCTGTTCTTTTGTCACCTTTGACTGGCCTGTCTTGTAGATTTCGCGGGCTACTTCCACCTCGCCCAATTCCTTGGACTGGGAGTATATCACGTTGGCAAACTGCTTAACCAATATGCCAATCTCACCGTCACCGTCTACGAATATCTTAGACTTTGAGCCGTCAATGTTCTCTACTTCTGCCTTGGTAAAGTCAATGGCTTTCAACTCTTCTTTTTCTTTCTTATCTTTTTTATCTTCCATGATGATTAAGTTTAATGATTATGCAATTACAGTGAGATAGGGTCTGAAGCGGCTACCTTAGCTTTCGTGTCGGCAATAAAGGTATTGACGGCCGCAGTAATCTCGCATTGTTCCTGCTTGTCTCCCACGTTATGGTTGATGCTCAGGTTCTCGTTGCCGTAGCTGTTGAAAGTAGCCACCTGTGAGCCGTCTTTCTTCACTGTGCCTGAATTGATGTTACCTACAATGCCGTTGTTTATCTCGGCATCCGCTTCAATGTCATAGACCTTAGATTCGTCTACGGAGTTATTTACTCTTACTGTTGCTCTCACTAACTTTTCATAAGCCACTTTTTCTGCGGCGGTTGTTGATGTACTCATAACTTTTGTTTTATTGGTTTATTATTCTACTATTTCAATCTCTTCAATCAGAAAGAAGTACGTGTAATATCCTTTGAACTCACAGTACCAGTATGCGCGCCTTTCCTGCATGGCACTATCGTAGTCAGTTCCTTTCTTGAAAGCTTCAATCATTCTTTCAAGAGCTTTGTCTGCGTCCTCTGATTTCAAGTAATATTCTCTGTCGTACAGTTCGTCAACACCGATGTCAGGTGCGTGGTATTTGCTTAAAACTAAGTATGCTTTCATGCTATTCGATTATTATCATATTGTCATTTGCATCTACTTGCATCGATGCGATTTTCATTTGGGAAAGGCCGATTATTCCCAGTATCTCTATCCCGGTCTCACGCTCTATGCTGTTTCTCACGCCTGATATGTCGGTAATGAGGAACTGCGGAATATCTTTCCCGCCAAACCGCACAAGCGTATTGCAGTAATACACATCTTCCATTTCACCGCCAGCGCCAACAAGAGAGCCGGGGTATTTGCGTCCTCTCACGATGTCGAACTTCTTTACCTTGTCCTCGGCAATAAGCCCAACACTCGCACCTGTATCGATAAGGAAGAAGCCTTTCTTCCCGTTTACCTCGGCTTCAATGATGAGCCGCTTGTCTGATAATGATTTGAACTGTTTCATGGTCTATTATTAAGTTAATAATACGTCTTAAAACGAACCGCTTACTGGCGGTGTGTTGCTTATATTCAATGATTTGGTTATCTCATTTCCTGTATATGAAACATACAAATACCAATAGCCATACACATTCGTCTTGGTAGTGGTGTAGAAATTGTTGTTAGTAAATGAGGTAATCGTTTTTGTCTCACCGGGTGCAATTGATATACTGGTTGAGCCGACATTCCATATTGATACATTCGAGACATTAGTCATGTTGCTTCCACTAAAGGAACATCTAAGGCCTGAAACACTTGTACTAATATTGCCATTGTTCTTGATTACGATACTGGTTAAATATAGCCTGTATCCGTTGCCATAGTCTGCTCTCGCATAGTTGGCGGTAACCACCAACTGTGCTGCCTGCTTAACTATGGTGACTGTCGAGATAGACATTGTAAGCGGAAGACACTTTACCGTTTGATAACCGTTCCCGTCAGGATTTGGAAGCGAACTCGATTCAATGAGAAACGGCATTAACTTATAAGTTCCATAACAGTTCCTATCATTGATAGTAATAGCGGTCTCGTGGTCTCCACCCTCTGTATGGGTATGGACTTTTACCTGTTCGATAGCATAGAATGTTCCGTTATCCCCTTTAAGGATTACTCCGAGATAGCAGTTGTCTGCTGACAGAATCAATGTTCCGTACGGGTCTCTATTGTCAAGATAGGATATGTTCAGCCAATTTGGATGTGAACTCTTTCCCCTCAGATTGACATATACCGCTACCCATGTATTGTTTCCGCCCATTGTTAAGTTTGTTTTGCTGGACGGATATATAGGTGCGTCCGCAGTCCCGTCATAGCCCCTGAAATCATCTAACCTGTAAGGTGAGGAAGCGCCACCAGTTGGCCTATCATACGTGTAGTATGCTGAAAGCTCCGCACTTGTCCTGTCGATGAATGCCTTGCAAGCGCCGAACTCGGTTTGCCATGGTATGTTTCCGATGCCATAGTTCTTAGTCGCCCTCTCTGCATCCGTCAAGTCGAAGTTTTTTGCGTAATTTATAGGCTTATACTTCGCCCATATCCTAATATTAGCAGCATCTGTAAAGAACGTTAAGCAGTCATTGGAAACACTCCCTCCGTTTGCATTAAGCGTATCGCGTATATCCTCTGTTTTAAGGTTTGTACTCGGTAATATATTATACACTGCCATTATGCTGCCCTCCTTTCCAGTTCGATAATACGGTTCATCATTTCTTTATTGCTATCTTTCAGCTCCTTGTTCTCTCTTTCAAGAAATTCTATTCTCGTTTCGTGGTTATTGAAATCCTCCATCAAAAATCTTTGGAAATGCTTGGCCATAGACAGTACGCATGTAGTTGCAAGCACATCATAACTCATTGTGAAGAAGCCCTCATTGTCTGTGTCTGTCACCTGTGGAAGAAATGCGTTCCAATACTGGGCGCTCGTTCCTGCTCTGACCTTGCATTTTTCATCTGTCTTGAAAGTGTAATCGAAAAGGTCAGCGTTTGCCATTACGTCAAGGGGTACGATAATGCTGTTCAGGACGTTCTTCTTTCTTAAGTCGGAGTACATGGTTATTCCGCCGTTGGTGAGAAGATTACCCGGGCAAATAGTATTGCCACTTCCGTCCAACAGCGTTAAAGTTCTTGTAATCGATGCAAACTCACCTGTGTATTGCCTTACATAGATAGGCTCTGTGCCGTCATCCGCTGTTGCAATCTCTACCCAGCCTTGATTTGACGGGCCACCGCACCTGATACGGAATAAATCATTATCTGCCATTTGCTGGTATAGCAGATTGCGCTCGTTGCCACCTGAAAGAATTTTGAAGTAGATAGTTCCAGCTACTCCAACATCTCCGTTTACATAAAGCTTGTTACCTGATGTCGATATACTGCCTATGCCGACGTTGCCGCCACCCATACAGCAAATTAAGTTATTAGATGAAGCACACTGTAAGTACAGTTGATCGTTATAATTATTTATCTCACTACCTCTTCCACTATCATTTCCGTTGTTATCTGTCTCAATGCAGATATTAAGAAACTTAGCTCCTCCTGTTACATTCCCTGTACCATCGAAAGACTTACCGAATATTGTACGAGGTGTATATAATCTATTAGCAGATTCTACATTGTCATCCACAAATGCTAAGTTTCTTTGGATATAGTTAAAATCATTAGTTCCAAACATCGTGGGATTGCCGGTTAAGGGAAAGTACATGCCTGTCGAGTATTTTGGATATCCTTCTTCATTTATTCCACTATTACAATACACTTGTATCTGCATATTACCTAATGAATTAGGACGTCCGACTCCAATAAATAAAGAGTCATCAGCCCCAGTATTAACATTATTATAACACCAGCCTAATATCTTTCTTAAATAAACATTAGTATCAGTAGAGCCAAATTCATTGTGATTAGGGAAGCCAATTTGACGCATCACTCTATCTCCTACATTACCAAGATGTTTACCATCTAATAAATCCGCATCCAACCCTGAACCTGAACCGTCGTTGCCGGCATGCCAAACTTTATAATTATTAGACCCTAAAAGAATATTTACGTCTCCGCTTACCCAGTCTTGATTAATATCAGTTCTAGCTATTCTTAGATTACCGTCTCCGTCTGTGAAGTTAATTCCAATTCTATTAGCACCTGCATTATTAAAGCTAATAGCAGACTTGGTTCTTGGAATAGATACAAGGTCAATGCCGGAATTTGCGTTAAATAACAATTTTCCCGTCATCGTATCCCCTGCCTTGTTGACGTAGCGGTTATCTGTATAATGAAGATAGTTAACTTCATCAAGAAGCATTCGCCAGCTTTTCTTATCATCATCCCATCCTGATCTAAATTGTATGCCATTAGGTCCATCATTAGGATCTGACGAAGAGTGAGTAGAATATAATTGGAATCTTGAAGATCCAGCTATAAAAGATGTTACTTGTCCATAACCATGTCTTTTAATAGTAACTCCGTCTGGAAAAGCATTCAAATAAGTAAATGTTCCAAGTTTTTGCCACATGAAATCATCACCATCGTCAGTTGTGTAACCAAAATATCGGAAAAATCTTCCATCAGCATCAGACTGTGTATACGCATCCGTAATCCCATATCCCCCCAGCGTAGTAGGATGAGAGGACAACTCACCAAACGAATAACTCGGCTTGTTCGGCTGCTTGGCCCAAGAATACACGTCACTTGCTGGCAATGTGGTGGGGTAATTCGGCAATGTAATAAGCTTTGTTTCCTCGTTCGGGGAATAGGTTGTTCCGTTAAGTATAATCCCGTCTACCGAGCCACCTCCAACACCGCCTATTACGCTTAATACACCACCCTCTTTGGATAATGTGGTATTATCAATCGGAAGCGCATCAAGAATAGTTGATGCCGTATGACTGCCTTGTGCAAACATGGTAAGACTACCTGTCAAAATCAAATCACCATCTAACTCAACCACTCCGTCAGAATGCTTCTTCACAAGTATATCACCGATATTTAAGCCGTTTATGAATGACTTGATACCTGTAATGTCCTGTGCACCTGATTTGGTTACGTAATCGGCTAATAGCCCGGATATGTCGTTTTTGGTGTAGGCGTCTGTGATGCCATAACCTGCAAGGGTGGTGGCCTTATCCGCCTTAACGGAGAGTAATTCAGCTAACGTGCTTGTCTGCGTCTGACCTGCAAGGAATGATTCAAGCTCTTTCCATTTATTGATGATGCCGTCAGTATCAGTACCCTCCAAGAAGTTATCTACCTTAGCGGACAATTGAGACAAGGACGATGAAGTAGCATAACCGCTAAGTGTGTTATTAACCCATTGCTCCGTAGCATAACCGCTTAATGAAGGATAATTAGGCAAGGTGATTATTCCGTCCTCATTAGGAGTGTAAGTATTGCCGTTAACCACTATACCATTGGCAGTACCCTTTCCACCTGTTGCGACAAGCTTTCCGTCAACCCACTGTATTGTCACACCGTCTATTGGGAGACCTTCGTAGATTGAAGGGACTTGAACGTCTGCACCTGCGTACATGGTTACTCCGTAGGCGGTAATCAACGGTTTGGTTAAGAATAAGTATTCCTTTCCGTTATCGTCAACCCTCTCTTCAAGGTTTCTGTCCCAAACGACTTTGTCGAGCTTCTTTCCGAGAAAATCATCTATCTGATCTCTCGAATAGCTGTCACTTCCATTACCGCCAACTCTTGCAACCTTATCCTTATTTGTTTTTATGAAGATAGCAGGGTCTTCATCTGCATTACATACATATATTTCCCCGTCATTAAGTCCGTCGAGCCCGTTCCCGCCCGGAGTAGATATATTAGGAGCTTTCGCCCTGTTGTTTTCAAGGTCGCTCCCATGCCAATTTATTTTATTTACCCTCTTCTTTATCATACTTCCACTGTTGTTACGTTAGTAAAAGCTGATTTGTCAGCCTTGAACTGCAATAGCTGCCCGTCTGTGGCATTATCAATCACAAATGCCCCATATAATGGCGGTGATGCTGGTTCGGGAGTGCCTCCGATACCGGAAATATCATTATATTGTTGTTCAAGAGCGATCGAGATGTAGAATAATTGGCTTGATTCAATAACCTGTGTAATTTCAGGTACTGAACCCTCGGAACGCACGAACTTCGTCCCGTCAATTTCCACCATTGAAAGGCATAAGATGCGGTTTAAGTGTTTGGCAAACCAATATGGCACGCCTTTTGAGCTTCCGATTGTAAGGGTATAAACATCATACGGGACTGCGTATAACTCCTCTATCTCCTGCATCTGATTGCGGTATTGCTCGTTGCTTATATGAGAAGTATATCCTTCCGGCTTAAATCCGGCTTCTACCCGGAACTCAAACACCTGTTGAGTATCGTTTATCCAAAATATGTTATCAAAAGCGGAATTATTACTCTTGTGAGAATACCTGATAAGCGTTGTTTCCTCTAATATAATATCAGAGGAGCACACCTCGAATGGCTCTGACGCATTACCATTGACAGTAACCGTATATTTTGCATCATCCAGCCCGCTAAGGACTGCATAATACATTAATACGTTATCATTTTGATTGTATGTAGAAAGAGATACAGGAGTAGAGGTCTCGGCGACAAGGTTGTTAAGTGTTACTGACACCTCCTCCGAAGCGCTCGCAAACACCTGTATATGGATTTTATCAGAAGTGTGGAACCTCTGAACGTAGTCCATTTCCAGCCCAAACTTATTTTTTATAGGTGAGAAAAAAAGAGGGCAAACATCACCAACCTTTACCATGTCTTTTCGTCCTTTTTACGGTGACGTGCAACTTTACACGTCCTTTGCAAATGTACATACTATTTAGAATAATTCCAAATAAGAACCAATAAATTAAATAAATTATTATCTTTGTATCGCCATGTGATGTTGCATGGAACTCAAAATCAGGACTTATGGCAAACGAATTTGTAATTACAGATGTAGTAAGCAAAGAGGCTTTACAGCAGCTAAAAACATTATCACTTGAGTTTGATTCGGCAAAAGGTAAGTATGTAGAATTTGCAAACACATTAGCGGCAAGCTCAAAGACAAATCCAAGGACTTTTGACGAACTTTCCCAAAAAGCACACGATTATACATCCATTCTTGAAAAACTGAACAAAACACAGGAAAGAATGGAATCCATTCAGACAAAGCAGTTGACTGTATTGCGGCAAATATCCCAGCAGTTTAACTCTATGACAAGTCTTCAAAAGCTAAACATCCTGTTTGAGCAATTTTCTAAAAACGTAAAAAATGCAAGCGATATGCTCGCCGGGCTTTCTTCTTCTTCCAATCAAGTTGCTTCTGCACAGGAAAATGCAGCCAAGAGCACACAGACTGCAAGCGACACGATAAATCAGGCATCCGCTCAACTTCAAGCAGCCAACATGAATTATGCTTCCATAATTGATACGGTACAGGCTTACGATAGTGAAGTGACTAAATTAACAGCCGACACCATAGCCAATAAAGAGGCTATGAAGAAAATACTATCTGATATTCGCGAATTAAACAAATCTTATAAAGCAGGAGAAATTACCTTAACAGAATACATTAACCAATCTTCTTTATTAAAACAAAGGCACTCGGAACTAATAGCACAAAATCAACAGTATTCAGCTTTAATAAAAAATCATTCCACTTATATAATATCCGCTTCCGGTAGTTATAATGAAATGAACGCCGCCATGCTTGAACTGCAAAAAAGGTATAAGGCGTTAAGTGAAGCTGACCGGGAAAGCAGCATAGGGAAAAACCTTATTTCCCAAGCCAATTCTTTGAACAACAAATTAAAAGAGATAGACGCACAATTTGGGAACTATCAAAGAAATGTGGGTAATTATGCGTCCTCATGGAATGGGTTAAATGTACAGACGCAACAATTATTGCGGGAACTACCGTCTCTTACAGTGAGCCTCAACCAGTTCTTCCTTGCTATCTCCAATAACTTACCAATGTTTGCGGATGAATTAAAAAGAGCAAGCGAAGAATTTAAACGGATGAAAGCTGAAGGATTAACTGCAATTCCTGTTTGGAAACAATTGTTAGGTAGTATCTTTTCTTGGCAGGCTGCACTTGTAATAGGTATAACATTGCTGGCTGCGTATGGTTCGGAGATTGCAAAATGGGTAGGAAGTTTGTTTAAGGCAGAAAAAGCAGTTAATGAGGTAGCAAGCGCTGAAACTAATTTGGCAAATGCAAGGCGCAAGGGAATTTCTGACAGCATGAAAGAAAGGACAGAACTGGAATTGTTATATAAGGCAACGCAAGACAATAAACGTTCAATGAAAGAGCGTATTGCTGCCATTGATGAGTTGCGAAGTAAATATCCTTCATATTTTGGAAATATGTCAAACGAGGAAATTCTCGTAGGCAAAGCAGCCAAATCTTATAAAGAACTTCGTACAGAACTTGTTGCAAATGCTATTGCAAGGGCTCAATTGGATAAAATGACAGAAATTTCATCGCAAAGATATGAAGCTTGGATAAAAAGGACTAATCAATATAACACGTATTTAAAAGCACAGAAAAAAGAAGAAGAAGCAAAATTAGCATTAGAAAAGGCTACCCAAAAGGCGAGAGAAAAAGGCATAGAAGAAGGTAGCATGCGAGAATCGGTGTATTTATCGAAAAGAAGATCTGATTTAGAAAAAGCACAAGAGCAAACCCAAAAAGAGAAAGAGGCGTGGGAGTCCTTATTGAAAGTGACTACCGATTACGATAAGACTTTGGAGGGAATGGCTAAAAATATCAATGTAGGAGCATTGGTTAACGATCCGGGAAAAAGCGATAAAGCTTATGAAGAAGCCAAGAAGAAGGCAGAAGAATATGCCGAATACATTAAAAAGATAACAGAAGATTTAGCTAAATCAAGGATTGATTTAATTGCTGACGGCAGAAAAAAGGAAATAGCCGAGGTTAGTAGAGAGTATGAAGATAGGATTAAGGAAATAAAAGGCAATTCTGAAAAAGAAATTGAATTAAGGAAAAACCTTGAAACGCTGAAAGGAAAAGCCATTGCGGAAATAAACGATAAATACGACAAGGAGCTTCTTGAAATAGAGAAAGCAAATCTTGAAAACAGATTGGCTTCCATTGGCGATAATTCCAATGAAGAATTAGACAAAAGGCTTAATCTCCAAATCCAACTTAATAATATGATGCGTGATGCTGAATTAAATGATGCGGAGAAGAACGGAAACGATGTCTTGGCAATACGAATGAAGTATATGAAAAGGGAGAACGATTTGATTATGCAAAACCTTGAAGAGAGATTTGGGATGATTGAATCAAACACCGATAGGATGATAGACAGGCAGGAAACAGCCGCTTTGGAAGAAGCTAATTTGCTTAAAAAGCAGTATGCAAATGGAGAAATCGGTAAAGAGGATTACGAAAAACGGCTGTATGACATTGGGGTAAAATATGCTAAAGCCCGTCTTAAAACACTTCTCGCAGAAGCAGAAGCGGAAATGACACTTGTTGATATTAATAGCGAAAAGGCTAAGGAATTACAAGAAAGGATTGATAAAATTCAAGCACAAATAGATCAGCTTAGCTTAGATGATGCCAATAAAAAGCAAGAGGAGTGGATAGACAAGTTCAAGAGCGGGCTATCAGAAATGAATGACGCAGCAAGAGATTCTCTTGGGGAAACGGCTGGAATATTTGAGGGGTTATCTGGCATAATGGCTGATGTAGCAGAAGAAGGCAAATTAAGTTTTGAAAATATGGCGCAAGCCGTAAGAAAGATAGTATCAGGCATCACCTCGTTAATGACAGATATATATGACGCCCGGATAGAGAATATTGAAAAAGAACAAGAAGCCAACGATGAAGCATACGACAAGGAGATAGAACGTATAGAATCACTTGAAGAGAACGGAGCTATTTCCACCGAAGAAGCGGAAGCCCGCAAACGCGATGCCGAGAAAAAAACAGCCGCCAAGAATGAAGAACTTGAAAATAAAAAAGCTGCATTGCAGGAGAAGCAGGCTAAATGGGACAAGGCAAATTCTATTGTTCAGGCGGGGATAGCCACCGCTTTAGCTATAACAAAAGCATTACCTAATTTAGTTCTTGCCGCTTTGGTTGGTGCAATGGGAGCTGCTCAAATTGCTGTTATTGCTGCTCAGCCCATTCCCAAATATGCAAAGGGTACAAAGGATCATCCGGGAGGATTGGCTATTGTGGGTGACGGTGGAAAGAAAGAAGGTATCATAACTGATAACGGGTTGTTTGTTACGCCTGATAAGCCCACATTGGTAAATCTTCCAGCACACGCACAGGTAATTCCGGACTTGTCTTATATATATGACAGAGACGGCCTAACATCCGATTATGGCATAATAGAAAAGAAGTTGAAAGATATGCGAGAAAGTGGCATAGTAGTCAATGTAAACAATGATTACAGCAGTCTTGAAAGGGAAATGAAAGGCAATACAAGGCAATTGCAGAACATCGGAAGAATGATGAAAAAAGCTAACCATATCGCAGATTACAATTGGATTTCAAACCGTATATAAACTATTGAATATGATATACAATGATTTAAGTAAGATAGCCCTTTCCCGTTTCATTGACATCTTTCTTGGAGATGTTGACAAGGTTGTTCAAAGCGGGGTGCACAGCATAAAAGAAAAGGTTTTGGCTGCCGAGAATCTATGTAATGAATACTTGTCAATCATAGGCGGTAAATCAGCCGTTGCGCAGATAATCAGGAGAAACGAAGTCCTTAACATTCAAATACGGCTGAACTGTTTTTCCATGTGCGAAAAATTAATCTCTTCCGGGGACTGGGATGTTGTCGTCAGTATTATGGGCGCTTTAGGATACAGGTTCAAAGAAGATGAACACGAAAAGATAACAAACCGGATAAAGAGCGTTTCAGCTTCCGACAATTACAGACTGGCAAAGCTTCAAGAATCGACCGCAAATTCCGGTAAGGTTAAAATGGATAGGGATTATTTCACGAAAGAAAGGGTTTCTCTCATGTCTCATGTGAAGATGCACATTGATGAGAACACCTTTTCTGCCAAAGAATACGCCTATATGGTTAGACGCATGTGTGACGAGATAGATGCTTTGATTCGTTCAACTTCAAAAAAGAAATAAGATGTATTATAGATGTGAGTTGCTGGTAGGAGGTAATGTACATGATGTAACAAATGACCTTGTCAATTGGGATGATGTAGAGATGTCTTTCAAGAGAAATGACTATGACGGTGTCGTGCGTAGTTTCTCAACCAAATTCGAGTTCTCAGGAGGAGCTTATTCTCTTCTTCTAAGAGAATATCAGTCAAACTATTTAAAGTCATCCGCTACGATTGTGTTTTATGTAAGAAACAATTCGTGGTTGTTGAACGAAAAGTTCAGGTGTGCTTTGGATTACTCCACATTCACATACACCGACATATCATGCGAGATTAATGCGGTTGACAATAGCCTTGCAAGTCTCATCAAGGCGAAAAAAGGCACGCAATATGAATACTTGGTTAGCGAATTGAAGGAGGCGGAACCTCTGTATTATGATAGGCTGGAGATGTCGAGTAATATAGAATGGGTTATAGGAGGAGAAGTTAGCGATGATGCAGACTGGGTATATAATACTTATGATAATGTTGGTAATTCAATTGTACCGTTATACATAAAAGGCACTCCGGAAATAGCAGTTAAAAACAAAGTAGAAGTTACCGATGTAAGCATTCCTCCAAGCGGAGAACCTGTACCTATACCGAGTTTGTGGTTTTTTCATAACATAAGTTCTTTACCTCTCCATATTAGTGTAGACTTTTCCACAGGGGTTACAGTTGAAAAGTTAACCGACGATGCATCTGCAACATTAATTGTAGAGCAAAGATACGGCAGTGGAGGTGATAGAACTTTGCTTGAGCAACAGTTATCTGGTATTAGTGGAGCAATACAGCCCGTATCGATACATAGAGATGATTATACAATGTTTATTGACGGCTATCTTATATTTAGAATAAGCATTAAAGGAAAGATTAAAATCGGCATGCGTAATAACCCTTTCAAGATAACATTTAAAGCAATAGATACACCCGTTGACATTAATGTAATTAAACCCACAACCTTATTAAACAGGCTTCTTAAGTCAATTACAGGCGACAATAGCGTAATCGGAGAGATTACCAGTACTACTGATGCACGTTTGGATAAAACAGTAATTGCGCCCGCCGAAAGTATCAGAGGAATACCAAATGCCAAAATCTATACATCCTATACCAAATTCGCAAATTGGATGAGTTCTGTTTTCGGGTTTGTTCCCGTTATAGGCGAGAATAAGGTAACGTTTGTGCATAGGGATGTTCTGTTTCAGGATAAACTGGTGAAAGACCTGAAAGACGATACGGTAGACTTGAATTATAATGTAAGCTCCTCTATGATATATTCCCGGCTAAAAGTAGGATATGACAAACAGGACTACGATAGCGTAAACGGACGTGATGAATTTCATTTCACAAACGAATACACCACCGGAATTACCCTTACAGAGAACGCGAAAGAATTGATAAGCCCATATCGCGCGGATGCATACGGCATAGAATTTCTTGCCGCAAAAAGAGGCGAAGATACAACGGACAATGACAGTGATAGTGATATATTCTTTGTTGGTGCCGCACTTGAGGGAGGAAAGTATAAACTTGTACGAAGCGGATACACCATATCCGGCGTTATATCTCCGTCTACCATGTTTAATGCCATGTATTCGCAGCGCTACATGATTGAAGCGAACGCACGCTACCTTGCCGCCTTTGCAGAGCAGTTGTCTTTTACGTCCTCTGACGGCAATAGTGATGTTGAGATTAACGGAGTAAGAGAAACCAACGACATAGCATTAGGTAATAGGCTGTTTACGGTTGGGGAATTATCGGTAGAAACAGGCGATCAGGGAACACCCTCTGATTTATCAGGCTATATACGGATAGAGAAGAACGGAAACGTGTATAAAGGATATGTAAAAAGCGTAAGTTACAATCATGGAAAGGCAAAACCTGTAAAGTATTCACTGATAGTTAAGAGCGTAGAATGAATATATATAAAAAGCCAGATGTAGTGTCTGGCTTTATTCCAATCAAATGTCATCCTTAAATATCTGTAATGGCTTATACATTCTTCTCGTTGGAGATGATAAATCATTGTTTGTTTGATAGAAAAAATAGTTTCTATTATAAAATTTATTTGTCCTGGGATTATTTAGAGAATCCACCGTAATAAATTGGCATCCAGCCATTTTATAATGACAAAATGTATATACAACAAAATCTATAATTTGTAGTCCTATACCTTTGCTTTGCCAATCTTTTCTAACCCCTAAATGTCCTATATTTATGGCTGGATATGAAGTTTGATTTTCAAATGTAGGTATATATTCATCGCTTATTTTGGAACAGGCCTCTTCTATAAAATCTTTTTTATCATCTTCGCTATCTATTATAACAGCATCATTAGCAAGCGTAAAAATAGCGACAATCTCCCCCGAAATCTTTTCTTTAGCACAATAAGCAGCCAAATAATGATGTTTCATACAGAGAAACACTTCTTTGTGAAAAAAATTGTCAAGTGATTCGTTCCCACATGAAAAAGAAAGAATGTAAGATTTCTCCTCTCCTGATAAATCAGATAAGGAGATTATAGAAATATCAATATCCGAGGATTGGGTTTTTTCCGCCATTGTTAGATATAATCCTTCTTGCAACATTAGTTATCCTTTCTTTTTGCTCTTTAAACAAAGCAAATTCTTTAGAGGAAAAATCCTTAGTTGCATATCTACGAACAAGGGAACGAAATTCTTTAATCTCGTTCTTTGTCATTTTAGGATTTGAATTTGTTTTTATCATAATAATATCTACTTGGTTACGTTTTCCCAAAAAAAATAAAGGCATTTATTGTATAATCATTTTTGTGGTAGCTGAAATGAAGCAACATGAATCACTAACAATTCTTCCTTCCCCTACTATTTCACGCAGCGGGAGATGCTTTACTTCGCTTCTCAACGTCCATCCCAATCTATCACCTTTTGGCTTTATGCGATGCGGATGCTTTGCAGAATATCTTGCTTTCTTATTTTCTATTATACTTCCCATACCACCTTAATTCTATAATATTGTAGAACGACAGAACGAACGACGCAATTTAAACATAACACTACCTAACAATGTTTACTACATTGTTAATAATATTATTTCCGATACAAATTAAAGCAGAAATAGGGATGTAACCAAAACATGAGACGGATTTCTTTGTAATTTAGAAACGGTCTAAATAGACATTTTACTTACCAATCGTCATTTTCTAAAGATTTATTTTGTATTTGGGTTATAATATTATCAATAATTCTATTCATCCCTTTTTCTGCCGCTTCCTTAAGTTTTGGGTATCTTAATTTTCCTTTAGTGTTATAAAGATACAGAGTTGAAGACATGTCAGCCAACCCCCAACCTGAATCGAAAACATATTCTTTCTTATCCTTTCCGCTTCCTTGTGTGCAATTAATTATATAAGGTGAGTCAACTCTTATTTTCCCATCCTTGAACTGAAATGTAATCTTATATGTAACATCTACGCAAGAGGAAGAAGGACGTCCAAAAACTTTTATAGGCCAGCATATATTATCAGTATAAGCTGTTATGGATATTGTTTCGTATTCACTCGTACTCATTACATCTTTAGGAGATATATAGGATGATGTCAAGACTGACTTTGTTTTTGTAAACAAATCTTTTTGTGTCATTCCATCGAACTCATATATGACATATCCCTTCCCGTCCTCAGTCGTAAAAGGTCCGTCCTTAATTACAAATTGCGCATTACACGCAATAGACGAAAGCAATGCTAATAAAAACAATACTCCTTTCATGTTGATTAATTTTAAGTTTTGCTTGCAAAGTAACCTTAAATAAACCGTTTTGACAATATATTTGGCATAAATCTTCACAATTTAGAATGATTATAAATAGTCTAATCACTTCTTTTTCCCGAATAATTCAGCATGGCTTCCAAGTCTAAGTATTTCAATAACATCATTCTCCTCGTCAAACCATATAAGTAGAAAATCTCCCTCGATATGGCACTCCATGCAATCCTTATACTCACCAATCAGAACATGAGCTTTATATTTTTTCGGAAGTTCGATTTCATTCTCCAGCATACGAAGCACTTCCAATAATTTGCTCAATTTGGATGGATTGTTCCGGTATCGCTTAAAATCTTTTTTGTATTGTGTCGAATAGCGTAACTGTTTCATCTACTCACAAGATTTTATAAAGGCTTCCATACTGCTTGTGTCAATAACACCGGCATATTTCCCTGAACGCGCCTCTTTAATGGCTGCTATGGTCTCTTCATTCGGTTCTGAATACATTGCATCCATTAGTGTGCTTTCTACAAAATTGTTAAGGCTTCTGTTCGCTTTTTTTGCCTGTTCCTGCAAAATTTGCAATAAATCCTCACGCAAGCGGAACGAAGTTTGTTTTCTTACTACTGCTTCCATATTATTACTGTATTACATCGTATTATATTATATCGCAAATGTAATACAATATTTCGGGAAACCAATCTAAAATGAGAAAAAAGTAATCACTATAATTTATTTTTCAATAAGAGGTTTGATATTTCAAAGATAATAGCTATCTTTGCGGTGCGACAGTTTTATATACATATTTGGATTGGGGATTTTTTATGCCCTATATTGAACTACTGCCCAAAATATAAGCAGAGGTTTCTCCGTACATATTCGCCCCAAGCCGATATGGAACTGTCGCAAGTTGGAGAAATTCTCTGCTTTCTTTATTTATTAACTTTTAATTTTCATTGTTTATGCGACAGTTGAATGAAAATCAAATCTTCCAATACAACGGAAGTCCTATTACCTTTCTGAAAGGAGATAGTGTTATGGTGAATGCAACCGAAATGGCTAAACCGTTCGGGAAACGTTGTAATGACTTTTTGTCAACAAAACAGACAAATGAGTTAATTAGCTCATTATCAGCCAAAACGGGAATTCCCGCAACGGGTTTAGTTACTGTAAATCAAGGAGGTAACAATCAAGGTACATGGTTACATGAGGATTTGGCATTAATCTTCGTTCAATGGCTTTCTCCTGATTTTTATTTATGGTGCAATGACCGCATCAAAGAGCTTCTCCAATACGGTATGACCGCCACGCAGCCAACTTTGGAGCAGATGATAAACAATCCCGACCTTGTTATCAGCCTTGCCACACAGTTAAAAAATGAGCGTGAGGAAAAGGCGAGATTAGAACAAGAAAAGAAACAGCTTGAAGAGAAGAACGCCAAACTAAAACCCAAAGCCGACTTTGCCGAAGCCGCTTTCAAAGCAGAGGGCAAAGTAGACATAGGTCAAGCCGCAAAAATTCTCAACCTCGGTTTCGGGAGAAACACCCTTTTCAAGAAGCTAAGGGAAGCAGATGTGTTCTTCAAAGACCGAAACGAACCGAAACAAAAGTACATTGACGCAGGGTATTTTGAAATGACGCTGTTACCACCTATACACAGAGACAGTCACCCTGACATATTATATCAAAAGGTACTTTGTAAGCCCAAAGGACTTGCTTACATTAATTATTTATTCGGTGGAAAGCCTTCTGACGGGAAAACGGCAAAAATAAAATAACCCAAACAACCCAGTGGGTTAAATTCAACCCAAACAACATTACAATCACAGCCGATGTGCTGATTTTAAACCTAAAACAAATATTTTATCTATATGAGAACAAATACATCCGATTTGGTGAGACAAATGAGTATAGTATCAGAAGAACATGAACAGGTTCTTAGAGAGTTGAAAAACATGCAATCTGTTGTAAAGTACATAAGCCATTTGCTGGACGCTTACAACATCGTATCAGGACGCGTAGACGAATTGCAGGAAGAGATAAAGGCACTAAAGCGTGGAAAAAACAACAAGACGGATACCCCAACAGATGGCACAAAGACACACAGAGTTGAGAAAACAGTAATGCCTAATATGCGGATAATAATGGGGCTTAAAAAGTAAACTTAAGAGGCGGGGTAACTCCCGCCTTTGTTCTATTTTTAATATTTTTCAATTTGAAGGCAGAAAAATTACAGGGGTTATACAAAAAATAATGTTCTATTTTTAATATCAGAACCAAACATACTCTATAAATACGCCTTTAAACGTCTCTCCCCGCGGGCAGAAATTGAATATTCCGCCATTCTCATACAAGACATATACCTTACCCTCCATTTGGGCCACTTTCCTTGCAAGCGTCCTCATATTGGCTATGTCTGCCATTCTCTTTTTGTTTTCGCACGCACACCCCATTACAAGCCGAATTTTCTGAAATAATCTTCAATACCTTGTTTTAGACATCTTCTAAAAAATGTTTTCCGGGCATAGGAACCGACACGATAAATTGCCTGACCGTATTTCTTTTCTATATCGCTGCTGAAACCGACACCCTCACTTCCTATTTTTAACCCCTTGTTTGTCGGAGTAGCCGTAATTGAATCGTGAAACTCACCTGTAATTATAAGGTTAGGCGTTCCTTTTGAACTCACAGGGGCGTTTATCAAAGAAGAATACAATAGAGGAGCAATCCTATTTTTAAACGCGGCGTATCCCTTAGCGTTTTTATACCAATATCCGGCCTCTTTAGTATTAAAATATGGATCATTGAAGTAGGTAGGACGTAATGGTTTGTCGTTTCCGTTAATACCTGACCATAACTGCTCTACGATATATTGTGAAACCTCCTCCCTATTTTCTACCATTACACCCCGTATCATAGGTTCGAACCCCTCAACGAACTGTTTTACGGCTTTTTCCGCATCAATTATATTAGCCATAACAAATACAATTAAGGGGTGAACAAAATGAACACCCCTAATTAATATACACAACACAGTTACATATCACCGTCTTTCTTCTGCCTTTGAACACCGGAAGAGGCTATATCCTCGTAAATTGAAGAAAGCACCTTTTCGCGTTCCTCTATCGGACGGTCAAGAAAAAACACATCCTTATGAGAGTTTATGAAGTCCCTCTTCTTCATGTTTCTTACTCTCTCATCGTTGAATGTAATTCCTTCTACTTTCATCCCCAAGCCTCTATGCCTGTGATTCCGGCTCCTTGCAACACAGAGGGGGAAGCAAGCGTCGGTTCTCCCTTGCCTACGGTAATAACACCGTTTGCGTAGGATACACTTGTTGCACCGGGTAATGCAGTAGTCGCATTTTCTTGAAGCAACGCTCCGTAGTATGGGGTTATATCAAGTCTTCCGAAGTGCTCAACAAGCTTGTATTTCTTTGATTCTGTTGAAACCAGCTCAACATAAACAAGCCCTTTCAGCGCTCCGACAACGTCAAAGTCACACGCCTTTACACCAGCGTTCTTGATATACTTCTCGTAATCCTTGAACATCGTTGCAATAGTGAGGTTGGCTTCTGTGCCGGAAGAATCCCAGTCCTGACCGCCCGGATATACGCCGGACAGTTCGATTCCGGCCAGTTCTTCCGTACCGTCGTTCATGCCGTATATCACGTTGTTCTCGTCCACAAAATATGCATCAAACGCTGTATTCTTTGCAGCCATAAGATTAGCCTTGAGGCTTGCATCGTAATTTTCAAGCGTCCATACATCGTTTTTGGGCGAGTATCCTGTGATTTTTGTAGGTCCGTAACCTGTCGCTGAGGTTTGCGCTTCCCCGCCTGATGGAGCGTATTCCACAATCGTTTTAATCGGAAATATTCTTCCCGGTCGGTCTGCATGACAGGCTGCTTCCAAAGCGTCCGCTGTCAGAGTTTTGGGCAACTTATACCCATGCATTACCAATATGATAGCTTTTACCTTGCCGGGGTCTAACACGCATACGGAATTTCCCGTATTAAAGGTTGCAACCCCCGGACATTGTCTATAATCTGTTGCCATAGCATTTTATTTTTTTTACCGTTAAACTTAAATTAGTTATTTCAATAGCATCAATCTTTTCTTCAATCTCCTTTCCGTCAGCGTCAAAAGCGCCTCTTCGACCGAATACAAGATTTTCCGAATAAGAATGAGCCACATGCCCCGAATATCCAAAATCAAACCTTTTTTCAGCACCCACTTCCTTGATTAAAGCATCATACAACGGTCTTAACAAGCCCTTGAAAGATACTTCTATACGCTGCTCATTGGTGTAATCCTTGAGCGTGTTTACTGCTATGATTATATTGACATCAGCCTTGCAATACACCTTGCTATCTGTCTTATCCTCTACGAATGGCGTATAAAGCCCGATTAAAGGAAAGCGTTTTGTAGCGGTCTGTGGTATCTTCTTTTGCGTCAGGATGGCCTCCCTTATATATGTACTGTCGCCGAATATATAATTCACGTCATACCCAACTTCGGAAGACACTTTTCTGCATATATCGCTGAAAATCTCTACTATCATAGATTGAATGTGTTTACAGGTTTCAATAATGATTTATCGAATGTCCAGCCCTCTATATGTTGCGTATCAAGCCATTTATAAAGGTCTGCGTTCATTCTAACCATGCTATTCCATGCAGAAACCATTTTCCCCATAGGAGATACAAGATCACCGACATCGCTGTCTCTTTTTACACCGTTGACGGTTACATCGGATTGATGGTTTCTTGCGTAGAAAAAGTATATGTAATTGGCAATAGGAGAGATTTTCATCCCTCCCATAGTGCCAACCAGCATGCTCTTTAAATCATCCCACAGTTTTACAGGTTCTTTCTCTTCTGACTGGAGATATTCGGAAAATTGTTCATATACTTCTTTACCAAGAACCTTTATCAGGTATTCCGTCTCATAATAGGATATATGGTTGTTCACATCTCCTGTTATAGCAGATGTTGTCAATGACGGAGCAACATCCGGAGAAATTATTCCGCTAATAAATAGCGGCCCTTGAAAAAAAGCATAATCAATGAGCATAATTAAACATTTTTATTGTCCGCAACCGGAGATGTCTTTTCTCGTTTTTCAGGAATCTCGCGTTTTTCGGAGGATTTAGGGGCGCCTTCCTCAATGGAAATAAGCCCCATTTCCTTCCTTATTCGGTTTTCCTGAATGATCTTATCTACTTCCAGTTGACTACCTCGTATAATTATAACCTTATCCATTAGGCAGCAACTTTAATGGCGGTTATCACATCGGCAATATTACCGTATGTAAATGCAGCCGGGTTGTAAACAGGCATCTGAACCTCTTCCTGTGCGATGAGGACAACAGTATTGCGGAGCTTTGTTTCCACATCTTCTGCAAACTCAACGCTAAGATTGCTCCAGTCGACCAGAGAAGCGCCGTTTGTCATATCTCCTGCAAAATACTTGCCCGGGTTGATCTTCGTTGTTTCAATAATAGGTCTTCCGGAAATATACTTGACACCGTTAACGGTAGTAACAAGGCCGAGAGACCGTCCGGATGTATCTTTTGCCGTTTCTGCATCGAATACGGTAGACGGGTTAAGCGCAATGAACGAAGGCGTGTATTCCGCATAGGTCATGATTGCGAAGATAGCATTGATTGCATCGCCGATATTAGGAGATACAACAGAATTGAACAGGTTGTTCTTAACTGTGAATGTGACAGCGGATGTTGCATCAGCTACGGCAGCGTATGCATAGTCAACAACAATCTTTCTGTCATTCATCTTATGAACAACATAAGTAGAGTTGAAACCTTCAACGGAAGAACCTGCAAACGTAATCTTTTGTCCTTCCATGATTTCAGGCTGTGCTTCTGTAAACTCAACAATGGACTGTTTGCCGCCATTGTAAGTGCTTACCGACTTAACAGAACCATTAGCGCCGGTTACCACGTCTTTGCTGATTATATCTTCTGCCGGAAGAATATCTTCGTAGTTTGCAATACCTTTCAGGTTATCGCCTTGTCCGTCACCGAACATGATTTGGAAATCCTCAGCCATTCTAACCCAAGAGGCAAGACGGTTCATAAGCCATGAGCGTACATAGATACGAGACTTAAGCAATCGCTTGCTCAACGGAACATAAGTACCAATGCGGCACACGCCAACGGTCTGCTCCTTGATCTTGAATGAAGATTCAGGAAGTCTTCCGTTCTCTGAAACAGCAGCAGCGTTTCTGTCAAGATCGTAGATCTGCGTGAATGTGATTGTAGGATATGCAGGGTCTCCCTGGTCTACGGTCATGATGTCGCGAATGTGCGCTCCTTCATTGATCTTAGTTACAACAAGGCTGCTTTGACGAGTGATTAGCTTGTCTCCGGAATAGTCATTAGTCATGCTGACCGGGTCTGTCACATCTTTCAAATCAATGTCAAAGCGGCCTGAACTCTTTGTTTTCCCGTCCAAGAAGTCTTTAAACTTCTCTGAATCCAAGAACTCATCAATCTTTTTGCCAAGATTGTTAGAGTTGCCGTTCACGTTAAAGCCCTTTGCCTTCAACACTTCCAGCTGTTTTGACAGCTCTTTGATTTCTTCTTTGAACTCGCCCAGTTCCTTAACAGCAAGACCAACCTTGCCATCTTCGTTTAGGGCCTTAAGCTGCTCATCTACGTTTTTCATTTTCTCGTTGAATGAACTTTCAGAGATAAGCCCTTTGAGAAGCTCCTCCACCGTATCATTCACCTTTTTTTGAATTGTACCAAGAGTTTGCTTTTCCTCCAATGTCAATTCGTTTTCTTTTTTTGCAAATTCAATCAAATTCATTTCTTCTAATTATTATATTAAACCTTTAATAGCGAGTCCCTCCAATGAAAAAGTGCTTTTGCGGCTTTCTTCTTGGTGAGTGCCCTCCGGCGGCTCTGTATTCTTGTTTATGAAACTCTTATAAATCCTTGCATAGCATTTAGGACACCTTACATAAGCGGCAAGTTCTTCGATGCTTTTCTTTGACGATATGATATTAAGAACCTGTTCCTGTATCTCCGGTTTAAGCTTTGCCATTTCCGCAGACACTACATCCTCTGCTATCCAGCGCGTATAATTCCCTACACTGTCCAATACTTGGTTTTCAAATGTCTCTTCCGGCACACTATTGTAATCAAAGGAAAGCCCGCAATGAGGACACGTCACAATATCCTGCCCGGATAATGCCTTTTCTACCAAACTTAAATTCATGTCTAATTCTTTTAATTTATCATCGGAATAACGCATCGTAAGGGCTTTTTTAAGGAAACCTATATGCTCCTGAATTGTCTGCTTGTCTGCGTTCTTAATATCAATAAGAAAGGTTTGCGGATTGGCTCCCCATGATGATAAGGTTGAATACTCCCACAAAGACCACTCTTTTACAATTCTTTTATCTTTATCGTCTCTCTTTATAGCCTTTACCCCGATAGAGTGTTCAAGGGTCTTTCCGTATTCTGCGTAAAGTTTGTAGTCCTCCAGCACATCTCGTCCTATCTGTTTTTTTAAATTGATAGCACCTGTCATAACAAGGTTTCCGTCAATCTCTTTACCCTCTATCGGACATCCGAGCAGAATGCATCTGTCATGATTATACAGCCATTTAACCCTGCTGAAGTTTTCTTTCAACGTCTTATTGAAAGAACCTTTAGCCGATATATCACCATCCGCATCCTGAATGCCTATTCCGTTTACAGCGACAGTTACAATGCCTTTCTCGTCAACATCGTTCGTCCTTGTCTTACATGTTATGTCTCTAAGCTGCTCCATTGCTATTTGATTTTGTGTTACCTGAAGAAATAATACCTTTGATTCTCTCCACTTCCTGATCGCTCATTTCCAATATGAGCTTATCGTATAAAGGGTTTGAAACCTTTGATTCACCTATCTGTGCCCGCCAATCATTAAGGGTTATTACCCCGCTAAGAAACTCGTTTTTACACTTTACCGAGATGATGTTTAAAGTCTCTTGTCTCTCTTTATTTCCTGATTGCAAGGCATCCACGTCTGAATAATCCACATCTAAGTACAAACCGCTGTTTTCAAGTCCTAAGAATCGGGTAAGGCTTCTTGCGAAAGATTTAGCCTCCGGGATAACGATGTTGTAGTAGACGCTTCTTTCCGCTGTTTGCTGATTGTTGAAAGTGCTATTGTCCTTTCTTGGCACAAGCTGCGCAGGTATAGAAAACGCACCGGCTATTGATATGGCATCCTGCAACGTCTCGTCAAACGGTTGCAATTCCTGAATACTCATAGATGTCCGGATAAAGTCCGTATCTGTATCTATTATTGCTACCGGATATTTATCTTCTCCTAATCCGTACACAGTATTGTATTCTTCGCGGATATTCTTTTTCTCGTCAGGAGTTAGAGCGACTGTCCCGGTTTCATCTTTCTTTCTTGATACAATGATGCCGAGAGCACCTCTCTTGGTGTATATAACATTCCTTGCTTCATACACAGATATAAGATTGGATATAGGCTTTATCTGTGATACAAGCCTGCTTTGTCCCTTGAGGTTACAGGTAAATGTGTTTACATTAGGCTCCTTCACATGAAGAACAGTTTCCGGCGGCATATCATCCATAATACCGGAATAAGACAATCTGTAATATTGGATTATATCAGATACACTTGCCGGAGAAAACAAGGGAGCATTGTTGTATGCTACAATATCAACGCTGCCGGATGGAAGGACCCAATAATCATCGCATCTCTTCCATAGTTCTTTTTGCGTTTCTGAAAACACAGATGCTTTGATAAATGAGTTACCTGTCAGAAATTTATATAGAAAGTGAAGTGATACGAACTCATCAAATGATTGAAGTGCGTTTGGCTGTGTCAAGAACTTGTTTATGCTATCATTGTTGAATACAACTGAATCGTCCTTTGTTGATTTTAGCATAAAATTACCCTTGACAATCTTGTCTACCAAATATCTTACCGGAAAAAACACTTCCGGCACAGATTCGTATAGGGTTATGAAGTTATCGGAGGCTACATAAGGAGAGGCGATGTCATATAGCGCGTTGCGCACATATCCGTAGACATTCCCCTGTTTGTCGCTGATTAAATCTTTGGACTTGCCTCCAATAGATAAATGAAAATTCTTTGTCTCAAAAGATAAATTCATGCTTAAATAAAAAAGGCAACAACCATATACATGATTATCGCCTTTGGTCTTTTAGTTCAACAATGGGTAGTATGTTACTTAACATACCAAAGGCTATTATTTTATGCAAATATACTAACTAACATATTGAATAGCAAATAAAAAACGAACTATTTTTATTTAGACTAAGTAAAAATAACAATTTAAAAAAAATTCTTTCTTATATACTTGGACATGGCGGATATGATGTTAATAGCAGAGGCGCTGTCCTTACCGTTATAGTCCAAAAAGTCATTCATAAATAACAGATAATCAGCATTACTTTCATAACCGCCTGAAAACCTTACTCTCTTACTGATAAAGTCTTTGTTAGCCTCTATTCTAAGCTTGTAGTCGGATGAAGAAGATATTACCTTTATTTCCCTTAATTCCCTCAACTCCCTTACTGTATGGAAGAATGCTTTTTCACACTCGAATATAACAAGCCCCTTTGCGGTTTCAACACATCTGAATAACATATCACTGTCATAGCAGCCATGATATACTACATCCTTTATATCTATGTAATCATGTATAACGCACGACACAGCGGTCATCATTCCGAAATTATCAGGAATAACGTATAACAACTCGCTTCCGGCTGCATCCGCATTAAAGTACAACACATCATCTTCGGATTGAACACTTCTTTTCCTCTTGAGGGAGAATCTTGTATATTCATCTTTGAACACATCTACAACAACATATCTAAATGTGTCCGTACAATGTCCGAACTCCTCATAGCTTTGCCCGGTTTCCTTGTTTTTAATCCTTTGCTTTAAAATAGCTCCGTTGGCATCTTTCTTCACGTTCTCATAGTCTCTTATTGACTTCTTACAAGAATCGTCTATACCTATATTTATTCCGTATAGATTACCGGACAATATGGCATTTATAAACTCACCCGACAAAGCGACTGAAGGATTAGAGGCGGGAACACAGTCATTAACTACAAACCTCTGTTCCAAGCACTCAATAAACTTATCCAAAAATGACCTCTTTTCGTCATCTATTGTATTACCGCTTCTTGTAGTGGCATCCCCATGAACAAATAACACATCTGCATACCCGATAGACGTAAGCCAGTCCCTTGTCATTGACGCTGCCTGAGTAACGGTATTATTAGGATCTTCCGCGCATATTTCGTGTATCTGCCTGAAATTGTTGTCGTTTTTTTGCCATAGCGTTACGGTAATATATGGAAGTACGTTATTATCAACCGATATATGAATGGGTGTTTTAGAATCATACGGATAGTTCCCCCTATGTTTTCCTGCATCAAATGCGTACAGGTATTCTCCGCCAGTCCTTATGCTACCCCAGTCTCCGAGAGCGTAAATGCGGTAATAGTTATAATCTCTATTTTTATCCTTTTCAAAATCGGCAACCGCCTGCCTGTCATAAAAACCATAAGTGCCGTCAGGAGAACCGACAACCCAAAAATTATTAAGATAGGTAGACTTTAATATCAACGTATCAGGCGCATGCACTTCCTCTTCTCCTGTACGTGGGTTGGTTATTATGCGGGGAGAGTTAATAAGCTTCTTGGTTATTGTAGTGTATTCCTTTGGCAATACATCTCCTGTCAATGTGTTTTTAATACCATACAGATAATTGTCGACCTCGTGCAAGTCCTCTTTGTCGAACACATTCTTCTTTATCCAGTGCTCCTCTGATATGGGGTTAAACATGGATATTATCTTTTGGCCCAAACGGCCCCTTAAACGTTTTTTTATCTGCTTGAAGTCAGCTTCGGCAAAATCACTCAATTCTTCGCATACGACAAACTGATAACTTTCAAGACCTTTTATCTTTTCAGGATCATCAAGACCGCTAAATGTGATATATGAGCCGTTGAAGCATTTAATAGCGTTTTCCCTAAAATCAAACGCTTTTGAAATGCCGAGACTGTTAGCTGCTTCCTTAAATGCCTTATATATGCTGTCCGCTATGGTTGCACCAGTCTTCCTATAAACACGAGTATTATATCCGTCAGATAAGCAGAACAGTAATATAGCCTGTGCAACCGAAAAGGATTTGGACGAAGAAGAGCCACCGATCAAAAAGATAAACCGGATATCATCATCTTTTAATGCTTTTTTTAAATGATGAAAGTTTGGATTGAATTTCCGATAATCAAATGTGATCTTTTCATTTTTACTCATCTCCTGTATCGACGTCAAAAAGCATACTCTTCAAATCAATCTTTGTAGGCTCGTCAAGACCGAACATCTTGCATACACGTTCTATTGCCCATGTTTTGGAAACGGTTTTTACTTTCTTCTTTCCGTCATACTCTTCTGTATAGTCAGTAATGGACTTTCCCCTGATAACATCAGCGCACAACTTGATTATTTCCTCTTTGGTAATATCGGATTTTTTTTTCTGCTCTTCCTGGAGCTCTTTCACCCTTTGGGCTACATTCGGGCGAGATAACAGCTTGCAAGACTCTTCCCATATTTGTTTGTCTTTCATCTTCTCGGACGAATAGGCACGACGATAAGCATCGGAAGCATTACCGCTTTCAATGTAATAATTGCAGAAGTTTTCTTGTTTGATTGTAAGTCCTTTCATGTCTTTTCGTCAGTATGGGTACACATGCCACTTGACATGCTTTTGCAAAGATAATAAACAATATGTGATATTTACAATTTATTTAGTTAAAAATAATGTCTTTGTCTTATTGCGACTTACATGTTGTATAGCATAAAAAATAAAGTTTATTTCGCTTGCTTACTATCAAATTTGATAGTATATTTGCAATATCAAATAACAATAGAACCGGCGGCAACGGATAAGCGGCATAAAGTTATGATTACTATCAATCAAGTTGTTTTCAACAAAAAAGGTCAAAAAGGTACTATCACTCGTATTATCACCAAATCAACCGGCTATGTAGAAGTTTCTTATGAGGCTGGATTCTCAAAAAAGGAAATGGCATTCAACCTTACCGACGAAAATGGTGTTTCCTTGAAAAAATCACCCAAAAAGGCAGAATTGAAAGCTTTAACCCCACTTGAAGAAATTCAAAACAAAATGATGTGGATTAATGGATGCGCATCCGGTGACAGAAACTCTATGAGCTATCAGATTTCAGCGGAAATGCTTTCTAAGATTGAAATGAAAGCTGAAGAATCCGGAAATGACTTTATTGTTTCAATTTGTCAATCAGTTGATAAATATATGAAGTGTTCTGAAAAACAGGCTTATTGCCTTGCTAAGTTTGCAATCGAAAACGAAATTAAATTATAATATATAATGCTGCGCTATCGGCATGACGGGCAAATAATATGAATAGCTATAATATTTTTGACGAAAAACACAGCGATACTATATTGTACCATGCGATAGCTCGTGACGAAGACCAAGTAAGAGAATTGGCAGAAGAGGAAGGTATAGACATATCCGGTCTTACCATCGATCTTGAGAGAGTGAATGTGAAGAATGAATTAGGCAGACCATATCCTGCGAGAATAGAGGATGCAATAATCAGATAACCATGAATGACAGAGAACGTATAGGTAAGCGAATAGCAGAGCTTCGCATGGCAAAAGGAATATCGCAAGCGCAATTATCCGAGTTAACTGGGATTGCTCCCGGAAACATAGCCCGTATAGAGCTTGGAAAATACAGTACGGGTATAGATATTATTTCCAAAATTGCAAAGGCATTGGATTACAAAGTTGACTTCGTGAAAGAATAGGCAGGCAATTGGCTTGCTTGTTTTTTATTTACGTAATCTATTACCTTTCGATTAGCTTCATCCACTTTCTTGTTATCAAAGCGTATGTATATATCTGTTGTGGTTCCGTTTGCCCAACTGTGCCCAAGAGCATGCGCTATTACCTCTTTGGGAATGTCGAGCTCAGATGCTATTGTGGCCCAAGTATGACGCGTCCAATAAGAGGATAAATCAGGAAACAGAGGGGTTCTTATCTTTTTCCCGCCTAATCCTTTTCGTTCAAGTTTCCCGATCTGCTTTAGTCCTATCCCCATTCGATGCAGGAAGTCCTTGTAATTCCTGTATTCATCCATTATATTGAGAAGATAGCTTTTCCCTTTATATTTTTCTATTATATCCATAGCCTCAGGTTCTACTTTTACGCTGTATAATTTCCCCGTTTTAGCCCTTTTGTATTCAAAGCGACCGTTTACCAATGCGGAATGTTTTGCGTTAAACAAATCGGCTGCATTTACCCCTATAAGGTAAAACATAAGTATAAATATATCTCTATATCTTATCTGATACTCCTCACATGGGTAATCTCTTAATAATCTAAGCTGTTCTACTGTGAGGCTGCGTTTCCGGGTTTCCTCTTTTTTTATTGAAAATCTTCTGAATGGATACAATGTCGTGTACTCTTCATCAATGGCATAGTTGAATACGGTGCGTATGTTCCGTAAATGAATAGCGTAGGCGTTAACTTTCATCGTCTTTGCCATCCACGCTTCAAAATTTTCAAGCCACGATTTATCCATGCTTTCAAACGTACAGCGGCTATCGTATTCTTTAATCTTGTTCCTTGTGGTTGTATATACGGTCTTGGTACCTTGATTATTCTTTTTTGATATAAACTCATCAAGATAGTATAAGAATGTCTTTTCGTTTTGGGTCTTATTACTTATGGCTTCTTCGATCATTTTTTTTAATGATGCATCCGTTGTTGATTTCAACTTACCCTGTTGCTCCAACGTTAATATTACAGTTTCCGCCTTGTTTATTATCCCGCGAGCGACAATGTTTCTTGGTTTATAATTTTGTGCCCGTACGGAATACTCATTTCCAGCCCACTCTTTATACGATGCGCTTAATTGTGTAGCTATCATTATTTGTTTATTATGGAACACGTTCAACTTTAGAGGATAAGTCCCGTCTTTTTTTTGCCTTCTTTTATCAAGGTAGAATTTAACTGTTGCCATATATCTATTTCTTTTTGTTTATGCAAATCAAAAAATTTGCATAGAATTTGCATACAAAGATAGGACTAAAAGGGCCTAAAAGGGCCTAAAAGGGGTATGTTATGCAGCATATATAAAGAAATCAGGCAGTCACTTTATTTGTAACTGCCTGATTTTCAGAAGAGCGGAAGACGGGGCTCAAACCCGCGACCCTCAGCTTGGGAAGCTGATGCTCTACCAACTGAGCTACTTCCGCAAAGATTGTTTCCTTTGTTCTGAAAACATCGGCAAAGGTAATGAAATCTTTTAAAAAAGAAAAAATGAAACCACTAAAAAATGTTCTGTTCTTGCCACTACCGTAGAATTCATGTACATTTGTTTCCTGTAAACCTCAAGAAAATCAATGAAACGAATTATACTTATCACCGGTGGGTCCCGTTCGGGCAAAAGCACTTATGCCGAAAAGCTGGCTCTAAGTCTCTCTTCCACCCCTGTCTATCTTGCTACGGCACGCATATGGGACGAAGAGTTTCGCAAACGGGTGATACATCATCAGGCAAGACGTGGCCCTGAGTGGACCAACATAGAAGAAGAAAAAGAGTTGAGCCGCCATGCACTGTCCGGGCGCACCATCCTGATAGACTGCATTACACTGTGGTGTACCAACTTCTTCTTCGACCTTAAAGCCGATACTGACCAAGCCCTTACCGCCGCCAAAGAAGAATTCGACCGCTTTACCTCACAAGATGCCACGTTCATTTTTGTCACCAATGAAATAGGCATGGGAGGTACGTCCGAAAACGAGATACAGCGGAAGTTTACGGACATGCAAGGCTGGATGAACCAATACATCGCTTCGCAGGCAGACGAAGTCATTCTAATGGTGTCAGGCATACCTGTAAAAATAAAAGAAGATAAGAGATTAAAGGAATAAAGAATTAAAGAACAAATATTGAATATTGAAAGAATACGATGAAAACATTTCATATCTCCCGTCCGAACGAAGCCATTCGCCCGGCATTGATTGACAAAATCAACAACCTGACCAAGCCGAAAGGCTCTTTAGGCACTTTGGAAAGTCTTGCATTGCAAATAGGCCTCATCCAGCAAACTCTGACTCCTACCCTGCAACATCCGCAAAACATCATCTTTGCCGCCGATCATGGCATCGTAGAAGAAGGGGTCAGCCTATCGCCCAAAGAAATCACCTGGCAGCAAATCAGCAACTTCCTCCATGGGGGTGCGGGCGTTAATTTCCTCTGCCGTCAACATGGATTTACGCTAAAGATAGTGGATGCCGGAGTGGATTATGACCTGCCTTACGAAAAAGGCATCATCAATATGAAAGTGCGTAAAGGCACACGCAGCTACCTGCATGAAGCAGCAATGACCGAAGAGGAAATGGAGCTTTGCCTTGAACGGGGCGCGGAAGTAGTGCGCCGTTGCCACGAAGAAGGCAGCAATATACTGAGTTTCGGAGAAATGGGCATAGGAAACACTTCCTCTTCTTCCATGTGGATGACTTGCTTCACAGACATCCCGCTGAAAGAGTGCGTGGGCGCAGGAAGCGGCTTGGACAATGCAGGTATCCGCCACAAATATGAAATCTTGAAACAAGCGCTGGACAACTACCGGGGAGACGGTTCACCGCGCGACATCATCCGCCACTTCGGCGGACTGGAAATGGTTATGGCAATAGGAGCCATGTTGCAGGCCGCCGAACTGAAAATGATTATCCTGGTAGACGGGTTCATCATGACAAATTGCATCCTTGCCGCCGGCAAGTTGCATCCAGAGGTGCTGGACTATGCCATCTTCGGACATTGCGGAGATGAATCCGGGCATAAACTTCTACTTGAGAAACTAAATGCTAACCCTCTATTACACTTAGGACTAAGGCTTGGAGAAGGTACAGGCGCAATATGTGCATACCCGATTGTTGTCTCGGCAGTCCGCATGATTAACGAAATGGACAACTTCGCACATGCTGCCATCACTAAATATTTTTGAGATGAGAGCGCCGTATATCATGCAAACAAACATTGACAGTATGAATTAATACAGATTTTCATGAATAACATATTAGCTTCATTCATCTTCTTCACACGACTGCCTTTCTGGAAAATAAAGGAAGTACCCGCCGAATGCTTCAAGCACGTAGTCCCCTACTGGCCTTTGACGGGCTGGCTGACGGGCAGTCTCATGGCAGGTGCGCTATGGCTGTCCGGACAGATATTGCCCGTATCCATTGCCTGGATTATAGCTGTTATTGTCCGCCTGCTTGTCACAGGCTGCCTGCACGAAGACGGGCTGGCAGACTTTATGGACGGGTTCGGCGGTGGCACTACACGTGAGCGTACGCTTGCCATTATGAAAGACTCCCACATAGGAAGCTATGGAGTTATCGGATTAATATTCTATTTCCTGCTGCTGTTGCAGATGCGCAATCTTCCCCTGAATTTCCTATGCATCCTCGTCTTTTGCGGCGATTGTTGGTCTAAGTTCTGCGCGTCCCAACTCATCAACTACCTGCCCTATGCCCGGAAAGAAGAGGATAGCAAAGCCAAAGTCGTCTATAACCGCATGAGCCGAAAAGAACTGATATCGGCCTTCGTCTGCGGATTGATTCCGTTTGTCCTGCTCCTGCCGATAAGAATGTGGCCCGCCACCCTCTTTCCGCTGCTCACGTTCGCATTGCTATGCCGCCTTATGAAACGCCGCCTGCAAGGATATACGGGAGATTGTTGCGGAGCCGCTTTCCTGCTTTGCGAATTATCATTCTATATAGGCAGTCTCATAATGGTTTATATCTACGCCGGTTATGGCATTGATTTTCTTACGAAATACGTCTCTGTTCCCTTTTATTTTCATTAAACATTTAATCTGAAAGTTATGGAAGTCATACTTATTCGCCACACCTCTGTTGATGTCCCGCCCGGTGTATGCTACGGGCAAACGGATGTTCCCTTGAAACCGACATTTGAACAGGAAGCCGCCATTACCCAAGAGAACCTGAAAAACTATCTTCCTTTCGACCACGTATATACCAGCCCACTCACACGCTGCGTACGTCTCGCCAGCTATTGCGGCTATCCGGATGCGAAACGGGACAAACGGATTATGGAGATTAATTTCGGAAGTTGGGAGATGAAACCTTTTGACCTCAACGACGACCCGCGCCTGCAAGAATGGTATAACGACTATTTGAATGTAGCAGCTACCGGCGGAGAGTCATTCGCCATGCAATACCAACGTGTCAGCCACTTCCTCGATGAACTGAAAGCAAAACCCTATCAGCGGGTAGCTGTCTTTGCCCATGGCGGCGTCCTGATCTGTGCGCAAATATACGCCGGTGTCATCAAACCAGAAGAAGCATTTGATGCGCTGACGCCTTATGGCGGCATCATAAGGATCACACTTTAGATGAACATACAAGTGGCAGTCACAACAACTATGATTATCATTAGCCACTCCACACAGCGGTTGATGCGTATGGCAACTTTCATATCCCCGGTGGTCAAAGGCCGTTCATTGTCACCTATATAAGGTTTCCACACCTCTTCTCCAAAATAGTTGTGAGGTCCTCCGAAGCGGCAGTTCAAGATTCCTGCCAGTGCCGCTTCCGGATACCCGGAATTGGGGCTTGCATGCCGGCTGCCCTATTTCCCTCCAAAAAACAACAACGAAAACCTGCCCGAGGCAACTACCATGAGGAAAGCCGTCAGGCGGGCGGGAATATAGTTGGCCGCATCGTCCAAATGGGCAGCAAAACATCCGAAACGACGGTAACGCTCATTCTTATACCCTATCATAGAGTCAAGTGTGTTTACCATTTTATAAGCAAACATTCCCGGAACACCCAGCAGTGCGTACCAAAACAGCGGAGCAATAACGCCGTCGCTCAAATTCTCCGCCAGCGTCTCCAACGCAGCCGTACGAACTTCCTGAGCAGAAAGTCCGGAGGTGTCGCGTCCCACAATGCGGGCCACCTGCTTCCTTCCCTCTTCCAATGAACGGTCTACTGCTTTAAACACCTCACAGACTTCGCGCACCAGCGTAGTACCTGCCAGACAATAGAAAATCAGCAACACCTGCAAAGTCAGAAGCAAACCGGGAGAATAAGATGCAGCCCAACGCAGTAAGAGCAGCGCAGACAGATAGGCCCCCGCAACAAGCAGCAATGACATGGCAACCCCTTTCAGAAAACGGACATTCCCTTTGTTCAAACGATGTTCACAGAAAGAAATGGCCTTACCAAAAGCTACCACAGGATGCGGCAACCAAGCAGGATCTCCCAACCAGTGATCGAGCAACCATGCTGTAAGCAACGGCAGATTCAGATTGAAAGCAATGCCTAAAATAATGATTATATCTTCCATAAGAATGTTTCTTTAAATCACAAACTCTGTTATTGCAGCCACCAGCCTGTTATTCTCTTCAGGTGTCTGTGCAGCTATGCGGAAGAATTGTTCGTTCAGGCCAACAAAATTGGAAGCATCCCGGATAAGTATGCCATGCTCTTCGGCAAGAAACTTTTTCAAGGCAGACACCTTGCCCACGCGAAGCCGCACCAGCATAAAGTGCGTCTGCGTATCCCAAACATCCAACCCGCCTATGGCTTTGAGCGCTTTGCACAGATGCGCCGTTTCCTGTAAATAAGCAGCTATATCCAATGGGGCAGGCACATCATTCTCCATTAAGAAAAGTCCCGCTTCAATGGCAAGCCGGTTTACCGACCATGGCATACGGTTGGTACGCAACCGTTTCAGCAAACCGGAATTACCGGTCACATATCCAAGCCGCAAGCCGGGAATCGCATACCTTTTCGTCATGGAGTGTAACAACAGTACATTCGGATACTCCGCCGCCTCTGCCGACGAAAAAAGCGGGCACAACGTGAAATATTCGTAAGACTGGTCTATAACAAAGCAAACCTGCGGATTATGTTCAACCAATCCACACATATATTCTTTATCAACCACTGTTCCCGTAGGATTATTGGGATTGCAAAGCCATAACATCCGCACATCGTCCGGCAAGCGATACCCGTCCTGCTCCTTGGGCAACTGATAGAGCGAACTCACCCGGTGTCCATGCATGCGGCAGGCATCCGCATACTCGCTGAAAGTGGGTTGTAAAATGGCCGTATTCGTACCCCGGAAAGTCTGTGCAATGAGATATATGGCCTCCGTTGCACCATTTGTCACACAAACAGTGCCGGACGGCAGATGATGGCGGGAAGCTATGCAGGCTTCCAGCGTATAGGGCTCTGGTTCAGGATAACTGCCTATCTCCCCAATACATTCACACAGGTGGGCTTTCAGCCGGGAAAGGTCCACTCTGCCATAAACGTTGGAACTGAAATTAGCCGTTATCGGGCAGTTGAATTTGTAGAAATCGTCTCCATGACCGTCAATCATATCCCATCAGATTTAAATGTTGTCCGTCAGTATCTTGTAGATAAGCGGCATATCGACATGTTGTCTCACATGCTCGGCAAGCTTATCATACTGTTCTTCCTTAAATTGTTGATAGTTGAATGCTTCTGCCGTTTCCGACAATTTACCGGCAAACGGTTTAAGCAGAAAGTCTATGAATTCCGGATTGTCGAGAATACCATGAATGTAAGTTCCCATACACGTACTGTCTACAATATATCCGTCGCACAGCCCGTCTTCCAGCAGATTCAACGGAGAAGCAGAAGTTCCCTCAATGGGTACGGTACTGCCCATGTGTATCTCATAACCGGACATAGAAAGTTTTAACGTCCCATCTTCAGTTGCCCGTCCTCCGTTTTCAAACAATTGGAATTTCACCTGCCTTGTCACTTTCTCTCCCGTCATCCTTGTGCTTACAGGCAGTAACCCAAGACCGGGCAAACGTTCTATATCCCCCTCCACATGGTCAGGGTCAAATACCTCTTGCCCCATCAACTGATAGCCGCCACAAATGCCCAAGACGGCAGCCCCTTCACGATGAGCACGAACAACAGCTTGCGCCACCCCATTGCGGCGGAGCTCATACAGATCGGCAAGCGTGCTTTTGCTACCGGGCAGAATAATTATATCCGCTTTCGCCAGTTCCTCGGTATTGTTGGTATAAAAAAGATGTACGCGAGGGTCACGTTCCAACACGTTGAAATCCGTAAAGTTACTGAGATGACGCAAAAGCACCACCGCAATGTTCACTTTCCCCTGCTCTGCCTGCAAAGATTTTGTGGCAAGGGCAAGGGAATCTTCTTCCTCGATATATATATCCTTATAATAAGGAACAACCCCTACCACCGGTATGCCGCAAAGCTCTTCCAGCATCTTAACACCGGATTCGAAAAGACGTATGTCTCCCCTGAACTTATTGATAAGAATACCTTTGACGTGCTTGCGTTCTTCGGGCGTAAGCAACATTACCGAACCATACACACTGGCAAAGACTCCGCCACGATCAATATCCGCCACCAGAATAACATCGGCTCCGGCGTACATTGCCATAGGGAGGTTCACGAGATCGACCTCCCGCAGATTGATTTCGGAAATACTTCCCGCACCCTCCAATACAACGGGATTATATTTTTTCGAAAGACGGTCATAGGCCGCGCACACTTCCCGGCGCAATTCCTCTCGTCCTTCCTTATGAAAATAGCCGTACGCACTGCGGTTGCCGATAGGACGACCATTCAAGACCACCTGCGAGGTACAGTCCGACTGCGGTTTCAGCAGTAACGGATTCATGTCTGTGTGGCAGGGAACCCCCGCTGCTTCCGCTTGTACAGCTTGAGCCCGCCCTATCTCCAATCCTTCGGGAGTAGCGTATGAATTAAGGGCCATATTCTGCGCCTTGAAAGGTGCCGGCCGGTATCCGTCTTGTTTGAATATACGGCAAAAAGCGGCAGATATAATGCTTTTACCGACGTCACTGCCGGTTCCGGCAAACATCAGTGGATGAAGTCTGTTCATTTGTTGAGCTAAAATGCGACACCCGGTACGGTCAATCTTGCCGTTCTCCGTTTGCGGTATCAATTCTGTTATAAAGATATGTTTAGGACGATAATATGTTTCCAGCACCGCCTGCAACTTATTCTCCAGTTCTTTTATATCCGGCTTCCCTGCTATCAGTAAAGTAAGCGCTTGTCCCAAACAGGGGTCGGGAACTGCTGTAACGGCAAATGGCACAGGAATAAACGGTTGCAGTCTGTTTTCCATTTCTTCTGCCTGTATCTTGATCCCGCCGCTGTTGATGACATTATCTTTCCGTCCGGCAATGGTAAAGCCTCCATCCGAACAGAGACAGGCAATATCATTAGTCTGTAAAACATCATCACAAATCAGGGGAGCTTTAACGATCAGCGTATTCTCGGCGGACAAAGACAATTCGACCGAGGGAAAGGGATAATAACATTTGGAAGCAGCCTCTCCGTTCAGGCGGCGCAACGCAATATGCGACAATGTTTCTGTCATGCCGTACGTAGAGTAAGCCGCTATCGGAATCGTCTTTAATTCCGCTTCCAAGCTGTCATCCACCGCCCCGCCACCGATAATCAGAATATCTGTATGCTCCAGCCGCTTCCTCTCGGCAGGAACACGAAGCGTATTATAAACCTGCAAAGGAACCATCGCCGCAAATTTCAGAGGTACTTCGACATCGGAAAGAGGATGACCGGAAGCAGGACGCACAACCAGATTCAGTCCTGCCACCAAAGAGCGCACCACCATCATCATTGCCCCAATATAACGGAGATTCATACACAACAAAGCAGTATCCCCCGCTTGCAGATTCAAAAATTCACAAGTGAGGCGTGCGCTTTGCATCATCCGGTCCTTGCGCACAACCAACTCTTTCGGGACGCCTGTGGAACCCGAAGTATGTACGGTAATAACCGGAGAAGCATCAAACCACTCATTCAGGAAAAGATACAAATCCCACAAGGCAGGCGGGCAATTACCCGCCCCTTCCGCCACAAGCCGGAATATATCTTCGGGAGCATACTCTTTTCCCTCTAACAGCAGGCGTTGTTGTTGTCGGTCAAATATCATTGAATACTTTAAATATCATCATTACAGAACCATAAACAATCTTTTCTCACCTCAAGAGGCATCTCCACATTGTCTGTGAAAAGCTGCCCGGTTCCCAGTCCCTGAGGCAGCGGATTGTCAAATGTAGCACACCATTGGGCAATTGCATTCAAACCGATATTAGATTCCAAAGCGGAAGTAATCCACCAGCCGATATGCCGTTTTTCCGCTTCGACAATCCACTCATTCCCCCCGCATATTCCTCCATGAAGAGAGGGCTTGAGAACAATATACTGCGGATTGACCGCCGAAAGCAGTTTCCGCTTTCCTTCCGGAGTATTGCAACCAATCAGCTCTTCGTCCAAAGCTATCGGCAACGGAGAGTCGGAAGCAAGGCGCGCCATTTCTTCCCACTGTCCTGCACGTATAGGCTGCTCAATAGAGTGCAAATCCAACTCGGACAAACGTTTCAGTTTCTCCATCACATCAACCGGAGAGAAAGCGCCGTTGGCATCCACACGCAACTCTATTTCCTTAGAAGAAAAATGCGCACGTATATGGCGAAGCAAAGCCAGCTCTTCATCAAAGTTGATAGCGCCTATTTTCAGTTTGATGCAACGAAAACCGGCTGCCATTTTTTCTTCTATCCGGGTAAGCATCCTGTCAAAGTCTCCCATCCAGATAAGCCCGTTTATCGGAACCCCTGCCTTTCCGCGCGAAAAAGCCGTATCATAGAGTGCCCAGCTTCCAATCCGGAAATGCCGTACAGCCGTCTCCAACCCAAACAAGATGGAAGGGTAATTGCGTAAAGACTCCACATCCAAATCTCCCCCGCAGTCCTCCAACCGGCGACAAGCCTTGACAAGTATATCCTCGTAATCGGGAAGATCATCACAACTCAATGCAGGCAGAGGAGCGCACTCTCCTATTCCTGTCCTGCCCGGATAGTCGGGAGAAGTCAGATGAAGATACCACACTTTCCGGGTTGTATACACTCCGCGGGAAGTTCCCGCCGGTTGCTTAAAGTGCAGCAACCGGGGAATAATATCTATCTTACAATTCATTACAATAATCAGGGAAATTTGGGATATTGTTTGAAATTCGGCTTACGTTTTTCCAAAAACGCGTTCTTTCCCTCCTGCGCTTCATCCGTCAGATAATAAAGCAATGTCGCATCGCCTGCCAGTTCCTGAATACCGGACTGTCCGTCCAGCTCCGCATTCAGTCCGGCTTTAATCATGCGCAAAGCCAGCGGACTGAGCTGCATCATCTCTTCCGCCCATTGCACATATTCGTCTTCCAGTTGCTCCAAAGGCACTACTTTATTAACCAGCCCCATTTCCAAAGCTTCCTGTGCGTTATACTTGCGGCAAAGGAACCAGATTTCACGCGCTTTCTTCTGCCCTACCACACGCGCCAGATAAGATGCACCGAAACCGGCATCAAAACTGCCTACACGAGGACCTGTCTGACCGAAAACAGCATTCTCGGAAGCGATAGACAAGTCGCACACCACATGAAGCACATGCCCGCCACCGATAGCAAAACCGTTTACAGCGGCAATTACAGGTTTCGGGATACTGCGGATCTGTTTCTGCACATCCAATACACTCAAACGGGGTACGCCGTCTTTACCGATATATCCGCCACGCCCTTTTACATTCTGATCACCTCCCGAACAGAAAGCCTTGTCTCCGGCTCCGGTGATGACAATCACGTCAATATCCGCTTCCTCACGACAAATGCGCAATGCATCACTCATTTCGGCAGTTGTAGTCGGAGTGAATGCGTTACGGTAGCGTTCGCGATTGATGGTAATACGGGCAATTCCGTTATAATAATCAAAAAGAATATCTTCATATTCCCTGATGGTAGTCCACTCTCTTTGTGTCAGCATAATTTATATTCTATTTTAATTGGTGATAATAATTCTTCAACATCCGGATATCTTCATCCTTATCGGTAAATACTTCCAGCAAAATGGGCCGTTCCACAGTTTCCGGACAAGTGAAAGTTTGCATGGTCTCCGCCAGTTGCCCGTCATTCTCCGCACGCAGGTAAAGGAATCCCCGTTCTTCCGCCCAGCCTTTGGCTGAGGTTTTATGAACCGCTGTAATAAACTTATGCGAAGCCTCCGACATTTCAAGCCCCGGCAATGTATGGAAAATTTCTCCGCCACCATTGTTCAATAAAAGGATGCGCAGATTAGAACCGACATTGACATTCCACAACGCATTCATATCATAGAAGAAACTCAAGTCTCCGATAGCTGCAAAATTCAGTTTATCGGAAGTTGCCGCATAACCGACGGCTGTGGATAGCGAACCTTCTATGCCACTGGTTCCCCGGTTGCAACATACCTCAATGGTGGGAGAAATGGCATACAATTGAGCATAGCGCACCACCGAGCTGTTGGCCAGATGCAAAACAGACTTTTCCGGCAAAGACTTTATCAATACACCCACTGCCGCCATTTCCGAATATGCGAACTCCGGTTCGGGAACAGCCTTGCAATAGTCCTCCCAAATGCGGGGATATTCGGGAGTGTGATTTTCCAGCAGGCCTGCTATCTTTTCCAGGAACTCAAACGGGTCCATCTCTATTACCGTAGTCAATGAGCAGTAAAGATCAGTCACCTCTCCATCCGGTGACACATGCCAATGCTCTTTGGGTGGATGCTGGCGAAGGAATTTCTTTAATCGTTTGGACACGATGTGTCCTCCGTAAGTAATCAGCAGGTCGGGAGCCATCCGGTTCATTTGCTCTTCGGGCATGGCATAGAGCGCCGTATCAAAATTCTTCACAGGGATACCCGGAACAGTCTGATTGCCGATATGCTCCGTCAGCCAGGCAAAATGCTTATACAGCAGTTTGGTATATCGTTTTTCAAACAGATAAATAAGATTCATTTGCCCTACCACGATCATCCGCTTTCGGTATTTGTTCATGCGGTCGATGAGGTCATTATAATCGCGGTCGTAGATGTTCAAGCCTTGATAGCGGGTGATGACGCGCACTCCCGGCAATGCAGCCGTTGTGAAACCGAATAGCGGTTCGGAAACAGGTACATTGATATGCACCGGTCCTTTCCCATGATGATTGGTTTCCAACAGGGCCTCATTTATCAGGCGGTTGCAGAACCATTCATCCTCGTCCGTATGAATTTCGGGAAGATTGACGGACTTCTTGACCAATGTCCGGAACACATCCGGCTGCGGAAGTGTCTGTCCGTCCATTTGTCCGATCCAGGCTGCGGGGCGGTCGGCGGAAATAACTATCAAAGGCACTTTCTGATAAAAAGCCTCTGCCACAGCCGGATGAAGATTTAATAAGGCGGTGCCCGAAGTGCAGCAAACCGCAACAGGTTTACCGCTATTCAAAGCCAGTCCAAGGGCAAAATAACCGGCACTCCGCTCATCTGTCATTGCATAACAAGTAAAAGCCGGATGATTGGACAAAGTGTGCGCGATAGGGACATTGCGACTACCGGGACACAACACAACCTTAGTAATTCCGTACGCTTCGAGAAGCGCCGCCAGTTGGAGGATATTCTTTTTGTCTGTATACATGGTGGTTAGTGATTAGTGGTTAATGAATCATGGGAGGGAATCCTTAACAGACGTTTCATGGTTTGCAGTTTCTTTTCCGTTTCCAGCCATTCGTCGTTCAGTTCCGAAGAAGCCAGCAATCCACCGCCGGCATAAAAAGACAATTGTCCGTTTTCAATGTGCATACACCGCAGGTTCACATATAAGTCGGTCTTTCCGGAAGGATCGAGCCATCCGATGAAACCGGAATAATAACGGCGGTCATAGCCTTCGTTTTCCAGTATAAACCGGTATGCTTCCTCCTTAGGCAGTCCGCATACAGCCGGAGTGGGATGCAGAACTTTCAGAAGACTTCCCAGTTTCCGGTTATCTCTCAAAGTAAAATGAAAACTCGTTTTTAAATGTGACAATGCTCCGGCATAAGCTGGATACGGACCGTTCTCCGCAGGATGAATGTCTAATGAAAGAAGTTGCCGGCGGATATAAGATACAACATATTCCTGTTCTTGCCTATTCTTCTCACCCCATTCCTGCGGCAAATTACCATTCTGCAAAGGCAGGGTACCTGCCAATGCCACCGTACTCCACTCGTTCTTTTCTCCTGATAAGATAATTTCGGGAGTGCTGCCCATCCATACACCGGTCCGGGGGGTGTAGCACAAATATACGTAAGAATGAATATAATGTTTGCATGCAGCATGGAACACTGCCGAAGGGGAGAAATCCGGAAACTGTCCAATGACGGATTTGCGTGAAAGTACTAATTTATCAAACCTCTTACTGCGCAAGGCTTCTATAAATGTTCGGAAACAAGTCTCATACCCTTCCGTATAAGTTTCCGAAAATGTTTCCTGCTCCTGAAACAACCGGAAGGCCTCCTGTTCTTCTTCCGAATACTCATCGGGCAGCAGGAAATGTTCCGGCTCTTCCGGTTGTATCAACACAATCGGACTCTCCTCACTCACCCGGAACGGTGCAATGACGAATCCTCTTTCCCCATCCAACTCTTCAAGGTCGTGCAACAGACGGACATTCCCCGTTGCCTGCATCAGCAAATGGGGAGCTGCCTCTCCGGGAATACGATAGACGGCAAAAGGCTGTTCTTGCCGGATCAATGCATCAATAGCTGTCAGATTACTTATTTCTTTGTCAATCATCTTCTTTCATAAAAGAATAAAACCAGCATAGTGTTCAAGCGCGCTGCATGATTTTAATTCAGATGACAAAGATACAAAATCCTTTTTATAGAAGATATAAAGCGAAAGTTTGTTTATACTGTCTTTATATGAATATAAGACTCTGTATCTTTCCTTGCATACTTTCAGAATGAACAATCTTTCACAAGGAATGTTTGAGAGATTATCATTTCAACCTAAACGATAAACCTGACATATGAAACAAATCTTACTTATCATCCTCTTGGGAACGGGAATTTCCATAACGGCACAAACCCTCTCCCTGAGTTTTGACGACGCCCTACGGCAAATGCAGCAGGGTAATCGGAGCCTGAAGATAGCCGACAAGGGCATCGAAGCCGCACGTGCAGAACGTGACAAGTTGAACGCTCTGTGGTATCCAAGTCTGCAAGGTGCAGGAACATTCGTACACCTGTCCGAAAAAATAGAAGTAAAGCAGCCTCTTTCGCAATTTACAGATCCTGCCAAAGACTTCGTACACAACCTCGTTCCGGACGACCAGTTCATCAGCGGCATCCTCGACCAGATAGGCAGCCACACACTCGTCTTTCCACTTGCACCGCGTAACCTCACAACGGTGGGGTTGACAGCCGAATGGATTGTATTCTCCGGCGGCAAACGTATCCGCGCCGGCAAAATAGGAAACACGATGATAGACATGGCACGCGAGAACCGGGAACAAACCGATGCCACACAGCGTATCCTTTTGGCAGAGAGCTATTTCGGCCTGCGCCTGGCACAAGAAGTGGTACGTGTGCGCCAAGACACCTACAACAGTCTGCAACAACATTACAAAAATGCCCTAAAGCTGGAGGCTGCCGGAATGATAGACAAAGCCGGACGCCTCTTCGCCCAAGTGAATATGGACGAAGCGCAACGCTCACTGGAAGCCTCGCAGAAAGAGGCCGCAGTGCTGCAAAATGCCTTGCGCACACTGCTCAACATGGAAGATACCTGCACCATACAGCCCATCTCCCCACTCTTCATCAACACCGTCCTTCCTGCTCAAGAGGAGTTCTTGCAAGCCATGCGGACCGAGAACTACACCGTCAACCAATTGCAGTTGCAGTCGCACATCGCCAAGCAACAGCTCCGTATCGACCAGAGCGGATACCTGCCCGACATTGCAGTGTTTGGCAAACAGACCTTATATGCACATGGTATTCAAAGCAACCTCGTCCCCCGCACCATGATAGGAGTAGGATTTACTTGGAACCTCTTTGACGGGCTGGCACGAGAAAAGCGGATACGCCAATCAAAAATAGCCCAGCAGACCCTTGCCATAGGACAGGAAAAGGCCAAAGACGATTTAAGTGTAGGCATTGACAAGCTATACACACAAATGCAGAAGTCTCAGGACAATGTACGCGCCCTGAACAGCACTATCGAACTGAGTGAAGAGCTGGTCCGCATCCGCAAGAAATCATTCACCGAAGGCATGGCCACAAGCACAGAAGTGATAGATGCCGAAAACATGCTGGCAACCGTACGCGTGGCCCGTCTGGCGGCATATTATGAGTACGATGTTGCACTGATGAACCTGCTGGCGCTATGCGGAATACCAGAACGGTTTGATAAAATGAGAATTGAAAATTAAGGCTTATACTCCATACTTTATACTTATATAAAATGAATATCAATAATAAAACTATCAGCATCACATTCATCGTTATTTTAATCGTTACCGTAGTGGTATCAATCATCGGAATGTTACTTATGAGCCGGCAGCCAATGGTGCTGCAAGGACAAATAGAGGCCACAGAGATACGCATCAGCGGGAAACTCCCCGGCCGCGTAGATTCCTTTCTCGTGGAGGAAGGCGAATGGGTCAAGGCAGGTGATACGCTCGTCGTCATCAACAGTCCCACTATCGAAGCCAAGTACCGCCAAGTGAATGCTTTGGAACAAGTGGCGCAAGAGCAGAACAAAAAGATTGATGCCGGAACGCGCCGACAAATCATTGCCACAGCCCGGCAGCTATGGAACAAGACGCAAAGCGACCTCACCCTTGCCCAAACCACCTACCGGCGTGTCCTAACCCTTTACAAAGACAGCGTCGTCACCGAGCAGCGAAAGGACGAAGTGGAAGCCATGTACAAAGCCGCACAGGCCGCCGAACGAGCTGCGTACCAACAATACCAAATGGCAGTGGACGGTGCGCAAAGTGAAGACCGCGCCGCTGCCCGCAGCCTTGTAGACGCTGCCCGCAGCACTGTCGATGAAGTATCCGCCCTTTTGGTGGACTCCAAGCTCATAGCTCCCGAAGACGGACAGATAGCCACTATCTTCCCGAAACGCGGCGAGCTGGTGGCTCCGGGCACTCCCATTATGAACCTGATTGTAATGAACGATGTGCACGCGGTCTTGAATATTCGGGAAGACCTGATGCCGCAGTTCAAGATAGGCGGAACTTTCAAGGCCGATGTTCCCGCACTTGACAAGAAAGACATAGAGTTCCGCATCTATTACATCAGCCCGCTGGGCAGCTTCGCCACTTGGAAATCCACCAAGCAAACAGGGAGCTATGACATGCAGACCTTTGAAATACATGCACGCCCTGTACAGGCTGTGGAAGGGCTAAGACCGGGAATGTCGGTGCTGCTGACTCACGCCGACCGCTAATCACCAATCACTAATCACCAACCTCTCATCATGAATTTACTATATAATGTTTTCCTCCGCGAATATCACCGTATCACCTCACGCCGCCTTTATCTCGGCGTGTGTGTCATCCTGCCCTTATTCTGCCTGTTCTTCATGGCTACTATTTTCGGGAACGGACAAATGGAGAACATACCCATCGGCATCGTAGACCGGGACAATACCGCGACTTCACGCAGCATATCCCGACGCATATCGGCCGCCCCAGCTTTTCGGGTGGCGAAGCACTTCACCGATGAAGCTTCAGCACGTCAGGCGTTGCAGCAGAAAGAAATATACGGTTACCTGTCCATTCCTCCCCGGTTTGAGCAGAAAGCAGTCAGCGGAACGGACGCAACGCTGACCTATTACTACCATTACGCCCTTCTCTCGGTAGGAAGCGAACTAATGGCTACATTCGAAACCACCCTCGCTCCAATAGCCCTGTCCCCTATCATCATACAGGCACAAGCGCTGGGGGTGGAACAGGGACAGATGCAAACGTTCCTCCTTCCGGTAGAAGCCGATACGCACCCACTCTATAATCCTGACATGGATTACTCTATCTATCTGAGCCAGCCGTTTTTCTTCGTTTTGTTCCAAATACTGATTTTACTTGTAACGGTCTACTCCATAGGAAGCGAATTCAAGTTCGGTACCACGCAAAATTGGATGCGGGCTGCCACACCTCCGGATAAAGATCCTGCCAACCTGCAAAATGCCAGCATCCTTGCCGCTGTCGCAGGGAAGCTGCTGCCCTATACCCTTGTATTCTCTGCCATAGGCATATTGGCGAACTACGTCTTATTCGGCCCGCTGCATATACCGTTTCAGGGCAGCCTGTGGCTGATGAATGCCATTACAGTGCTCTTCATCATGGCCACACAGGCATTGGCGGTACTGATATTCTCTGTTTTTCCCAAGATAGCCTACATCATCAGCGTGGTTTCAATGATAGGTTCTTTGGGGGCTACACTGTCAGGGGTTACATTTCCGGTGGCGGCTATGTACGCACCGGTTGATGCCGCTTCCTACCTGTTCCCGGTGCGGCACTTCACCGAAGCGTCACAGGCAATGATCTATTTCAATGCAGGTTTTGCCTATTTATGGCAATCGGTTGCTATACTCCTGATATTCCTATTGTTGGGAGTATTGATTCTACCTTTACTGAAATGGTGGATACGGAAAACAATATCGGAGGAAGTAACTGAAAAAGCAACCCCACAGGAATCATTGGCACATACTGCCGGGAACGGAATGCCGTCCTTAGGTGATGTTATCCGCCATGAATGGAAAGCCATCTCCACCAATCCTGCAATCCTTCTGGTGTTGGCAGGCGGTATATTCCTCTACGGTTTACTCTATAACTACATGTATGCCCCCAACCTGGTGCGCAAAGCTCCGGTTGCCGTAGTCGACCTCTCCCATTCCGCACTCAGCCGGGAATACGTGCGCTGGCTGGATGCAGCTCCGCAGACTTCGGTCCGCGCCCGGACTCCAAACATCCTTGAAGCCCGCGAATGGATGAAGAAAGGCGAGGTCACCGGCATACTTTATATTCCCTCCGATTTCGAGACACGTGTGGCCCGCGGTGAAAACTCCGTATTCACCCTATATGCGGCAACAGACGCGTTCCTCAATTTCAAGGGATTGCAAGAAGCCGCCTCACGCGTTATGCTGGCCGTAAATGATGCCCACCGATCTGCCGGAGCTGTATTTCTGCCGCCACAGGGGTTGTTGGCCGTCGCATCATCCGCCCCCGTCAACGTATCAGGGACGGCCCTTTACAACTATACCGAAGGATATGGTTCCTACCTGATCCCCGCCGTAATGATTGTCATCATCTTTCAGACGATGCTAATGGTGATTGCCATGCTGACAGGTGAAGAAGCCGAAGAAAGGCGGAAAGGAATTTCCATGATGAACGCCTGTTCCCTAAAGGATGCGCTGCGCATCGTATCGGGAAGGAGTTTTGTATATATAATGCTGTATGTGGTGTTCTCGTTGTTCCTGCTGGGATTGCTCCCGCACATTTTCAGTATTCCCAATATCGGCAACGGATTGGACATTGTCGTGATGATGATACCTTTTCTGCTTGCCACAAGTTTCTTTGCACTTGCCCTGTCCCGCTGGTTCACCGACCCGGAAGCCCCGCTGCTGATGATAGCATTCTTTTCTGTGGGCTACATCTTCCTTTCAGGCGTTTCCTATCCTCTGGAACTGATGCCTTGGTATTGGCAGGCGGCGCACTACATTTTTCCCGCAGCTCCCGCGGTGCTCGCTTTCGTCCAACTGAATTCAATGGGTGCCACTCTTGCCGACATTTGGCCTCAGATGCTGACGCTGTGGATACAAGCAATCGTGTACGGTGCATGGGCATTGCACACTGCAAGGCATAAAAAAAGGCTATCTATCCCAGACAGCCAATCTTTTTGTTAACCTTAAATCTAATACTATGAAAAACACATTACAAAGATACGGACATTTCGGGAATCTCCAAATTATCGGAGCGCCAAAGCCCAACTTATAACATGGTTTAAGAGGAGTGTGCTGTTATTAACATTTTGATGATAATAAATCAGGAAAAAACTTATCCGGCATGGATTTATTTGGCAAAGGTTAACATGTTTCCGACAAAAACCTTATCTTAGCTGCCAAATATAAAAAAAACGCTATGATAACCGAAGAACTGAAGAAACTCTACACCGTACATACCGGACACGAACCCGAAACCATTGACGAACTCCCCTCTTCCGGCTCCAACCGCCGCTACTTCCGTCTCACAGGTACACCCACGCTGATAGGTGTCAGCGGTGAATCCGTCGAAGAAAACCGAGCATTTCTCTATATGGCAGAGCATTTCCGGCGGAAAGGCCTGCCCGTACCCGAAGTATTCATCCGTTCCGAAGACGAAGTGTACTATCTGCAAGAAGATTTGGGAGACACTCTCCTGTTCAATGCCATTGAAAAAGGACGCAAAACCAGCGTATTCGGAGAAGAAGAAAAGCAACTGTTGCGCAAGACTATCCGCCTGCTGCCTGCCATACAGTTTGCCGGAGCCGACGGCATGGACTTCTCCTACTGCTATCCGCAGGCGGAGTTCAACAGCCGCAGCATCCTGTGGGACTTGAACTACTTCAAATACTGTTTCCTCAAAGCAACCGGCATGGACTTTCAGGAAGACCGTCTGGAGGATGATTTTCAGAAAATGGCGGATGTATTGCTCCGCAGCAGTTCCGCTACTTTCATGTACCGCGACTTCCAAAGCCGCAACGTAATGATCAAGGATGGCGAACCCTGGCTCATCGACTTTCAGGGCGGGCGTAAAGGGCCTGTCTACTACGACGTGGCTTCATTCCTATGGCAAGCCAAAGCCAATTATCCCGACAGCTTGCGTCAGGAGCTTCTGAAAGAGTATATAGAAGCGCTGCGTAAATACCAACCGGTGGACGAAAGTTATTTCTATGCCCAGCTTCGTCACTTCGTACTGTTCCGCACCATGCAGGTATTGGGCGCATACGGTTTTCGCGGTTACTTCGAGAAGAAGCCCCACTTCATCCAAAGTGTGCCTTTCGCCATTGAAAACCTGCGCCAACTGTTGCAAGAACCTTACCCCGAATACCCCTACCTCTGCAAAGTCCTGCACGAACTGACCGAACTGAAACAATTCACCGACGACCTGCAAAAGCGGCGCCTGGTAGTGAAAGTCACCAGCTTTGCCTATAAGAAAGGAATCCCCGAAGACTCCTCCGGCAATGGCGGCGGCTTTGTATTCGACTGCCGCGCCGTAAACAATCCCGGCAAGTACGAACGCTATAAGCCTTTCACCGGACTTGACGAACCCGTTATCCGTTTCCTCGAAGAAGACGGGGAAATAGCCGTTTTCCTTGAACACGTATACGCTTTGGTAGATGCTTCCGTAAAGCGATACATGGAACGCGGCTTCACCAGTCTCTCCGTATGCTTCGGCTGCACAGGCGGGCAGCATCGCTCCGTATATTCGGCACAACACCTGGCCGAACACCTGAACAAAAAGTTCGGCGTACAGGTGAACCTTATGCACAGAGAACAGAATATTGAACAGACTTTCAACGCAAAACGCTAAAAAGCAATGAGATAATGAAAGCAATGATATTTGCCGCAGGACTGGGCACGCGCCTTCGTCCGCTGACGGACCACACCCCCAAAGCCCTTGTTCCCATAGCCGGGAAAACGATGTTGGAACGTGTGATTCTACGGCTGAAAGATGCCGGATTCAATGATATTACGATCAACATCCACCATTTCGGCGAACAGATCATCGAGTTTCTCCGCACCCACAATGATTTCGGAGCCACCATCCACATCAGCGATGAACGGGACAGATTGCTCGACACCGGTGGCGGAATAAAGAAAGCGCGTCCCTTTTTGGACGGCAACGAACCCTTTCTTGTGCACAATGCCGATATTATCTGCGACGTAGATCTTGCAGAGCTTTACAGGCATCACAGGGAAAGCAACGCCGAAGCCACACTGCTTGTCAGCGAACGACAAACCTCCCGGTATCTGCTATTGGACGATGATAATCTTCTGCATGGCTGGATAAACAAATCCACAGGCGAAACCAAGCCCGGAGACTTCGTTTTCCAAGAAGGAGAATATAGGGAAATGGCTTTTGGCGGCATTCATGTCATATCCCCTTCCATTTTCCGCCAAATGGAAAGTGCCCAATGGGAAGGGAAATTTTCCATTATCCCTTTCTATCTGTCCGTCTGCAAGACAACCCGTATACAAGGCTATCCGCTTCAAAGCTGCCACTGGTTCGACATCGGTAAACCGGAAACACTGGAAAAAGCGGAGAATTACCTCATAGAGAGTGCATTAAAGTAAAAAATCCGGCAGCATACATACCCTTCACTCTCTCTTACGAGCATGGAAAATCCGTCTTGCGAGATAAAAAAAATCGTCCCATGAGATGAAATAATTCATCTCACGAGACGAAATATTTCATCCCGTAAGACAAAATAATTCATCCTGCAAGACGAAAAAAAACATTAAAAAGGAACTGCTATCTTTGACATCCGGCACATGAGATTTCAAACATTCAGTCAGAAGATCAAAAAACAGAGAACATACGTATGAAAAAGATAATGATGATAATCGGCCTCTTAGTTGCCGCATCAGCCGTTTGGGGCCAATCATCCCTCTCTTTCTATGCAGAGGCAGGAATCGGCACCTCCCGCCTCTATGGAAGACACTCCGGCAGTGACACGCAAACAGCCTATAAAGCGGGAGTAGGTGCGGAATATACGCTGAACAGGACCTGGGCACTGCAATCCGCCCTGGAATTTATATCCATAGGCGGCAAAGACGATATGCAATATGTGGAACATGCCAAGATGCACGAATTGTACTTACAGATACCCGTAATGGTTGCCGCACGACTGCCGCTGGGCGAAAACTACCACGCCTCATTGGGCTTGGGTCCGTACATTGCTTGCGGTGTAGGCGGAAAGACATCAGGCAGCATCAAACAGGATTACGCCCACAGCGGTCACGACGGCTATTACCGCTTCCGGACAAGCACATTCGGCAGTGTATTGGAGAATAAAGCGGGAAACAGAAGGCTGGACGGCGGCGTCATCATTGAAATAGCATTTGAATACCGTCGGTTCATCATCGGTGCAGAAGCACAGATAGGACTGGTGAAAGTCAACCAGCAGTTGAGACAGGTAATCGAGACGGAAGAGTTTCAAGGCTACTTGCCCAAGAACTTCGCCTCATTCTTTACCATAGGATATAAGTTCCGGTAGGAGTTTCGCCAATACCTCTCCGATACCGGAAAGACACACCGGCTCTTTGCCGGGCTGATGCACAACAAACACCTCGTCTCCTCCCTCCGTACACCCGTCCGTCTCAACGTGCGTTTCCGCTTCCACGTCGCGGCCGGCAAAGATGCCGTTGCGTTGCAAAGCCTTGCGCATCATGGCATACCTCTGTCCACTACCGGAAAGGCGTACCTGCGAGGCATATTCATTATCCACCCTGAACAATCCGCTCTCCGGATCGAACACAATGCCTTTGCGGGCAAAGAAACTACCAAGACTGCCGTTCAGCGAAAGATCCTCCGGCGTACCGATAGTTACCCCATTCGCCTTATCCATCAGCCAGATTTTGTCGGCAATTTGCAGAGCCAGTTCAAGATCGTGCGTAGAGAGAAAAATAGTCTTGTCCGTCCGTCTGCTGAGGTGATGCAGCAGTTGCATCATTTCCACTTTGCTGGGAAAGTCGAGGAAAGCGGTAGGCTCATCCAGATAAATCACCGGCGTCTCCTGAGCCAGCGCTTTGGCTATCATCACTTTCTGACGTTCGCCGTCGCTCAACGTATGCACCATGCGGTGTGCCAGGTGAGGGATACCGACCAAAGCAATGGAGTGTTCCACCACATGCTTGTCCTCCTGTGTCAACACGCCCCAAAAACCTGTATAAGGGGTGCGTCCCAGCCCCACCAATTCCGTAACGGACATATTGCGGAGGTCGCACTTCTCCGTCAGCACCACACTGATGACGCGTGACAACTGCTTGTCGGTATAAGTCTCGATCTCCCTGCCCTGAATACGTATCTCTCCGCCCAGCTTGGGCTGAAAGGCGGACAATGTCCGGAGCAGTGTGGACTTGCCCACTCCGTTGGCTCCCAACAGACAGGTCAGTTCACCGCTGTTGATACCGGCACAGATGCCGTCCGCCACCACTTTCACATCATTCTTACCGGGATAGCCGATAGAAAGGTTCTCTATATGTATAGTTTCGCTGTTCAATTTGAATTACCGGATTAGGAGTTTCAGGTACGCACTTCTCATTTCCGGGCGCAATATTCGGAATTTTCGGGGAGATACGCAAACTCTCCCCGAACAAATCGCTATAAAAAGAAGATGAAAACCATTACAACAGCATCCCACTTTTTCATAGTCTTATTTCTCGAACCGGTTCAAGACCTTTTTTGCGCTGTCTGCCAGCACCACAAGAGCTCCGGCAAGAATAGCGGTATCCTTTATCACCAGACGTCCCGCCCCGGTCAGCAAAGGAAAACCATGCTCCCCACTTCCCAAATCGGGAACCCACACTTCGGGGGTGGTAACAAGGAAAGAAAGCGTACCGAGTGTCATAATGACCGCCAACGCAGCTCCCGCCAGCCCAATTTGAGGAGAGAATATACCCCAAAAAGTAAGGATACCTATTGCCATAATCAGTATTCCAAGACCGTGGGAGAAACCGTAGGTATTGTTCTCCATGTGCCATTGGTGTTTCACCTCATTGAACTCACCCTCCTTCAGTTTATACTCCTTGTATTCCGGCGCCGCCTTGTTATAGAAGAAACTCATAAACGGACTGTTTGCCACGAACGGAACAATTCCCTCGGCTTCATAATTCCAGAATTTCAGGCCGCCTATCCATACAAATATCACGAGAATGGCCACGCGGATCAGATTAACGCCCAATTTTTGGGAAGAAGCGGCCAGTGTCAGCAGTGTAAGAAACAGTTTTTGCAATTTCGTTTTCATAATTTTTATTGTTTTTAGTGAGGGTGTCAAAACTCTGACAAGCCTATCATTTCGCTCAAAATATCTTTTATTTCTTACGCTAATATATAGTCTGTCATGCAGAACGTAGTGAAGCATCTCTTCTCCTACTCACACAGAGAGTAGATTCTTGAATGACAGAGTAAAATGATAGTTAATGTCAGTTTTGACACATCTTCATGTTTTTGCAAAGATCCCTGTTTCCGACGGAACGTGAAATGGCAATTATTCCGTAACTGTTGGCAATTCTTCCCGTTGCACCCTTTTCCGGTACTCCGACACACACTCCCCCGTCATTTTCTTGAAGAAACGGCTGAATGTCGCCAAATCCTCAAAGCCCAGAATATCCCCGATTTCCTTCGCGCTTTTTCGTGTGTAGAGCAGCAGGCGTTTGGCTTCCGCCTCTATCCGTTCGTGAATGATGCGAAGCGGAGAAGGCAGTCCGCAGGCGGAAAACAAGTTGGATAGCGTTTTAGGTGAACGGCAAAGAATACCGGCATAGTCCTGCACCTGCTTCTTCTCGCGGAAGTTTCCGTCTACCAGCACATAGAACTGCCGAATGATGTCGAAAGCCTTTTCATGCTCCCTCCCCACACTGAACTTTGTACGGGCTATACGTGTGCAGGTGATGATGAAGCGCTTCAGCATAATACGCAGCATCTCCTCCTGAAAACTGTCGCTAATGGCCGATTCCCGGCAGAAGTCGCGGACTATATCGTGCAGCCCGGACGACTGTTCTTCCGAGAGTTCCAGACGCATCACCTGGGATGAACCATAGAACAGGAAGCCGTTGCAGGACACTTCGTCATCATGTCCGAAGATGCAATAGAAGTTACTGTTGAAAACCAAAGTCAGGTACTCGCCTTCCACCTCTTTCACCTCCAAATGGTGCAACGGGGTAAGCGTAATGATTTCGTCCTTTGCCAATCTCATGGGTATGTGGTCCACCTCAACAGCAAGCGAACCGTTCTGCACCCACAGGAACTTATACAAAGTCTTGTCCCGTTGCAGCCGCTTGTTTTCATGGAAACGGGAGGTCATCGCGATATTGCCATTCAAGCGCGTATTTAGCTGATAGTCCATAAGTTTCTATTCGTTGATAAAGGAAACAAAGATAGGCAATATCCCGGATTTAATACTATTTCGCATAAAATACGAATGATTTTTGCAGAAATGGCTTACCTTTGCGCACTGTGTAACTAAATTAAAGATAAAGACATGAAGAAACTTGCTTTTTATATGTTGATGCTGGTTATGGGTATCGGTTATGCCCACGCACAAGGCCAGGCAGATATTAAATTCGACAAAACCACCCATAACTTCGGTACATTCTCCGAAAGCAGTCCGGTGGTGAGCTGCACTTTCACTTTCACCAACGTAGGAGATGCTCCGCTGGTAATTCATCAGGCAGTGGCATCTTGCGGATGTACAGTGCCCGAATATACGCAGGAGCCTGTAATGCCCGGAAAGAAAGGAACAATCAAGATTACTTACAACGGTACGGGCAAATACCCCGGACACTTCAAGAAGTCCATTACGTTGCGCAGCAATGCCAAGACCGAAATGCTCCGGCTCTTTGTGGAAGGCGACATGACTGCCAAAGACGCCAAATAATCGTTTTTATGATACAGAATAAAGGAGAATTTTTCAATTCTCCTTTTTTTTTGCTTTCTTTGAAGCCTATAACCGATACATATCGCAATCATAACAATAAACAATAAAACAGCTATTATGAAACAAGAAGAAGAGAAACTGACCGGCTTGCCGGAAAATGCGTTCCGCGCACTGAAGCCGGGAGAAGTCTACAACCCCTTGATGAGTCCCGACAAGAAATATCCCGAAGTAAACCTTTGGTCGGTGCTGTGGGGTATCGCTATGGCAATCCTCTTTTCGGCGGCGGCAGCCTATCTGGGATTGAAAGTGGGACAAGTGTTCGAAGCAGCCATTCCCATTGCCATTATCGCCGTCGGCGTATCAGGCGCAGCCAAACGCAAGAACGCGCTGGGCGAAAATGTCATTATACAATCCATCGGAGCCAGCTCCGGCGTCATCGTGGCAGGTGCAATCTTCACCCTGCCCGCACTGTACATCCTGCAGGAAAGCTATCCTGAGGAAATCACCGTAACATTCACGCAAGTATTCATCAGTTCATTGCTGGGTGGCGTGTTGGGTATTCTTTTCCTAATTCCGTTCCGCAAATATTTCGTCAGCGACATGCATGGCCAATATCCTTTCCCCGAAGCCACCGCAACGACGCAAGTGCTTGTATCGGGCGAGAAAGGCGGTAGCCAGGCAAAGCCGTTGCTGTTGGCAGGTATCATCGGAGGTCTGTACGACTTCATCGTAGCCACTTTCGGGTGGTGGAACGAGAACTTCACAACCCGCGTATGCGGCTTCGGCGAAATGCTGGCCGAGAAAGCCAAGCTCGTGTTCAAGGTAAATACCGGAGCTGCCGTTTTGGGTCTGGGCTACATCGTCGGACTGAAATACGCTTCCATCATCTGTGCCGGTTCGCTTGCCGTATGGTGGATTATCATTCCCGGCATGTCCCTCATCTGGGGAGACAGCGTGCTGAACCAATGGAATCCTGAGATTACCGCCACCGTAGGCGCAATGGCTCCGGAAGAAATCTTCAAATACTACGCCAAGAGCATCGGTATCGGCGGCATTGCAATGGCGGGTATCATCGGCATCATCAAGTCATGGAGCATCATCAAGAGCGCCGTAGGACTGGCTGCCAAAGAGATGGGTGGCAAAGCCGATGCGGAAGCCAACGTGAAACGCACACAACGCGACCTTTCCATGAAGATCATTGCTATCGGCTCCATCATCACGCTGGTACTGGTGACGCTGTTCTTCTACTTTGATGTGATGCAGGGCAACCTGCTGCACACATTGGTGGCTATCCTGTTGGTTGCAGGCATATCATTCCTCTTTACCACCGTAGCTGCTAATGCCATTGCCATTGTGGGCACAAACCCGGTATCGGGCATGACACTTATGACGCTGATACTTGCATCGGTAGTAATGGTAGCAGTAGGTCTGAAAGGCCCGGGCGGAATGGTAGCCGCACTGGTCATGGGCGGTGTGGTTTGTACGGCGCTTTCTATGGCAGGCGGCTTCATCACCGACCTGAAAATAGGCTACTGGCTGGGAAGCACCCCCGTAAAGCAGGAAGCATGGAAATTCCTCGGAACAATCGTTTCGGCAGCTACCGTAGGCGGCGTAATGATTATCCTGAACAAGACATACGGATTCACCAGCGGACAACTGGCTGCCCCGCAGGCCAATGCAATGGCGGCTGTCATCGAACCGTTGATGAACGGTGTAGGCGCACCCTGGCTGCTTTATAGCATCGGTGCTGTGCTGGCTATCGTACTGAATTTTTGCAAGATACCTGCACTTGCCTTTGCGCTGGGCATGTTCATCCCACTGGAGCTGAACGTTCCGTTGGTAGTGGGTGGCGCCGTCAACTGGTACGTAACCAGCCGCAGCAAGGATGCTGCCCTCAATGCCGAACGCGGTGAAAAAGGTACACTGCTGGCATCCGGTTTCATAGCCGGCGGCGCACTAATGGGCGTGGTAAGCGCGGCAATGCGCTTCGGCGGTGTGAACCTTGTGAACGACGCATGGCTCAACAACACATGGTCCGAAGTACTGGCACTGGGTGCTTACGCTATCCTGATATTCTATCTCGTCAAAGCTTCGATGAAAACGAAATAAGCTGCGGAGATACTGAAATAAGTTCATAGGAAATCATCAGCCATTCTTCGCTATGTTCTGAATGGCTGATGATATAAAACCGTATTCATTATGAAAAAGACACTATTCCTATCCTTACTGTTCGCAACAACAATGTTGTCTGCACAAAAGCCCGTCGAACTGCCGTTATGGCCCGACGGAGCGCCTAATACAAACGGACTGACCGGCAATCAGGAAGATTTGGAAGGCGGCCGCGTAGCCAATGTAGTCAATCCTTCCATAACCGTTTACCGTCCGGCAAAACCCAACGGCATGGCTGTTATCATGTGCCCCGGCGGCGGATACGGCCGTCTCGCCATGAACCACGAAGGACACGACATGGCGGCATGGTTCACAACGCAGGGCATCACGTATGCCGTATTGAAATACCGCATGCCCAACGGACACCATGAGGTTCCCTTGTCGGACGCCGAACAAGCTATCCGCCTGATGCGCGGACACGCCAAAGAATGGGGTGTGAATCCCAACCGTATCGGCATCATGGGAGCATCTGCCGGCGGGCATCTGGCGGCTTCTCTTGCCACACTATACAGCAGTGACGCCACCCGCCCCGACTTTCAGGTCTTGTTCTATCCCGTCATCTCCATGCTGAAAGGAGTCACCCACAGTGGTTCACGCAAAAACCTCCTCGGAGAAACGCCTTCCGCCGAACTGGAACAGAAGTACTCGCTCGAACGGCAAGTATCTCCCCAAACGCCGCAAACATTCATCATGCTGTCGGCAGATGATGCAGGCGTTCTGCCCATCAACGGCATCGGCTATTTCCTCGCCCTGCAAGAGCAGAAAGTTCCCGCCACTCTGCATGTCTACCCCACCGGCGGACATGGCTGGGGCTTTCGTGACAGTTTCACCTACAAACGCCAATGGACCGGGGAACTGGAAAAATGGCTGAGAGAAGGGCTCACCTTCCCAGAGAAATAGCAGGCCTGGAGAAAACGTATTTACAAACAATCATTAACTCATACAAACCTTAAAACATTCTTTTATGAAAATGAAAAAACTACTGGTTGCAGCCGCCTGTCTTCCTCTCGCCCTCATGGCACAGGAAGACAGGTATGCGCAAATCACCAATCCCCGGCTGACAAGTATCAACAAAGAGCAGCCCCGCAGCACGTTCACCTCCTATACGAACGAAGCAGATGCCGTCATCAACGACCGCAAGAACGGGACATTCCGCATCTCCCTCAACGGGAAGTGGAAATTCAACTATGTAGAGAACTTCGCCGACCGCCCTACCGACTTTATGTCTCCCCATACAGACGTAAGCAAATGGCCCGACATCAACGTTCCCGGCAACTGGGAACTGCAAGGCTTCGGCACGCCTATCTACGTCAACCAGTCGTACGAGTTCTGTTCCCCCGGCTACGCCCCCTACTGGGACAAGCCCAATCCGCCCTACGTTCCCAAAGAGTGGAACCCTACGGGAACCTACCGCCGCACCTTCACGCTGCCTGCCGACTGGGATGACAAAGAAATCTTCCTCAGCGCCGACGGAGTACGCGGAGCAGCTTTCTACTACCTCAACGGGAAATTCGTGGGCATGAACAAAGACTCCAAAACCCCTGCCCGCTTCAACGTCACCTCCTTTGCCCGAAGAGGAGAAAACGTGATAGCCATACAGGTGCATCGTTTCTCCGACGGCAACTATCTGGAGTGTCAGGACTTCTGGCGCATCAGCGGCATCGAACGGGATATTTACATGTATGCCCAGCCGCAAATACATCTCACCGACTTCAAGGCAGAAACTCCTCTGGACGCAGATTATCGCAACGGTATCCTGAAGCTGAAGGTGAAGTTCGCCAATGAAACCGGTAAGGAAATCCCGTTTACGGTAGGCTATCGTCTGCTGAACAGCAAAGACGAACAGATAGCCCAGTCATCCGCACGCGCAAGCTACGGCCAAACAGAAGTGGAGTTCACCCCAAAAACAATCAAAGAACCACTGCAATGGACGGCCGAAACACCTGATCTCTATACACTTGTCATCAGCCTGAAGCACACCAACGGAGACGTTATCGAAGCCACCAGCTGCAAAGTGGGCTTCCGCACCGTAGAGATAAAGGACAAGCAGCTGATGGTGAACGGCAAACCGATCCTTGTGAAAGGCGTCAACTACCATGAGCACAATGAACATACCGGGCATTACGTTCCCGAAGACCTTATGCTGAAAGACTTCGAGCTCTGGAAGCGCTACAACATAAACACCGTCCGCACCTGCCACTACCCGCAACAGGAACGTTTTTACGAGTTGTGCGACCAGTATGGCATCTACGTCATCGACGAAGCCAACATCGAAAGCCATGGAATGGGCTATAATCTGAACGTAGGCGGAACATTGGCAAATAACCCGTTGTTTATGAACTCCCACGTAGACCGTACCCTGAACATGTACGAGCGCGACAAAAATCATCCCTGCATCATCACTTGGTCATTGGGCAACGAAGCCGGCAACGGAGTGAACTTCTACGTCACATACAACACACTGAAGGCGCTGGACAGCCGTCCCATACAATACGAGCGCGCCCAACTGGAGTGGAATACGGACATCTTCTGTCCCATGTACCACCGCCCCGCCCAGATCGAGAAATATGCCCAAAACCCCGAAATGACCCGTCCGCTCATCCTCTGCGAATATGCCCATGCCATGGGAAACAGTCTCGGAAACTTCCAAGAATACTGGAATCTCATCGAAAAATATCCTATCCTGCAAGGCGGTTGCATCTGGGACTGGGTAGACCAAGGATTTGCCGCCAAGACCTCCGACGGACGCAAATACTGGACATACGGCGGCGACTATGGTGAATACGGCACTCCTTCCGACGGAGACTTCTGCATCAACGGCGTGGTATATCCCGACCGTAGCGTAAAGCCTCAGACAGAGGAAATGAAGAAAGTATATCAGAATATTAAGTTCCTCGACTTCGATCGCATAGCCTTTGTCGTAAAGATACGAAATGACTTTTCCTTTACCAACCTCAACAAGTTCGACTTCTACTACATCGTCCGCCAGCATGGTAAAGAAATCTACAAAGGGCGCATCAAAGACATCGCAGCCGAACCGGGCCAGACAGTCACCAGTCCGTTCCTGAATGGTATTCCAGCGGTCAACCCCTCAACCGGAGACGTACGCATTGAATTCTATGCTGCCATCCGTACCCCCGAACCGTTCCTTCCGGCAGGCACAGTCATTGCCCGCGAGCAAACCTATGTCTATACTTTCCATAAGAAAGACGCTCCGCGGCAGGCATTTGCCACTCCGGAAGATAATGGCAGACAGCTCACCTTCTCCGGTGCAGACTTCACAGCCACATTCGACAAGCAAAGCGGCTTGCTGGTATCCTACCGATACAAGAAACAGGAATTTATCCATAATGGACAAGGTCCCCGCCCCTTCTTCTGGCGTGCACCTATCGACAACGATTATGGAGCCCGGCTTCCCGTACGACTGAAAGCATGGAAAGAAGCAAGCTATCAGGAACCGAAAGCCGAAAACTTCGACATTGTGCGGGGCAAGGACTCCACAGCAGTAAAAGTAACCTACCGCTTTCCACAGACCGATGCCCGCTGGGACATTACATACAAGGTGTACAGCAACGGCGTTATCAAAGTGAACAACCACTTCGTAGCCGAAAATGCCCAAGCGCCAATGATACCGCGCGTGGGACTGCGCATGCAACTTCCCGCACGCATCACTTCGCTGGCCTACTACGGACGCGGTCCGGAAGAAAACTACCGCGACCGCCGCACTTCGCAATTCTTCGGTGAATACACCTCGGACATCAAAGACATGTACGAACCCTACGTCCGCCCGCAGGAAAACAATCACCGGACAGACATATATTGGTGTACACTCACCAGCAAGGCAAAAGAAGGTCTGCTCTTTGTAGCCGACCGCACTTTCGAGATGAACGTGTCCAATTATCCGTTGGAAAGTCTCGACAGCGGCGACTCCATAGAAAACGGCGCTCCACGCACCGCCAAGACCAATCATCGCCACCTCACCGACCCGCAAGCCGTTCCCTCGGTGGATTTCTTTATAGACTACCGCATGATGGGCATAGGCGGTGACAACAGTTGGGGAGCTTTGGCACACGAGCCTTATCTGATACATTCAGGCAAGCAGAATAGCATCAGCTATGGTTTCACGATTGTACCATTCGACAAGAAGACGGACTTCAAGAGTCTGATATATAAATATTAAACCGCAAGACAATGAAATCCTTGTTCTGCATGTTCTGTACTTTAGCAATAGCATCGTCCGTTTCTGCACAGGAAACGGGCAATGCCATGCTGAAATATGGGTTGAACTTCCTCAAAACACCTTATGTGGCACATACACTGGAAGTGAACGAAGAGGAGAAGCTCGTAGTCAATTTCGACGAAGTGGATTGCACCACTTTTGTGGAGTACGTACTTGCCCTGTCACTCTCCCCCGTCAAGAACGGAGCGATAGATAAGACTGACTATGCAAGAGTTCTACAAAAGATACGCTATCGCGACGGCAGGATCAACGGTTATACTTCCCGCCTGCACTACATTGCCGACTGGATAAACAACGGTGTCAAACATGGTTTTATGGAAGATGTAACCGCAGCCAACAGTCCCGATTCAATAGCGCTGTCCCTCAACTTCATGTCCTCACATCCCAAATCGTACAGGCAGTTGGCGTCTTCTCCCGAGAATGTCAGCAAAATAGAGAGTATAGAAAAAGCCCTTTCCGGACAGACATTCCATTACATCCCCAAAGCCAAACTTCCCGACGAAGGTTTTAGCTGGATAAAGAATGGCGATATTATAGCTATTACAACCAATGTTCCGGGTCTGGATGTCGCCCACATGGGAATTGCCTATTATGAAAAGGGAGTATTGAAATTGCTTCATGCTTCTTCCACCCGGAAAATGGTGGTTATTACGCAAAAAACATTGGCACAGATGCTGAAAAATAATAAAAGGTTTACGGGGATCAGGGTGGTAAGAATGAAATGATATAAAAAAAGAGGAATTTTCATTCCTCTTTTTTTATATTGGCAGGTGATATTATTGCATTCATAGGAATTAAAGGTATCAGATACTTTTCTAACGGAGTCCCTTTCAACTTTGTAAAAAAGATACCTCTCAAAGCTCCAACATTAATTTCACATAGATGTTCCAAAGCATCCGGCAAATTTGTTTCAAAGCCTTTCTCTGTTTCCATCTTTATAAAGGCAGAAAACGGATCAATCCTAAAATTGGTGTATACACCTAATTCAGCCAAAACACAATTATCGTGAGCCGATTTATATCTTGCCTTAACTTCTACCCCAAACTCTCCTTTTTCTTGATCACTCTTAAAGCTATGAATAAAGTCCACTTTTAGATCATCTGGCTTAATCGTAGAATAATCATAATCGTAATTAAATCTATAAAGAGTTTCTGTAAGGTTCAGCAAAGATATTTTTATATTTACAGGTACTGTTTTTGCCATATTATCAATTGTATAATAAATTATGTGAGGAAACCAAATCATAGTTATAACTATACGACTCCTGTTCGTATTGAGGTATAAACATATTCTTTCGGGAAGGTTTAACCTCAATAGTTATCCTATGATTAATTGTACTTTCAAAGGCAACCTCCTCTCTATTATCAAGCAAATGAATATCTAAAGCATGTTCTATATCCGATAACGTGTCTGTAGTAAAGTTATGTTTCCCAGACAACCATTTAGATATTTCAGAGGGACGCTTGCCCAGTATTCTGGAAAACTCTTTCTGGCTCATATTGCGTTTTTCTAATGTCTTGGCTATTTTAGCGGCAATTGCCATCTTGGATGCAGTTCTTCGCACTTCATCTTCTGATATATCAGACAATATCAAGTCTAAAAAAGTCCCTTTTTTAATTTTCCTCATAATCATTTATAATAAGTTCTCCGGAAATAATTCCGTCTTCGTTTAATTTTAAATCTTTCTCTTTTATGCGCTCGTTTATCAATTCTGCTATCCGCTTTATTTCTTCAACTTTTCCTGACAAAACAGGATCTTCTTGATAAGCCCTTATACTTGGAGACTTATAGCCACCTCCTCCCAGTATAATTAAAGATGAACCATAGCGCAAACAATAAACTCTGATCCTCTTAGCCCATACAGCAGCCACACCATCCCCTAACCTTCCTTCATTCAACTTAAAAAAGTGTTCCTGGCATCCTACTTTATTCCCCATAGCTATTAGTTCTTTCACAATCTCTCTAATTTCATTAGGGTATAAAGGACCGTTTTCTTCTACAAATTGATCGAACAATGTGTCTTCCGCATCATCTAACAAAACAGAATAAATGTGTGCTTTGTTCCCTGAAAACTCTTCTAAATCAACTAACTCAACTTTCACTGGCCACTATTTTTGTTACAAAAGTAATAATTATTATTAGAATAAATAACTTATAAGTGAATTTTATCGTTTAAGTTCAATTATCGAAAGTCTTATAAATACTCATTTTATATCAAGAATTTAAACAAAAACAGCCGGAATTGCTAAATCTAAGCAATCCCGGCTGCGCCTAAAACATAATAACCGCTGTTACCTGTCGTTTATCCGTTTTTCCTTTTCCTGACTATCAACGGTGCTCCAAGCTCTTCCCGTTCCACCACTTCAAGAAAACCACTTTGTTCCAATTCAAATAAAGCCGGATATACACGTAGCTTATCGGCACCGGAGTTCTGGATAATGTCCTCTACCTCAATAAAACTTAGGTGACCATTCATATAATCTATAATTTTTTGAGTATCAAGAAACTTATAATTTACATCCATATTCATTAAGTGTATTTTAAAACCTTCTTGCCAAAAAGATTCACCCATTTAAAGATGTTATTATTTGGAATAGTAAAACCCATACTCATTCAATACTGAGTATTCTCAAAATAACTAATAATGCTAATAAAAGATAGATGACAACCAATTCTTAATAGAATAGCTTTCATAGATTTCTTTAGGAGTATCTCGATAAGGCTCATTAAGAAACTTCTCCGGAACATAAGGCAAGTTACGATCAACAACTAATATATTATCAGGATTATAAAAATCATATTCTGTAATATAATAATTTGTTGTTATTAACTTTCTTTTGGCACCTAAAGTTTCAATACAACGCATAGTCAAACCTGTTTGCTTTGGATGTTGTACATCAATAATAATTCGTGAACCAGCATAAAGTTGAAGCAACAATTCTTTAGACATTGGCTTAAAATGAAACGTATGAACTGGAATTTGACGAAGATAAGAGTTTTGGATTTTCATTTTATAATACAATATTTTACTTGGAAAATAAAACCAAGTTAAACAAAGCCCACCCATTTTAATAATCTGTTCTTCAATTCTCTTTACAAGTTTGTATCTATCACTATGTGTAGTACCAACAAAAAGCATATCATATTTTATTTCCTTATCATAGTATGGAATATTTGCATAATCTGGCGTATAAAATAAGGGAAGAAAATGCAAACCTAAGCGTTCACAATCTATTTTATCAAAAGAAAAAACACGATCAAAATAAGGTAATAAATTTTGTGCATTACTATTATTAGCAATAGAATCCCAATGATAAATAATAAAATTTGCCTCTGGATGAAATTGCTTTAATCTACGTACATTACTTGCTGAAATAGATTCTCCTTTGATAAAGAATACATAATCGTATTCCTTCTGGAGTGTTTCTTTGATTATTTTATTATAATAATGATTGATATATCCCGCCAACAAATTCCTATTAATACGAATTACCCCCTTAACAAGAAAATTATTAGCTGGCCGCTCATCGTAATAGTCAACTATCGCTCCGACGGATTCCATTACCAATCGGATATCATTTTGATATCCAAATAGATGAGCCGAGAAGAAAAGGATACGTTTACCTTGTAAAAACATTGCCAAATTCCTATTTATAGAGTCCTTTTCTTTTCATTTCCTCAATGGAAGATTCATATTTATCTTCGTGTATATCTTGTTCGTTAACCCACTTAACAAACTCACTAATGCCAGCATCGAAACTCCATTGGGGATTAAAGCCTAAAATTTCTTTAGCAATAGTAATATCTGCAAAATTATGGCGTATATCACCCAAGCGATAATTACCAGATACTGTAACAGGAACTTTTATGCCATACTTTTCAATTAATGTATTGGCAACCGTAAGAACATCTGTAGCAACACCTGTTCCTATATTGAACACATGCCCATTCGCCTCTTCTTTCTCTATTCCTAAAATAGTAGCATCTACTACATCATCAATGTAAACAAAATCCCGCGTTTCTTTACCATCCTCAAAAATATTAAGTCCATTCCCGTTCTTTATACGAGTGGAAAATATAGATAATATACCCGTATAAGGGTTAGATAACGACTGACCGGGACCATATACATTTTGATAACGGTAAGAGACAGATGCAATACCTATGGACGGACAAACAAGATGAACCAATTGACCTTGTACCTGCTTTGTTATTCCGTACACAGAAGTAGGATGAATTAAAGAATCTTCTGTAGTTCCTACAAGTTGTAAGGGTTTAGTACAACCGGGATATTTTACTTCAAAATCACCACAATTCATATCCTGTTCCACTCGTTCTACCGGATATACATATTGATTTAGCTCCTCACTATAATATCGGCCTTCTCCATATATAGCACGACTTTCTGCTACTACTACTTTTTTTACTGAATGTTTAGTATTAGTCAGAATATCAAGTAACAACGCCGTTCCACCGATATTGACATCCACATACTTCTGTATTTCATACATGGACTGCCCCGTACCGGTCTCCGCTGCCAAATGTACCACACACTCAATTTGCTCTAAAGCTCTACTCCAATCTTCTTTTGAAGTAACGCTCCCTTTAACAAATTTCACCTTACCCTTTATTGAATTGTAAAGAGAAGATGACTGTTCAGGATTACTGCCATGAATTTGTTCCGACAAATTATCCAATACAGTAACATGATAACCTTTAGACACAAGCTTTAGAGCAAGATTGGATCCAATGAATCCAGCCCCGCCTGTAACGAGAATATTCTTCATTATTTATTATATTGATTGATTAATTACAGATAACATTTGTTTCGCCGATTCTTCCCACCTGAACTTTTCAGCCGTTTCTACTCCGTGGAGAGCCAAAGATTTTCTCAAAGCTTCATCGTTCGCTAATCTCATGATAGCTTTTATTAATGCATCCTCATCTTTGGGCTCAAAAGTCAAGCAATTCTCACCTGTCACTACAAACTCATTTACTCCTCCGGAGTTACTGCATATCACCGCACAGCCACAAGCCATCGCTTCCAAAGGCGGTAAGCCAAATCCTTCCCACCAAGAAGTAGAGATAAAGATATCAGAAGAACTGTATGCAGTTGCTATATCATAATCGGACGCAGGTTTTACTATCCGCATGCCTGCTGTATCATAACCACTCAGGTCATCATGGCTAATCAAAGTAACAGAAGCTATGCGGTCTTCTATTTCCAAGGGTAATTTATGGTATGCATCTATAAAAGTCTGTAACCCTTTCAAAGGATGTTTCCGGGCTACTAAACAAATAGAAATACCGCCGTGTCCCTTATCTTTATTCTTTGGATTAAATATCAGGTGATTAACGGCGGGATACACCTTCATCAGCGGAACATCAGTCCGCTTTGAATCTTGGCAAAATCTATCATAGACATATTGAGAATTAAAAAGATATCCTACATGTTGTCTATATACCCTCAAACACAATGTTTTATATAAACCCAATAAAAGACCTTTACCCAAAATGGCGCCATCATCAAAAATTCGATAATCATCTGCTTGAATAAATCTATAAATCCTCTTTTTGTTTTTTATAAAAGGAATTAAAAGGCAAAAGATTGGGTCGGATATAACTAAATCTGCATTTCCCAAATGCCTGTTTACATAACGAATACAACGACATAAATTTAACCATTTAGCCATCTTGCTTAGAGCCTTCTTTCCTATTGCCGTATATTGTAAATTCGAAGATTTCTGAAACGTGTGGTATTCTTCTGAATTGTTTGGAAATAATACAGAAATATCATACTCTTCACACAATATGTTTGCAAGTTCTATAAAAACCCGATTCCCCCCTCCTGTTTTAATGGAAGGGGCGATAAAAACAATCTTATTCATGACAATATTTTTTTAAAATCATCTAAAATGACATTCGTTTCATATTTCTTCAGGAAATGTTCCCTGACACATGGATTATACGAGTATCCTGATAATGATTTAATTGCTTGAATAAAATCGTTTGCCTTTTCACAGACATAAGAACAGGGTATCGCATCATAACCTTGAAAGGCCTCCGGAGTCCCCATAATAATCTTGCCATGCATCATAGCCTCCGCTATTTTAACTTTCATTCCTCCTCCGGAAATAATAGGAGCAATCACAAAATCCGCATCCGCATAAAAGGAATCTATGGAATCTACCCCATCGTATATAATGACCTTGGGATTATTATTTTTCAATCTGTTCATTCCTCTACCTACCACCACCAATTGCATATCAACATGCGGCAATACTTCACGAATAAATAATTCCAGACCCTGAACATTACCAAAAAAGAAACTACCGACAAACAATCCTTTTTTCAAGGTGCCTATTCTCTTTTTTTTAATCTTTCCACTCAATACCGTATCCTTAAGAGATATAGGTAAAAGTAAATCTGCGCTTCTCTTATAATTGATATTCACGAGTTCGTAATCCCGTTTATTCAATACTATAATTCGGTCGGCATATTTACAAGTCATATTTTCATTCATTGTAACGGCATACAGTCTTATGATAGATAAAATATTACCGGTTTTCCACTGACCGATAACCATACTTCTTTCACAGTTATGAAAAAAACATATAACCTGCCCTGTCGCTTCTAAATTCAGACTTTTAACCAAATGCCCGTTTAATGATGAATCAATAAATACAAAATCAAATTTTCCTTCTTTCGCTATACGTACTATTTCTTTATCAGTCTTCTGTGTAGAGCCATTGGAATATCCACAAAATAACTTAAGTAAGGCCTTTAGTATAAAAATAAGCTTTGTTATCAATGTACCACCTGTAAATGAAAAAGCCTTTAAAGCATATAATTCCACATTCTCCTCCCCCAATATCCTTCTGCACATATCCAAATTGCGTAGAGAGCACACTCCACCGCCTGTCTGCGTTGAAGAAATATTAGAAGAAACAAACAATAGTTTCTTATTATATAGCATTGGGTAATAAATTAATCAAACCGATAGAGGCATTACATTTGTATGCGTCTTTCCGCTTCTTCAAACCGTTCGTTATTAAATAATATGTTTTTATACTGATGATAGGGTTGAGATTGCCCGGAAATCATCTTCAAGGAAGAATAGACTAAAAGCAATAAAAGAAAAAGCTTTTTATTGTTTGGAATCTTTAATATGGCATATAAGTCAGAATAGATAATCCAGTATGAGAAAATAAAAAGTCCCGCCATTCGTTGAGAAGCAGCATCTATTTGCCAAAAGAAATAGAATAGTATATAATACAAAACGTAGGCGTTCAAGTAAATTATGCTATCAGGTTTCGACCGGGCTAATTTAGTATACATCATCAGCACCACTATATATGTAAAACAACGCTCTATATAGCCTATTGATAGTAACTCTCCATTAGAACCTTCTTCAATATATGACTCTACCAATAATGATATACGTTCATACGATATATTATTCATAATAGGTATTAGTATATTTGAAAAATCTATTCGTAACCAGTATAGTAAATTCAAGAAAAGGAATACTCCCAAGAGAAAAGGGAAAGATAATCTTCTTTTTAAAATAAAATACGCCAACAAATAAAGTACAGAAGAGATATGAAATAAACAGCCTACTGTATTGACTAAAAAATACTTTTTAGAATCGCCCTTCTCCAGAAATCTAATCGAATATAAAAAGATGAACATGGCGATAGAGCCTCTCATCAAATTAACAAGAATTCCATACCCACCAAAAATAAAGAATAACAAGAAACCTAAACTGTAATATTTCACATTTCGGGAGAAAAAAGAATCTAATGCTATGATAGCTATTAACGTCCAAACAAATGTCCATACAAAATAATTAGGAATAATCGACTTTAAAAGATATACAACAGTTATAAAACCCGGCTCCCAATCATATTCCGATAGAACATAACCATAAGAATATCCATCCCACACTGTTTTTAATCCCTCAAAGAAAGGATAATAACTAAGGCAATCCGTATTAACAAATCCCCTTAAGCCAAAGAAGAAGAGAAAACTTCCCCATATTACAATTCTTATTTTCTTTAAGCGCCGGTCACCTTTTGCTTTTAAAGAAAATTCCCATAAAACAATAAGGAATAAATAAAATAGAAAAAGCAAATAAGGAAAAGAATAGGAAATATTATTCATCTTTTAAAGAGGCATTATCGCAAAGCCTTACTTATATTGCACATCTTAAGACCGTCTTTATAAGCCTTTTTCACAATAATACATTGAGATAAAGGCAAACGTCTTTTTAAAATGAAGCAATAATGAGCCACTGAATATAAGAACAGCAATCCTACCCGGAATACATTAAAATGTTTAAAGTTATAGTATACAACATTCCTATACTTATAATACAATGAGAAATCACTTTCGGTTCCTCCGGTAGAAATACTTTCTTTATGCCAAACCTGCGCCTCCGGTATATACATTAGCTTCTTCTTGCGAGCCCTAAACAAATAATCGGTATCATCATAGTATACAAAATATTTTTCATCCATAAATCCTACATCTTTAACCGTCGAAGCCTTTATCAACAGGAAACAAGTAGGAGCATATTCATAGCGTTTCCTCTTATTATATTTATCAGAATCTTCTTTCTTATAATCGATATGTGCAGTACCCCCTCTTAAACAGTCAAAGCGTCCGCCAGCATACCATATCAAAGACGAATTATGGAAGTAGATTTTAGGGACAACCATATCTACATTTAGCGAGATTAGACTGTCAAGCAATATTGTTATAGCATTCTTATCTATGACAATATCGTTGTTCGAAAACAAAATATAGTCACATTTATCATGGAGTGCCTCAATCATTCCAAGATTATTTCCCTGGGCAATGCCACCATTAACCGGATTCTCTATAAAAACAACCCTAAAAGGCATCTTATCTGCCATTTCCCTTGCTATCTGCAATGAGTTATCAGGAGACGCGTTGTCTATGACATACAAAATAAAATTCTTATATGTCTGTTGTTCTAAAGAAGTAAAGAAGTCTGACAATACAGATTCACTGTTATATAAGACGGTTACTATACCTATTTTATTCATTTATGTATTTTCTCTAAAGTATTCACAAAATAGATGTTTTATCATACAAAATAAAATAGTCTATTTCACAAGAAAATAATTTCTAATAAATGACTTTAGCTTTTGTACTAAAGTTTTTTCTCTCCAACTTCCATCACAATAATGCATACTATAAGATTGTTTAGAAAATGTAGCCGCATTACCTGCAAAAACAGAAGAATCTAATATAATCATATTGTTATCCAAAACTTGCGTCTTATCTATATAACGGAAACCATATTTGACAGCCAAAGTAGCCATAATACCCGGATTAATAATATCTGTATATAATGAACCATCCGGATTTACAAAATGTCGATTTCCAAAATAATCTAAACATTCTTTTATAAATTCATTATTTGGTTTAGCTGCTATTAATGCCGCCAGAATGCCCATACCTTCAACAACCTTATTAGCTTCTAACAATTCTCCATTTGAACCTACTTGTTTACATCCATATTGTTTAAACAAATTTGGATGTAGCTCTATTGACGAGAAGAAATCATATTTTAAAAACTCATCGAAAGGTTTATATACTTTTACATCTGTATCCATATATATGCCTCCTTCAGTATACAAAGCATAATGGCGTATATAATCAGATGCCAAAGACCATTTCTTATTTTCTAAAGCTTCTTTTACCCATACTACAGAATTTACATCAAAATTTTGCTCATTCCAACATTTAATCTCATAATCAGGCATTACTCTTTTCCAAGAATCTACACAATCCTGAATAAAAGGGGACATTTTCCCACTCCCCAGCCATACATAATGAATAATTTTCGGTATATCCATAATATTTTATCAATAATTTATTGCTTTTTTGTAAAAGGTATTCCATATAAAAAACATCTATTCATTTAATAATCGAGCTGTTGACCAAAAAAGATTTCCAGCCTTATCCATACATACACGACTATATATCTGTTTCATAAAACGAATTGATAATATTGGTTTAAAAATTCCTTTTACTAAAAGTTTTATATGCTTTTTAGTAATAGTCCATATTGTTTTATCTGTATAGTTAATTTTGGGCCAAGGAGTATTCTGTCGATATGATTTATACAACCTTCTATACTTTTCATTATACAAATAATGCCATGGTTTCATAGCACCGGCAAAATGACGAATAGCAGGAGATATATGGGTTTCTTTCAGGCTTTCAACAGGATAATTCGTAAATACACCATACTCTTTTACCACATCATTCCATTTAGGTGGCAACTCTCCATATTTGTCAGATAGCAAATGGTTTAAAGCATCTTGATCCGTAGCAAAACAATATTGAGAACTTGATAGAATATACTCTAAAGCCCGTTTGCCGATATTATTTTCACGCCACAATTTCATATTAATAAGCATTACTCCAGCGTTAAAATATCTTCCATAAGGATTCAAATTCAAATATTTAAAAGCTCTATAAAAATAGGCTTCATAAATCCATAGCAAGTATCCATTCTTATCTTTAAAAAGGCGACTTTTATCTAATAAATTATTTTCTTTATATGCAGCATTATATTCAGTTACGGCATAAAGAATTTTTGTACTTTCAATATTTGACATCAGATTTCTGATATCTTGCATAACCAGTACATCACAATCCAAATAAAGTATCCAATCATCACAAGGTATTCTATCACAGAACAGACGTAGAAGCACACTTTCAGGATTAGATATATGAGATAAGGTCTGTACTCCTTTAAAGGGGGTAAATTCCTCCGAATCTACATATATAAAATTTATCGACTGAACCATATCTTTATAATGCTCCTTCATTTTTCTTATTATATCTGTATCCAAATGAACATAGAGTATCCAAAAATCCAGTTTTTCCGGACAATGTCGAATGATTGACTCCATAACCACAGAAGCATGAGGAGCATAGCCTGAATCGAAAGTTAATAATATATTCATTACAATGTTTTTACAGTTACTTAAAACAAAACTACTTCTTCAATAATGATACAATCCTATACAGATAGAAGCGAGAAAAACGATCAAAGCAGATAAATAAAATTAAGCTAAATACAGAATATGTTGAAATCAGAACAAAACAATGGAATAACCATTTCCCATAAGAAGTAGAAGAAAGAATCGGAAAAAAGTTTAAAATGTAAGTCACACATATACATGAAACAACTATCAAAAAAATATATTTCAGATAATATATAAGATATTCACGAATACTTTCTTTAAAACCATATTTATACAAGAAAAAAGGTTTCCAACCACAAACAATAATCAATAAACTAATAAGAATACCCCAAAGTACTCCTATTATTCCCCAATAATACCCTAATAAAATAGAGAGCCCTAAATTAAGTACAGCTTCTGTTATCGGAGCCCATGTATCCTGATATAATCCATAGGCTGCTAAAAACACATCGTTTATCCTTGTTAGATTAATGAATGCTATAATTAATAAAAGAATAAATGCAGGCTGTTCCAAAACATATTCATTCCCCACCCAAAGCACAATAAAAGAGTGTCCTAACTTATAAATAGTGAAGCAAACCACTGAAGCAAACCATATACGCAATGATGTTAATTCCCCAAAAACACACTTTATACGTTTTTTATCTCCTTCTGCAACTAAGTTTCCAACACCGGCATTGACACTATTAAATAAAGCATTCAACAACAAAGTTACTCCTACAATAATAAGCATATAATTCCCATAGATAGCAACCAATGTTAGTGAAGTGTATGCATAAATAACCATGGGGCTGGTTTGTTGCAAAACGACACCAGCTACTTGATGATAAAACACTTGCTTGGTTTTTGTTATAATCTCCGGATACTTCCGCTTAATTTTTCGACCTATTGAAGGGGTTGGCTTTAACCATGGGTATTCTTTTTTTAATAATCTATCCAATGCTACAGCCGTCGTAATGGACATCATCAGTTCTAAAACCAACCAATATACATACCCATTACTCAAACAGCAAATAGCAGCTATCTGCAAAAGGACTTTTATTATCTTAAATCCCTGTGTGTTTAGTGTTATCTTATACTCTTTTTGGTCGGCAGTCAATACTATCTGACGGTAATTGACGAAATAGCCAAGAAGCGTACTTATCAACAATACGGTAAACGAACCATACGTATACCACATAGGCACTTTCGCTTTCTCAAAAATCAGCGGGAAAAAACACATCAATATGCAAGCTCCGGCAATAACCACATAAGCCACCCGACGATACAACCATCCTTGTACGGAAACTATCTCATTAATTACTTGAGTATTCTTCTCATAAATAGGTTTGTAGAGCGTAAAGGCGATAGCACCGCCAATCCCCAACTCCGCCAGATTAAGAAATCCTATCAGGTTCTGCGCCGTGGTATTCAGTCCCAGCACCTCAGCTCCCAAATAGTCCAGAAAGACTTTGCGGGAGAAGAATTGCAGCACTAAATTAATGAAATAAAAGATAAGGGCTACCTTCGCATTTTTGATGCTCTTGGCAGTCCGGGAAGATTCAGACACGTGAAATATATTTATATTAAAACATTTTATAACAGACTATTTGCTTTTAAAGCATTTACCAAAGTCTGATATATATTTTCAAGAGATTACTTCGAATTAAGAATAGAGATAATGATAATTTTATCGTCAGATTTTGTATAATAAATAACACTTGGGGGGGTATTGACTAAATAGCTAATTTCTATTCATTCACTCTATTTAAATTAAAAGAGAAATCAAGTCTTCTGTCGCAGAAAACAACCAATTTATTTCCATCCCATTCGCCTATCAATCAAGTCTTCAACCTGTTCGTGAGGAATACCTCGCCCTGCCTTACATTCTGCGATGGCATGTTCCGTAAGTTTCTGCATAAAATCCACAGGTATAGATGCAACGAAATCATCCACACTGCGAGCGGTTTCATACATCATCGACGCTTCACTCGCCATCTGATTTTCCGTT
>ENA-OPYE01000016-OPYE01000016.1-human-gut-metagenome-genome-assembly--contig:-NODE-16-length-147993-cov-26.272675_pt1 | contig 147993 bp, 121 predicted proteins | sample MGYA00241063_ERZ501442 | MGnify/ENA primary metagenome ERZ501442 (study PRJEB25962, sample SAMEA1967055) | human gut metagenome | biome: human gut; feature: human-associated habitat; material... | reverse complement strand
ATCAACCAGCTCTACCTGTTCTTCTTCGACGAAAACGGCGACTATCTGGAATCGAGCAACACGAAAGTATTCTCGCCGTATATGGCTCCGTCGGCGAATACGACCAATGTCAGCATTCCTACGGACGTGTTTAAAGATCCGGCACTCGCAAAAAAAACTACCATCTACGCTTTGGCCAACGTGACTCCGGAGGTGGTAACTGATGCCAACGGCGACGGTTATCCCGATAATTTCCCCCAATATAGCAAAGACGGGAAAAAGCCCAAGGAGCTGCTCGAAGCGTTCGTGTACGATCCTGCCAATTATACTCCTAACACCCGCGATGACATCACGACCCTGCCCAGCACGGGAATGCCGATGGCGGGCAAGAGCGCGACCGTGAACCTCACCGAGAAGGGAAGCCTCACGATGCAGCTCAAGGCACTGATGGCCCGCATCGACATCAACATCAGTATCGATTCCGACCACTCGGACGAGAGCGGACAACTGCCCCGCCTTTCCATTGCGGAATGGGGCGTGTACAACATGCCTACCGCCGTACCCCTGACCGAGCCTGCCGATGGCCAGACCAGCCTGACTACCGATGAGCCATACCGCAATGTAGAAAACATACAGAGCGATGCCGTCGTTTACAACCACGGCGGGGCCGCCTCCCTGACCTTCTACATGTTCGAGAACATGATTGAACCGGACGAAGATCCGGAAAACTATCAGTATCCGGCTGGAGTAGAGGACGATGTTGACAAGCAGCGGTGGAAGCCGAGACTTGTAGGCGAAAACAGTAAGGCTACCTATTTCAAGATGAGAGCCTACTACACTACCTATAACGGCGACCCCTCCCTGCCCGCAAATCAGGATAACACCACCATCGAGGCCGAATATACCTTCTATCTCGGAGGCAACCCGGTGAATGACTTCAAGGTGATACGCAACAGGCACTACGCCAACAACATCGTCATCAGCGGACTGACCCATGTGGGCAACAACCCGGACCACATCACCTTCGATGCCCGCGTCAACATCACCGAGCAGAACAACCCGTTCTACCTGTCCATGCTGCGCGAGCGTGACCACGACGCCCACTTCTGTATCACACCTTTGGACGTGTACCTCTTCGAGGAAGATGAGAATCCAAAGATGAAAGTCAGCATAGCCGACCCGGAAAGTCACACTTGGATACGCATGGAACGTGTGCCAGCCGAAAATATGGAGAATGGAACACTCTCTGCCGACATGAGTACAGATACCCATTTGGCGACCGGACAGAAATGGACTGCGGGAAACGGCAAACGCAAATACTTCACCACGGACTTGGTGACCAACACCCTTGCCCAAAACACCGAATACACCATCAGCAGGAGCCGTGACCGCATCTATTTCTACTTGGACGAAAACCTAAGCACGAAAGACCGCACCGCCACCGTCAACATCTCGTACACCGACAACAACACGCAGACGCCACGTACCCGTACCATTGAAATCGTACAGCACGGTCTGTTGCCGGTACAGTGGTATTATGAAGGCAGACTTCAAGGCACTATCTACGTGGAAGCCTATGAGGAATATATATCCCATTACGACCCCCTGAACGAGTTTGAAGGGGATTATATCTATGACGGTTTGGAATGGGGTTGTAATGGTGAATACATCGGAGGTCCGCTAAATAACGAATGGACGGAAGGAAACAAACATGGGGCGGCAGCTACCCGGCGCATTATTACCCAAGCTGGACAATCAGAAATGAACCTGAACGAAAAACCCCGCTCAGCGGCGGAATATTGCTATAACAAGAACAAGCGCAATGCCAATGGAGCCGTACAGGGCATGAGCAATTCTTCCGGTTGGTTCCTGCCCGGTATCTCCCAACTGGAAAGTATTCTTACCTCTTATTACAATACATACACGGAGTTCCAGAACAATTTCTACTGGTCATCGGCGGCAGCAAAAGATAGAACAGAAATATGGCCTGCGTATATCTATCCAGAGAGCACCAGCTATGCCCGTGCCACCAAGGCCCTGCCAGACGGTGGTTATGCAGAAAGTGATTGGGACGATATATACACGAATGATAACGGCACTACCGGTAAAGCACCCCGCATCAATAGACCTCTCCGCATCCGTGCAGCCTACGTACCGCCCAGTGGCGTAACTATCCAGTGACAACCGCCAAACTTTAATTCCGTGTCTTACTCACTGCCCGTCTGTAGGAAACCCCTCTACAGGCGGGCAGTGCTGTTTTTATTCTCCCGGTATGTCTTTGGCCTGTACAACCGACATGCACACGCACGTTTTATACGTCGGTCGGGATAGAAAAAGGTGTGACAATATCAAAAGAACCTATTCAACAAAAAGAGGTTTGTAGCCTCCCCAAAAGCCCCTCAAACCTATGGCAAAGGCATCAAGGGGCTTTTCTTCTATCAGCGAAACAGTAATAGACATTTGGGTTCGCGTTATCTGATTGTGTCGTCCGCAAAACACCTTCGGCGTCGGAACTTTATCTGTCATCCGACAGAAATACGATAATAAATATAGGATTTCTTTACCGCTTTTTATTTCTTCTTCAAGAAACGTTCCGTGAGCCATTTGCGCACCGGGAGATCATAGCACTTCAGGCAGGCATAGGCAAGCGCGAACGCCCCGACGAACGTGAGCAGCATGTAAGGAAGGCCTTCGGCAAGTGTCGCCTGACGGTTGAACGCCCATGCCGTATAAATATAGACCAGCGGATAGTGGGTGATATAGACGGGATAGGATATGTCGCCCAGAAACTTGCATACGGCAGCGGAGCGTTTGCCCGTTATCCTGCCTCCCGCTCCCATCGAGACGATAACCGGGAAAATGCAGATGATGCAGAAAGCCTCGTAAAGCCCGTTCATCCAATACCCGTCCTCCCCACCGATACGGGGCGCGGAAAGCACGGCGATTATCATCAGGCTGCACCACCCAAAAGCATTCTTGCGGGTGCGTATCAGCCAGCCAAGCCGGGACAGGAGCAGTCCGCCAAAGAAGGGGTACATCAGCCGGACCAGTCCCACGTACTGCTGTTCCCAGTTCAAAGCCCATCCGCCCACGATGTCGCCGGCAGGTGCGGTAAGGCAGCGGTGTACCGTGAAGCACGCCGCTATCGCCACGAGGACAGTCAATGCCGTCTTGCTGAACTTGCGGATGAACAAGGCGTACAATATGTTGCCGATGTATTCGTAGTAAAGCGACCATGCCGGCCCGTTCAGCGGGTGCATTTCCATCCATCCCCGGACGTCCCACTTCAGCGGCAGAGGCAGTAACGTACAACCCAGCAGCATGACCAGCAGCACCGCACCGGCGGACACGCCCTCCATTGCCGGATAACAGGGGGCATCCTGAAACCAAAAGAGCGCGGCTCCCACGATACTCCCCATGATCACCATAGGCTGTAGCCGGATAAGACGACGCTTGAAGAAGGTTCCCGTGCTCATCCGGTTCCAACGGTCATCGTATGCGTAGCCGATGACGAAACCCGAAAGCATGAAGAAGAAATCGACTGCCAGATAGCCATGATTGATAATCTGGTTCAGATGGTTGCCGCCGGAATGCGCTTCCAGCAGATGAAAGGCCACTACCATAGCAGCCGCCACACCGCGCAGTCCGTCCAGAATCTCGTAGTGCGGCTTCGAGGTCAGATAAGAGTTTTGCATGTTCATGAATTATACCGGTAAAAGACTGAATGCAAAGATAGTATATAATAAATAATTACGATGTTCGTTACCGATTAGAAAATATCAAACAGTCAGATTTCCGTTTAAAAAGAGAGCCGATCTTCACAGACAGGCTCTCCATAAACGAAAAAAAATGTTTTTATATCGTATGAACAAAAAGTATTATTTGAGATGCAGCATAACCTTTGTATGGCGGTTGGCCTCATTGGGCGCATAATCGGAAATGCCGCCTTGGTGAGTTTTGGTTATCTTGTCGCCCGACACCCCACGTTTGATTAATTCTTCAGCGATATAATCGGCTCTTGATGCACTCAAGACATTGTTTACGGATGCTGTTCCGGTCATACTGTCAGCTGCACCAATGACGCTTACCGATAACCCGTACTTCTTCGCTACTCTTGCCAACTCGTCGAGATTAAGCGTCTGGGAGGTATCCGTGAGACGCGCCGTATTGAGTTGGAAGAAGAAATACACGGGTGAGCCGATACACTCTTTTCCGTTCTGCATACGAGCCAAATATTGCATACAGAGTGTGTCTTGACCCGCACAAAGGGGAATTGTGTCGGCAGATTGTGTACCCTTCCCATCCAAGGGAGATTTCCCGTCCCACTTCCGGTTCTTAAGTCTCGCTTGAAGCGAGTTCAGGCCGCTGTAATTGTTTTTGGGATAACGGTTGCCGTCGAATGCATCGTCGTCATCAAAAAGATGGCTGTACTTGTCGAGCAATCCTTCGATTTCCAGAATCTTTTTCAGCTCAGCGAGTGTCCGTCGGTCTCTGTCATGCTGCCCTGCATAAAGACGGTTCTCTTCCGACAAAGCATTTACGCGCTCGACAAGCCACTGATCGCGGCGGATATAAGGACTTGGGTCTATGGCGCGTTTCCAACCGACCCTGCCGATATGAAAAGAAAATCCGGCGGTAAGCGATAACATGTGGTCACCAAAACGGTTCTCCTTACCATACCCGTCGAAATCTTGGAAAGTGGTTGCGCCGGAGAGTTCCACGAGGGCGCTTACCCTTTTGGAAATCCGGTACTGCCCCTGTATACCATAAGAGACTGCAAACGGGTTATGCCCGTTGGTCGCATGATGCAGCAGCCCGATACCGGCAAAGGGAGCCAGATGCCAGCGTACCTGTTCCTGACGGGAATAACTGCCGCCGAGCACATTCCATAGCAGATCCGCATGGAGGTGGTGGTATTCCTGCACGGCCAGCGTACCGTCCTTGAACTGCAAGCCGCTATAATTTATGCGTGCGCCTACCCACGGGGTGAACCACTTGCCAATGGCAAGGCTATACGAGGGTTTCAACCTCCCGAACAGGTCTTCGCAGCCAAGCGGGGTGCCGAGAAAGGCCGTCGTGCCTCCGGCGATACTGACGAACCAGTTGCCGTTTCCCCGTGCCGGGACGACCACTCCGTCAAGATATGAGGGCTGTAACGGCTGCAGCAGTTCAGTGTCATCGTAACGGAACATGCAGCGTACAGTATCCTTCTCCGTGGGTTGTACATCCGCACGGGCTTGCAGCGTACAGAACGCCGCAAAGATAAAGATGATATTCTTTGTCATAATTCCAATTTTTTAATTGTAATCTATTCAGTTTTCAGGCAATCTTTGCCATTTATCGTTTGGGCTTTTTGCCGATGGCCGGACGCATCATGCGGCTCGCCATTCTCATGCAGCGGAGCGCCCATGCCCGGTTGTCCTCGTCGTCATCGCGTCCCCATTTGAGGTCACTGCCGCCACCACCTCCGCCACGTGTTTCGGCAAATGTAGTGGCATCATCGACCATGCCGAGGAACAACAGTGTGGCGCAGTGCATGACTTCCGTGCCTTGTTCTGCCACGGAGCGCACGAGGGTGCCATCGAACAGTTGCCGTTCGGAGGGCTTCATACGTGCCGACAGTTCCCGCCACTCATCGACCATGTTTTCCAGCATGGCATCCTTGAGCAGGCTGTCCACTTTGGAATGTACATCACGGGTGTATTCGTAGGCTTCTTCCTTAAGCTGTTCCGTGCGTTCCTGAATGGCATCCATATTCTCTTTGAGGTCGGAAAGCTGTCGGTCGGCAGTCTGTAACTTCTCCTGTTTGTCTGCCAGTTTCCCTTGGATAGCGACCAGTTCTTTTTCGAGTTTCTCTTTCTCGGCGGATATGGCCAAGGCATCGTCTTTTCGGGAGTTCATGTCATTTTCGAGTGCTGCCAGTTGGGCCTCCTTTTCGGATTTCTCTCGTCGCAGGTTTTCCACCATTGAAGTGAGACCCTTTACCCTGCGCTCTGCCAGCCGTATATCCGAATGAAGATCGGAAAGCACTTTTTGGTGGCGGTCAATATTCTCCTCGATAGTTGTACACTCTTCCGAGAGCATACGGCGGTATTCTTCCGTCGTCCTGTGCCGTGCGCCGGTCTCGGCGACGCTCCGGCCTCTCGCCATTCCCCATTTCGTGTTGACCTCGGCGAAAAAGTCCGTATGGAGCTGTTTCATTCTCGCACTATATTCGAACTTGTCCTTTCCGGCGAATATCTCCTTGTACGCAAACTTCCCGTCTTTGATTGGCAGAAGCGTGCAATGCACGTGCGGATTCAACTCGTCGAGGTGTACAATGAAGGCGGCAACATTCTGCTCTCCGTATCTGCCACAAACGAATGAATAGACATCCTTTGCCCAACGTTCGATGTCGCTCTTCCTTTTGATGCTGGTATTGTCCGCACCTTTTTCAAAATCCACCTTCTGCGTACCGAATGCGAGTTCGTGCATCCGCTCCCGCGAACCTCCAAAGATGATGTTTACCACCGTGCGGTATTTCGGTTCGATCAGTCCCTCGTTGGGGTCCTTTATTCCGCGACGGCCCAATATGTCCGCCATCCGTTCCGGGATATTACGGCTCGTGTCAATAGGGCGTATCTTGCCTCCGGACGCAATCTCGAAGTTCAGATGTTTGCGAGTGGGATCGTAGTTGCCCTTACTCATGGCGTACTTCTCTGCCTCTTTGCTGCGATTGCGCAGATGTTCGTTGCCTTGGGCGGCGGTGATTCCTTTCGACACTTGAACGTCAAGAACCTGTTTTGCATTTGCCATACTGCTTCCGTGTTATTTCGGACAATCCCCCGTGTCCCCAGCTTGCTGCTTGTACGGACACCCTTCCCACCGACGAATGTCGGTCGGGGTATTAGGCTCCCCCTTCCCTTTGTTCAGTGGCAGACGGGCAAGCCCGGATGCCTGCTATAACTGGAAGGATATTTGAACCTGAACCGGGGAGAATTGCCCGTGGTTATACAATCTTTGTCTGCGAATCCCTGTTCAACTTTCTTCCTGCGCCTTCGCTAAAAGCGATAGAAAGGGTTTACGAAGCGATTCGAGGCGTTCCGTCTCTTCGTCCATACCGAAATCCGTTCCATCCGGCTTTCCGTCGATAACAAGCTCTGCAAGCTCTTTCGAGGCTTCGATGAACGCCGCCCATTCCCCACCGAGATCGGACCGGAAGAACTGCACGAGCGGTGAGCCGTCGTCGAATCTCGACTTGCGCAGAACCCGCCATAGGGCGGCATGGGCGATACACTCCAAAACGGTCTCACGCAATTGTTCTTCTGATCGGAGGGTATGCACGGATGTCGTGCCGGAATGGTTGTCCGGATAGGCCCGGCTGTCCTGTCCGGTTATCTCCGCCAAGGTCTGACGCATGATTTGTCCGCATGATTTGCCGACATCGAAAGAAGTTGCTTTGCCAATCACCCAATCGTACAATATTCCTTGTATTCTTGTGGCAAAGTCCGTTTCTTTCTGCCCACTGTCCGGCATGTCAGGCGTGCCGATTCGCAGGTGCATGGTAATGATGACGCTTTTCGCCAGCCGGATACGTTCCAACTGCCCGAATGCTTCGAGCGTGTCCAGAAACGAGCGGACGGTGGCGCGGTGCCAATGCCACTCGGATGCAAGGTCGGAAACGGTCACATGGCACTGGCAGGGACCGAGGTCGTAGTCTTGTTTCCTTAAAAACGGGGAGACGAAACCTGCCAGCGATTTATCCAACAGGTCGCAGTAGGCTTCTGTTCTTGTTTTCCGCTCGCCGACTTTTTCTTTCAGATAGTCGAACACTTCCGTGTTGGCCAGTATGGTGGCGGGTGCTTCATTTCTATTTCTCATTTTCGTTCTGTTTTTGATGATTCATATCGTGCGGATTGTATGGACTGCCATTATCCGCATTATCATGGCAGTCTTGCGTGATGATACTATGATAACTGTCGGCTAATGCTCCGGGATATTCCAGCCATTCGAGGAATTTGCGCATGTCTGTCCTTTCGGACATGACCCTTGCCGACGGGTAGAACAGGGCAGCCAAAAGAATAAAGGCGATGGTTACGGACATCGTGTACAGATGCGGCACGAAGCCGATGACCAATGCCAAGAGCGCAAACCAGACGAAACGTTTCGGCCGGTCGAGCAAACAGCGCATCCATCGGTCCGCCCGCCGGAAAGAGGCCCATGCGGCACACACAATGGTGGATGGCACAACACCGAACTCGCCGGGGTGTCCGCTCGTATAGACATAATGGAAGAGGAGCAATACGATAAGCAGCACATGGGTGTACAACCTGCGGGCCTTTTCGCTCCATATCATTTTATCGTAGAATTTTGCCATGAAGTAACGTCTGCTCCTGTACAACAGTGCCGGAAGGACGACAGGCATTGCAAGAAACACAAACTGTAATATAATCCAAGTCATAACAGGTAATAGGGTTTTGAAGGTATGTGAACGGGCCGTACCACGAGTTCCAAGCGGACAATCCCGTGGGTGGCCAAGCGGATAATGTTCTCGGTGTCTTCAGCTGTCAGGGACGATGCGCCTTTCTTCATCCGGGACTTGAATATGCCGTTCTGCTTGCGGTATGTAGCCAGTGCCGCGTCCAGATCATGCTCCGGAATCGTCCACGTCATGCCCCGGTCGTATGTGCCATGCGGTTTGCAAGCACGCAGTACCAGCGTGCGGGAAACCAGGAAATCGGTCCGGTTGTTCCTCGGAATGACGTGCTCCTTGTAGAGGTTGTCATCGGCCACCTCTATCCATGTGCGGTATGTGTCGATGCAGAAAATCATCTGGCGATATATCGTGTTTCGCATAGGAACTGTTTTACATGAAATCCAACAGCACGTCTTCCAGCTCCTTCTTGTACTTGAAGCTGCCGTTTCCGGTGTGGAGTTTCAAGTCGAGAGACAGGTCGCCGTACATCAGTTCCAACGAATCGTAAACGGTCGCGATGACGCGGTTTACCTTACCGTCCGCGTCTGTCCGGGCGTTCATCTTGAACATTTGTCCGAAAGCGGGATTGGAGTAGGCACAGGTGCTATGACCGGATTTTTCCAATCCGACCGGCACATGGTGGTAGAGCGTGATCAGCTCCATGTCGTCCTCGAATATGTCCATGACCTCCTCCAAATCATAGGGGTCCCGCAACGGGAACGTGAGCAGAACGTAGTCGCCGTAAAACTGCGGCTCCTCCATTGTCGCCACATTGAGAAGCTGCGGCATTTGCAGGGGTACGAACGACATGAAGTCATCCAGAAAGTGTCGTAACATAATCATATATCGTTTATTTTATGAATAGGCTTTTACAAAGAGGCGATGAATATCTCCATGAGCATACCGGGCAGCTCGTCCAACCGGTTGTTCTCTGACGACAGGATTTTACGCAGTGTCTCGAAAGCGCCGGGTGTTTCGGTCGCAATCCGGTCGAGGGCTTTCTTATCCTCTGGGGAAAGAAGCGTCATACAGAGGCCGTCCAAGGAAGCGTAGGGCTGGAGTATCATCCAGATGTAGGCGTGCGCCTGTTCGGGTGTCGCGATTTCGCCCCGATGTATGTCGTCGAGACAGGTACGCACGTTCTGTATCAGTCGGCGGTCGGCACGCAGGGCCATGTATATCAGGGCCTCCTTGTAGGTAATCTCTTTGCGTCCGGCAGCGAGAAACACCTCGGAACAGCACTTCTCCGTGTCGCGGGTAATGTCGGCCATGTTTGCACTGCCGGAATCGTGCAGACCGGACAGAAAAGCGCGAAAAACGGCGTCTTCTTTCTCGATGAATCTCTTGAGGTCACGACTGTCGTGTATGCCGTTGTTCAGGGTTCCGGCAAGCAACTTACGATATGCCGACAGCGTTTGCTCCTTGTTGCCACGGTAGGCAGGCCGTTTATCCAGCGCTGCGAAAAACGGGCGGATCTCCTCGGCGGAACGGTGTAGTTCCACGTCTCCGGCATAGGGAGAGAACCGCTCTTTTAAGCTCAACACTTCCTTGTAGGTGCGCGGTTTCGACAGGGCCAACCGGGAAAGTTCCGAGCAAATGGAGTCGTGTAACAGACGACATTCTTCCCGTGTGCCGGAATGGGCCTGACGGGCCGTGTCCTGCCGAATGGCTGCAGCCACGGAATCTTTCAAGGTTTGCCATTCCCCGATACATACAGTCAGCTCTTCAAAGGAAAGTTCTTGGGACTTGCGTATCTCGGAGAGGTACTCTCTGTACAGACCGGCAGGCGTGTCTTGGGGTTCCGCCAGTGATTTGCCGTTCGGACTGTCGCATGACGGGAATGTGAAAACGGCAATCGAAGCGGCAGAAAGTCCAGCAATGGGAAGTATGATTTTTAAGTATGATTTTCTACTATTCATTGTTCAATTTTGAATTTTACAGCGCAAATCTAAGTATTATTTTCAAGATGGCAAGTGTTGAAATTTGTTTTATAAGCTATTTTTAACATTACACTTAATAGTTTGATTTTCAATGAAAACAAGTGAAAAAAACGGGAGATTTAAGTGCTTTATTCGATTTTCCGTTCAAAGTATGGTTTAGTTTAAAATAAAACTGTTATATTTGTACTTGTTATCATAGAAGTGTACAATGAGATGGCAAAAGTAGGTTACATATTTAAGGCGGATCGTTACGACGGGTTCGAGGCTGACAAAGAATGGATGCAGAAGTACGGCTGTGTACAAGTGATAGAGGAACCGGTCGAAAGCGAGGCGCTACGGCCTAAATGGAAACAGCTTGTGGCGAGCCTCGAAAGGGGTGACGAGGTAGTGGTGGCCAAATTCAGCAATGCCCTCCGAGGGTCGCGCGAACTGTCGGCTTTCATTGAGTTGTGCCGTATCAAGGTGGTACGCATCATATCCATCCATGACCGGATCGACTCACGGGGTAAACTGTTTCCCGAAACGACGGTTGCCGATGTGCTGGAGATGTTCGGGGCGCTTCCCGAAGAGGTGGCGATACTGCGATATTCGTCCGCACGTGTCTTGAACCTGCAACAGAACGCGAAGATTCCGAAGAAAACGATGAAGGCTATGGATAAGGCCGACAAGGAAAATACTATTGTTGACATGTATGTCAACGGCCATTCATTCGAGGACATCATGGCGGTAAGCGGGTACAGCAGTCGGAGTTCGGTATTCAGCGTGCTCCACAGGCATGGGGTAAAACTCAACAGGGGGAAATTCAGCGGCCCCTTGGGAACCCGGAAAAAGAAAAAGGACGACAGTCCGGCGGAAGAATAACCCGTAAAACGAAAAGGGCGGCGGCAACTACCGCTTATAAACGGTTTAACTGTCGGAAAACAAGATTGAAAGGGATTCGCACTCTTGGTAACAAACAGCAGATGTTTAATTTATTAATACAGGTTAAATAAAAACGTAGTATGGAAGTAATATTGATAATCGTTGTGTTCTGGGTAGTGGGTAAACTTCTGAAAGCGGTGTTCGGCGGTTTTAGCAAGAGCGACTACCGGCGTGACCAGTAACACGTATGAGGCAACGGCGGCATTGTCTTGCCGGTTCTTTCGTGTCAGGAGTCGGAATATGATTCGTATAAATCAAAAGATGAATGTAGATAAATGAAAACTTACCTTATCTTGTTTTTGGCTATCGTTTTTGAAACTGTAGCCACTTCTTTCTTGAAACAGAGCGAACAGTTTACCAAACTCGTTCCGTCCGTATTGACCGTTCTGGGGTACGCGGCGGCTTTCTATTGCTTGAGTGTCGTACTGAAGAGCATTCCGGTAGGCATAGCTTACGCCATTTGGTCGGGAGTGGGTATCATTCTTATCGCGCTTATCGGCTTTTTCGTTTTCAAACAGCACCTCGACCTGGCTGCCATCATCGGGCTGGTCCTGATTATTGCCGGAGTGGTCGTCATCAATGTCTTCTCCAACTCGGTCTCTCATTGATGGAAGTGTCCCGTCATTGTGTTCTATACCAAACGAAAAGAAAGAAATCATGTTTTTCATCAGCATGGTTTCTTTCTTTTTTCAGCATTATAGGAAGGAGTCAAATATATACATTCAACATAAGATACAAGTATGCCTTTTCGTCCTTACTGTTATGATGTTCAAGTTCGAATTGTACCTTATCTTCACGGGCCAACCAGCCAATAGCACTACCCAACTCGGCATCATCCATCCCTGTAATTTTCTTTATCTCTGAAAATTCCCATTTACGGAGATGGTCACTATTCAATAAACGCCAAACTTTACCAGCGTTCTCGCCAATGATGTATTTATCCATAAATTATAATATATTTATTGTTATATGTATATAATATGCTATGCAAATGTACAGTTTTGATAACGAATTATTGCTTACGACCCATTAATGTTTATTAATACATCATGCATTTGGCGGAATTTTTATTCCGGATAACTGCTCAGAATGCCGCTACCAATCTTTAAACTTTTTTGATAGCGGCATTTTACATGGAACCTAAATCCGAAAAAATTACCTGCAAATTATGGCACGTTGCCGGGAATATATCCAAAATGTAACGACAATCACTAAAGTCGTCAGAATTTCAGACAACGGTAAGGCGAGCCAAATTCCTTTTACTCCCATTATGGCAGGTAATGCCATGAAGCACGGAACCAGAAAAACAAGTCCGCGCAAGACAGCAAATGTGATGGCCGGCTTTACTTGTTCCATGCTCTGATAATATCCGATAATGGAGAGGTTCAAAATAAAGAAGATGAACCCCGTGCCATAATAAGGGAATCCTTCTATCGCTATGCGTGCGGCAGTATTGTCAATGCGCAAGAATAGTCCGACAAGCAATTCAGGAAACAGGATAAAGGCGGCAGTAGAAATGACTCCGCAAACTAATGCCGCAAACACGGAAACGCGTAAGGCGGAACGAACTCTTTCCGTGCTTCCTGTGCCGAAATTGTAACTGATAATAGGCTGGGCAGATTGGGCAATGGCGTTACCTATCATGAAGACGAACGGGAGATAATAACAGCTTACTCCGAAAGCACCTACTCCGTCATCTCCCAAATGGCGCATGAATACCTGGTTGCCGATGAACAGCAATATCGCCATTGTCAATTCGCCTAACAAGGCGGATGATCCTATCTTACACTGCATTCCTATATCATGGAAGAAGAATAAAATCTTTTTTCTACCCGGACGAAGAGAATGCAAACGAGTGTCACGGGCATAGAACAACAAGTAACCCATCGCCACCGCTGCCCCGGCCAAACAACTCAGGGAGGTAGCAAATGCCGCCCCCATCACTCCCCAGCCCAGCGGGAAGATGAACAGCCAGTCGAGAACGACATTCACCGCTGCGGCTATGATGCTGCACCACATGGCGAGTTTCGGAGCGCCGTCCAGGCGCATGGCAAACAAGGCGACGGCAATCCACAACTCGAACAGCAGAGACGGGGAAAACCAGACCAGATAATCGACAACCAGCGGCAGCAAATGCTCCGACGAGCCAAGCATACGGGCGGTTTCTTCGGGAAACGCCAGAATGAATCCTCCGACGGTTACGGATATGAGCGTCACGAAAAGCATGGCTTGGGTGATGGTCGCACGTGCCAAAACGGTTTTTCCTTTCGACAAGTAAATGGAAGCGATTACGGAACAACCTGCCCCCATCATCAGTCCAACACCCATGAGTGACATCAGTAGAGGGACGCAGATATTTACAGCTGCAATCCCGTCGCTGCCCACGCCGTGTCCCACGAAAATCCCGTCGATAGTCGTTACCGCCGACATACTCAACATTCCCAACAGAGTGGGGAAAAACAGTTTCTTAAACAGAACGGAAACTCTCTCATTCCCAAAATCAATCACTTTTTCTTTCATACGTCTTTGTATTTTATATTATATGGTTTACTTCCGGCAGAAAACGACGGAAGCCGGATAAGACGATGGTTTTACCCAGTCATCTTATCCGGCTTCCATAGCCCTCCGATGAGGATTATAAAATGTCCTTTGCGTTATTTCGCCGCAAAGGTGGGCCAAAGATTTGACTTATCCAAAAAAAGTTGCATTTTTGTACATTGCTATTTAATTCTTATATATGACAAAAGCAGAAATTGTTAGCCGGATTGCACAGCAGACCGGAATAGAGAAAGAGGTCGTAATGACCGTGGTCGAGGCATTCATGGAGAATGTAAAAGATGCGATGATTGCCGGGAACGAAGTGTTCCTGCGGGGTTTCGGTAGCTTCATTATCAAGCAAAGGGCAGAGAAGGTGGCCCGTAACATATCAAAGAACACAACTATTGTGATTCCGGCTCATTCCATCCCCGCCTTCAAACCGGCAAAAGTATTCCTGAATGCCGTAAAAGAGGGAAAATAAAGGACGTGTAAAAGTTTCATTTTATTTTGTAGATTTGTATCTATTAGCGATTTAAGAGGGATTAAGTTTTTAGTCTAAAAGATAATACAGAATTGTTATGATTAAAGAATTGAGAGTTGGCAATTACGTTGCTTATAAAGGTAAACCATCTTTGGTTTGTGCATTGGATTATGATCCTAAGTTGAGAAAAGAGAATATATCCGTTGTTTATAAATGGGGAGAACCTCCGTATAAAACAAATGGAGACATTCAGCCAATATTACTTACTGAAAAATTGGTTTTGCAATGCGGTTTTAATCAGCTTGACGATTATACATTTGACAATGATGAAATGGAGATTACACAAGACTGGGATGATCAAACTGTATATTACATTACCACTCATGCTAATGAATATACGGTAAGCGGACACCGCATAGAATACTTACACCAGCTCCAGAATGCGTATTTTTGTTTATCTGGTGGAAAAGAATTAGAAGTTAACCTATAAAGAAAAGAGGCTTTTAGAACTGCCTCTTTTTCTTTATATCATGCGAGGGTATTATATATTTAATCCGTCACCTCCCAGTAATAGCTTAACTCGTTCCCTTTCAGATTCTCTTTGGCGTATTGGTCGGCTTGTTCCCAAAGAGTATTGTAAAGTACCGCCATATCCGGTCTGTTTTCATAGTATTGCCATATCTTATGGTTAAGTACCAATGTCAGTTCCGTCAAGAACTTATAGTCCCCTTTCCACTCCCTGAAAGCCCGGTTGAAAGTGTCCAAAACAGCCGCCAACCCAAATCTGTCCGCTATTGAGAAGTCTTCCCAAAAGGTTGTTTGTAACTCATAACCGTTCTCTTGCATAAATTCTTTAAATGTCATACGCTCTAAATTTTAAGTTTGAACTATTTTTTGTTTTTCCCTTTGGTACAATCCTGTACCGAAAGGTTGATTATTTTTCTGCCTATAGGATTGACGGTCGGTCCAGGCAAGAAGGCTGCGAAAAATACACTCTCCAACAAAGTCGGGGAGGAAGATTTTTCGACAGCAAGCGTAAGCGGTTCTTGACAGGACAGACAAGCGGCAATCGAACTTTGCAGAAAAAATAAGCGGGCTTTCGGCATGGAGTGTTGGGAAACGGCTGTAAGGAGGATAAAACGGGGGAAGCTAAAATGTTATAAAAGGATTACTTTCCGGCTGGATAGTCACGGTACAAAGGGGAACGGACCGCGTTTCGATAAAAGGGAAAGAGCCATGAAGATATAAAGGGGGAATTCCGGCAAAAGGATTCAGGACACATCCATTGTCAATGTATCCCGAACCTGCACCGGTCATTATCTGTACCGAATGTTTAGGAAACCCATTTGTAACCTTCGTCCGTCAGTTCAAAATATTCGTCCATTCCCGGTTTCACAAAAAACATGATTTCAAAGGCTTCGTTGCTTCTACCTTCGGGTATCGTCATGTTGATTTCTCCATTGCGGGCTGTTCCTCTTCCCGTATTGAAACCTAAGTCTTCGTCCGCATAGGCGTAATGGAATTCCACATCCGGAAATATCTCGGAAAGTTTTTGGATAAGCAGTGGCACTCCATTCCATGCCGTATCGAACCAAAGTATGTTCGGCTCTTCAAAGTCTTGGTGATAGGCATTCCATTTTGTACCCCATGTGGCGGTAGACCACTCGTACCAAGTGGGATAACCGTACTTTTTCCGATTTTCCAAATACGATGCTCCAAGTTGCAGCGCTTCTTTTCTGTCCTTTTCCGCCAATCCTTCTATCCATTGAATGGTTCTCAAAGCATCATCGTCCAATAAAAAATAGAATGGCTTCAACTGCATTGCTTCAAGGTATTTCATACCCAAATCTCCACTGCTGCTTTTTTCTATCAACAGTTCTTCAGGCATAGGAATGATGTTGTTGAAGTCGATGTAACAAGGCGTATTGTCATCATCGGTTTTACCTTTTAAGAAATTCATTACTTTTTGTACTGTTTCCCGGTCTGCGTTTATTTCTAAACGGTTTGTCACATGATTAGGCATAATCTTAGTTTTTTGAAATTGTTAATACTTATTTTCCCTTTTGTCGGTTCTTTCTTCCTGAACCGCTTTGGGGTTTTACGGATGCGGTACACGGCTGTCGGGAAAACTTCATACGGTGGCTTTCCTTGGAAAATTACTCTTACCCCGGTAAGGAAGAATTTTGCAAGAAATGCACTTCAAGCCACCGGATCAAGTGCGACGGCCTACCTTTGCATCTGGTAAAACCAAACCGGTGATGGAAAGAAGAAAAGACGGGAGATATACGAAAGACCGGGGTCGGTATAAAAGGCGGATATTGCTCCGTGAGTAGTGATAAAAAGGAATGGAGCTGATTATAAAAGGAGACGGTTCTGTGTTTCGCCCATTCGATAAAGGATACCGCAACCATCTCTGGCGGATGCGTTGCGGTATTTTGTGGACAGCATTTTATGCGGCCTTGTCCGGCTTGCGCTGCCTTGTTTTCCAGCCGTACACGGCGGCTACATACGGATAGAGGGAACGTGTTCTCCGGCGGAAACCTTCTTCGTCGATTTCACGGTTGTAAATCTTATCGGCGATACGCTCCGCTTCATCACGGTCTTTGGCGATACGATACAAGGTGTAGTTCGTACCGTCATGATGGCCCATCCGTCCGCGAATGTTATAGCCGTCGCCGTACCATTCTGCATCGTCGCACTGGGATTTCAAAATATCGGCAATGGTGCTGCCCAATATTTGATAGCCTTGTCTCCGGCCGTTCCATAATCCCAAGTTGCCGAACACGACAATAATGCCGTCCACTTCTTTATTCAGGTTGCTCCGTTCGTCGTCCAGCCAGCGATATACTTCTTCTGCCCATTCTTCATCGCTGACCTCGTAACAGTCATCGTCCAATATTTCCCGTTGTGAATTTTGATAGTATTCTTTTGCCGTTTCGTCCAACAGGTCATAGCTTGACCAAATCATCTGTTTCATACGTCTTGAATTTTAAGTTTGACTTTTGTTTTTTTATCCCTGCCTTCGGAGGGTTTCCCTCGTCCGGCGGGATTTGATTTTACGTGCGGACCACAAGGCGGACAGAAGGGAAACAAGGCAAGGAGGAAGCGGATAGTCCTATGGACGATTTCATTTGTGTTGAACAAGTATTGACGAGCTTGCGAGTTGATGGTTGTTAACCTCAAATGAAGCCGCGCCTTGCCGGTTCCCGACCGCCTTAACTTTGCACGGGAAAATCAATGGACGACGGCGGACTCTTCGTGTGGAGTATGAAGGAGTATAAAAGTATAGACGTTCCGGAACGGTAACGAGCAAAACAAAAGCGGCCTTCGGGCCGCTTTGTCTCAAAAAGGCAGGAATTACTTCTTGCCCTTCTTCGGTTTCTTTGCCGGTTCCGCAGGAACTTCCTCCTCTTTATCGACAGCCGGATAAAATTTGACTGCAACCGTCACGATGCGGTTGTGCAGCACGCCGTCTTTGTCGGTCCATTCTTCGGGTTTAAAATAGCCCTCCACGGTAAGCAGCGTGCCCTTGGTGAGCTGGTCGAACGACCCGGTATTCTCGTTCTTGCGCCACGCTTCAATGTTCATGAAAGCGGATATACGCTTGGTATCTTCGCCGTTCTTCTCCTGACGGGCCACTGCCAGCGGGAAACGTGCGACACTTGTGGTGGTGAACTGACGGACTTCGGCATCTTTTGCCACGAATCCGGTTACTGCGAAATTGTTCTCGATCTTTTTCATTGCGATTGCTTTTTGAAGTTAATAAATCAGTTTTACGGTGCATAAAAGTAGGTGCAGTAAAGGGCTGCACCAAGGATAGCGCATAAATACTCTTTATTTTGGAGGCGAAGCCCCAAACCGCAAGCCCGATAAAGGAAGATTTGTGCGATACGCCATTGGTCAAGACCATCGGGTCGCGCCCGTCTGCATACTAACTTTGCAACGAAAAACGATATGGCGACTTCAAATAGAAAGCGGTCGCGAAAAAGTCGAGGCGAAACAATCCGCAGCGGACTCGGAAACATGAAAGACCTGTCCGTCCACCGACACAAGACCGCTCCCGTTCCGGCAGGTGGGCGGGAAGAACATCAGGCGAGAAAGTGTATCGGCTGTTTGGGGTTGAAGCGGCAAGAACGATATACCGTTTAACAACCATATACGCTGCATCGTGGAAAATACTATCGGACGAAGATCCGGCAAAAGGCGTGTGCGACGTATCGATATCGCTGTCTCTATCCGGCAAGAGAAATGAGGGAAAGAAGAGGTAAAGGAAAAATGGCCGAAGTCTGCCTTGAAACAAAGCGGAGAAGCCGCCTTTGCATGAGTGGCCGTTCGATATAAAAGGATATGGCGCAGCCGAAATGTATAAAGGGGTATTTCCGAAGGAAACGGTATGAGTGTCTGTTCGGAAATAAAAGAGGGTATCGCACCCGCGTATCTGTTTTAGATTTTAGCCGGTGTAACCGGGCTGAAACTGGTACTCCAGCCCGTACTACATTTACCTTTTTTCTGTTTTGGTCTGTAATTCTACCGGCTCGTCATCCCATGTCAGTTCTTTGCCGAGAAGTTTGTAAACAGTCCCTTTGGGGAGTTCTATCTCGATTGGTACATTGTACACTTCTTCCAAATACTCCCAATGCCCACACCGGCCCCGAACGGGCTTTTCGGGCATAATCCATTCTGTTCCGTCTTTATTTACTGCCAACCATGCCATAATATCACATTTTTAGTCTGTTCCTTAGTAGTAATTTTATTCTTCTTGAGCTATCATTCTCTTACTGTATTCCAAAATTTTATCCATCGTAAGCCACTCCGGTTTTTCTCCCTCCTTGAAGCTATCATGCAGTTTTATCATAAACTCAATTTGCAATTTTTCGTCGCCAGCCCATAAGGTTTTGGGGTGTCTGTTACCGTAATTGAGGTAATACTCGCAGTCTGACCGTAAGCGGTCTAACAGTTGGTATCTGAAAACCGAATCCCTGTGTATTACTTCGTCTACCGTTACTCTTCCATTTGAATTTGTTACATCGTTTGTCATAACCTATAAAATTTTGAGTTTTCTTTTTCCCTCTTGTAGCACCTGCTACTTTCGGGCCTGATTTAATTATGTCGCCTCGAAAGGTGTCATAGCTCTTTATGCAAGGTTTCACGATTAAATACTACCCGTGCGAAGCGGAGGGTGGAGATTTTGTCGTGAACCGTCAGGCTTTGACCTTGCATACAAGAACGGCATGACAAGTACCTTTGCGACACAATTTATATCAGGCAGCCCGAAAGCGATGTGCGAACACAGGGAAGAGAAGGTCTCGTGTAAAAGGTTGATGGGCGATAAAAAGGGTTTGCAGCGAAAAGAGAAATATAAACGGGTATTCCGGGGCAGTATAAAAATTGATCGTGAGGATAAAAGGGGGATTGTGCCAGCATGTCTATTGCGAGAAAGAGGAACGGGCTGAAGCTGGTAGTTCCGGTTCAGCCCGCAAAGCGCATTGGAGGTCTTTTGCCTGTTCCTGTCAGAAATGGGCTACCATAATCCGATGTTTGAAAATCCTGTTTTTATCGCTCGGTCGCCGTTGCTTTATCCAGATATGGTGTGCTCCGTATCCGAATATGAAATAGTCGTCGAGCGTGGTTTCGTTCTTCAAGCGTTCCATACTTGCCCGAAGTTCGGTTTCGTCAGTTGCAAAAAGAATCGTGTTCATGATTCGGAAATAGATTTCTTCCGCTTCATCGCTATAGCGGCAAAAGACGTGTTCGATTGTTACGTTCATGGTTCTATTGGTTTGATTGAGGTGTTTCGGGTACATTAGTCATTATTGATTCTCCGTCTTGATTGAAAATTTCTATTGTCGGGTTGCCGTCGTTTTCTTCGGGGAGCATAGATTCCGATGTATCGGTCAATGCTTGCCACTCTTCATAGCAAAGACGGTTGTCAATGATGTTCGACACGTCCTCACAGTTCCATGAGCGGACGATTGCCTCGGCTTCTTCATAACTGTCCGCTTTCACACTGAAATAATCCCGTTCCCAACTTGTAACCTTACGGTCTTGATAAAATTTGTATTCTCCCATATCCTTGTTGTTTTAACCGCTTACTTCTACAATATCCTCTATTCTGCCGTACAGTATCGAGCGTAACGCTGTTTTGTCAATCGCATAATACTCGTGAATACTTCCGTGCTGTTTGACGAAATACCGTTTGAGGATGTCGGAAAAGTCAAAGTGATAACCGCTCAAGGCAATTCCACGTTTGAAATAGATACTTTCCCATACGTTACGGGTAATCCAGTTCTTTTCTTCCCGGTTTAACTTGCCTCCGTTGTTCAGGTGTACCCGCAATTTGTAAACCTTGCTGTCCTGCAATGTCGCCAGTTCGGGAATGTCCCATTTGACGAATTTTGTTGCTATCTGTGTCATACGTTTGCTATCGTTTAATCATGGATAATCACTTCATCACGGTATTCTGAAATTTCCTTGCCGCTTTCAAGGCGGACAACTATGGTATTGCCATAGTCGCCCACGATTGTGCCTTCCATGTAACCTTTATATGGATTGAGCAACGTGCAGGACAAACCGATAATATCGCTATCTTCTTCGTATTCGTACATAGTGAATTGTGTTTAGGTTTAGGATAACTTAATGTTCCATTTACCTTGCGAGAATATCCGAAAGCTCACGTATTCGTCCTCTAACTCGTATGTCAGTATGCGGATATAGATTTTGTCTTTGGCTGCCAATAAGGCTATTAATTCGTTGATTGCTTTTTCCGGGTATTCCCAGCGGGAATCAAATTCGGCATCTACCGTGTCGCCATACCGGTTGACAAAGCCGTTGAAATTATCGTCCAGAAATGCCTCTATCTTATTGAGGTCTTGTTTGTTTTCCGTACTTGCGTGGAAAATGTTTGTTGCGTAGTTTGCCATAACTTTGAATTTTAAGTTTTCTTTTTTCCCTCTTGTAGCATCCAGCTACTTTCGGGCTTGATTTAATTATGTCGCTTCAAAAGGTGTCATGGCTCTTTATGCAAGGTTTCACGATTAAATACTACCCGTGCGGAACGGAGGGTGGAGATTTTGTCGTGAACCGTTAGGCTTTGACCTTGCATACAAGAAAGACATGACAAGTACCTTTGCGACACAATTCATATCAGGCAGCCCGAAAGCGGATGTGCGAACACAGGGAAGAGAAGATCTCGTGTAAAAGGTTGATGGTTTATAAAAAGGGGGTTGCAGCGAAAAGAAAAATATGACGTGGAATGTTTTTTTCTTTTGGCTGTACAATGGGACCGGAGTGTTTTACGAAGTTCGGGAAAAGGTTTAGTTTAGTCCATTAGCCTATATATATGCTAAATCAAAGTAAACTATATTTAGGCAGCCAAATTTGCCTGCCTATAAGTTTTTCCTTATCTTTGTATGAACTAAAGAATACTTGCTTTTTTCTTTTGGCTGCAGTGGTTCTTGGAAGCTCACATGCAACCATCGGACGAAAAAAATCTGGTGGGAAGCTGTTCAAGAAGTCCCGATTATAAGCAAGTGCAAAGAAAGAAACAGAGTGAAAACAAAAAATTGGGAAATACCTTTAATTAACGATTTTGTTTCTTGTTTGTTCCTTAATTAAAATCGTGAAATTTTCAACAATCTGATTTTCAAATCATTATATAAACTATTTTTGAGAGATTGAATTTATTAACAATATCCATTGTCGCCGGCATATTGCTAATATAATCACGGACTTCTTCAACTGAATCAGGAAACCATCCCTGATACTTATTTTCCGCAAAGTCAGAACGGTAAGAAAAAATGCTTTCTGCATCTTCCGGTTCAGCAAGCCGTATGATTAATCTTTCTGTTTTAATGGGATATTTCACCTTGTTGTTTATAAATTCATGAGTTGAGCAAAGATACAAAAATTGTCTAGCCGTGGATAGTCCTGCCGAATAATTACATACAAAAAAAGCTTGACTGATTACTCAATCAAGCTTTTCAACTTCAGTACCCAGAGCCGGGATCGAACCGGCATGGAAGTGAATCCACTGGTGTTTGAGACCAGCGCGTCTACCAATTCCGCCATCTGGGCATTTTTGATTAACCTTTTAGCTTTAGCAGTAGGTTTGTTTCTCAAATGCGTTGCAAAGGTACAGCTTTTTTTTAAACCCGCAAGCGTTTGGGTAAAAATTTTCAAATATTTTTTTCACAGTGGGAATATGTATGGGATTGTTTCGCATAGAAAGATTATTTCGTTACATTTGTAAACGTATAATCATAATAACAGCCAATATCATGAAAGATAATTATTGCGTCATCATGGGAGGCGGGATCGGTAGCCGTTTCTGGCCTTTCAGTAGAGAAAGTTACCCAAAGCAATTCCTTGATTTTTTTGGAAGCGGACGGTCTTTACTGCAAATGACATTTGATCGCTTCGCAAAAATCATCCCTACTGAAAATATATACATCGTTACCAACGAATCTTATGCGGACTTAATCAAGGAGCAGTTGCCGGAATTAGCGGAAGAACAAATACTTTTGGAACCGGCTCGTCGCAATACGGCTCCTTGTATCGCTTATGCGGCTTATCATATTAAGGCATGCAATCCGGAAGCCAATATTGTCGTAGCCCCTTCCGACCATCTGATCTTAAAAGAGGATGTTTTCTTGAGGGACGTTCAAAAGGCGTTGGATTTCGTGAAGAGAAACCGTGCGTTGGTCACTTTGGGCATCAAGCCTAGCCGCCCGGAAACAGGATACGGATATATCCAAAGCAGTGATACGGTAGTAGATGATTTCACCAAGGTGAAGACCTTTACTGAAAAACCGGACCTCGAGTTGGCAAAGGTATTTATGGAAAGTGGAGAATTCTTCTGGAATTCTGGCTTGTTCGTCTGGAACGTGAATACGATCTTGGAAGCGTTCTCTAAATATCTCCCGGATATCAGCAGCCGTTTCGATCTAGGTAAGGATAAATTTAATACCTCGGAAGAAAAAGCGTTCATCCAAGAGAATTTCCCTTATTGCCTAAATATATCCATCGACTACGGTATCATGGAGAAAGCGCACAACGTATATATGCTATGTGTAGATTTCGGTTGGGCTGACCTCGGTAGCTGGGGATCTTTGTTCGACCTAGCGAATAAAGACGAAAATGAGAACGCAGTATTGAAAAATAACGAGGCAATGCTATACGAATGCTCCGGCAATGTGATCGCATTAAATAACCCGAAACGTCTAGCCGTTATCCAAGGGCTAAAAGATTGCATCGTGGCCGAGTCTGGAAACGTATTATTGATTTGTAAGAAGGATGACGAACAACGTATCAAACAATTCGTAGCCGACGCTAAAATCAAATACGGAAAAGAATACAACTAATTAAGAATTGAGAATTGAGAATTATCGGCAAGCGGTATTCATTCTCAATTCTCAATTTTCAACTTCTTAGCAAGATATCGTACAGGATACCACGCAGCTAAAAAGCCTATCGTTAATACCGTCACAAAGACTGTTATTATATCGACCGGGACTACACGTACCGGATAAGCCTCTATAATAAACGCTCCGGCAGCTTCCCCTAGTTTTATAAAGCCAAACTCTTGTTGTAGCAAGCAAAGCACAACCCCGATCAAGACTCCGATCAAAGCTCCAAAACCGGAGATCATCCAGCCTTCAAACAAGAAAATCCGACGGATCAGACTGTCATCAGCCCCCATATTACGCAGTGTGCTCACATCCTCCTGTTTCTCGATCATCAACATGGATAAAGAACCCACCACGTTGAATAAGGCGATCGCCAATATAAAAGTAAGGATCAAGAAGGTCATCCATTTCTCGACTTGCATCATCTTGAAAGAAGCCTCTTGTTGCTCAAAACGGTCTTGCACGATATATTGATCACCTAGGATACGTTGAATCTCTTTCTTTACCGGAGCGATATCCCCGCTATCTTTCACCTTCAATTCCACCGCTGTCACTTCTTTATCATAATTAAATAAAGAACGGGCCAATGACAAAGGCACGATCATATATGAATCATCGTAAACCTGTTGGTCCGTACGAAAGACAGCACCGATATAAGCATATTCCAAATTGAAAGAAGAAGCCGGATTCGCCATGTTCACCTTCTCCTCCCGCTTCGGAGCGTAGATCTCTAGCGGAGAGACAAAGCCTGCGTTTATTCCTAGCGAGAAAGCCAATCCGATCCCCATATTCGCATAATTCGCCACCTCGTCATTCAGAAGGAACTTTCCATCGATCAAGATACTATCGATCTGCGCCAGTTTCTCATATTGCTCGTCTACACCTTTCAAGGTAGCTACACCCTGACGATCTCGATAACGGACCAAGGCATTGTCCTGCAATACCTCACTAAAACAAACAATGCCGGGCAATTCCCTCACCTTACGTATCTCTTCCGAGGTCGGGTCGAAAACCTTCCCTTTCCGGGGCATGATCTTCAACTCCGGATCAAAATTGCTGAAGAGAGAAGATACCAAATCGTTGAAACCATTATAGACCGACAAGGCGCATACTAAGGCGATCGTGGCGACAACAACCCCGCATACCGATACCATCGATATGATATTTATGGCATTGTGCGACTTCTTCGAAAAGAGATATCGCCGGGCTATATAGAACGGAAGATTCAAGGCTCCTCTGATTACTTATGCAAAAGATTGTCGATATTCTCGATATAATCCAATGAATCGTCTATAAAGAAGCTCAATTCAGGAATCTTACGAACCTGCAAACGAATACGTTGCCCCAAATCAAAACGGATCGCTTTCGTATTGCTCCGTATAGCCTCCAATAGCTCTTGCGATTTATCCGACGGGAAAATGCTTAAATAAGCTCTCGCCACACTTAAATCAGGACTTACACGAACTACGCTGACAGAGACCAATACGCCATGCATTCCTTGCGTCTGCTTCTGAAATATATCACTCAACTCCTTCTGAAGAAGGCGTTCGATCTTTTGTAATCTAGTACTTTCCATACGCTTTATTATTTACTTTTTCCAGATCATCGTCAAGCCGTCACGTAAAGGGAGGATCACCTTCTCTACCCGATCGTCTTGCTTAACCTTTTCATTAAAAACCAGTATTCCCTTCGTTTGTTTATCGGAAGGATGCACTTCTTCTACCACTTTACCGTCCCAAAGCGTATTATCCGCAAGAATCAAGCCGCCCGGACGGACCATCGGGAATACCAAATCATAATACTCGGAATACAGGCGTTTGTCGGCATCGATAAAAACCATATCGAACGTCTCATCCAAACGGGGGATAATCTCCATCGCATCCCCAAAATGGACTTTTATCTTGTCCTTATGTAGCGAGCGGGAAAGATATTTCATGATAAAATCCTCCATCTCGTCATTGATCTCGATCGTATGGATCAACGCCCCCTCTTCCATGCCTTCCGCCATACACAAAGTGGCATAAGACGTATAAGTCCCGATCTCCAAGACTCTTCTCGGACGAATCATCCGGCAAAACATCTTCAATATCCTACCCTGCAAATGCCCGGATAGCATACGCGGACGGAGAAGGTTCACATTGGCGTCGCGATTCAACGCCGACAGCAAATCCCCTTCTTCATCTATATGAGAAAGAATATACGCATCAATCTCGCCCGTAAACATTCCTCTTACTCTTTAAAAGTAGGCAACTGATATTGCGTGCCGGCATCCAGCACCTTTCCTACGTTGTTAATCTCCAAAAAGCTGGTACCGCCACCTTCGCCGAAGCTACCGCTCAAATACGCTACCATATCGTTGCGAGTGATACGTCCGCTATGGATCAGCTGGTTCAACGCATCATAGAAATATCCCCTACGACTGTCGTTGTACGGCTGATGAACCGCCCATACCCCATAAGAAAGACCCAACATACGCATCACACGAGGATTATAGCATATAGCGAACACAGTAGAGGTTCCGCGGAAAGCGGCCAGATAACGTGCCGTACGACCCGTATAACTATCCGTGATAATCGCCTTCACATGTAATTTAGAAGAAGACTTAACGGCTTGTTTCGCCAAGAAAGAAGTCACGTCTAAATCATTCCCCTCGATCGGCACACGGATATCATTCGCGGAAAGCTTGGTCTTCTCGGCTTCACGAGCCACTTTCGTCATGGTCTGTACCGCCTCGATCGGATATTTTCCATAAGCCGTCTCACCGCTTAACATCAAAGCATCCGTACGATAATAAATAGCGTTGGCGATATCCGTAACCTCGGCACGAGTAGGACGAGGATTATTAATCATGGAATGAAGCATTTGCGTAGCCACGATAACCGGCTTCTTCACCTCCACGCATTTACGGATCAGCATACGCTGGATACCCGGGATCTTCTCGGCCGGAACCTCGATACCCAAGTCACCACGAGCGATCATAACGCCATAAGCCACTTCCAAAATCTCCTCGATATTGTCTACACCCTCTTGATTCTCGATCTTAGCGATAATCTTGATAGGGCTGTTACGCTCGTCCAAGATACGTTGGATATCCAATACGTCCTGTTTGTTGCGAACAAATGAGTGAGCGATAAAATCGAGATCATGATCGATCGCCCAAAGGATATTATTACGGTCTTTCTCAGTCAACGAAGGCAAATTGATACGTACGCCCGGCACATTCACGCTCTTGCGGCTACCTAGCGTAGCGTCATTCTGGATCTCGCAAAGCAAACAATCGCCGGATTTCCCGGTAACCTTCATTTCCAGATCACCATCATCGATAAGGATGTCGCTGCCAATCGCCAAGTCGTTCACGAAATTCTTATATGACACACAAATACAATCATGCGAAGTTTCCTGATCGGGATTACCGATTACCTTCACGATCTCTCCAGTCTTGAAAGGGATCGGTTCCTTGTTTACCGTCGTCGTGGTACGTACTTCCGGCCCCTTTGTATCCATCAAGATACCGATACGGTCGGATACTGTACGGACGTTATTTACCACACGGGTCAACCCCTCTTCCATCATGTGAGCCGTATTCAGGCGCACCACATTCATTCCCGCTTTATATAACGCCTCAACGAACGCAACGTCGCAGCGCTGGTCGGAAACTGTAGCAACAATCTTCGTATGCTTTAACATATACCTTAAATTATTATAACCTAATTATTAATTCTATTTGATAACCTTCTAAACCTTCTATCACATAAACGATTCGATCGCCAACCGATACGAATCCAGCCCAAACCCAAGAATCACTCCCCTGCATGCCGCCGATATCATCGACACATGACGAAACGATTCACGGGCATGCACATTCGAGATATGCACTTCCACGACTGGCGTAGTAACCGCCTTGATAGCATCGTGCAACGCAATGGAAGTATGCGTATAAGCGCCGGCGTTCAACACGATACCGTCATATTCAAAACCCACCTCATGGATCTTGTTAATTATCTCTCCTTCCACATTACTTTGATAATAAGATATCTCACACTGAGGAAAGCGGGCACGTAACTCGCTCAAATAGTCCTCGAACGAGGCATTTCCGTATACTGTCGGTTCTCGCTTGCCCAACAGATTCAAATTAGGGCCATTGATGATCTGAATCTTCTTCATTCTTAATTGTAAGTTTATTACCTTTGTACCGCCCGTTGAGGCCGGAATTATCCGGCAAAGGTAAGGATTTTATTTGACACATTCATAACGACATACCGACAATGCGACAAGGAAAAGATATAATAAACCGATATAACACCTATTTACGATTAGAAAAATCGCTCTCAGCCAACTCCATCGACGCCTATTTGACAGATCTTGACAAATTGCTACGTTTCGCAGAGGATGAGAAAAAGGACGTTAAGGAGATCAGCTACGACGACTTGCAACAGTTCATCGCCCAATTACGTGACATCGGCATCCATCCCCGATCGCAAGCACGCATCATCTCGGGTATCAAATCGTTCTATCGTTTCTTATTGCTTGACAATTATATAACAAATGATCCGACCGAATTGTTAGAGTCTCCCAAGATCGGATTGAAGCTGCCGGAAGTATTAACCGTCAACGAGATAAATAGCATTCTCGACACGATAGACCTCACGCTTCCCGAGGGACAGCGGAACCGTGCGATGCTGGAGGTTTTATATAGTTGCGGACTGCGCGTATCGGAGCTTACTGGCCTGCGTTATTCGGATATATATCCCAAGGAAGGTTTCATCCGGGTAGAGGGTAAAGGAAGCAAACAACGGCTTGTTCCTATCTCCGAAGTTGCTTTGCGGGAAATTAAAAACTATCTGTATGACCGGAATTCGGTCGTGGTTAAAAAAGGCTTCGAGGATATTTTATTTCTAAGCCGGCGAGGAACGGCCCTCTCCCGTATCATGGTATTTCATATCATCAAGCAACAGACGGAGGCCGCCGGTATCCATAAAAACGTAAGTCCCCATACCTTCCGTCATTCTTTCGCCACCCACTTGCTGGAAGGCGGCGCCAACTTACGCGCTATCCAAGAGATGCTGGGGCATGAGAAAATCACCACCACCGAGATATATACACATATCGACCGGGAATTCCTTCGCAAAGAGATACTGGAACATCATCCGAGGAGCAGGCCAAGAACTTAAAAGAACCGATCCTGCTCCGCTAGCAAAGCCCCAAGGATATCATAAATTATTTATTTCCTCCTCTGACAAACCAGTATAACGCACGACCATTTCCATCGAAAGCCCATCAGACCGCATACGCCGAGCTGTTTCTAGACGTTCTTCCGCACGGCCTTCTTCCCGTCCTTCAAACTTAGCAGTGCTCAACACGTCATTCTGGATCATAATCGCATTCAGATGTTCGTCATAAGCATAACGTTCCTCGGGAGACATTGAGTAATAGCGTAATTTCTCTCGTGCCTCTTCCAAGCCGGGGGCTGTCGTTCCGGAAGTTATGATCCCATCTTTCAAGTATCGCACCCATTCCTCCAAGGGGGTCACGGCCACCTTATCAAACTCATTCACCCGGACCAATATATACTCCGGAAAGATCTCCGAGGGAAGACGCTTGACGATCGCACCCCTCTCCTTGGTATTTACCTGTAAATGATCATGGGTATGCACGCCGACAAATTGGTTCTGCCCGTGATACAGATAATCGGTTCCTACGCCTATATCAAAATAAAGGATACTGATAGAATAGACCTTTTTCACCCCGGAATAGTCCTGTCCCAAATGAAGATGCTCGGTGACGGCTTTCGCCACGCCATAGAGCACACGTTCCAAATAATAAAGCTCGCGGGTATTCTGGATCTCGATAAGGATGATATCTCCCTTTGTGTTCTTAGCCTTGATATCCACCCGATTGAATTTATCATCGGCCATTTGCTGGTTTCCCTCACTCTCCAATATCTCCTCAATCTTGATCTGCTCGCCCAAGAACACGGTAAGAAAGCCTTCTAGCACTCCGAAATTCGCTTTTTGCCGGAGTAGGCGTTTGATGGCCCAGTCGAAACGGATATATCGATCTTGTAATTCCTTCATATACTTCTCCTCTTTTTCTGTTTTCTTTTCCATAGTCATATCATGTTTTAGTTACCCCACTATTGGGTGGCTTCAAATGTACATAAAAAGATCTGGAATACAAGCCTATCCCATCTAAAAAGAAATGTCCTTCTTTTTGGATCCGTAAGTGAATAGCCAACGAACGGGATCGTAAGCGGTCGCAAATGGGTATTCGTGTACCGTTATTACTCTATTTTAATCTCATATTTTATCGATTTAAACTATTTACTTAAAGACAAAAAACATGGATGTGGACAAATATAAAGACTACTCAATTCTTAGAAATGAGGATTCTGCACCAAATGGCCATCCGATGCTCTGTCGCACCACCTTCCGAATGCTGATCGCCGGGAGAGGCGCTATTGGTGAAATCAATCCACGCTTTATGATCATCTTCCGCCCATAAGTTCAAGGCCGTTCCCTTTACCTTTTTACTATCATACCGTTCCATAGAGGTTCCCAGTAAAACGGCGAAATTATGTTTATCGATCGAACGTTTATAACTCAACGTATTCTCCCAAAGAAGCTTCACGCCACGATTCATCGTTTGCTCCACCCTCGATTTCTCAGTCTTGACCATATAACACAAATAGCTAACAGGGAACCAATTTCTTTCGCCCCAAAAAGCCATATCCGTGGAGAGAGGGCTCTTAAACGTAAGACTCTCAAATACTTCTAATTCACCCCAAACAGAACCCACAAACTTAATCCCTCTACGGGAACGCTCTATCAATTCCCGGATATTATTCATCTCCGGAAGACGAATTAAATTAGGTTCAAAAATCTGACGCTTGAAAATGCGGTAGATCCTCCACATAGAAATGAATGTGACTATCTATCGGGAATGGCAGTTCTTGAAATAATGGTTTCATAGGCTTTATACTAAAGGTTTCAACCTCTCGATCAGTTCATCCCCAAGCGCCCGTTTATTCACGATATGTTCCTGCACGGCGGTAACAAACGGATTATTCATGAAATCTCCTCGAACACCCTCGAAATCCTGTTGTTTTTCTTTGCTGGAACCATCCACACCGAAACCAATCATAGAAGTCAAGGAGAATTCCTTACGGGCATCCTCATAAAGCATCTCATCCAAGCGGATCACACATTCTTGCCAACGACGAACCAGATCAATAATCTCTGCGGCGGAAATCGAACGGAGATCCACCCCATAATAACGTTCGATCATCTCGTACGCCCATGTCCATTCCAAGGAATAATAACGTCCGTGAACCAAACGGAAAAAGCATTCCACATCCTCTAAGGAAGCGATTTCCCCCTGTTCGATATCTTGCAACAAGGCTTCTAGCGGTTCCCTCGGGAGGATCAAGCCCGCCAAGTCCAACCATTCTCCGGAGCCTTTGGATTCCGTAGGACGCAATTGCTCCCAGACCTCTTCCATAGAACAATAGGTCGTACCTTCCAAACGCTTGATTAACGAGTTACCAAAGAACTTATTAATTGCCATCCCATAAAAGTTCAACGCATTCCGGAGGGAGGAACCTTTTATACGAGTATTCTGATAATAATAAATCTCGGAAGTCTCTCCAACCAATGCCTGCAGGTTTTTCAAGATATCCACCGCTTTCAGCATCTTCTGGATCGTATAGGGACTCAATAGATTATAGTTAATCATATCCAAGCGATCCGGGTCCGTACGTTTATCACGTTTCGGCCATTTCTGGGCATCACGGATCGTACCCACGCTGCGAAGATTAATTCCCGGGACTAAGTAAGTCTCATCATCCTTCTCTATTAAATAGGAGAATGGGATATCGGAAGTATCGCTATGGTGATGATGGCGGCCCATTACCAAAGAAAAAGCGCCGATACGGGCCGGCCAAAGAATATACGAGTCACTGGTCGTCTTGGAGCCACGTTCCACGATCCCTTGATGGATCGGTCCCAGCTTATACATATGATTACTCTGGTTGGAGCCACTTCCCGCGTTCAAAAACGAATACATTCCCGCTATCAGCAAACTGCTCTTATGCATAGACACCGTAAACGGACCGGCGAAAATAGCGCAAGCCTCCCCATTCTCGAAAGCGCAGTTGCTGAACAACAAGGAATCATGGGCCGAGAAGTTATGCGTCACTTGGCAAGCCTGTCCGATAAAGCAACGGATAATCTTAGCGGCATCCGCGATCTTGGCTCCCGAAGAGACAATGAAATCTTGCGCAATCACACTATCCCCGATAAATACCGGGGCCTCTCTCTTACTATTTACGGAACCATTTTCCAGACGTGCGCTATTCTCTATGGTCGCGTAATCACCAATCTTCACGTTACGGATCGTACCGGTATTGACAATCTTGACCTTATCGCCAACCGTTCCCTCCGTAGAGGCGATACCCTCTGTATAAGCGGTAATCATATCCCGCAAGCGTTCGATCAAGGCCGGACGATGACGGTACAATGCGATAATATAAGCCAATGAAGCCGACAGGCCATCGTAAATCGGAACCTCACGCCCGCCGGTCTCATTCAAGACCGACACCTCGACATTATTCCCGAACGTAGCCTTGCCTTCCACCAACATAACATTTATATTCTGGATAAAGCAGTCATCACCGATCCGGTAATTAGCGATATAATTCTGTACGTTCTCAATCAACACGTTATCTCCCAACGTACAATTATGTAGGGTAACATGACGAAGCCCGCTATGCTTTACCAATCCTCCCGGTAGGGTAAACGCTTTACGAAAAGCTCCTAACTTAACCACTCCCGAAAAACGCACGTGGTTCACATATTCAATATCAAACACCTCTGGAACCCAAACTTGATTCCAATCATCGGCCCGGCAAGCCTGAGATCGCAAGGTGGCGATCTCATCCGGCCGCAAATTTCTCAAATGATTCATTGGTACTAATTTTGTAAGACTCTACTCTTCATCATATTGCTGAAAGAGGAAGTCATTGTAGGGGAAACGGGTGATATGGATTTGTTTAACCCGTTCATACAACATCTCTTTCAACGCCTCTATATTCGTACGTTCCTTGGCGGAGATAAAGATGCAATTATCTTGCAATTTTCCCATCCACGTACGTTTCAGTTCATCCAGATCGATATTCTCACGACCACGAGGGGTCAAATCATCTTCCTCTTTCGGGACAAAGGTAAATGCATCCACCTTATTGAAAACCATGATCATCGGTTTCTCGGTCTTATCGATCTCCGCCAACGTACGGTTCACGACCTCTATTTGCTCTTCAAAAGTCGGGTGTGAGATATCCACGATATGTACCAGCAAATCCGCCTCCCGTACCTCATCCAAGGTAGATTTAAAAGATTCCACCAGCTCGGTCGGTAACTTGCGGATAAATCCGACCGTATCGGACAGCAAGAACGGCAAGTTCTCGATAATGACCTTGCGTACGGTCGTATCCAACGTAGCGAACAACTTATTCTCGGCAAAGACCTCACTCTTGCTCAATAAGTTCATCAAGGTAGATTTACCTACGTTCGTATATCCGACCAACGCTACACGTACCATCTTACCCCGGTTTTTCCGTTGTACGCTTTTTTGCTTGTCAATATCCACCAGCTCTTTCTTCAATCGTGCGATCTTATCCAAGATAATACGTTTATCAGTCTCCAACTGTGTCTCACCCGGACCACGCATACCTACGCCGCCTCGCTGACGCTCCAAGTGTGTCCACAGACGAGTCAAGCGGGGTAACATATATTTATATTGTGCAAGCTCCACCTGTGTCTTCGCATGGGCGGTCTGTGCACGGCTAGCGAAGATATCCAAGATCAAGCTCGTACGATCCAAGATTTTCACCTGCAATTCTTTCTCAATATTACGGAGTTGCTTCGGACTCAGCTCATCATCAAAGATCACCAAGCCGATCTCATTCTCTACCACATACTCCTTAATTTCCTGCAATTTACCGGTCCCGACAAAAGTGACGGAATTCGGGTAATCCATTTTCTGGGTAAAACGCTTTACCGCATCCACCCCTGCCGTATCGGCCAAGAAAGCCAATTCGTCCAGATATTCCTTAACCTTTTGCTCATTTTGCTCGGGGGTAACCAAACCCACCAAAACGGCCTTTTCGGTCTGTGCCTCAGATATGATAAATTCTTTCATGCCACAAAGATATATTATTTCAATTATTTACGTATATTTGCGAACATATTTACAAATATAAATCAACTTAGCTATGAAAAAGAGAATTTGGCATCTATCCAGATGCGTTGTCGTTTGTACGGCATTCCTATTCGTACAACAATTTATCCAGTCACAAGTTTCAAATCCATCTACATGGGAAAGTTTTGTGCAAAGTAACGCAAATATATCTATCCGGGATACGTTTCGGATGCAGACATTTGAGGGACTTGCTTCTGATAATTGGGATTATGCCATTACAGGTGAAGCCCTTATTGAAGATATCTCCGGCGTGAAAGATATTCCTAACAGCCACGGAAACTACGGGTTACGAATGCCAATGAATACGCAAGTGGCTTTCGAGCATTTCACGTTAACAAATCATCAAGATATAAAAATCAGTATACGGAAAGGGGGCATCCTTCTAGTAGAAGGAGAAGGCATGAGAGCCAGAACCTATCGAAAAGGGGAAACAAGTTATCCCTCCTTAGTTCCAACCATAGGAGAGAGTGGCATCAATCCTTTCAAAACCACAGATATAAAAAACAATCCTCCGGGCTTAGATCTTATCGTCCCCACACCGGCCGCCAATACCAAAAACGGCTATTATTATGTAGACAGCGTTTACGCACACGGCATGATTCCTACCTATTCCCTATTTACCGGAAACAGCGATTGGAACCATGAGGATCGCTGGAGCCACCTACCCGCCTACCGTCACCGCAACGCCTTGATTAACGGCAATATCTCCATAAATACAAATATCAGCTGTAAAGATATCTTTATTGGCAATGGAAATATCCATATTTTACCAACCGGAAATCTATCCGCAAATAACCTTACCATCTATCCTAATGATGGTATCTTGGCGTCTTCCTCCACCTTGCGATCGTCTGGAACTATTAACATCTCCGGCAAAATAACAATCGAGAAGACCTTCGCTCAAAAAGGCAAATGGTATTTTATCTCCTTCCCCTTCGATGTATTCGCTTCCGGCATAGACCCGGATTTCCAACTGGGTGATGACAAAAGCGATACAAACGGTAACTACTTTTACGTACAAACCTATAACGGAGAAAAGCGAGCCAACTCACAAAGCCCTTCCAACAACTGGGAAGTCATACCACAAACAATAATCAATACATCCCAGCCCATCTTCAAGAAGAACAAGGGGTACCTGATCGCTATTGACGCTTCCGCCGATCGTCAGAACCTTCGTTTCTCCTCGAAAGCAAAAGATATCCCTATAGATTTCGGAAAAAACGGTCAAGCCTCTATTCCGGTAAGCATTAACAACCAAAGCCAGAACCAGAATCACAACGGCTGGTATCTATGCGGTAATCCTCTGCCGGCTCCTTTATCTCTTAGTCAAATAGAATCAAACTCGGCCTTAGACGGATACATTTATATATATGACGGCTCCACCTACCAACCCTACGTGATCGGTAGCGATTTCGCCATCCCTCCATTCTCCGCTTTCTTTGTCAAAGCGAATAATAGTACCAGCCTATCTGTATATAATACATCCGAACCAGCCAATTATAAATTATTATCAACGAATGCACCCATATCTTTCCCAACATCGGAACCTCAAGCCCGACAAGATCCTCCTGTTTCCAATCAAGCCTTTTCATTTCCGGAATTAAGCTATCAGCTAGAGAACAAAACTTTATTCATTAATAATCTTCCATCCCCCGGTAAAGTCAAACTACTTACTCCGGCAGGCATATTGGTATTTACGCAAGCGGTACAGGCAGGGAACCCTATCCTCCCGATTCCCCTCCCACAAGGTTTATATATCTTAATTATTCAAACAGAACATTATCGGGCACAGTACAAATGCGTTTTAACCTCCTAAAGCCCGAAACAATCTTATATCTTTGCCCTGTTTTAAGAATAAAACGAATATGAAGAAGATCAACATCACAACAATTGCCTTACTTGTCTACTTAATCGTAATGAGTATCATCGGCTGGCCGGGAAACAATTCGGGGAATAATTATACCGAATATTTCTTGATGATCGGCGCTACGCTCGTCATCATCATCCTTCTACGCTATCTGCAAGTCAAACGTCTGAGAATGCGAGATAAGTGGAATAAAGACGAAGATCCTGCCAAGCAATAAAAACACAGCCTGTTTTTCTTCACAGAAGAACAGGCTGAATGAACTTTATTTTATTACACTAGTATTAATATTACTGCTTTTTCGCCCTCACAGGCTACTTGAATGTCTCGTAAAGACTACGCACAGTATAAATTATTCGATTATAAATAAGTACAATCTTAACAGGACACACACACCACTTGTTTCGCTTACTTTCTTAAAATGAGTTACTTTCATAATTCTTACATTTTATTCACTAGTACTAAAACGTCATTAACCAATACGCAAAAGACAACCGACATCATTTTTGTAATCGTAGCCTAATCGTCATATCACTGAAAGGCAATACAATCGTGAACACATTTTTAATAACATAGACATATCATCGTAATATAATCACACGTCCTTTGCGTTCTGAAAAAATAGATTAATTCTAATATATTTTAAGGACAAAAGGATGGACAACAGAAATTACTTTACGATGGCGATTCCCGCTCTTTTGCTAGGCGTAGCATACTTACAGCCAATCAATGCGGCACCAGCGGAGGATCTGCCAAACGTTACTGGACGAATGACGATCACCCAACAGACATTCACGGTAAGTGGCGTAGTCACCGATACGAACGGAGAACCAATTATCGGGGCTAACGTGATTGAGAAAGGGACTACAAATGGAGCCGTAACCGATTTTGACGGCAAATTTTCTCTCTCGCTGCAAAACAAGCAAAGCATATTGGTCGTTACTTATATCGGTTATAACACCAAGGAGATTCCAGCCGGGAATGGTTCTCCCCTCACGATCCAATTGCAGGATGACACCCAGAACCTAGACGAGGTTATCGTGGTAGGTTATAGTGTACAGAAGAAAAAAGACCTTACCGGTGCTGTTTCCGTACTGGAGGTAGGCGACCTGAAAGATACCCCGGTATCCAGTGTAGATCAAATGATGCAAGGTAAATTGTCCGGCGTAAACGTAATCCCGGATAATATGCCCGGCGGAGGCGTAGCGGTACGTGTACGCGGTTTCAGCACGATCCGTAACAATGATCCGCTTTATATCATCGATGGCGTACCAATAGAGGGCGGCATCAATTTTCTCAACCCGAATGATATCGAAAGTATGCAGGTATTGAAAGATGCTTCTTCCGCTTCCATCTATGGCGCACGTGCGGCAAACGGCGTGGTTATCATCAGTACAAAAAAAGGGAAGGAAGGTACTTTCCGAGTAAACCTAGACGCTTACGTGGGAGTACAAACCTCGGCAAAACAGATGCGTATGCTAAACGCCCAAGAATATGGCGACTTATTATGGCAGGCACAGCGTAACGACGGGAAATCACCAGTAAGCGACGTGTATGGCTCCGGCGAGACCGCCGTAATTCCGGAATTCCTTGACGCAGATCACCGTCTTCCCTCGGGAGACGTGGATTGGGTTGACGAGATCATGCAAAAAGCCATGGTCCAGTCCTATAACCTCTCTCTGGCGAAAGCAGATAAAGTTAGCAGCCACTTGTTCTCCCTAGGCTATTTCAACCAAGACGGTCTTATGAAATATACTGGTTTCGAACGTATATCCGGACGTTTCAACAATGAGTTCAAGCTCTTCAACGATCGTTTGAAAATCGGTGAGAACGCCACATTATCACATGCGTGGGGAACCTCGGTCACCAATAACGCCGCACTGGGAGGTATGTTATACAACGCCTATAAGACCGTATCCATTACCCCTGTTTACGATCTGGACGGGAATTTCGGCAGCAACCCGATCGCCGACATCTCCAACCCGTTAGGCGAATTATACCGTAATAAGGATAATAAAGATCGTACCACCCGCCTATTCGGTAATCTATTCGCCGAACTGAATATCCTAGAGGGATTTTATTTCAAGACCAACTTCGGAGCGGATTACAAAAACCTGTATAAACGAAGCTTCAAGGCCAAATACAACGAATTGAACACCCAGCAGCCCTTGAGTACGTTGAGCACGCAAAACCGTTGGAACTTCAATTGGGTATTCACGAACACGTTAAACTATTTACGGACATTCGATAAACATACGATCGGAGCCTTATTAGGTATCGAGACAAACCGTTATCAAGAGGAATACTTCTCCGCCTCCCGTGAAGGCTTTGCCTCGGATGACGATAACTTCCATTTCCTCGATGCGGGCGATAGTGGCTCCCAGAAGAACGCAGGTTCTGCCTTTACTTCCAAGATGATGTCTTATTTCGGTAAAATTGATTATAATTTCGACAACCGCTACTTATTCGCAGCCACGTTCCGACGTGACGGATCTTCTAAACTTGGTAACAATAAATGGGGTAATTTCCCGGCTGTCTCCGCAGGCTGGCGTATCAGTAGCGAACCGTTTTATGATATTCCGGCTATCAGCAACATGAAAGTCCGCATAGGTTGGGGACAAAACGGCAACTCTGATATCCCGGCTTATTCCACGATCGATTCTTACATGAGTAATCCGAACCACTCCAACTATCCGATCGACGGTAGCCAAAGTTCCGTGACAACCGGATACACCCAAACCCGTTACGGTAACGTAAACTTGAAATGGGAGACCACCACGCAAACTAATGTCGGGCTGGATCTAGGCTTCCTAGATAACAGCCTAACCGTTGTGCTGGATTGGTTTAACAAAGATACCAAGGACTTATTATGGGAGCGTCCCTTGATCGGTACCGTGGGGGGTACAAACCAAACGGTATGGGACAATGTCGGGAAAATGCGTAACCGGGGTTTCGAAGCTGAGGTCAGCTACAATAAGAGCATCAATAAAGATTTCGGGTTCAATGTCGCCTTCAATATGTCCGCTATCAAGAACAAGATGACGGAATTAGACGGTGATGTCTCCTATATCGGACTGCCTACCAGCGTGATTCACTCCCTCAACTTCGATCAAGAGGTTTCTCGTTCCGCCATCGGACAACCAATCGGCTCTTTCTACGCTTATAAAGAAGACGGTTTATTCCAGAGCGAGGCGGAGATCAAATCATATACCAATAATAAAGGCGAACTGCTCCAACCTAACGCAAAACCGGGTGATATCAAGTTCGTAGACGTAAACGGAGATGGCGTAATAGACGGTAACGACCGTGACTATATCGGTAACCCGCTCCCCGATGTCACGGCAGGCCTTACATTAGGAGTCAACTTCCATAATTTTGACCTCAGTCTATTCTTTCAGGGAATGTTCGGAAACGATGTATACGACTTGACCCGTTATGTGGGTGATTTCTACAATCAATCGCAATACAACAAAAACAGCCGTGTCGTTAACGCATGGACACCGACCAACACGAATACGGATATACCCCGTGTCACCATGGACGATCCGAACAATAACATCCGGCCCTCGTCCTACTATGTGCAAGACGCTTCTTTCGTTCGCTTAAAGAACATGAAAATCGGTTATTCCGTACCTCAGTCCATCCTATCCAAGATTAAGTTCAATAGCTTGTATATCTATGCGCAAGCAACCAACTTATTCACGATCACCGGATACGACGGTATCGATCCGGAAGTGGGATTGCAAAGTTACTCCAGTGACTACCGTAACCTAGATATGGGTGTGGACCGCGGCATCTATCCGTTATCCCGCACCTTCACCTTTGGAGTAAACGTAAGTTTTTAATCATCAAACAACAACAAACAAGAATATGAAGAAAATGATTATAGCGGCCTGTGCCGTATTCGCATTGACATCATGCAGCGATTTTCTGGAAGAGACACCTGTAGGCGAACTGACTCCCGAACAAGCACAAGATCCCAATAACATCGAGGGATTGATTATCTCCGCCTATTCCATCCTAGACGGGCAGATGGACGATGCCAGCTCCGGCTTGAATTCAGGATGCTCCAACTGGCAATTTGGCGATGTGATCTCAGACGATACCTACAAAGGCGGAGGTGGTACGGGAGACCAGAACCCGGTTCACTTGATGGAAATCTTCCATATCGACCCGACTATCCAAGATTACAATCGGAAATGGCTAGCCTTATACGAGGGCGTGAACCGCTGTAACCAAGCGATCCGTATCCTCAAAGGCAGCGATTATGATAAAAAGGAGACCCGTATCGCCGAGATGCGTTTCCTGCGTGCCCATTTCTATTTCAACTTAAAGATCATCTATAACCAGATCCCATATTTCGACGAGAGTGTCAGCGATCCTTCCGCGTTCGCCTCTATCTCGAATAAGGAGTATACATCCGATCAATTATGGGAGAAGATACTGAATGATTTTAAGGCCGCCTACGAAGGTCTCCCGGATTCCCAGCCGGATGTGGCACGTCCATGCAAGATGACGGCCCGGGCTTATATGGCTAAAGTTTACTTGTTCCAAGGCAAATGGCAGGAATGCGCTACAGCGACGGATGAGGTGATCAATTCCGGCAAATACCAGCTACTCCCCGACTTCCGGAATATCTTCTTGCCGGAAAATGACAACTGCCCTGAAATTTTATTTTCAGTCCAAGCCTCTATCAACGATGGCTCCCCGAACAACTACAACGGAAATCCGGGCGACCGTTTGTTACCTCCGGGAGGCCCTTATCCCAACTATGGTTTCCTTCGTCCTTCCCAAAACCTAGTAAACGCTTATAAGACCGACTCCAACGGCTTGCCTTTGGAAGACGGCATAGACGTTTCGGAAAATGATTATGTAGACACCCGCCTAGACCACACGGTAGCCCGCCCCGGAATCATGTTCCTAGATGTCCAACTCTATGACTGGACTCCTCGTGAGGCTACGGTTTACGGTCCGTATAGCCCGAAAAAACGTATTGTCTCCAAGAACTCAAGTTACTATTTGGCTATCTGGCCATACGTAAACGCATTGAATGTTTATATTATTCGATATGCGGACGTGTTATTGTGGCGTGCCGAAGCTGCTATCGAACTAGGCGATTTGGCTACCGGATTGAAATACATCAACCAAGTTCGCGAGCGTGCCATGAACAGCCAGACCGTAAAAACCGCTGACGGGACAGCGGATGCCGCCAAATACCGGATCGGATTATATCCGTCATTTTCCGACAAAGAGGAGGCGATCCGAGCCTTACGTACCGAACGACGTCTGGAATTCGCCTTAGAAGGTGAACGTTTCTTTGATCTAGTCCGTTGGGGAATCGCCTCAGACGTGATGAACACTTATTTCGAGCATGAGAAGACATTCCGCTCTCATCTCCAAAATGCCCGTTTCATCAAAGGGACCCACGAATACGGCCCGATACCGCAAGCGGTTATAGACCTTGCGAAAAATGGAATCATCGAGCAAAACCCAGGATATTAATGGGAATGCTCCCATTCTTCTTAAAAGAAATAGCTCCTATCCGAATATTCGGGCAGGAGCTATTTACATTTGTCTTTATATCGTCTCTTTATAACTTATCCCTTAAAAACCTACCGGTATAGGATGCCTCGCAAGCCGCTATCTCCTCCGGTGTACCGGCACAAACCAACTGCCCGCCGGCCTTTCCGCCTTCCGGTCCTAAATCGATCACATAATCCGCGCATTTGATCACATCCATATTATGCTCGATAATTACCACGGAGTGACCTTTCTCGATCAAGGCATTGAAAGCTTTCAACAAAGTCTTGATATCATGAAAATGTAAACCGGTCGTAGGCTCGTCGAAAACGAACAAGGTAGGTTGCTGCTTCTCTTGGCCTAAGTAATAAGCCAGTTTCACACGTTGGTTCTCACCACCGGATAAAGTGGAGGAAGTCTGTCCCAGCTTGATATAGCCCAAACCTACGTCTTGCAGCGGTTTCAAGCGTTTCACGATCTTCTTCTCTTGGGAGCCGGAACCTTTCTCGAAGAACTCGATCGCTTGATTTACGGTCATTTCCAATACATCGTATATGTTAGCGCCTTGATACTCTACATCCAATACATCCTGCTTGAAGCGTTTGCCGTGGCAAGCCTCGCATTCCAAGGTGATATCCGCCATAAACTGCATCTCTACCGTGATTTTGCCCTCGCCCTTACATTCCTCGCAGCGACCTCCTTCTTTATTAAAGGAAAAATAAGCGGCGTTATATCCCATCTGCTTCGCTAGAGGCTGCTCGCCGAATAGTTTACGGATCTCATCGTAAGCGCCGATATACGTCACAGGGTTCGAGCGAGAACTCTTTCCGATCGAGTTCTGGTCTACAAACTCAATCGCCTGAATCATATTCAAATCTCCACTGATACCGGAGCAATCTACGGTCAGGCGGGCGGCATCATCCAAATGGCGTTTCACGCCCTCGTAGAAAATATCACGAACCAAGGAGCTTTTACCCGAACCGCTCACGCCGGAAACCACCGTCATCACGTTCAAAGGAAACTTCACGTCCACACCCTTTAAGTTATTCTTCCGAGCCCCTGTCACTTCTATATAATTATTCCACGGACGGCGATAAGGCGGGATCTCGATCTGATCCTCTCCCGTCAAATAACGTACCGTATGGCTATCGGTACATTTCCGGAGGTTATTCACATCGCCTTGATAAACAACCTCACCCCCCAAACGCCCCGCTTTCGGACCGATATCGATGATATAATCCGCCGCACGGATAATCTCCTCATCATGCTCCACCACGACCACGGTATTCCCCAAGGCTTGCAACTGTCGCAATACCTTGATCAGCAAATCCGTATCCCGGGAATGCAGACCGATACTCGGCTCATCCAAAATATACAACGAACCCACCAAGCTACTACCCAACGAGGTAGCCAGATTGATACGTTGGCTCTCTCCTCCGGATAAAGAGGCCGAGAGGCGATCTAAAGCCAGATAACCCAACCCCACATCCAACAGGAATTGCAAGCGATTATTGATTTCCGTGAGCAAACGTTTAGCGATCGCCGTATCCGTCTCGTCCAGTTCCAGTTGATCAAAGAAAGCCTTTGCCTCCGAAACCGGCATCGTCACCAGCTCGGCGATATTCTTACCGCCCACTTGCACATACAGCGCTTCCGGTCTCAAGCGGCTCCCCTTACAAACCGGGCAAGTCGTCTTTCCCCGATAGCGGGCTTGCATCACCCGGTATTGTATCTTATAAAGATTCTCTTCCACGAACTTAAAGAAATCGTCGATACCGTGTAAGCCTCTCGCCCCATGCCACAACAAATCCTTCTCTTTCTGTGTCAAGTCGTAATACGGGCGGTGGATCGGGAAGTTATATTTCTCGCTCTTCACGATAAAGTCTTTCAGCCATTCCCCCATCACCTCGCCTTTCCAGCAAACCACGGCTCCTTGGTAGACAGACAAACTTTTATCGGGCACCACCAGATTCTCATCGATGCCCAGCACCTTACCGAACCCCTCACAAGTCGGACAAGCGCCCAACGGATTATTAAAGCTAAACATCATATCGGTAGGCTCGTCGAATATCATGCCATCCGCCTCGAACTTCTTCGAGAATTCCTTCACGACTACCCCTTCCTCCGTATAAATACGGATCAAACAGGTACCATGGCCCTCAAAGAAAGCGGTCTCGGCCGAATCCGCCAAACGGCTTTTCAAGGTCTTATCGTCCGATACCGTCAGGCGGTCCACCAACAACTCGATCGGGTAAGATAGCAACTCCTCGCTGGCCAGTACCTCCGAGATACGATATACCGTATCATTCACCGACAGACGGGCATATCCTTCTTTTCGCAAGATCTCCAGCTGTTCCTTCATATCCCGGCCTTCCGGCAAGACAACCGGGGCGAATACGGCAAAACGAGTCCCCTCGGGGTATCGCATGACCTCCTTGATAATATCGCTCACCTGATGTTTTTTCACCTCGGTGCCAGAAACCGGCGATATCGTCTTCCCGACGCGAGCATATAACAAGCGTAAATACTCATAAATCTCGGTAGATGTACCGACCGTGGAACGCGGATTACGGGTATTCACCTTCTGCTCGATAGCGATAGCCGGCGGTATTCCCTTAATATAGTCGCATTCCGGCTTACTCATCCTCCCCAAGAACTGGCGGGCGTAAGCGGATAAACTCTCTACATACCGGCGCTGTCCCTCCGCATAAAGGGTATCGAACGCCAACGATGATTTTCCACTCCCCGACAGCCCGGTTATCACCACCAGCTTGTCCCTCGGAATCTCTACATCTATATTTTTCAAGTTGTTGACACGTGCCCCCTTGATGAAAATCGAATTGCTCTCAGACATATTACCTTTATCTTTTTCTTTAACGCAAAGATAGCCAAAACTAACCGATTCTGCCCTATCTTCATCGAACTAATTCACACAGTTAGACAGGGTGTGCCTCGTCTCTACTGCCAAGTAAATAAAATAACAAGGGTGAAATATTTCATATTTACAGGGAATCTTCTACATTTGTTGAAAATTTCATAGACAAACACAGCAAGGCACCCATGTACATTAAATATTTTCGCTTCTTAGTAGCGATTCTCTTTTGTGCGATAACCTCATGTTCTACGGTTCGCGAGAAGCCTCGTCCGGCTACGAGTACGGGCAAGGAGGCCAAGCGAGAGTTTAGGGGAGCATGGATACAGACCGCTTTTCAAGGCGAATACAAGGATATGACTCCCGCCCGGATGAAAAAAGACTTCATCCGCAAGCTTAATTACCTGCAAGCATGCGGCATCAACGCCATCATCTTTCAGGTGCGCCCCGAGGCGGACGCTTTCTATAAATCCGATATCGAGCCGTGGAGCCGCTTCTTCACCGGAGAGCAAGGCGTAGCCCCGGCAGGTGAGTTCGACCCGATGGCCTTCCTGATCCAAGAATGCCATAAACGAAACATGGAGTTTCACGCTTGGTTGAATCCTTACCGGGCGAGCACGGCGGGAAACACCCGTTTCGCCGATTCCCACATCTATCATAAGCATCCCGAATGGTTTGTCACCTATAATAAACAAATCCTTTTCGACCCGGGATTGCCGGAAAGCCGTCAGTTTATCTGCCGGGTAGTGCGTGATATCGTCGACCGTTACGACGTGGACGCTATCCATATGGACGATTATTTCTATCCCTATCCCGCGGCGGGTATGCCTTTCCCTGATGATAACAGCTTCCGGAAATACGGCTTGCGAAAAGGATACAGCGAGGCGCAAAGGAACGATTGGCGCCGGGAGAACGTGAATACCCTGATCCGGGAATTGAAACGTACCATCCTGCTCACCAAGCCTTGGGTACGCTTCGGTATCAGTCCCTTCGGCATCTACCGCAACAAGAAAAGCACCGCAGACGGATCGGGTAGCAATACCAACGGTCTGCAAAACTACGACGACCTCTACGCCGATATCACCTATTGGGTACAGCAAGGTTGGATCGATTATAACATCCCCCAGATCTATTGGGAGATCGGACACCCGGCGGCCGATTACATCACGCTTATCAAATGGTGGGACAAAAACGCCAACGGAGGTCATTTATATATCGGGCAAGACGTGGCCCGCACCATGAAAGCGGACCAATTAACCCGCAAGATGCGTTACGAGCGTGCCTTGCCTCACGTGAGCGGCAATTGTTTCTGGCCCGCCAATGAGATTCTATGGAACAACAAGGGCGTAGCCGACAGCCTGAAACGGAACTACCACCGTTACCCGGCCCTTATCCCGGCCTATACCCATATGCATAACCGTCCGCCAAAAGACGTAAGCAAGCTAAAGACCGAATGGACACCTAAAGGCTTCTTGTTACATTGGCAAGCGGAGCAAAGCCCCACGAATCCGGAGCTAGCCTCCTATTTCGTGATCTATCGCTTTAACGACAAGGAGCCGATAGACACGAGCGATCCCTCGAAGATCGTGGCTATCACCCGGGAAACCGGCTACTTGATGCCTTACGAGAAAGGAAAGGTAAAATATCGCTATGTAGTGACCGCCGTAGATCGCTTTCACAACGAGAGCGAGGGCAAGACAAAGAAAGTAAAATTATAAAGACAACAATATATGTTAACCGACCATCGCTGCACCAAATATACCGACTGTTCCTCTTGTAGTTTCTACCAGAGGGACATATTCAAGTATCGTCTTTATCCGAAAGGGTACGTGATCCCTCAGACAAGATGCATGCAGAACATGGTCTTTTTCCTAGTCAAGGGAGAGATCTGGCTGAACAGCGAGGAGCACCCGGACACCACGTTCAGGGGCGGACAGTTCGTGTTGCAACCGATCGGCTCGAAAGTGGAGTGCAAGGTACTCGACTACACCGAATGTATCATCTATCTCTTCGAGCGTCCGCAAAACATATGCGACAATCGTTTCAACAAAGGCATCTCCATCGTGGAGAACGAACGCCAGCAGCCCATCGTAATGACGATGGTCCCGCCGATACAACTCTTCATCGAGGGCATGAAGCTTTACCTCAACGATGATTTAAGATGCTCCGGACTGATGCAAGCCAAACGCTCGGAGATGGTCTACTTGCTGAACTGCTACTACCCCATCAAGGAGCTAGCCGCCTTTTACGCCCCGATTTACCGGTATAGCCACAGTTTCCAGTATTTCGTGATGCAGAACTACCAGAAGGCGAAAGACGTGGAGACCTTCGCCCAATTGGGAGGCTACAGCGTACCCACCTTCCGCCGTATCTTCAAGGATACGTTTGGAGAGCCCGCTTATCAATGGATGCTGAAACGCAAATGCCAAGACATTCATAACGACCTTATCATGACAGAGCTTTCCATATCCGAGATTTGCTACAAGTATGGCTTTGAGTCGCTTTCCAACTTCTCGCACTTCTGCAGGGCTAATTTCGGCCAATCTCCCCGCTCTGTCCGTTCTCTAAAGGATGAAAATACATAATATTCAATGATTTTTTTAAAATCTCTCAACTTTTGCAACTCTTTGGACAAAAATAACAATTCTCCCCTTTAGCATTCCCTATACATTTGCGTCCAGAAGATCAATCATAATTGATTTTCAAAGATAAATAAAATGTATAGGTACAATAAGACAAGTATTATCTTAAAGATCACGATCGCCATTCTATTTATTACGAGTTTAGTGATAGAATGCAGTTGCGAGAGATCTGACGAACCGAAAAAAGAGAGTACCGGCTTCATCACCTACACCCTTCGTTGGGATAGCGTGATACCCGGCTTTCCGGCTCCCGAGAAACTTCGATATTGTATTTACCCTTCGGAGGGAGGGCCTATGGTACAGACGGATGGGGACGCGAATAGCATGATGTTGTTCTTACCGCCGGCCACCTATAAAATACTGGTTTTTAATTACGACGCGAAGAATATCGACTTTCGTAATATGTCAAGGTTCGACGAAGCGGAGGCTTATATCCTCCAGACGAAGGCCACCGGACAGGCATCGCAAGGCATAACCCCGTTGTATGGGTTTGTCGTCGATTCATTGGAGATCACACCGGGGCAGGACAAGTCGGGCACTTTGGTACTGACTCCGTTGGTCCGCCACGTAACCTTTACGGTACAGGTAGACAAACCGGAGGAGATAAAGACTTGCAAAGGTTCATTATCGGGCGTATCCACCTCATTAAACTTGAGTAAACGCAAGGTAGTGACCGAGGCATCCACAAATGTAGAGTTCGATATGGAAACCTCCGATAAAGGAGTAAACGGCGATCTGATCATATTAGGTACCGCCCTCCCTAAGGAAGAAGAACAAAAACCTGTCACGAATCAAGTGACAATAGATTTTACCCTAAGCGACGGTAGCATGGTTTCCGCTACCGCCGACTTAGAGGACAAATTGAATGAAATAGACACTCCTCATGTCAACGTGACTATAAATGCCACGGTTGAGAAGAGCCCGAAATTCACGATCCGCCTCACGAACTGGGAAGTAGGTCCCGGCGAAGAGACCACAATCGAATAAGATTAAAATGATATACAAATAGTAACAACTTAAATTAGGGTAAAATGAAAAAGTTAATGATTAGTATGTTGGCCATGGCAGCCATGGTTAGCTGTACAAATGAGATTGAGAATCCGGATCAACCGAAGATTGAAGGAAATGAGCCAGTGGAGATTAAATTGAATGCAGGCATTATTGGAGTTGAAACGAAAGCCGCTATATCTCCCACATTGACAGAAGATTTAAAAGTCACATTTTTTAGACCTAATGATGCAGCCACAGCCACTTGGACTACTGGAGAGTTTGTCAATGCTATTATTTCAAAAGAAGCAGGTGGAGCCATAACATTCAAGGAAAGCGCTGATGCAGGTGCCAATGACAAAAAATTATATTATCCTACAGGCGAGAATGAGAAAGCTCATTTAATCGGATATTATTTAGGAACCTCAATCTCAACTAATACCAATAATATTTTATCATTCACAATTGATGGTACACAGGATATTATGGCAACAGACGGAGCTTCTGGATCTAAAACAGAGGCATTTAAGTCCTTTACATTCAAACATCTTTTAACTCAAATTGATATTGTATTAAAAGGAGACGCCGCAGCACAAGCAGCTTTTGGAAAAATAAAGAAAGTAGCTATCAAATCTATCCCTACAAGTTTAAAATTAACTTTAGCAGCAACTCCAAGCATTACAGCTGTAGACAACAATGGTGAAATAAATGTTTATAACAATAATACTGGAGCCGATTTATCAACAAATACAACTAATGAGATTATAGGCAATACAGTTATGGTCTATAATGGAGGAACAGCTCCTTTAGGAACAGCAGCAAACAAGTTAACTCTTGAAATCACATCAGAAAAGGGAGGTGTAGACGGAGTTTCAACTGTAGATGTCACAACTATAAATTCTGGTCTTGAACAAGGAAACAAGCATGTTATCACTTTAAACTTTAAAGAAAAGATTATTGTTTCAGCAACTATAGCAGCATGGGGTACTGATGGTGCAGCAGGAACAGGTGAAGTCGATTAACACGAACCAAAATAACAAACAGTAGCTGATTCTAAGGAATCAGCTACTATTCCATATTCTTAAGTGATAAATCTCATGAGAAATATTAAGTCATATATATTGTGGATTTTTACTTTATTGTCGTCAATCAGTTGCAACAATGAAGAATTGCTGCAAGAATATGAAGAACCAATACCCATTCATTTCACACATCAAAGTATTAATATCCAGACAACAACAAAGAGTAATAACAAGCTAACCGAAAATACTCAAGTTAGTCTTTTCTCCATACAGCACCTAGAAAATAATGTAGCAGATCATTGGGCTCCTAGATTATTTAACAATACTATGGGAATAACTAATATAGCAGGTGATATCTTATATAATGATACTTACTATTTCCCGGTAGGTGAACAATTAGACTTCTTCGCTATCCACCCTTTCATATCATCCGCCACAACCGGTTTCGATTACGACGGCACCCAATACACCACCGTCACCCTCAAAGACAACGCCACCGATCAATACGACCTCATGTACGCCTCTTTGCTGAATCAGTCAAAGAAGTCTTCCGTATTAGTATTTGAGTTCCATCATTTACTTACTCAAATAACAATAAACATCATAAAGAACACAGAAGTCACTATAGACCTCCCCCTAACCAAAGTACAAATTGTCGCCCCGCAAAGCGCCACCTTGGATATATGGCAGGGGCAATTAAGCGACATTGCCGGACAAACAACCTATACCTTAGACACCAACACGACATTAAGCGATGGAGACAATCCTATCTCCGGCCAATTCCTCCTGTTCCCCCAAAAAGCGGACGAAATGATATTAACTTTCGGAAACGATGAAAGCAACATATTCCATGTTGTCCTTTCCGGTGAGCCGCAGATTTGGGAAGCCGGGGTCAATTATCAATACAATATAACGATTAACCGGAATATACCGGAAATAGCCTCTCCCGAAGTACCCGCAGATAATAACGCTACACCGAACGAAGAGGTAAACAACGGAGGCGAGATATCGGAGACTCCTACGGACTCTACCGCTACCGAGCCCGAAACCAAGGTATCGGATCCAAACCCGTACCATATCCATTTATCAATCGACTAAATCAAACGAAAAGATAAAACACGAAATATGCGATACACAAAACAACTGATCACCGTATCTCTTTTGATAGGACTCTCTCTAAATAGCTGTACAAACGATGATAATGGTGGGCCTTCCAAGCAAGCACCCGCCGTTATCCTTTTCAGCGCCTCTCCTTACAAGCTGGAATCGAAAGCGATCCATACCGAATCTACCATGCCGACCGACTTGCCGATCGGGATATACGGATGGGGCCATAAACTAAACGAGACCTCGCCACTCACCCCGCGTCCCGACCTAACCAACCAAGCCTATACCACGGCGGACGGCACGAACTATACCTCCGATATGGACGCTCATTTCCCGGTAGCTGCCGATACGGTCATTAATTTCTACGCTTACTATCCGTATCAAGCCTCGCTAAGTAATACCCTAGCTAGCTACGAACTGAAAGACCAGATCGATATCATGTACGCCACCCCGATCCTCAACAAGGGAAAGATGGATGTACAAACCGAAGCCAACGGCTCGACGGCCATCGTCGCCCTCAGCTTCAATCACCAGCTATCCGCCATCACGATCGTCATAAAGAAAGCCGATGATATCAAGGAAACCCTAGTCTTGCAAAAAGTAGAGCTGGTAAACTACCCTGCATCTGTCCGTATGGATATCCAGACCGGCCAGTTGACCACCTCGGATACGAAAACGGACTATCCGATACCGCTAGCCTCACCGATTACCATCACTCCTACCGAGGCCACCGTAGCGACAAACTATCTGCTCTGGCCCGGCGAGGCTCCCACGTTCCGTTTCTCCATCAGCGGCCATACCTACGAGGTTCGTCCCTCCCAATCATTCATCGCCGCCAAGAAACAGAAATACACCTTCACCATCCAAGCGGAAGACATCAACGTAGGCGCTTCCATCAACCCATGGACAGAAGGCCCCGGCGGTTCGGGAGAGATCGGTATTTAAGAACGTACGTATTTAGCGCCCTATAGCGAAAAATACGTTCTGTTAGCGAAACAGGTGTTATTCTGTTTTTTTGAGCAATATAAGCCATATATCGTGACATCCCCTTCCCGCAAGAACCACAAAACAACGAGAAGGAGATAGCCATTAGTGCCCTTTTGCGTATTAAAAGCCCCCCTTTTCACACACAATAGGTCGCGAAAGCCAACGCGAAAGGCCGCGTTAGGCGACACATATGGTTACGTTGGGCATCGTAAGCAGCTAAGAATAGGGTTATAACCTAATGAGAAAGGCGTTATAACCTTATTATAACCCTATCGTAACCTTATGGAATAGCCCAAACACCCGGCAAACCATGAGTTACGATGAATTAATTTCGCTAGAATAAAAGGCCATTTTCTAACATCTGTCTATCTACTAAACAATTGCTGTTTTTTTCTTGCGTATTTGGAAGCGAGACGTACATCCGCCCGAAATAATCAACTCTCACGGACTTCCGTTTACATTTTGTCAAAATGTCAATCTGCGAGGAAACTTCTCCCCACATAGCATACGGATATCAATTATTCTTCCTATATTTGCGATAATCCCTCATATCTAAGCGTAGGTCACTGAAGGAGGACATAAGTTAACGAAGAGCGTTTAAAGATATTATCCCGCATTGAAATCTCGACAATTTCATATCCATGGATAATAGACAATGAACGCTCACGTCGGTGCTATATTTACCAGTAATCGCTCTGGACGATATAACAGCATGGCGTGGGCTATTGTTTATTACATGGATAGGGCCGTCCAGAGCCTCAATACGGTAATATCAATAGTTTCCACGCTTCTGTATTTTTAGCCCGGCAACCGATGGAGACAGGTTGCCCTTATCCATTAAATGAAGACGATCCTCCTGTTACCCGTCTTGTCGCTATGGCTCCTGCTTGCCACGCAAGCCCATGCCCAAGTCTATCACCTACATTTATCCGACAACACTTGCCGGATAACAGAATGCGTTGATACTCCACAAGGCGTCAAGCCCTTGGGTCAGACATGGAAAGGAAACACCTTCCATGATCGTTTCACGCTAGATTTCGATCGCGCTATCTTCACGTGGGAAAAGGAAGGAAAAGAGACGTATGCCAACAAGATCATCAACCACACTGCCAAATACGCTCACCACTCATTCTCCACGGAGCAGATTACCGCCAACCTCACCATCAACAGCCATCGGGCCGTCCTTCAACTTATCCACTTTCAGAATGGCCAATGGATACAAGTCACTTATTTTTGCGAGATAGGGAATTAACGGCTCATGCGAACATCTACAACATCTACCACTTATACTTGATATTTGTACTTTTTATTTGTGAGTGAAAATTCCAGCCTTAAAAAAGGAGGCCTTAAAGTTTACGATAAACATCTTCAAAAGGTACTCTGCAACGTTCTCCCCAAATGCCTTTATTTCCATCCCGTATCCCACAAGGAATAGCCATGTTTATTTCAGCACCATGAGGTAGTTTCAATGTCCTTTTTAGCCGACGGCTGTCCAGCCCTTCTAAGGGACACGTGTCATAGCCTTCGTTTGCCATCGCAATCATAAACGTTTGTGCGGCAAGCGCACAGGATTTATGGGCTGTCACACGTATGTCATTCTCGGAAACTTCAAGCATCATAGGACGGAAAATACTGATTATATTAGCCAACAATTTCCTGAGCAATCCGAGAATACCGAAGAACCGGGCATAAACAAAGGGCATCAATATACCGTAATATATTTCCCGATCCTTAATACGTTTGTCCTGACGTTCTTTAGGACTGTAATGACGAATGTTCTCCCGTTCAAAATTGAGTACGAATCGCGCATGTTTCTTGTACCAGTCACGCCGAACCACAAAAATGACAATTTGTGAAGCGGTAGAAGCCGCTTTCTGACCAAGGCAGTCCCTTGAAATTTTTGCCAATAATTCAGGTTCTGTAATATGGTAAAATTCCCATAATTGCATATCAGAACTGTTAGGAGCCAATGTAGCCAGTTCCAAACAATGTTTTACCTTTTCCGTATCTATTGGTTTTTCTTTATCATACACCCGTACAGAACGACGATGATGAAGGACTTCATCTAAATTCATAATGATACTGATTTGAATTAAACATTTATTCCCAGCTGATTACTTCAGCCATTTATTATTGTGCTTTATTTAATTGCCGCATAACGACCTTCGCCATTTCTTTAGAACTGAACGGGTCCTGCCCAGTAATCAGATTATTATCTACAACTACTTTTGAAGTCATAGGTATCAATGCTTTTTCATAATCCGCTCCTCTCTCTTTCAACAACGCTTCAAGATCAAAAGGCACGTCTTCTTTTCTTCTGGCAAGACTTTCCTCAAACCAACTGAATCCCGTCAGCTTTTTGCCTTTAATCATATATTCGCCATTGGATAGTTTGACATTCAACAACCCACTGACCCCGTGGCAGATGGCCGACACTATCCTCCCACTTTCATCCTGTTTCCTTACGATAGTCTTTAAAGCTTCATTGTCAGGAAAGTCATACATCGCACCGTGTCCGCCGGCTAAATAGACACAATCAAACTGTTGTTCCAACAGGTTATCCAAACTGTTTGTATGATCCAACAGCTTTTTGAATTCTGGCTTTTCCCAATACTTTTCGGACATTTCATCTAAAAAAATTGGTTTTAAACTTTCGGGATCAATGGGAGTATAACCTCCTTTCGGATTGGCTACCGTTATGTCATAGCCGCTTTCTTTTGCACTATGATAGATATGAGTAAACTCACTAAGCCATAATCCGGTCGCGAGTTTCCCATTGGCAAAAGTCCCTGTGCTAGTAACTATTATTAAAATCTTCATGATAATCAAATTATTGATTCATATTCTTTAAAAGAAAACATACACATGGATAGATTGTTTTTCAGAATATGGAATCTTTAACATAATCCGAAAATATGAAAACCTGCAAATCCTTTCAAATGCTATCTCTATCCACCAGCATTCGATAAGGAGAAATTACCGATCCCTTTCCTATTACCTCCGGGAGGAAGCAATTTGATGAATATCGTTTCCATGATGCCCAAGTTGAAAGAAGAATTAAGAACTATTTTCAACGACTATGGCTTGAAATATGTCTTCGATACCAATAGCCAGGAGATTAAAGTAATGAAAGAAAAGAAACCGGGAGAGATATTTTTAATTCCATTTCATTCCATAGCCGATACCCTGCAGCGTATGATTTTCTACAAAGCGGCTATTGAAAGTAACAGTGAGTCCGCATTAGTTTTTGAAGAACCGGAAGCCCACTCATACCCTCCTTTCATATCAAAGGTAACGCAGGATATTATCCAATCGGACAGAAACCAGTTTTTTATAACGACACACAGTCCTTATGTGGTTAACGACTTTCTGGAATTACCGAGTGACGAACTTGCCATTTACCTAGTTGACTTCAGGAATGGGGAAACTTTCGTGAAAAGAGCCAGTGACACAGAAGTACAAGAAATGTACGAATATGGCATCGACCTATTTTTCAACACTGAAACATAGCGAAAGATACAGAACACATTGCAGGCACAAGCCCATACCCAAGTCTACCGCCTACGCTTATTCGACAGTACTTACAGGATAACGGAATGCGTTAAAAACCATTTTACGGAATGTCCAAATGTTCTGTCAATACGTTTACGAATGTTCGTAATGGCGCACCTTCATAATTATCCAACTCCCCAACCAATATCAACGCGGCGTTCTTCATCCATGGCTGGTATGGGATAGATAGTTCATAGGGGATTTCACGGATCAGTTCCGGGGTGTTCTTGATTACCGTATAAGTGTCGCCATCGGCGGCTTTCTTGCCTTCGAAAACTAAGGTACGGTCGTACATTTTTTGCTTGTTTACCCCGTTTAGTACTACCGGGGCCATGACTACGGAATCTCTGTCGCTACGCAACATCGGCATCAAGGACAGGGTTTGATATCGTCCCACGGAGAGTCCGCAGACACTGATCGTTAGGTCTAGACGCAAGGAGTTGCCCTCCCGCTCGATGCGGTTTTGCTTCAAGGAGACTTGCCCCCGGTAAGATTGTATAGGCACCTGCGCTCCTGCCGGAAGAACAAGGCCGATCACAAGCAAGCATATATAAATGAATGTCTTCATAGATTTATCTCTTTATTTGATGATGTAAACGATACTGATACCCGCCTTTGTTAATCCCCAATACTCGTTGCGGAACTTGCCGATAGGCGCATCTCCTCTAGGAAAAGCGTACTTATCATATTCGAAATGCAAGTATCCGAAACCCGCCGTGAACTCCACGTTCCAACGGGGCGACACGTATAACTGATAACCATAAGAGATACCGCCGCCATAAGCGTTACCGTTATAACTATTCTTTTTCTCCATCCCATACAGGAGCTTCAAACCGGCGAAATCGTAATCCATATACTGGGCATGAACCCCGAAGAAATGTCCGTTGAAACGCTCGTGTATCCAGTAGCGCGCCTCTGGTTGTATCATCCAATGCTTAAAGGACTTATCGCTCGAGAATGTCCAACCGTTATAATACCCCGATGCCTCAACGGACCAATGCTTGTTGAAAGCGACCTCCGCCCCTATGTTCGGCGTAGTGATCGCGTCATAAAGCACATTGGTCTTCACGGCCACGACCTGTCCTTGAATATCTATAAAAGTTGGCAAAAGAAATACTAACAGTAAATATAGTTTATTCATATCTCCCGGTTCATTAGGTTTGTTTATTTAAGAGACAAAACCGTACAAATATAGATAATATTTATCAGTTCATTCGTACGTTAACTTATATAATATCCACGATTTACAAACGGAAAACGTTATCTTTGCAAGATAAATCCAGAATATGACTCATGAAGGCTAAATATATCGTGATTTTTCTCCTGTCACTCCTTTCGTTTGTCGCTTGCGATAAAGAGGAGGTCGTTATCCCTACTACCGCCCCTCGTACGGTTCTTATCTATTTCGCGGGGGATAATAGCTTGAGTGGATACGTGAGCCAAAACCTGAGGGCGATAAAGAAAGGGATTGAGCGAGATGGATTGAACAACGGCAATTTATTGATCTATACGGATAAGCAGAACGAGGCTCCCCAGCTTTTCCAATTAAAAGTGGAAGCGGATACCATCCGGCAGATCGTGCTCGAGACCTACGACTCGAACCAGAACTCGGCCTCTACCGAGACGCTGACGCAAATAATCGACAAGGTACAAAAGGAATATCCGGCGGATAGTTACGGGTTGGTGCTGTGGAGTCACGGAACGGGATGGCTACCTTCGGATATCTATAGCTATCTGCGTTCTTTCGGGCAGGATGGGAAGAATAATTTCATGGAGATCAATGATTTGGCCTCCGCTTTATCGAAGTATCATTTTGATTTTATTTTGTTCGACGCTTGTTATATGTCGTGCGCCGAGGTAGCTTACGCTTTCCGGGGATGCGCGGATTATATTATCGGCTCGCCCACGGAGATACTGGCCAATGGTTTCCCCTATCAAACGATCATGGGGGATATGTTCAAGAAAGAAGCTGATGTGGTGGGGATAGCGACAAAGTTTTATACGTATTATCAAAGTGAGGCAGGAACGATCTCGGTCATGAAAAGCGATGAGTTGGATGAATTGGCCGCTACTTGCCGTACCCTATTCCATGATAAGACGGAAAGTGATCTTTTCGCCGTACCCGTTAGCGAATTGCAGATCATGGAGTATTTGACACCGAATTATCATGCCTTATATGATTTTGATGATTACGTGAGCCGTCTGGCCACGGAAGAGCAATATAACGCATTCAAGCGGAGCATGGAAAAGGCGGTTATTTACAAGGCTACTACACCCAAGGCGGTTTACGCTTATCCGTATCCGTATGGAAGCTATCTGCCGGTCAATAAATATAGCGGCTTATCTATCTACGTCCCCCAAGAAGCCTTGCCCAAACTGAACGAGTGGTACAAGGATCTTGAGTGGTATAAAGCGGTCTATTAATCACCCCTTATCCAACGCTTTCCGCGAGGAGTGTGAAGAAATAGTAAGATACTCCCTGCTATTGCAGCAACAATTGTAAAAAACACAGCCACTACTATCATACTAATCTATTTTAAGTATTAAACTTCCAATATATGCGAACCATACGGTAGCAACTAAGCCAACTCCAAAAATATACCAAATGATCAAAGGTATAGTATCAACATATGATAACCTTTCCCAATTACCTATATTAAAGAAAGCTCCACCTAATCCCAACACTAAAGCCGCAAATGTCAACTTTGACAGGTCAAAGAAATACTTTGCGATATTCTCCTTCCGTATCTTCACTAACTCTCGTGCCTCTTTATTCTTTTCTCTCCTTCTTTCAAAATCACTCATGACAAAAATAGTATTTATATTTCACATCCCATTCTATTTAACTAGGAAAACTTCTTTATAACGTTCAATTTTTCCTTGAGGATGAACAAGTTCCGCATAGAAAATATAAACGCCGGTCTTCACCTTGGAACCATTCACCGCAAGGCCGTTCCAAGCCAATTCACCTTCTATCCCTAATAAGTCATGATTTACCACCTCGCTGATACGCCTTCCGGAGATATCAAATATCCAGGCCCTACAGGTATAGCCGGATTCATCAAGATGGTAGGAAATCGTATATTCCTTCGTTGCCTCAGAATAAACGGGAGACTCTATGCCCGTGACCTCGCCTTCATCTTGCTTTCCATATTGGGAATTCCGATAGCCGGGCGTACCGTATCCCGCCGTGGCCGAAGCCGAGGTCCAATTCATCTCATCCTGCGTATCGCTATCAGGATTAATCCGCTCCAAGGCAATCCCCTTCTCGTTTTTCACGGATGGGGCATGCCATTTAGAGGAATAACGAATCTCATCGATCATAACCTCATCTTCTGTACGAAACAGGACTAACGTAGCGGAGGTATTTGCCAAGACCGGAAGTTTTAATTCATGCAAAGCATCCGGCGAAGATATCAGATAAAAATCGCTCACTCCTCCCATACTTTTAGTCAGCAACGCATAATCTTGTGGTTCTACCGGAGAGACTATAGAAGATAAAGGATAATGCGTACTCAATGTACCATCGGATTTACGAGTAGCAACAGATAGTCCAGCCAAAGGCAATGCTCGGTCCGAACGATTATAAAGCTCGATATACTCACTCCCTTCCGGATAAGGATTCGGCAACAACTCATTAAAAACGATCTCATTGGGTAAGACTATAATGTCCGTGGGGATACCCGGTTTATGGGGAGTGTCCGGACGATCCGGATCTTCTGGTTCATCGTCAGGAGAAGAGTTTGCGGAACCCGGCGTGCCTCCTCGCTCATCCGTTGATAAATAAAAACCGATTTCAGAACGTTCCCAAGCGATACCGGCTTTCGCTTTCTCATAGGCAATCCGGTCGATCTCCTTACCGGAAGGATCGAATAAAGCAAGCTCCTTCCCCGTGTTCGCCAAAGACGCCGGGAATTTATCCAAGGGCATATCTTGTCCCGAATCGTCAATATGTATATCCCTACCAGACCGATAAAGCACGATATATCCATCCGCTTCCAAAAGCAAAGCTGTCAATACCGTTGGCTTACTACCATATAAGAATGACCAACCATTTAACTCTATAGTCTTATCCGTCGTATTATAAAGTTCCACATACTCCGTTTCCGGAAAAGCCTTTTGTCCTTTCGGATCAGCCATCACCTCATTAATACGGATACTACCGGCGGGGAAAGAAGGAGTATCCGGCACTTCCGGTTCCTCCGGAACGTCGGGCTCTTCTTCATATTCTAACCGAATCTCGGTAGAACTCTCCGGAATCTTATTTCCCTCAAGATCCATTAACCCCGAGCACAACAAATCATAACCCATACCAACCTTCAACTCCTTATCAAAGCTGATATTCACATGGATCCGCATATCATCCGCATAGGTCATACGAGAGGCATTACCGATACCTGATATAGAGAATATCGCCTCACGGATATCCACCGGAAGATTATATTGTAATTGGAAAACAGACTCGGTAATCGGTTGGATAGCAAGAAGCCGCGGAAGAACCAACGGCTCATCGGGCTCATTGGGTTCTTCTGGCTCTTCTGGCTCTTCGGGAGTATCCGGCTTCTCTGGTTCGATCGAGATATTATCGGATATAATGATGTAGTTACACGCAAAATCATTTACTCGAGTTTTAGAATAGCGGCATTCAAAACGTAGTTGTCCCCCTTTACATGAAGAAGAAACTTCAGACTCACAACTCCCTATCAAGACAAACCTACCCTTCTCTAGCACATATAAGTTCCATATCTTATGATTTTCTAAAGTAAGTTTCACTTTCAAATCCACGGCTCCCAACAAGACATCGAGCGCTTTCTCTATTAAGATCTTTGGATTCTTCTCCGTTGCGGTATGTTTCCGAAAAGTTATCGTTTTCTTATTACTGCCGATTTGGACATAATAATCGTTTTTTAATCCAAGCATCCTCTGATCATCTAAATAAACATGTAGCCGGATATGGTTTTGATCGCTTGGTTTGAAATCCATCCGAATCTCAAATTCCCATTCCATTGTAGCGGAATAAACGAGAGGAGTTTCTATGGAAACACTTTTCCGGGTAGGATCCGCACGTGAGACCAACCATCCGTTCTCAATCACAAAGCAATCTAAATCACCCGTCCAAGGGTTATCCGATGTAATCTCCGGTCCATTAAACGGTTCTTTTAACTGGGGATAAGCGCAAAGCGGAAGTAAAAACGCAAGAATTAATAATAATTGTTTCATAGCTATATCGTTTTAGTTATAAATTTCTCTATCTTTGCACCCTAATAAGTTACAACTGTAAATAATAGGGCACAAAAGGCAAAAATATGAAAGCCCTTTACAGACAGCAAAGTTATAACTATTTTACATTATTCAAATTAAATCAGTGCTCAAAATGAAAGTAGCAATTGTTGGTGTAAGTGGAGCCGTGGGACAGGAGTTCCTGCGTGTACTCGACCAGAGAAACTTCCCGATGGATGAGCTGGTACTTTTTGGCTCATCTCGTAGTGCCGGACGTGTTTATACCTTCCGTGGTAAACAGTATACCGTTAAGGAACTGAAGCATAACGACGACTTTAAGGGAATCGATGTTGCTTTTGTTTCAGCCGGAGGTGGTACTTCCAAGGAATTTGAGAAGACGATCACGAAACATGGTACGGTGATGATCGATAACTCCAGCGCGTTCCGTATGGACGAGGATGTTCCATTGGTCGTACCGGAAGTAAACCCGGAGGATGCCTTGAATCGTCCTCGTGGCGTGATCGCTAACCCAAATTGTACCACGATCCAGATGGTTGTAGCGTTGAAGGCGATCGAGAACTTATCTCATATCAAGCGTGTTCACGTATCTACTTATCAAGCTGCCAGTGGAGCGGGCGCTACCGCTATGGCTGAGTTGGTAAAACAATATGAGCAACTATTAAAGGGCGAGGAGCCTACAGTAGAGAAATTTGCTTATCAATTGGCATATAACGTAATCCCTCACGTAGACGTATTCACGGAAAATGGCTATACGAAAGAGGAGATGAAGATGTATAACGAGACCCGTAAGATCATGCACTCGGATATCGAGGTGAGCGCTACCTGTGTTCGCGTACCGGTTATGCGTGCGCATAGCGAATCTACTTGGGTAGAGACAGAGCGTCCGATCAGCGTGGAAGAGGCTCGCAAGGCTTTCGCCGAGGCTGAGGGTGTGGTATTGCAGGATGAACCGGCAAACAAGGATTATCCGATGCCGTTGTTCGTAGCGGATCACGATCCGGTTTACGTAGGCCGTATCCGTAAGGATATCAGCAACCCGAATGGTTTGACATTCTGGACCGTGAGCGACCAGATCAAGAAAGGCGCCGCTTTGAACGCCGTACAAATCGCCGAGTACTTGCTAAAGGTGGGTAATATCAAATAACAGACAACTTTGTAAATTCTATATACGTGGAAGCGGGATCAAGAGAATACTCTTATCCCGCTTTTTTATGCTTAGCGTAATTCCTCCATGCCTTCTCAAAACGTATAAATCAATACGCCCAATACCCGATGGTTGGTTATCGAATGTGTGTCATGAATCCGTCCGCCATCTTGCAAATCCACATTGCCATACCATGCGATGGAAGGGCTATATTCAACACCTAATTTCCAGTGCGGAAGATTATACGAAAGTTGCAGGTTGGTCGTAAATACCTGATCTACGTCCAGACCTACGCCATAGGTTTTGCCTACCAGTGCCTCATTCGCTCCCAAGTTCTTCAAATAGCCTAAGAACAAACCCGGTTTCCATTTCTTTCCGTACACGATATTCAACCAAGAAGTAGAGAAGAGATACGGCGAATATTCCTGTTCGCCGGTACGTGGGTCGATAGAGGTGACGCCGTACCCCCCCAACATACAAGTCTGCGTCAAGTTAGAAGCCAGCAAGGTTTTCGCCATCACCAACCAATTCGCGTCCTGATATTTCACGTGCGCCTCGCCGGATACGGAAGAAACCCGCTCGCTGACTTTATAAATCTTGCCATCCACCTCGTTCTGCGTTCTCGGCACTAACGACAAGATTTCCATACCGGCTCCTACCTGCCAACCGGGTTTCTTATAATCCACCCCGAGATAGACTTCCGGCACGCAACTATTCTTGATATATTCCTCGCTCTTTCCGTTCGGTCCAGCCGATAGATATTGCAACTGCCATAGAACCGACCCGGTCAATTGCCACCCATTGTCCGTATAACGATAACGAATTTGCGGGCTGCGGTTAAAGGGCTGGAACGGGGCGCCGGTAGAAAGATTCAACATCTGTGGAAAGACCTCGCCAAATAGCGGATGCCATGTCTGTCCGATCAAGACAGCGGACTTGCCCCAATCCAGATTCACATAGGCATGACGGATACGGAGCACCGCCCAATTGCTACCCGAACCCCGGAAATCGGCCTCCAGTTTCAAGGAAGTCTTGGCCGAACCAACCTTCGGTCCTTGTACATCGATTCCCAAACGGGAGTAAAGCAGGTAAAAACTACCGTTCGGACTAGCGTTCAAGTCCTTGCCATCCGCATCCAACGCCACGTCCTTCGGATATAGGTGGAACAAACCATCCACGATCTCGGCATTCGCACGGGAATTATAGAACAAGTCTCCACGTACCTGTCCGTAAAATTTGTAAGAGAAGTTTTTCTTTTGCGCCTGTACGCATACCGCCATACATAGGCCGATCAAAAGAAGCAAGTTGCGTTTCATTTCCATTCCGGTCAATCTATCTTTAAAAATAATACATCATCAAACCTAATATACGATGATTCGTTATCGCATGTGTTTGCTCGATACGTCCGCTCTCTAAGTCGGTCGTGCCATAATAAGCTGTCGCCGGACAATACTCGAAACCGAACTTCCAATGCGGTAAATTATACGATACGTTTAAGCTGACGGTTATTAATTGATCGATATCCAATCCCATACCATACACCTTATCCGCTGAGACCAAGGACTTCCCGGTTCCCAAATTCTTCGTATATCCGACGAAAACTCCCGGTCTCCATTTCGTTCCGTAGGCGAAATTCACCCATGTCGTAGAATGGCGAAAAGGCGTATATCCCTGTTCGCCCGTACGGGAGTCCACCGAGCTCACCCCGTAACCGCCCAATAAAGCGGTATGATCCAAGGCAGAGGCCATCAAGGTTTTCGCCGCAAAGGTATAGTTTCTTCCGCTATACTTCAAATGTGCCTCGTAAGAGAAGGCCGTCATTCGCTCGTTCACCTTAAAAGTTTGCTCCTTCCATTCCGTGGAAGTACGGGGCTTCAAGGAGATCATATGAGCGCCGAGACCCATCAACCAGCCATCCGCGGGGGTAAAGTCCGCCCCCACGAACATCTCCGGAATGCAACTATTCTTGATATAATCCTCGCTCATTCCTTTCGGTCCGCTGGAAAGGTATTGTAATTGCCACAACACGGAAGCCGTCAGTTGTACCCGGCTATTCGCCTTATACTGGTAACGGATCTGCGGGCTACGGTTGAAAGGCTGGAACGGCGCTCCGGTGGAAAGATTCAAGACATCCGGCATCACGGCGCCAAACAAGGGATGCCACGTGATCCCTACTAATACCGCCGATTTTCCCCAATCCAAGTTTACGTATGCCTGCCGGATACGTAACATCGTATTACTACCGGAAAAACCGCCAAAGTCCGTCTCTATCTTAGCGGAGGAACGAGCCTTGCCGATATCGGGACCCGTCACGTCCAAGCCCAAGCGGGAAGTGAACGTATAGAAACTGCCATTCGGCGTGGCGTTCAAATCCTTGCCATCCGCATCAAAACTCTTATCCAAAGGATAGAGATAAAAGTTCCCATCGATCGGAGCCATATTAGCCCGGGAATTGTAGAAAAGATCTCCACGGACGAAGCCGTAGAATTTGTAAGTGAAGTTTTTTCTTTGCGCTGTCGTAGAAAATAAGGCTAGCATCCCCACGAGCAACAGGGTAATCCGTCTCATTATAATTCAGTTTGTTATTTTTCTTACCTTATAAGCCGCGAATGTATATATTTTTATGGATTCAATTTGAAGAAACGAAATATTATTTGTTCCTTTGCTTCCAAGTTGTAAGCCTTAAAGGTCAAATTAGATTAATATTGTAAACACCAGATAAAGAAAATGAGTACTAAAAAGTTTTTGCTAGAAGAAAAAGATATACCTACGGCATGGTATAATATCGTAGCGGATATGAAGAACAAACCGCTGCCGATCTTAAATCCACAAACTAAACAGCCCTTAAAGGAGGAAGATTTATATCCTCTATTCTCGAAAGGCGTCTCGCATCAAGAAATGAACACGACAGACACATGGATCGAGATCCCCGATGAAGTACGCGAGCTTTATAAGGTATGGCGACCGACTCCGTTGGTTCGTGCCACCGGATTGGAAAAAGCACTGGATACGCCCGCCCATATCTATTTCAAGAACGAGAGTGTAAGCCCGATCGGTTCACATAAGTTGAATTCGGCCTTGGCTCAGGCTTATTATTGTAAACAAGAGGGTACGACAAATATCACGACCGAGACAGGCGCCGGACAATGGGGTGCCGCTCTTTCTTATGCGGCAAAAGCTTTCGGCTTGGAACTTGCCGTTTATATGGTAAAGGTTAGTTACCACCAGAAGCCCTACCGTCGTTCGATCATGCAGACTTTCGGAGCACAAGTTGTTGCCTCCCCGAGTATGAGTACGAAAGCCGGACGTAAGATCTTGACAGACCATCCTAATTATCAAGGTAGTCTAGGTACCGCCATCTCCGAGGCGGTAGAGCTGGCCATGCAGACACCGAACTGTAAATATACATTAGGTAGCGTATTAAACCACGTTATGCTGCATCAGACCGTTATCGGACTGGAAGCTGAGAAACAAATGGAAATGGCTGGCGAGTACCCCGATGTCGTTATCGGTTGTTTCGGTGGTGGTTCCAACTTCTCCGGTATCACATTCCCATTCCTGCGCCATAAACTAACGGAAGGTAAGGATATCCGGGTTATAGCGGCGGAACCGGCATCTTGCCCAAAACTTACAAGAGGGCAATTCCAATATGACTTCGGAGATGAGGCTGGCTATACCCCGCTAATCCCGATGTTTACGTTGGGACATAATTTCTCTCCAGCGAATATCCATGCGGGAGGTTTGCGTTATCATGGCGCCGGCTCCATCGTCAGCCAGTTGATGAAAGACGAATTGATGAGCGCCGTGGATATCAAGCAATTGGATACCTTTAAGGCCGCTACTCTATTCGCGCAAGCGGAAGGAATCATACCGGCCCCGGAATCATCCCACGCTATCGCCGCAGCTATCCATGAGGCAGAGCAAGCCAAAATCGAAGGTAAACCTCGTACGATCTTGTTCAACTTATCGGGGCACGGCTTGATCGATATGGCCGCCTACGACCAATATCTATCCGGTGATCTAACAAACTATGAGGTAACGGATGAGGAAGTAGCTAACAATTTGAAAGATTTGGAGAAAATCATCTGATAAAAACAAGAAAAGGGGCGATACCAAATCGCCCCTTTCCCCTATTTGTCTATGAAAGTCTTAATTTAAAGTATGTATTATGAGAAAATTTCTTCGTAATTAGTACTCGGGATAATCATGTTCTGGACATTTAAGCTAAAGTTTTTCTTTTTCTTATCCCACATACCGTAATTTGTCTTTATCTCTCCACTTTGATCATCATATTGATAAGTGATCTGATAGAATGGAACCCATTCATCGTTTGTCCGATCCCAACGAAACGCTTTCTTCTCGGAAACCTTGCCGTTCTCGTTGTACTGGAACTCATATCTTACCTGTTTGTTCAACAGTCCGTTTTCCTGTAAGAATACCACTTTAGAGATAATCTTACCATTCTCCTCTTTTGTATCATATAGATAATCTTTAGGAGACGCTGCGCTTATCGCTAAACTACACATGAAAGTAAAAACAAGCGCAAGAATACTTTTACCCCAAACTGATGTCTTCATACTATTTTAATTTATAAGGTTACTATCATTTTGTACCGCGAAGTAAGGAAGTTTCCCGACAATCACCAAAAGCAAAGTGACAAATCGTTAGTAATATCACAATATTTAACACATTCAAGACCTTCATTCCCTTCGATTCTCCCATGTTTACTGATATATTGTAAACCAAATCGTAAGTTCCCCCGATTTTTAAATATCTATTATTTACCACCAGCCGGATGTAACTTTCAAAAGAAAACTTTAGACACCGCTTTTTTAATAAATTAAAAATCTATTGATTAATAAATATATTCTTACTTTTGCAAAGGCAGAATGCAAATTGATTTCTTGACATGCGACAAATAATGAAACTATTTATCACATCCTTTCTTTTTATCCTATTCTCAGGATGTACAAAGGATGTATATGATCCTTCCGATAAAATTCCGGGAGAAGGTACTAATCCATTCTCAAAGGTAACAATTTCCTCTAATTTCGATTGGTCGATGATACAAATATCCCACCTTACCGTACAATCTTTCGACCCCTATGATGGCACCTATAATTATCTGGTAGAAGTATTTGATAAAAGTCCGGAAGATCAAGATGCGAATCTTCTCGCTACCGGGGTTTGCTCAAAGAAAACGCTTTTCGATAAGAAAATTATCTATCCAAAGGGAGAGTCGGATCAAGTTTACATAAAATTGACGACCCCTACCGGATATCAAGTTACCGCTCCTGTCACCTTAACACCGGGTAATGATAATGTCTGTGCTTTCGATTCGTTAGCCGTATCGCAGGAAACAACCGCTACTCCGGTTAGCCGTACCCCGACCCGAAGCGTGTCTTCCACCTATACATTTATAATAGAAGACTCTTTCCCTAATTACGGAGATTATGATTTTAATGATGCCGTGATAAAAGTCCAGATGGAAACTTCCATGAAAGACGATTATGTACAATTCGCCAATATAAAACTGACTTTCCGTGCATTAGGCGGAACTAAGCGGGCCGGAGCTTTCATCCATCTCCCCGGCATAAAGTCCAAAGACATCCAAAAAGCCGAGTTAAATGGCTGGACCACGACTCCAGAATCGGAAACCGAGACTCCGGTTTATGCCCTATCGGATGATATACATGGATTATTCTCTTTTCATGAAATGATTAATACAGATAATGACCTTCCATATAGGGGAAAGCAAGAACGTTTGATCACCTTTTCGTTCGCAGCCGGTGCCTTAAAAGATTTGACCATTGATGACATCGATCTTTTCACGACCGTATTAAAGCGGGAAGGAGAGGTCTTACGCACGGAAATCCACCAACGTAATTATAGCTATACCCCCAAAGGGGTCAGATACCGTTATTACTCAAATGATAATTGCATATGGGCCTTAATGATACCGGATGATTTCAAATACCCTGTGGAACATGCTTTTATTGGTGATGCCTATCCGGATCTATTGAAATGGGTAAGTGGAGATAGCAAACATGTACAATGGTATAAAAGTAAGAATACAGTTGATAAGTGGATTTATACCCGAGAACAATAACAACCTAAAATCCTCCGTAAAATGAAAACGACCGCCATCTTATTTCTTGCCTATCTGGCTTTATGCGTTCAGTGCTCAGTGCCGGAAAACAAGAGCACGAAAAAAGAGATTAGTACTCAGCCGATAAAGGTGGGTGTATTCGATGGGCATGGAGGAGCACAGACCTGTATTTGGGAAACTGTCGCCGCTATCCGGCTGGACCCGGAAATGGAGGTATGTACCATTACTACAGCAGATATAGCTAATAATGTGCTCGATTCGATCGACGCTATTATTATCCCGGGAGGAAGTGGCAAAAGTCAGTACTTAAACCTAGGGACCTTAAATCAACAACGTATCAAGGACTTCATCGCTAAAGGTAAAGGGGCTGTCGGGATCTGTGCCGGAGCCTATCTATTCTCGAATACTCCCGATTACACCTGTATACAGCTAAATGGACAGCAAGCGATCGACATCGAGCATGACAACCGAGGGCATGGATTAGCGAAATTCACCTTATGCGAGGAGGGTAAGAAGATATTCCCCGAATTAGCCAACCGCGATACGAGTTTCGTCATTTACTATGAGGGACCGGTATTTATAAACAATCCGGCTGATACGATCCAAAGCAACACGCTTGCCATCATGGAAAGCGATGTGCATGAGGAAGGAAACGCCCCGGCTAATATGACAAACGGTAAGCCATTCTTCGTAGCCAATAACTACGGGAAAGGGCGTGTTTTTAGTTCCATCGCCCACCCCGAAGGTACTCCCGGCATGATGTGGATGATCCCCCGGATGGTACGTTGGACCTTGAATAAGCCTTTTATCCCTTATCAATCCTCCGCCGTACGTCCAGACCTGTTCAATCATGAATCATTAATGGCTACCGATGATTTAAAGCAGGAAGAAAAAGCCTTTCAAATCCTTTTAAGCGGAGAAAGCGAGCAAAAGGTTGCCGCCTTGGATTGGCTGGAAGCACATTATTCATGGGACGCCAAACGATGGGTACAAGGATTGCTTTATGACGCTTCACCCGCCGTCCGTATCCGGGCAGCCCGGTATATAGCGGATACCCATTACTTACCTTTCTTACCCAACTTACAGGCGGCCTACCGGACAGAAACCGATAAGGCGACCCAAGAAGAGTTAAAGACGCAGCTGGAGAAACTAACAGCCCTACTTCCTTAGGCTAGGGAGATTTAAACTCTCCCTAGATATTCATCTACCGTATAGTTTAAGAAACGATTGAATGGTAATAACAATTTAAAGTCATCCACCGCCTTATCCATCCAATCCGTAGCGTAAAAGAAATTATCCGGCTTATAAGACACCACGCTGAAATCCTTATGCTTCATGATATAACCATAAGGGGAATCCATTGGATAGCCGGCAGGCATGCGTTTCAGCATCTCCCCCTCTAACACCGGGAATGTTTTCTTAAATGTAGGTTCCTCGATAATTGCCGTAAATTCCTCGATATGATCGTATATATCCTGACGAAGTTTCTTTAATAGCGCAGGTGGCGGGCACCATACACCACCGGAAAGCAAGCAACCTCCCGGCTCCAGATGGATATAATAACCACCCCGTTCGCTGGCACGACCACCTTGGGAGATGTAAGCGGCGAAATGACATTTATAAGGAGTCTTATCCGGAGAGAAACGGATATCCCGGTATATCCGGAACAAACAATCTTTCGCCTCCAACCCAGCTACCTCGGGATCGAATAAGGAGATACGACCTATTAAATCTTGTACCTCATCGATAAACCCCTTACGTAGTGCATCGTAACGATTTTTATTGTCTTGGAACCATTCCCGATTGTTATGGCTCCTCAACTCTGTCAAGAACTCTATGATCTGTTCATTCATAACTTTCTATTTTTAATCCTTACAAATGTAAGAAATATTAGAAACTGTAACCCAGATTCAGATAAAATTGCAGGTTATTATTCCGGTTCGACAATCCGAAGTTCGTATTCATCGGACCGAACATACTATTATAGGCATAACCGATGCTGCCTCCCCATACACTTTCTCCCTTGAGCAGGTCGAAGAAATTATCCTCATGGATCGCATAGTTGGCTATCAATGAGATATAGTGCCGCTGCCCGATACGCTGACGTAAGTTCAAACGGACGATCGCCACGGAATTATCGAATATCTCCATCCGATTGATCCCCGCGAACGGTAACTGCTGGGGAAGGTACCTTTCCGGCATATCGCCTCCCACCACATTCAAAAAGGGATAAGCCGGATCTTTCCCGATCAACACGCGACCATCGATAGACGGCAACAGACTCAAATGGGAAGTCAGCGGCAATACTGAAAGGAAACTGAGTTTCAAAGCGGAGAAGAAGGTATGTCCCTTATAAGTCACGAAGTTATCCGTATAAATGGAATAATCCGCTTGCAGAGAAACACCTTTACTCGGGAAGTAACGGCGGTCCAAGGTTTCCAGATGGGCCTGAGCGAAGTAACTGATAAAGCCTTCCGGTTTTACTTGATACTTTTGGTTTTCCGCCGTATAAAGGAATGAGTTATAATCAAAATACTCATAACGGGCTCCTAGCTTCAACTTGAAATTCAGCCAGTTCATGTCCGAATATCCAAGTTCCACGAAATGATGGCGATACGTCGTATTCACGATTTTATCCCCCCGATTATAGACGTCGAGATCATGGTACGTGAACATGTAAGACAGGTTGATGTTACGCAAGGGATTACGCTCTATCGCATAGTCCACTCGCCCATACATACGTTTCCCGATCCTTCCCGTTACGGAGAACTTCGAATGGTAACGAGCCCGATTGTCAAAAGTAGCATTCAGCAACAGGGCGACGATATCCTCACTATTAAAATTCAAGCCCACATTAATCGCGCTATTTGATTTTTCCTGTACCGTAAGCACCAAATCCTCCTGCCTCTCACCGACCAATTTATAGCTCACATTCGAGTAAAGATTTGTACCGATCACGATAGACATGGCTTCCTGCAATTTCTTCACGGTAAGCAAGCTATTCTCTTTCAAGCCGCTGATTTGCGTCAACCATTTCTCATCACGAGGATCTATACCTTCAAACAAGACACGCCGGATATGAAACGTATCGGTAGGGGCTACCGGATAGGAATGTACTAATCTCTTTCGGTGCATATCCGAACTATCGGATAAACCAATCTTCTTCTTTAAGGCAAGAATCTCATCCCATTGCTTGCGGGCGACTTGCTCACCCCGGTCAATCAAGGTATCCAGGGCCGTCTCCCCAAAACTAGCGGAATTATAAGGGTCTGTATTCGGGCGGAACAACAGATCGGTCTGTTCCTTATTCGGTCCGTATTTCTCATAACCATGCAAGGCGATGATCTGCCCTACGATATCCCAAGGGGTATTTATCCGCTCCAACTGTTTCAAGTCGCTAGTACCCAGATCTACGCCAATAATGATATCCGCCCCCATATCCCGTGCGACATCCGCCGGATAGTTATTCTTGATCCCACCATCTACCAACACCATGCTATCCAAACGTACCGGCGCGAACACGGCAGGAATCGCCATACTGGCACGCATTGCCAACGGAAGACTTCCACGATGGAAAACATATTCTTGCCCGTCCACCACATTCAACGCCACACAAGCGAAAGGTATATTCAATTGATTAAAATCTACGGAATCATGATAACCGATCGTTAAATCAGAGAAAAGGTTCTGGAGATTTTGACCTTTTATCATCCCTTGGATCGTTATCTCTTTTTTACTCCGGCCAAAAGGAAGGGAAAAGACATATCGCTCGGAATTCTCTTTCTCCGGAAAAGTAAGGTTACTACGTTTCACACGGTCACTTAGCAACATGCTCCAATCCTGCCAACGTACCATGCTATCGATCTCAGCGGCAGTATAGCCAACGGAATACAAGCCACCAACGATAGCTCCCATACTGGTTCCGGCAATATAATCAATCGGGATGCCGGCCTCCTCCAATACCTTCAACACCCCGATATGAGCGACACCTTTCGCCCCACCGCCTCCCAGCACCAAGCCAACCTTTTTCCGCTCAGCCATCACAGAAGGCACCAACATCAACCCAACCAACCACAATAAAAGGAACTTCCTCATCTAGATATTCTTTCCGGCAAATGTAGCTGGTTTACTCGAAAACGCAAACGGATTCATCTAGAATAAAACGTATGTTTACCTATATATAAAGTTTATCGCTATCTCATCTATTCTATAAACCATGCCGTGAACTGTATAAACCAAGGCGTGGTCTGCACATTCCACGGCGTGGTTTATACAGTTCACGGCGCTGATTTAAGAATAAATACTTATTCGCTATGGAATGTATAGGTTATCGGAGAACTATTTCAACAGGAGAGGAACATTTTATTTCCGGAACATAAGTGGGCAATCGATAGTATTTGATACGGCCTCCCTAAAATTAATAGGTATTTCTCGCTCAAATCGATTTACGTATTATGAATCAAGTATGTACGTGTTTATCAAAAAATAATATAGCCATCAACTTACTTTTTTCCAGCAAGGTAGCAGCCGGAGCAATATATTACTTTTTCTTTTTCAGCAGCATGACCACAGGATTCGACTCTTCATCCAAGTTTGCGGCGATCTCCTTCAACTTTCCTTTTAGCTGGCCTTTCTCGTAAGCCTCAACTAAGTCCGGGGCATCTAGAGTTTGGCAGATAGCTATTTCGGGGTTTCTTGGCTCTGATGTTAGAGAGACTTCTTCCTTATTGATGAAATCATCATTGTATAGAATATAGCTGAATAAGGCATTTTCTTGTTTATCATACACCAGATCTTCACCAAGGAAACCTTTAAACGTCGTAAAGTCAACCTCTTTTCTCATGGTTCTCATGAAACAGTAGCGATCGGTGATGACGGTTGGAAAAAGAAATACTTTAGTATCCATGGAGGATATGGAAGGGCTTCTTACGATAAAAGGACTCAGATTACCATCCGGCAAGTAATGGAATATGGTATCAGACGATGTATTGACAAGTATCCATTTATCCCGATCCGGAAACGTAAGATAAAATTCCGGCGTAATGATAAACTCCCCTTCTGTTACAACCGGAGTCTCAGTCCCCTTAGAGGGAATTTGGATCTCATGAGTGATACGGCCATCTTGTTTGGAAATAATCAAATGACACTCCCGCTTGCCTTTTTCCGATGGATAACTCTTATAGCAAATCAAATGATCACGATCATAATTAAATATATAATTATAATAACTGGTATCCGTGAACTTAAAACTCCTTTTATAGTTTCCTAATAAGTCATAGACACCTATTTTTCTCGCTGGATTATCCTTGACGAATATCTCATCGTTATCCTCATCCAAGACAAGCCCTGTAAGCTGCGTGTATTCCTCACCGCTTTGCCCTAAACGGTTTATCTTCCTTAGTCCCTTTCCGTTTCTATCGAAAACAAGAATATCCCCATCACTGCCCCGATTCGTCACCAGCATGATATCCTTTCCGATCGCTTTCACGGCACCTTTAGTTATAAAATCATCCGTGGTTTCCAACGCGATGTATTCCACGTCCATGAGGTCTTGAAGTATCAGTTCCTTTTCCGGATAATCGGCCATGACATCAACCCTTATAAGGTTATCGACAGAGGAAGCGGACCGATTGCCACATCCCATACATCCGACTAAAGCGAGCAGCATAGCCACTGCGTTCGTAGTTAATTTTCTCATTTTCATAATGTTTAAAGTCTTTCGTTCGATGTCATTTCTTGCTCTTTAGCGCTTTCTCTTTGTTCATCATCCGTATCATCTCTTTTACCTCATCGGATGTCTCCGGCAGTTGTTGGATCAGAGATTGGAGTTCATTTATAGAAAGCTGGCTTTTCCGGTTATCTGGAGCCAGCATGGTTTGCTCCGTGATACCCCGTTTGGACATATCCGAATTTAATGACTCCAAGAAAGGCCGGGTAAAAGTCAAGTTACTCAGATCCGACTCGTTTTTCAACAGTTCCTTTGCGTAAGTCACTTGAGCGAATACACCTCTCTGTAGCTCCTCCGCATTCTTGAATCCGGAGATATCCGGATGGCTATATAGGTTCGCGATCTCACGAAGCAATTCTACACGAGTACCCTTCACCTTCCACGCCCGATAAAGCAGACGGGCCGCCTCCTCTATCTTACCCGAGCTTCTGGCGCTCATGGCACGAATCTCCATGACCATCTCCGATTCCTCCGGCAATTGATTGATCAGGTTACGCAAATCCACGATAGAGATCTTGCTCTTTTTCCCATCCGGGTCTATCATAGTCTCCTCCGCCACATTACGGAAAAACATATCCTCATAGAAGGATTGCAGAAGCGCCCGGCTAAACACCATCGTCCTCTCGTCCGCTTTTTTCTTTAAGCTCTCATTCATATAAAGTACCAAGATAAAAAGCCCTCGCTGGCGATCCTCCTCACTCTGGAATTTAGACACGTCAATCTCACTATACATATGCGAGATCGCCGCCAGGAAATCCAGTCGTTCCGGATTCTTCTTCCATGCCTCATAGTAGAGACGGGACGCTTCCTTATATCTCCCGTCTTTTTGGTAAGTCTCCGCACGGAAGGCCAATAATTGATTTACCAAGAAACGATTGGGTTCCAATCCCTTTTCCGCCCGGTCAAATAAGTCGTAAGCCCGCTTCCGGTCATACGTCTTACCCAAGGCGGAACCCAATAAGAGGCATACCTCGACCGAGGTCGTATCCTGCTCATATGCCATATCCAAGATATCTACCGAGGGCATATACAGACCGGCATAATACTTCGAGGCTCCCCCATATTTCAAGGTAAGGTAGGTGGAATCACCATCAGCCAACAAACTGGAATAGACAGAATCCGCCTGAACAAATTGTTTCACGATATATAGCCCCAATCCTTTACTACGCAATAATTGACGATTCCCGGGATTATAAAACAAGGCGGTATCGCAAATCGCTATTCCTTCCGATATATAATCCGGGCTACTAGCCCCCATCCGATACAATGAATTCACTAACGCAACCGCCAACCCCGCATTCTCACGATTCAAGTTATACGCCTGAAAATAAGCGGTCGTAGCGGAAGGATATTGTTCCATTCGAGTATAGCAATCGCCAATCGCACGGTATAAGACAGTATTATCCTCATTCTGAGCTTGCAATTTCTCATAGGCATCAACTGCTTTCTCATACTCCCCCAATTGGAAATACAGACGTGCCAACTGATAATTAGCGTAGAAGTTCGAGCTATCGGCGGATAAGACCTGATGAAAATATCGCTCGGCATCCTCCGCACGGCCTAAGTTCGTCGCCGTCCGAGCCAAGATGTTTAAGATATCCAAGTTCGTCGTATCCATAGAAAAGCAAAGACGGTAATAGTCATAAGCCTTCTGATACCGAAGCATACCCTCATAAGCCTGCCCGATAGCGTTCATAATCTCATAATTCGAAGAATCGGCTAATGTAAGGCTATCAGCATGAGCGATCACAGCCGCATATTGCTTACGGTTCACCAAGTCTTGCCAATTAAACTCTTGAGCATTCCCGGGAAAAATAAGGCAACAAAGTAACAGAACTGTAACTAAATTACATTTCTCATTCATATCTGTATGTTTTTAAGATTACTGATTAAGCGACCAACACAGCCTCTATTCTTATTTCACTGTAACCGGAAAGTAATAGGCACCGTATATAAGACGCGGACCGCCTTTCCGTCCTGACGACCGGGAGTCCACCGGGGCATCATTCCGATGACTCGCAAAGCTTCCGCATCCAAGGAGGGATCTATCCCCCGTATGATTTTAGGTTCCACGATATTTCCTTTCTTATCTACCACAAACGAACAGATCACACGACCTTGCACTCCCGCTTCCTGCGCATCCGTCGGATACTTTATGCTTTGAGCGATAAACTTTAATAATTCACGATCCCCTCCGGGATATTGCGGCATCACGTCCACTACCGTCAAAGTCTCTTCCTTCATTTCTTCTACCGGACTTTTCAAACGGAACGTAATCGGGACCGTATATTTCACGGCGACCGCCTTTCCACGTTGCATTCCCGGATTCCAACGAGGCATAGTGTTTATTACCCTTACGGCCTCCTCATTCAATAAAGGAGTCACTCCCCGAAGCACCTCCGGATTATTGACAGAACCATCACGCCCGACGATAAACGAGCAGATTACACGCCCTTGCTCCCCGTTATCCTGGCTCTCTTTCGGATACTTTATATTCGTGGCTATGTATTTCAACAACTCCGCATCCCCACCCGGAAAACTAGGCATCTTCTCTACCACGGTAAATACTTGCTCGTTCATCTCACGGGATTTGGAAGATAAGGACAAATGGGTATTATTTGTCATATCAGCAGCCAAGACCTCTTGGGACTCCCTTCCTTGATAGCTGCATCGCAAAATCGCATTCGCAGGGACCTCCAAAGAGAAAGCCCCTTTCCTATCCGTGATAGTCCCCTCTTTACCGCCCTTCACCACAACTGATGCCCCGATCAAAGGCTGCCCAGTCTCATCAACCAGAATGCCCGTAGCCGTCACCACAGCGTTCGAGACCGTAGCCTCATTCGCCAGACGGACAGTCAAACGGGCTACCGCCTCGATATTACTTAACAGCATCAAGATCCCTACCAATGGAATAAATATCAGATATTTCGTACGTACGATACCCGGGCTCCGCTTCTTGTTCATCATCATAATCCGGTTCTTCAGATGCAGCACATTGAAACTATTATACAAAGTAGTAACGGACTGATGATGAGCCAATCCCAATAAATGGTATTGATAGCTCTTACTATCGTAACCGGACTGGATCACCGTGTTATCCGCCAGATACTCCAGATTATGCCTAACCTCACGCTTCAATAACCATACAAAAGGATTGAACCAGCAAGCCATACACATCATCTCGCTCAAGATCACGTCAATCGAGTGCCATTGGGATACGTGCGTACATTCATGTGTCAATATCTCATCCGTTTCCTTATCCGAATGACTCTCCGGATGCAAGAAGACCATACGGAAAAAGGAGAATGGCCCGGCGGCCTTCCGCAACGCATAAACCGGAGTTTCATGAATAACAACACGCTCACTGGTATGAGCCAACCATAAGATACTGCTTAATTGCACGAGAAAACGTCCGCATAAGAACGCTACGATCCCCCAATAAATAAACCCCAAAGATCCCAGCAACCATCTATACCAATCCACGGACGCCGCGGCATCCGCTTTCGCCGTCGCCTCAGGCAACATAGCGGAATACATATAAATCACATCTGCTATAGGCTCTTGTTGCCTTACCCAATCTTGGATGTTCAGCAAAGGATAAAACAGAGCCAAGCCAAAGAACGCCAGCAATATCGCACGACGTAGCTTGAAGAACGTGTCCTTATAGAAGAACAACCGGTAGAAGGCGTAAAAGAGTACAAAGGCTACATTTACCTTCAATAAGTAGGCAAATTCCGGTGTCATGGTATGTGGGATTTAGGTTATTCTTTTCCTTTCTCAATCAAATCGATGATATCCTTTAGATCATCCGTAGAGATTTTCTGATCTTTCGCAAAGAAAGAAACCATTTCTTTATACGAGTTAGCGAAATAATTCGTTACCACGCCGCCAAGGAACGTACGTTTATATTCCGTTTCCTCTATCAAAGGACGGTATTCATACGTATTTCCATAACGTTTCGCCTTCACGTACTTCTTTCGCTCCAGATTCTTGATCACGGAAGCGAGCGTCGTATAAGGAGGTTTCGGGTCCTCGTATTTGGCCAGCACATCTTTCACAAAACAAGGACCGATCCGCCAAATCCAGCGCATCGCCTCTTCTTCCTGCATCGTTAGCTTCTCCATAAATCTTATCCTTTTATTAATGTATATCCACAAAGCTACGAAATAGTCGTAAACGGCATGCGGAAGGCACGTTAATTAACATTAAATAAGAATCACAAGACCTGCAATCGTGAATTATTGCAACTTAAATGTGATCGGCACCGTATATTTCACGGCTACCGGCTCGCCTCTTTGCGTGCCCGGTGTCCAACGAGGCATCATTTGCAAAACTCGAACCGCCTCTTGGTCTAATGCCGGGGAGATTCCTCTAATGACCTTGTAATTCGTAAGTGTTCCATCCTTCGTTACCACAAACGAACAAATCACACGGCCTTGCTCTCCTTTGTTTTGGCTTTCTTGTGGATACTTTACATTCTTGGCTATAAATTTCAAAAGCTCCGCATCACCGCCGGGAAACTTCGGCATCACCTCTACTACCCTAAATACCTGCTCTCCATTTTCCAGCGTATCTTCGTCCTCCGCTTCCACCTGTACTTGCTCTTGTTTTTCTGCCTTTGTTACATCTGTCGGAACACTTTCTTCTTTTTGTTCCGAAGACTGTCCGCATCCTACGCACATCGCCAAAGCGAACAGGATGATCATTGTGTTCATAATCGCCTTTTTCATTTTCAATCAGTTTTAATGTTATTTATACCGTTATTACACATACTTACCAACCTCTAAGCATATCCGGATATTACGTCGGTTTCGCAAACATACGAAATATTCGTAATACAAATATAAACAATATGTTAAATAACACTAATAGCCATCAAAGACATAGAAAAGATAAAAGAACATAGCTTCTATCGCTAGATTATTACAAGAAGTACAACCGAGCGATACATATCGAAGTCAAATAAGCGAATAGAACACAAAAACCGGATTGCCCTCCTCTCCTTTTAAGTCCAACTCCTGCGGAATCGTGATCGAGTGAAGCGACTTATATAAGTTTAGCTCATACGGGGTCACTACTTGTACCAACTCATCTTTTATGACCCTCCCCCAGACCGGGAAATTCCGATAACTTCTCGTACCCTGCATGCCATGTTGAAGGTTCGCGTCCGCCAGTTCATAGATAGACCCCGGCATCTCGCATTTTTCCACGAGTGTCTTTCCCGTCTTTTTATCCACAGAGGCGATATAATAGCCTTGGTTATACAATAAACGGAAATAATAATGTGCCGGAAACTCAATCATATCTTGCACAAAGATATCCTTGGGGTCTTTTTTTTCAATTCGCAAATTACTCATGTCCGTAACATCCAACGAACGAATCACTTCCGCATCCGAGTTTTTCAGATCAAGGACACAAGCCGCACTTATTCGATCCGCCGAGATACAGAAGACCGTATCATTACTACCGGTCTTAAACAACACGGAGTTTTGCGCATCAGAATAAGCGGAGGCGATACTTGTCGTGAACCCGCTCTTCTCATGGGGTAATAAAAAGGAATAAAAATCATTCTTGATCGCTATCGTATCCCCTTTCCTCGAAAATAGGCCCAATCCGAATCCCCCTCCGTTGAAAGGCTGAAAAGGGAATGATATGGCGGCGAAACGATCCTTTCCGATATGACGCATATAGATTACCGAATACTCATGGGTGGATTGTCCGATAAATTCACCTTCTAACGTATATTCCCAAACTCGATTATTACTAAATAAAAAAAGGCGATCATTACGTTCGTCCACTTGGATACATGGCAGAATACCGCTAAATTCACCCGGCCCCTGCCCTTCTTTTACCAACGTCCGGATAAAACGCCCTTGCCGATCGAACAGGACGATACGGGGCTCTTTTACGGGAAGCACATAGATATATCGATCTGTCACGGCATAATCATAAACTCCGTCTATCAACGAGGCATCATCCGTGGTCACCTCTAAAGGGACAAAAGTAACCCCCTTGATCTCATCGCCTAATTCCAATAGCCCCGGTTTATCCATCCCCCCTCTTATATCCGCGGTTAAAAGAGAGGACGCTTCCGTTGGCGAAGAACCGCATGACACGAAACAAGAAACGACAAAAACACTATTTAAATAAAACAAGATAGAGGCTAACTTTACACTTTTCATAACCATGCTTTTTTGCCTCCAAAAATATCCCGTATATCTCACAAATCACATAATAAATGAGAACAAAAATGAGAACAAACCTGCCAAGACCGCTATAAATATATAATAATCAAAAGTTTGATATAAACTCCACAAATGCCTCCGTAGAACCTTCTTTCTTAAAAATCTTCCGGAATAGACGAGGACGAAGTACCGAACTATTATATTTCAATACCCGTGTGATCTGGTTGGCGGGAACACCGATTTTCGTGAGCATACAGGCCTTCAACTCCGTATCGGAAATAACAGGATATAGCTTTTTCAGCCGTAAGGTAAAGTCATCATAAGCCTTATTCAACAAAACCTCCAAAAGCTCCCAATCCTCAGAGATAATCTTGCCGGCATCCCGATCGTGAAACTTCTCATAGACCTCCGATTTCCGCAAGATCGCGACAGATAATAAATGCTTACTCTCCTTATTAAGAATCGACTCGTTACAAATTTCCAGCCGTTGTTTTTCCAATTGTAAGGAAACCAACATCAACTCTTGATCCTTTTTTTCCTTTATTTTCGTAATTCTTTTTTCCAAAAGGGTGATTTGCCGTTCATTCTCTTCTTTTTCTTCTCGCATACGTTGTTGCTGGCTAGCAATCGAACGTCGCAAGGCTTCTTCCCTTCGAAGAGCGTTTTCCTGCGTATTTCTCCATCGCCGATAAAGGAGGAAGCAAATAAATAGGATTATGCCGATAATAAATGCGTACAGATAACGCTCCTGTCCCCTTTGTAATAGCATCAACTCTTTCTTAGACAAGTCCTCACGGATCGGCCTTACATCATAGCGGGAAGTGATCTGATAAATCGATTCTCTCGCTGATAGTGATCCGATAGAATCCCGTAACATCTCGTATTTCTTGACCTCGGTCAGTATCCGGTCTTGTCCGGCCGCATCGTTCAATAACTGATATTGAGCACTCGCTTTTCTCAAAAAAGACATAGCCTTGCCATATAATTCCTGCTCGGCGTACAGCATCCCCATTTGGTTATATAACCTTCCCCAGAATTCATAATCCCAATTCTCTCCCTCATATTCCAACGCACGTAAATAGCATTCCAAAGCTAGGGACGGTTGATCCATATCCTCATAGACTTTCCCCCGGTAAAACCAAGCTTTGGGAGGCCAGTAACAGCCTCGTGTCGTCCTATAATAATCCGTAGCGATAGAGATTATGGAATCCGATGTATGCCTCAATCCCGCCTCATCCCGTGATTCGGTCCATAACAGACAATAACGGGCTTTCTCTCGAAGCGATAATCCATTGATATCCCTCACTTTCTCTAATAACACCAAAGCACTGTCCGGATGATGCGGAATCAATTTCTCTACCTGCCAGAACAGGTTGCCATGCTTGTCGCTCCTATATGAAAAAAGCACAAGAACCAAGATCACGATCGTAAATAATAAGATCGTAAACTTGATCCCTATGGAAAAATGCCGTGACCCATTCAAATCCTTACGCATATAGGCAAATGTATATAAATTATTCATAAGGAAAGCCTTTTCCTTCCGCATTATTCCATGTGTCGGGACACATGCCCTGACCTCTCCCATTAATGCAGAAATATTTCTTTAATCGTTTGCGCAATATATGGATTTAGCATACCTTTGCGTGATAATTACATAGTTTAAGTAGAAATTTCTAAATACAATTAAATAACTTAAATTATTATCTTATGTGGTTACTTAATTCTTCTATCGGGAAGAAGCTGATAATGAGTATATCAGGCCTCTTTCTTGTTCTGTTCTTATTGTTCCACCTGTCGATGAACGTGGCGGCCGTTTTCTCCGGAGAGGCTTATAACATGGTTTGTTCGCTGTTGGGCTCTAATTGGTACGCTGTGGCAGCTACTCTCGTATTGGCCGCAGGCGTTGTGATCCACTTCGTGTACGCTATCATTCTTACCTTGCAAAACCGTAAGGCACGTGGTAACGACCGTTACGCTATCAACGCTCGTCCGAAAGGCGTGGAATGGGCATCTCAGAACATGTTCGTTTTGGGTTTGATTGTTATCCTGTTCATGCTGTTGCACTTCAGCCAGTTCTGGTATAAGATGATGTTCGCCGAATTGATCGGTCATCACGAAGTTGCATTGGGGTCAGCTATGGTATCTCCACAAGACGGAGCCGCTTTTATCAACTATTACTTCCAAGGTAATGCCGTGATCACTGTTCTTTATTTGATCTGGTACGTGGCTTTGTGGTTCCACTTGACTCACGGGTTCTGGAGCGCTATCCAAACAATTGGTTGGAATAATACGATCTGGATGAACCGTTGGGAATGTATCTCTAAGATCGTAGCTACGGTTATTTGCGGACTTTTCGCGATCATTACTATCATCTTCTTCCTAAACGGAGTAGGTGCTTAATTGCAAGCTACAGGTTTTATAATTAAGAACTTTTGAAATTAAATCATTATGTCTGAAATAAATTCTAAAATACCTCAAGGCCCGTTGGCTGAGAAGTGGACTAATTATAAAAATCACCAGAAATTGGTGAACCCCGCTAACAAGCGTCGTTTGGATGTTATCGTAGTCGGTACAGGTTTGGCCGGAGCTTCCGCTGCCGCATCTTTGGCAGAGATGGGATTCAACGTATTGAACTTCTGTATCCAAGATTCTCCCCGCCGTGCGCACTCTATCGCCGCTCAAGGTGGTATCAACGCCGCTAAGAACTACCAGAATGATGGTGACTCTGTTTACCGTTTGTTCTACGATACGATCAAAGGTGGTGACTACCGTGCTCGTGAGGCTAACGTTTATCGTTTGGCTGAGGTTTCTAACTCAATCATCGACCAGTGCGTGGCTCAAGGCGTTCCTTTCGCTCGCGAATATGGTGGTTTGTTGGATAACCGTTCATTCGGTGGCGCTCAGGTATCGCGTACGTTCTACGCCCGTGGCCAGACGGGTCAGCAGCTTTTGTTAGGCGCTTATTCAGCGTTGAGCCGTCAGATCGGTTTGGGTAAGGTTAAGATGTACACTCGTCATGAGATGTTGGATGTAGTTAAGGTAGACGGTCGTGCTCGTGGTATCATCGCCCGCAACTTGATTACAGGTAAGATCGAGCGTTACGCCGCTCACGCTGTAGTTGTAGCTACGGGTGGTTACGTTAATACGTTCTTCTTGTCAACCAACGCTATGGCATCTAACGGTTCCGCCGCATGGCAATGCTACAAGAAAGGCGCTTACTTCGCTAATCCTTGTATGGTTCAGATCCACCCGACTTGCGTACCGGTGAAAGGTGACTTCCAATCTAAATTGACTTTGATGTCCGAATCCTTGCGTAACGACGGCCGTATCTGGGTTCCGAAGAAACTGGAAGACGCTAAAGCTCTACAGGCCGGAACGAAGAAAGGTAAAGATATTCCCGAGGCAGACCGTGATTATTATTTGGAGCGTCGTTATCCGGCATTCGGAAACTTGGTTCCTCGCGACGTGGCTTCTCGTGCCGCTAAAGAGCGTTGCGACGCAGGTTTCGGCGTGAACAGCACGGGCTTGGCCGTATTCTTGGATTTCTCCGACGCGATCAATCGCTTGGGTAAAGAGGTCGTTAAGCAGAAATACGGTAACTTGTTCGATATGTACGAAGAGATCACGAACGATAATCCATACGAGACTCCGATGATGATCTACCCGGCATTGCACTACTCAATGGGTGGATTGTGGGTTGACTATGAGTTGATGACCTCCATTCCGGGTCTGTTCGCTATCGGTGAGGCAAACTTCTCCGATCACGGAGCGAACCGTTTAGGTGCTTCCGCTTTGATGCAGGGATTGGCCGATGGTTATTTCGTATTACCATACACGATCCAGAACTATTTGTCCGACCAAATCCAAGTTCCTCGCTTCAGCACGGATCTGCCGGAGTTCGTCGAGGCAGAAAAGGCCATCAAGGATCGTATCCAAAAATTGATGAACGTCAAGGGTAAAGAAACCGTAGACACTATCCACCGCAAACTAGGTCATATCATGTGGGAACATATCGGTATGGCACGCGACGCAAAAGGTTTGCAAGAAGCTATCCAGATGCTGAAAGACTTGAAGAAAGAGTTCTGGAGCAACGTATTCATCCCAGGCAACGCAGACAACTTGAATACCGAGTTAGAGAAAGCATTACGTGTAGCCGACTTTATCGAGATCGGTACATTGATGGCACACGATGCTTTGGACCGCGCTGAGTCTTGTGGTGGTCACTTCCGTACGGAGCACCAGACAGAAGAAGGTGAGGCCTTGCGTCATGACGATAAGTTCATGTACGTATCTTGCTGGGAGTACCAAGGCGAGGACAAAGATCCTGTCATGTTGAAAGAGGATTTGAACTATGAGTTCGTTGTTCCTCAAACACGTAACTACAAGAAGTAATAATCATCAATCTCAGAAAAAATTAGAATCATGGATAAAGATATAAGTGTAACACTTAAGGTTTGGCGTCAGAGAGGTCCGAAGGAGAAAGGACAGTTCGAGACATACAAAATTGAGAAGATCAATCAGAGTGTCTCTTTCTTGGAAATGTTGGATATCTTGAACGAGCAGTTGGTCAACGAGGGTAAGGAACCGATCGTATTCGATCACGACTGCCGCGAGGGTATCTGTGGCATGTGTTCATTGTATGTAAACGGACACCCGCACGGACCGGCAACTGGAGCTACGACTTGCCAGTTATATATGCGTCGTTTCCACGATGGAGAGACGATCACGATCGAACCGTGGCGTTCCGCAGGTTTCCCTGTTATCCGCGACTTGATGGTAGACCGCTACGCTTACGACAAAATCATCCAAGCGGGTGGTTTCACATCTGTCAACACAGGTGGTGTACCCGACGCTAATGCGATACCTATCCCAAAGAAGGACGCAGACTTAGCCATGGACGCTGCCGCTTGTATCGGTTGTGGCGCTTGTGCTGCCGCTTGTAAGAATGGTTCCGCTATGTTATTCGTATCCGCTAAGGTTAGCCAGCTGGCTTTGTTGCCTCAAGGTAAAGTCGAGGCTGCTCGCCGTGCCAAAGCTATGGTCGCTAAAATGGATGAGCTTGGCTTCGGTAACTGTACGAACACACGTGCTTGCGAGATGGAATGTCCGAAGAATATCTCCGTTAGCAACATCGCTCGTTTGAACCGCGAGTTCATTTGCGCTAAATTACAAGACTAATATTTGATTAGTATATCATGGAAAAGGCGTCTTTCTCTAAAAGAAAGGCGCCTTTTTGTTTTTGTTATATGTCGTAAAACATAATTTAGCATTATAACCCTTGACAGGAATTGAAAAGTCCGTATATTTGCATCGTGGTTTTTTCATAATAGTATTAGATTTAAGGTTAACAAAGTTTGGTTAGGGCTTGTCGTGAGACAGGCTTTAATTGTTTATAGACCTACCTTTTAAACATGGACCATAAAATACTGCAAATAGAGATTGTTTAGCGTCATTTTATCGTCGATCTTTGCCTTTAAAGATCATATAGTATATGCTAATAAGTATTTTATTTGGCTTCTTATGTTATTTTCTCCGGGTGTTGATCAAACACAAGGAAAAAATCATGCGCCAGATAAGACAAATGGTAAAACAAAAATAAAATGGACAAAAAACGAACCACCAGTTCTTTCAGGGCAATGAGCACGGAAAGAAAACTCGAGTCGATCTTCCTTTTCGTAACAGGCCGATGCAACGCCAAATGCGCAATGTGTTTCTATGCCCAAGAAATGGATAAGAAGCAACCCGACCTCACTTTCGATGAAATCAAGAAGATATCAGAAACCGCCGGGCAATTCAATCGATTATGGATATCCGGGGGTGAGCCTACCTTGCGTGAGGATCTACCGGAAATATTGGAGTTATTCTACAAAAACAACCATATCAAAGATGTGAACATCCCTACGAACGGCTTAAAACCAGACCGGATCGTCGAATGGGTAAAACGGTTCCGCCAGAACTGCCCGGATTGTAATATTAACGTAAGCCTTTCCTTGGATGGTTTCGGTGCGACCCACGATACACAGAGAGGCGTACCGGGCAACTTCTATAAGGCCTTGGAAACCCTGCGTAAGATACAGGAGAATTTCGGAGATGACGGCAAAGTCTTAAAAAATATAGCAACCGTTATCACGAAATACAATATAGACCAGATAGAAGACTTCATGACTTGGGTATACGGACGTTTCCGCACCTCCACGCATACAATTGAGGCTGCCAGAGGCATGACCCGTGACGATGGCGTGAAAATCCTAACCGAGTCAACGCTACGCAAAATACAAGATGACATATCCCCTATCTATTCAGCTTATGCGGATCGGATGGTAGCGGATACCACCGGCTTAAGGAAACCGATCACACGCTTCTTCTATCTCGGCCTTATACGTACCTTATATAATGTGCGTGCCAGCAACATAGATCACCCGACCCCTTGGGGGATGGATTGTACGGCCGGAGAGACTACCTTGGTAATCGACTACGACGGACGTTTTCGTGCCTGCGAGCTACGGGAACCGCTCGGAAATATAAAAGAGTATGGTTGCGATATAAGTAAAGTGATGAATAGCGAAGCGATGAAACAGGAAATAGCCGCTATCGGACATGGGTATAAAGCCAACTGTTGGTGTACGCACGGCTGCTGGATCACCTCATCCGTCATTTTCAATCCACGTAAGATGATTCGCTCCGTATATAAAGGATACCGGGAAACGAAACGATTGAATCATCCCTTAGCCATCAATGAGCAGAAACTACAAACGATGGAAGCCAAATACCATCTGGACATTGAGCGTTTGCGTCAACTGAATATCCGGTAAACAAGACCCTCATAGCCCATAAATAAACGTAGCATGAAAATACTATTAGTAACCAGAGGCTCACAAGGCGACGTCCTTCCTTATTTGGCCATAGCGGCCGAATTGGAAAGACGTGGCCATGAGGTGACCATCAATCTCCCTCAAATATTCGAGGAGACCGTTAAACCCTACGGATTTAAATACGTATTGCAGCAGTTTGACGATATCGGCGGCATGATCGATAGCGCAGCGCAAAACTCACATAAATTCCGGCCATTCCTTAAATGGATGAGGAACGTGATCGATAAACAGTTCGATCAATTGATTCCCCTACTAAAAGAGCATGATATTTTAGTATCGACCAACTCGGAATTTGCTGTCGCAAGTATCGCCGAGTATTGCAAGAAGCCCTTGATACGTACCGCCTACGCCCCGTTCTTGCCGGGTAAGAAGATTCCCCCGGCCGTATTGCCATTTCCCAAACCCAACCCGATCATCACCCCCGCCATCCTATGGAAGTTGATGAACCGGATGACCAATTTCATGGTTAAAGACACGATCAACAAGAACCGGGCTAAATACGGACTCGCTCCGATTCGTAATTTTGGTTATCATGCGGGAGAGCGTTCATATAATTACTTGCTTTTCAGCCAGCACCTAGGAAACATAGATCCGGACTGGACGTTCAAATGGTCGATCGGAGGCTATTGCTTCAATGACACTTTTCAATATGATGAGAAGGCTTACGAGGAAATGATATCATTCGTCGACAGCGCTCAAAGCCCTATTATCTTTTTTACCCTCGGGAGTTGTAGTTCCAAGGATGGTAACCGTTTTAGCAAAGCCTTGGTCGATATTTGCAAGAAACATGATTATCGGCTCATCATCGGTTCCGGTTGGGCAAAGACAGGAATCACCTTACAAGCGGATAAACATTTATTCTTAATGAAGCAGCCGGTTCCGCATAATTTGATATTTCGGCACTGCGACGGCGTTATCCATCATGGAGGTTGCGGCACGACCCATAGCGTAGGAAGGGCGGGAAAGCCCCAATTAATCACTCCGTTGATTATCGATCAACCCTATTGGTCCTATCGAATCCACCAATTAGGGTTAGGGCCGGAAGGGCTTAAGATAGCGAAAGCGAGCGAGCAGGAGATCGAACGCAAGGTTTGTGATCTGGTCACCAATCCGCTTTATAAGAAAAATGCCGCTCATATAGGCGAGATGATCCAAAAAGAGGGAGGTATAAAGAATATATGCGACTCTATCGAAAGATTTCAATGAGGCATAAGTTCCTATTAGATTTTATTACATGTTACAAAACACAATTTAGCACTTAAACTATTGACAAATAATAGTAACTCCGTATATTTGCATCGTGGTTTTTTCATAATAGTATTAGATTTAAGGTTAACAAAGTTTGGTTAGGGCTTGTCGTGAGACAGGCTTTAATTGTTTTATAAGGTCTGCTTCCCGCAAAGCCCTTCGATTACATCAGAATAATCCGATGCGTCAATAAAGTTGATATCTTGTCTTTTAAGATCTTCCCATTAATCGGTTTCGCCGTATAGGCATCAAATCCACTATTAATGATCCGTTGCTCATCTTGGGCGAAAGCATAAGCCGTCACCGCGATAATAGGCACGCTAGCAGAAACCTTACGAATCTCTGCGGTAGCCTCGTATCCATCCATGACCGGCATCTTTATATCCATCAAGATCAACTGAGGTTTGTGCTGATGAAATAGCTCCACAGCCTCCTTTCCATTCCATGCATGAATCAATTTATATTCAGGCTTTAATATAGACTCAAACAGGCGATAATTACTGGAATTGTCCTCAGCGATCAAGATCGTAACCTCACTTCGGGCGATCTTCTCCAAAGTAACAGGCTTCTGCTCTTCACTAGGAAATAATTCTTTCTTCGGCTGAAAAGGCAATGTAAACCAGAACCTAGAGCCTTTCCCTTCCACGGAATCAACCCCTATCGTTCCTTTCATCTGGGTAACAATCATCTCACAGATACTTAAACCCAATCCTGTTCCTTGAGCGAAAGTGTTCAGTTTCACAAAACGTCCGAAAATATCTTTCCGTTTATTCTCCGGGATTCCGCAGCCCGTATCCTCTACATAGAACCACAACGTATTATCATCCTTCAACTTATAGCCAAATAAGATCGATCCTGCCTGCGTAAATTTCATGGCATTGTTCAACAGATTGATCATCAGTTGGGACAGACGATTTCGATCCGTATAAATCACGCAAGGCTCCAGATAATCCTTAAATGAGATCTGTACATCCGGATTCTTATTCTTCAAATGAGCCGATTGCTCCAAATCCCTCAATACAGCGTTAATATCCACATAGTCATAAGTAAACTCCAAGGTACCCGCCTCAATCTTTGACAAATCCAAGATATCGTTTATCAACTGCAACAATAGGGAATTATTATTCTCGATAATATCAGCGAATTCCTTCTTATCCTCAAGGTCATCGGTCGAGGCAAGGATATTAGAGAAACCTACTATCGCATTTAACGGTGTACGTATCTCATGGCTCATATTTGCTAAAAACGCTGATTTCAATTTATTCGACTCTTCCGCCTTATCCCTAGCCATTCGAAGGTCATGTTCCAATTGCTTACGCTCGGTAATAGATATCGTAGACCCGATCAACGCTTTCGGTTTACCGGAAGCATCATATTCAGCCATTACCTGTATCTCCTCCCACTCATGGCGATCTTCTCCCGGAATCAACCGCTCCAGACAATATTCTTTTCGTACTTTCTTTATTTTCCCATTACACAAATCATCGAAAGCCTTTTCCACGCAAGCCCTGAAAGACGGGTGTATCTTGCTGAAATATTCCATCAACGAAACCTCATGGGTATGCACCTCTGCTGTCTCTATATTATCTCCCGGATGTACTTTCGACTCATAGATAATCTTCCCTTCAGCCAGATTATATCGCCACGGTAAAAGATCTGCCGCCTCTAACGCCATAGCCAGCTTATGATTCATGGCTTTCAAATGCGTCTGGAAATTATGGATATCCGTAATATCAATAAAAAACGCGTCAACTACATTCTCTTCCGAGGTAGGCATGATGATAACCGTATAGTAAAGCCCTGTCGGCTCAAAATAATACTCACAAGTAAAGGATTTCCCACTCTCCAGAACTGTAGGCACAGCCGATAGAAGCAAAGGATAACTTCCCCCAATTAAATTAGCGATCTCTTTTCCATGCTTATTTACCACGAAATCTTTAGGAGCGATTTTTTCCTCGAAAGCATGGTTTACATCCAAAACCTGCACATCGATTTGCGTACCTTCCCGAATCAGCCGCTGCCGTATATAAGGCAATGGCATATTATTAAATAAATCACGGTAACGGGATAATAGCCTCAACTCCACTTCCTTCATCTTTTGCTTAGAACGATACACGTAATGCCACGCTAAAAACACGACTACCAGAAAGAATATCAGAAAGCCTAACAGTTGCATCCAATATTTTTCCAAGAAAGAGGGAGGCGCATTCAAGTAGATCGCATCACGCGGGAAATTATCTTCATTAGATATCGCACTTATCAACGAAACATAATTCAAGTATTTATGAGGATCATCCACCGTTGAAACCGGGATCTTGCCCATATCTTCACCGTTATAAACTTGCTGTAGCAAGGGAATTAGAGCAGTCTCAATCGTTTTAGCGCTATTATAATATCCACCAATCGTATATCCTTCTTCCACGCCCATATCATATAAAGAAAAAACAGGATGCCTAGAAATGCCGTTTATACCTTGATACAAAGTACTATATAATAACGAGTGATTCAAGAAAGGTTTCTCGGTAATCCACGAGTAATACATCACGGCCGTCGCTCGATGTGGGTCTTTCTCCGACAGAACCGCCATTAAACTATCCATGGAGCAAGAACCCTCCGTATAAAAATCCACTTTCCCCTCAGGGAAAGAAGTTTCCATATGTTTCTCCATCTCATCCCGAAGCCATGTGGAGACATAACGTCTGTCGGATATGAAAATCAGACGTTTCAAACCCGGGATTAATTCCTTCACCAAGTCGATCGAACCTTTAACATAATAAGGGATAACTAAGCCCGTAGCGTTATACCCCTTAACCGCCTCTTGTAAAGGGATCACCCTATCAGAGGAATGCCGCTGATTAAAATAACATTCATCTTCTGCCATTTCACCCGTTTCCGAACAGACCAGAGTGGGAATATCCCCCCATTTCTCCCGGATCTTATCCCGCATAAAAGCCCATCCATTTACGCCTAAGTAGATAATTCCATCCGGCTTCTTCTTGTTAGCTTCAAAGAAGACCTCTTGTTTCTCTTTTAATTTCTCTGGCGTATCAACCAACATCACGCTTATATGATCTATCCGGAGAGTGTACTCCTCCGGGGTAGCGAACTTCGAGATCATGTTTAATAAATTACCAGACCAACGTTCGCCATCCACATATGAATTTATCACCAATACATACGATTCCTCCTTGACCGGATATGAAGAACTCCCATAAGCCGGAGTCGGCATACCGGCTATCAAGCATAAAATCAATCCAAAATAAAGTATTATTGCCTTTAAATTTATAATATTTCGTATCATTCCCTACATTCCTCTATTGCAGTTGTAAAGACAAAGATATTCCTTAATTATCAACTAATCTTATCAAACTCGTTTTTTTATCAAGTTTTGGTGTCAAATTCACGTTTCTTACAAACTAAAGGCTTTTTTAATCGGGATTATTCGGTTATTTACCGATACTCGTATAGAAATCAGCGGTATTTACTTGTGTATAGAATGACGAACCCGTACATTTGATAAAAAACAAAAAATGGAACTTATGGATATGAAAGATTATGACATCGATTTTAAAGAGAAGAGGACAAACGGGTATCTGATCGCTACCTTATTTATCATTGTCGGTATATTATTTTTACTGCGGAATCTAGGAATGATAGATCCATCTTTATTTGACTTGCTTGTATCTTGGCCGATACTGCTTGTCGTGTCGGGCATCTTTATGATTTTCCACCGTAATCCGGTAGGAGGTATGCTCCTCGTAGGCGTGGGAGTCTATTTCCTTTTCCCGCAGTTAAATTGGATCACGAACGATTTTTTACGTGTATATTGGCCGTTAGGATTAATCCTGTTAGGATTGGTCATCATGCTGAAGCGGAAAGATTCTATCCGCACGAAAAAGCATAAACGTCCCTTTAACCATCCCCCTTTCGGGCACAGAAAGCCTAACGATGAGATCAACTACGAGACAGATAACGGTTTCGTAGCGGTTGACACCACTTTCAACTCGGTAAGGCACATCGTACTGGACCCCGTATTCAAGGGGGCGGACATAGACGTATCTTTCGGCAACGTGATTCTTGATCTTAAAAAAACAACATTAGAGGCTGATGAAACCATCATAAACATAGATAGCTCCTTCAGCGGCGTAGTAATATACGTTCCTAAAGGATGGCTGGTTCGTCTAAAGGTTGATTCCTTCTTGGCTGGATGCCAAGACATGAGGGACCTGACAGAAACAACCGACATGACGCACACGTTATATATATGTGGAGACTTGTCGTTCAGCGGCCTTGAACTAAGAGACTAAACTCATCATGCAAGAACATCCTATTACAACATCCATATTACATAAAGGGCTGGGAAGCCTATTATTACTTTTAGCCATAGCGATCCAATGCGCATTATTAACTCTTTATGGCGATCTTCCGTTGAGCATCACTTTGGTCGATAGCTTACTTTCCATCGCATTGTTCGCCGTAGCGGGATATTATCTTTGGTATGTACAATGTACGTTACATATCATGCAAGCACGAGTGGCTTTCGCCGTACTCGTACAAATCGCTTGCATAGCCGGATGCTCGATCTTGCTACAAATATTCGGATTGGAAGATTGGGAGGAATTCTCGATCACGATTCCTGTTCGATTCCTGTTCGGCCTAATGGCATGGATCATTCTATCCCAATGGTATGCCAGCCGGGAAAGAAAGAGTGAGGCGGAACCTATCGTGAGACAAATGGAGGAAAAGACGGCACCTCCCCCGACTACCGTTCCGGAGGAGATTCTAGATCGTATATCCGTAAAAGACGGGACACGTATTCATATCATCCCGATAAAAGAGATATTCTATTTGCAAGCATGTGGCGACTATGTGACCTTATTCACCACTTCCGGTCAGCACGTAAAGGAGCAAACCATGAAGTATTTCGAGCGAAGCCTTCCTTCTCCGGAGTTCGTTCGTATACATCGCTCTTATATCGTTAATACGGAACAGATATTGCGAGTAGAACTATTCGGAAAAGAAACCTATCAAGTACGATTAAAGGATGGAACCTATCTTCGTGCCAGTAGCGCTGGCTATAAGCTACTCAAAGAACGTCTTTCCCTTTAGCAGTCCTATAAAAGGGACCTAATCATCGTTAAAATTAGAAGATTTTGATTGTAATATATAGAGTTTTGTGTTGTGTAACACTTTTTGGCAAGCATCGATATGTTACTTAACATATATTAGTTGCAAAAGACTTGACAAATGGTCTTGACGAACGTATCTTTGCATCGTGGTTTTTTCATAATAGTATTAGATTTAAGGTTAACAAAGTTTGGTTAGGGCTTGTCGTGAGACAGGCTTTAATTGTTTATAGGGATTTGCTTCCCTAGATTTACATATAACTATAAAAAAACGGCCACCCCTAAAAAGAGGCGACCGTAATTATTCTTAATGAAAGAACCTACTCTTTGACAATCCTTGTAACTTCCAAATCAAAGATCAAAGTCGTATAAGGCTTTATTATGACACTTCCCGAAGCACTCCTTCCAGCCGAACCGTATCCCATCTGTTGAGGAATCCAAATCTCCCAACGATCTCCTGGGTGCATATTCTGTAACGCTGTAGCAAAACCATCTACCATATCAGAAACAGTAAGCTCGGCAGGCTCTCCAGCCTCGAAAGAACGATCATCAAAAACTTCACCATTTATAAAAGAGCCTTTATAATAACATTCCACCTTGCTCGTATAATAAATCGGCTCCTTACTCTCCCCAGTCTTCAAGACCTTGTAAAGGATAAATCCGGCATTACTTTGAGAACTCAATTGCTCGAAACCCGGAACCAGCATCTGGGCTTGAAAAGCCTCCTCATTCTGGACCTTCCAAACCTCATCCACCTCTAGTGCCTCATCATCATCCCCACAAGAGGTGATCATGAGCACGCAAAACAACATCAACGCGATATGCCAGTACTTCTTCATTCGTTTACTCTATTACCTTTTTCAATAAATTCTTCATGCTCACCTTCTCCGTGATAATATCGTGAAGCTTATCGATGCTTACGCGCTCTTGCTCCATCGTGTCACGGAAACGGATCGTTACGCAATTATCCTTCAAGGTGTCATGGTCTACCGTAATACAATACGGGGTACCGATCGCATCCTGACGACGATAACGCTTACCGATAGAATCCTTCTCGTCGTATTGGCAACGGAAGTCGAAACGCAACATATTTATAATCTCCTCAGCTTTCTCGGGCAGGCCATCTTTCTTCACCAATGGCAATACGGCCAATTTGATCGGAGCCAAGGCTGCGGGCAACTTCAATACCACACGGCTCTCGCCATTCGCCAACGTCTCCTCGCAGTAAGAACCCGCCATGATGCTCAAGAACACACGGTCTACACCGATCGAGGTCTCGATTACATACGGAGTGTAACTCTGGTTCAACTCCGGATCGAAATATTGGATCTTTTTACCGGAAAACTTCTCATGCTGACTCAAGTCGAAGTTCGTACGGCTATGTATACCCTCCACTTCCTTAAATCCGAACGGCATCTCGAACTCGATATCCGTAGCCGCGTTAGCGTAGTGAGCCAACTTCTCATGATCATGATAACGATACTTCTGATCTCCCAAGCCAAGAGCTTGATGCCATTTCAAGCGAGTAGACTTCCATTTCTTGAACCACTCGATCTCCTCACCCGGACGAACAAAGAATTGCATCTCCATTTGCTCGAACTCACGCATACGGAAGATAAACTGGCGAGCCACGATCTCATTACGGAACGCCTTACCGATCTGGGCGATACCGAACGGGATCTTCATACGGCCAGTCTTCTGCACATTCAAGAAGTTCACGAAAATACCTTGGGCCGTCTCCGGACGAAGATAAATCTTAGTCGCTCCATCAGCGGTAGAACCCATATCCGTAGAGAACATTAAGTTAAACTGGCGAACCTCCGTCCAGTTACGAGTTCCGGAAATCGGGCAAACGATCTCGCAATCCAAGATCAATTGGCGAAGATCCTCGAAGTTAGACTCGTTCATCGCCTTACTATAACGCTCATGAATCTCATTCCATTTCGCTTGATGCTCCAATACACGAGGATTCGTCTCACGGAATTTAGCCTCATCGAAAGCGTCACCGAATTTCTTTGCGGCTTTCGCCACTTCCTTATTTATTTTCTCCTCGATCTTGCCCAAATGGTCCTCGATCAAAACGTCCGCACGGTAACGTTTCTTCGAGTCCTTGTTATCGATCAACGGATCATTAAAAGCGTCAACATGGCCGGAAGCTTTCCAGATAGTAGGGTGCATAAAAATAGCGGAATCAATACCCACTACATTCTCATGCAGCAAAGTCATGCTATCCCACCAATATTTCTTTATATTATTCTTTAACTCAACACCATACTGGCCATAATCGTATACCGCTCCCAAACCGTCATAAATCTCTGAGGAGGGAAATACGAAACCATACTCCTTACAGTGTGAAACTAATTTCTTAAATACATCTTCTTGTGCCATAATCTAATAATTTGCCAATTTTGTTAATATGCCAATGTGCCAATGATAAGTCCATCGGAGACCCGCCTGAGTGACACATTAGCACATGGTCTCCTTTATGCGGCTACAAAGTAAATGATTTTTTCCGTAACTATAGAAAGTTTTGTATATTTACGACGTAAATCGTTAGTGTTTGCGCAAACAGTATAATTTAAACAAGATAATACCATGAAATCAGAAGAAATCTCACGCCGCTCGTTCCTTAAGCGAGCGCTAGCCTTATCGGCAGTATCAGCCATCCCGTCGTTCTGGACACCCGCCCACGGACGTGTTCTACCTACTTCCCCGCTAATCAGCGCTAATGACCGGGTAAATATAGCGTTCATCGGCATCGGACAACGAGGGGGCGAGATCGCCAAGGAATTGTATAACACAGGTCTGTGTAACGTGGTAGCTCTCTGCGACGTGGACATGGGAGCCCCTCACACGCAAGAGATTATCAACATGTTCCCGAAAGCGGCCCGTTTTCAGGACTTCCGCACGATGTTCGACCGGATGGCGGACAAGATCGATGCCGTAAGCGTAGGCGTGCCGGATCATTCCCACTTCCCGATCACGATCGAGGCGATGGCGCACGGCAAACATGTATATGTAGAGAAACCGATGGCCCGCACGTTCCAAGAAATAGAGATCATGATGCGTGGAGCGAAGAAATACGGCGTTGTCACCCAAATGGGTAACCAAGGACATTCCGAGGCGAACTATTTCCAATTCAAGGCATGGAAAGAGGCCGGTATTATCAAGGATGTTACCGCCATTACCGCCCATATGAATAATCCGCGTCGCTGGCACGGATGGAACCCGAATATTAGGCATATGCCTATGGGAGAACCGGTTCCCGAGACGATGGATTGGGACACATGGATCGGCGTAGCTCAATATCATGATTACAACCATGACTACCATTTGGGACAATGGCGTTGTTGGTACGACTTCGGAATGGGTGTCTTAGGAGACTGGGGAGCGCATATTTTGGATACGGCACATGAATTCCTAGATTTAGGATTGCCTACAGAAATAAATCCGCTTTATTTGAAAGACCATAACCCGTTCTTCTTCCCGATGTCATCCACCCTTCTGTTTAAATTCCCGGAAAGAGGGAATATGCCGGCCGTGGATATCACTTGGTACGATGGACTGGACAATATCCCCGCCGTACCGGAAGGTTATGGTGTCTCGGAGCTCGACCCGAACATCCCGACCGTAGCCGGAGGGAAGATACAACCGGCTAAGTTGAACCCGGGCAAGGAAATCTACTCGAAAGAATTAACCTTCAAGGGTGGTTCTCATGGAAGTACCTTATCTATCATCCCGGATGAGAAAGCGAAAGAGATGGAATCCCGCTTACCGGAAGTGCCGAAAAGCCCGTCTAACCATTTCGCGAACTTCCTGTTAAGCTGTATGGGTAAGGAGAAAACCCGCTCACCGTTCTCGATCGCCGGCCCATTAAGTCAGGTATTCTGTCTCGGCGTATTAAGCCAACGCTTGAACCGCAAGCTCGTCTTCGATCGTGACACGAAACAGATCACGAACGATCCGGAAGCGAATAAGATGCTGTGTGGTTTGCCGCCTCGCAAAGGATGGGAACAATATTATACCATTTAATTGAAACATGGAGAATTGAAAGTTATTCGTTCATCGCTTTAACTTTCAATTCTCCCATATAATTTACAAGCCCATTTGCTACAACATCTACAACTATCCCTGCAATCATCTGATCTTAGGATACTTAATCCATGGTGGTAGATAAAAAACATCTACAATTATCTGGCTCTATCTACCACTATTTACTGCCATTTACCACTTTTCCTTCACCTAACACAACGATCCTCTACACTCACCATATAGCATTATCCGATCTCCTTTCAACACAGATAAAATATTAACATCTAGTCATTTGTAGTTTTTTAGCCTAAAAAACAAAAGTTTTTCAATATGAAAACAAAAGTTTAATAAGCAGAAAACTTTTGTTTCTCTATAGGGAAACTAAAGTTTCCTCAGTATGAAACTTTTGTTACCTCTAAGAGAAACCCACTTTTGCTTTTAATCCCTACGCTACGCTCTGCATTTTTTACTATCTTTGCCTATAAGTCTCATTAAACACAGGAGCTATGAACAAGACTATTTATCCCATCGGCATACAGAACTTCGAGAGCCTTCGCAAGGACGCTTATCTTTACATCGATAAGACAGCTTTGATCTACCAATTAGCGACAACAGGACGCTATTATTTCCTCAGCCGCCCCCGACGCTTCGGGAAAAGCCTGTTGCTCTCTACGTTAGAGGCTTACTTTCAAGGGAAAAAGGAACTGTTCGAGGGATTGGCTATCGAGAAATTAGAGAAAGAATGGACGGAGCATCCCATCCTTCACCTCGACTTGAACATCGCGCGATATGCCTCCACGAGCGATCTGGAGGATATCTTGAACCGTAACCTCGTCGCATGGGAAAAACTCTATGGAGCGGACCCGGCGGAAAGAAGCCTGCCGCTCCGCTTCGCCGGGATCATCGACCGGGCCTATCACAAAACCGGACAACGAACCGTGATCTTGATAGACGAGTATGACAAGCCCTTGCTACAGGCCCTGCACGATGAGGAGTTGCAAAACCAATTGAGGAACATGCTCAAACCCTTCTATGGCGTATTGAAGACCATGGACCGGGCCATCCGTTTCGCCCTGCTGACCGGAGTGACCAAGTTCGGAAAGGTGAGCGTGTTCAGCGACTTGAACAACTTGGACGATATATCCATGCGGGTACCATATGCCGCCATTTGCGGGATTACGGAAGAAGAATTACGTACTTATTTTGAGGATGATATCCATGAGCTGGCCTCTTCCCTCAAGCTGACGTATGACGAGACACGCACCTTGCTGAAGAGACGTTATGACGGTTACCATTTCGTGGCCGAGGGACCGGGCCTCTATAACCCCTTCAGTCTACTGAATACCTTTAAGTATATGCGAATCGACGATTATTGGTTCGAGACCGGAACTCCCTCCTATCTCGTGGAATTACTCAAGCATACCCATTACGACCTCTATGAGATGGCGAACACCGAGACCGACGCCGACACGCTGAACAGCATCGACTCCGCCTCGAACAATCCCATACCCGTCATCTACCAAAGCGGATACCTTACGATCAAGGATTACGATCCCGAGTTCAAGATCTACCGATTAGGTTTCCCGAACAGGGAGGTGGAGGAAGGGTTCATCAAGTATCTCCTACCTTTCTACACCAGTGTAAGCGCCCCGAAAACGCCTTTCGAGATCGGGCAATTCGTCCGGGAAGTACGTTCCGGCAATTACGACGCTTTCTTCCGCCGCCTACAAAGCTTCTTCGCCGATACCCCTTACGAGGTGATCGCTGGGCAAAAGCCGGAACGGGACACGGAACTGCATTACCAAAATGTACTTTTCATCGTCTTCCGACTGGTCGGGCTGTACACCAAGGTGGAATATCACACCTCGAATGGCCGTATCGACCTTGTCTTGCAGACCGATCGTTACATTTACATCATGGAGTTTAAATTAAACGGCACAGCCGAGGAAGCCTTGCGGCAGATTGACGAGAAACAATACGCCCTTCCCTTCGCCAACGATGAACGCAAACTATTCAAGATTGGCGTAAACTTCTCCTCCGAGACACGGAACATTGAGCGGTGGATGGTGGAATAGTGGAATAATATATGTATATTTGCCCTCGGTAATCATGTAATTACCAATGAGAATCATCTTAGTCATTATATTATATATCGGGCTTATCAGTGCATGTACCCAAAAGCCTGTTTACCCGGAAGCGATGTCTCAAGCGATACGATGCGTAGAGACACAACCCGATAGTGCCTTGCTATACCTCGACAGCATACTACCTTCCACGCTCCAAGCCGAGCCAGAGGAAACCCGGATGTATTACGATCTATTAAAGATCAAAGCGAATGATAAACTCTATCATGAACATACTTCCGATTCCATCATTCTGGAAATCATCCGGTTCTATGATGAATATGGAGACTTGTACAAACAGATGGAAGCCTACTATTATCTGGGCAGCGTCTATCGGGATCTGGGAGACGCACCTCGGGCGGTCAAAGCGTTTCTGCATACAACGGAGCTTGGCGATAATACGATGGAATATGGATTGACGGGGAAAGCCTATGGACAAAGTTGCGTCTTGCTAGCACAACAAGGCATATACAACGAGGCCGAGAAAGCGGGAAGAAAAGAACTTGAATATGCCCTTTTGAAAAACGACAGCGTCGCAGTCGGCTATTCCCTTCGCAATATCGCACGCATATTCCACGACCGGCATGAGCTTGACAGCGCTCTACATTATTATATGGAAGGCTACGAGAAAGGAGCCACACGGATAAAGAACATTATCTTGAGCGAGGTACCATGGATCTATTATGACAAAGGGAAGCCGGAGCAAGCGAAATCGTTGATCTTCGAGTTGTTTGAGAAGGACAGACCCTCATATAACAATTGGGTGCTACTCGGGCGTATTTACGCACGGGAAGGAGAGTTGGATAAGGCGCACGACTGTTTTCAAACGGTCTTGGGCAAAGGCAGTCTCTTTCAAATACAAGGCGCATACCAAGGCTTGTCGGAACTGGAGACAAGGCGAGGAAACCTCCCGGCCGCCATCGCCTACGCCAATAAAAGCCTAGCCTATCAAGACTCCATCAACCAATGGACACAAACAGAGACAGTCGCAAAAATCCAAGCCCTATACAATTTCCATGCCTACGAGGAGGAAAACAACCGGCTGCAAGAAGCAAACAGCCGCCATCAACGCTGGCTTTTCTTATTGACCTGCGGGCTAATCGTATTAGCGAGCGGCGGCTATCTATATTACAACAGGCTCCTACACAAAAAAGCGAGAATCCTGCGATTGGCCCGGACCGCACGTATGCTCAATGAGTTAGCCTACTCAAACAGCTCGGCCCTTATGGAAGACGAGAGACAAAAGATAAAAGAGCTGCAGACCCACAGCCAACAACTGGAAAACGAAAAAAGTTATTTACAGAAACAGCTTCAAGCGGTAGAGAATCATTTATCCTCTTATGCCCAACAAGAAAAAAAAGGAGTAAAAGAAGCAAAGATTCCTCCGCACGTGTTAAGTCTTAGAAGCTCTGAAATTTATCATATCTTCCATCAGTGGAACGAGCACTCTGCCAAGATAACCGCAGAACAATGGGAAGAACTGCATACCGCTATCGATCTCACCTACCCTCGCTTCACGGATCGCTTGCTGACGCTTTACCCAAAACTTTCGGAGGTTGAATTACAAATCTGTTATCTGATCAAGATCTCACTTCCGCTCAAAACCATTGCCCAAATGCTGAGCCGAAGCAATTCGGCCATCACCAACGCCCGCATCCGCATGTATAAAAAGCTGAAAGGGAAAGATGGGAAAGCCGAGTTTTTCGATCAATTTATATCTGATTTATAATCGATTATCACAAGTGAATTTTTTGTAAATTCACTTACTTGCAATACTTCACCCTCTGCCCTACCTTCGCAATCAAAACAAATACGAAACGATCATGAGACATTACATGTATATTACAGGATTAATCCTTTTAGGACTCTTACAAGGATCGTCCACAACCACACAGGCTATTCCGAATAACCAAAATAAGACTCCGGAAACTGACAGAAGTCTCCCTATTTCCATTAATCAAAAAGGAGATATGATCTATATAACCAGCAGTAAAGACCTTTTTGATCTGCAAGTGGAAATAACAGATTCTTTCGGGAATGTATTACAAGAAGAGCATATCTCCTTAGCCGCACAACAGGTCTATCCAATTTATATAGGAGACCTATCCATGGAAGAGTCTTATTATATGACCCTTCGCCAAGAGGGTAATCGCATAATAACATACACTATACTATAAAAAAATACAATGAAAGTAGTTTTATCATTATTCATATTGTTGGCCCTCCCTTTCCAAGAATTGTTCGCTCAATCCTTTAAAGGAAAAATAATAGACGCTACGACTAAAGAAACTTTGTCATTTGCAAATGTAGTTCTTTTACAAGCGGTGGATTCGGCCTTCGTTACAGGTACGGTATCCGGAGATGACGGTACATTCTCGCTAGTTCCCCCTGCGGGAAAGTCGATCTTACGGATCTCATTGATCGGATATGAGACTTACACGGAGCCGTTCCATTCGCAAAATCAATCAATTATCGCCTTAACTCCGAAACAAGAGATGCTGTCGGAAGTGGTAGTAACCGGGCACGCAAGATTGTTTAAGATGGAAAACGGTGGCATTTCGGCAGATATTCAAAATACACCATTGAAGAGCATCGGAAATCTCTCGGAAGTATTGGGACAAATGCCGTTTGTCACAAAAACGGATAACGCTCTCACCGTCCTTGGTAAAGGAACTCCTGTAGTCTATATCAACAACCGCTTGGTACGAGACAACAATGACCTGTTACGCATCAATTCCAAAGACATAAAAAAAGTAACCGTCATCACCAATCCGGGAGCGGAGTATGACGCTTCAGTCAATGCGGTAATCAAGGTTGAAACCGCTCGCCCAGTAGGGGATGGTCTCAGCATTGATCTATGGACTTACAATAGGTATAATAGCGAGTGGTACACGATGAATCGTGCCTCATTCAATTATAGAAACGATAAACTAGATATTTTTACTAGTATCGAATATGCTAATTTGGCATTTCCTAAAGATCGCATTAAGAATCTCGATATTCAAACAGAGGAAGGACATAGAACTATCACTGCCAAACGAGAAGATAGCGACATGCTGAAGTTCTATACACCCAAAGCTGGATTTAATTATATGATAAATGAAAAGCATTCATTCGGAGCGCAATACGAATATTCTAACACTTATGACCAGAACCATAATTACCAAATTGATACAGAATCCTCTTTAGAGGGCGCAGCTGAAGATCCTATTCACACGCACTCCTTCTCAAAGAACCGTAAACATAGCCATTATGTCAACGCCTATTACAACGGGCAAATAACAGACTGGCTAAACGCCAAACTTGATATAGACTATAAAAGATCAGAAAACAGCGGTTACAATGGGGCCATAAACACATTGGAAAATTTCAATAATGAAAATTTGCAGACATTAAATGATGGTAATTACGATTTATATGCGGCCAAACTAACTTTACAGACTCGATTGTGGGAAGGTGATTTGGCTTATGGCGGTGAAGGTTCATATACCCAAAATAAACAAGCAATAAATGTAACAGAGAATGATGGGATACCGGGGATTAATTCTAACACAAATGATATGCGCCAGAATTTATATGCGGCATTTATATCTTATAACCATACTTTTGGCTCTTTTTCTGGAGAAATAGGCTTACGTTATGAGAATGTGAATTCCCAATATTATGAAAACGAGCGATTATTGAAAGAACAAAGCCGTCGGCATCAACGTCTATTCCCTATTTTTCGAATAAACTACAATGTCAATGAGGATCTACAAATGGAATTAGCATATCGGAATACGGTATCACGTCCGTCATATAGTAGTTTACAAGGTTTTGTCGTTTACATGGGACCTTATCAGTATGCCATGGGTAATCCACTATTACGGCCGACATATACAAACAGTTTAACCTACATGCTAAGATGGAAACAGTTTTCTCTTATGGGGACCTATCGAAAATGCAATGATTATACAGCGGAAATAAAAGAGTTATATATGGGGAACTCTATTTTAAGCCGAATGGTTAATATAAAGAATGCTCAATTTTTGACAGTAGTATTTAACTACAATTCTTCTTTCGGCATTTGGCGTCCCAACTATGACATATCACTTGACAAGAATTACGTAACCTATGGAAATCCGGAAATTGCATATAACACACCTGTTTTTAACTTTAATCTCCGGAATGGTTTTAGCGTAAAAGGCTGGAACTTTGGTGTAGATATAAATGGAAGAAGTAAAGGAGATGATAGTTATTTATATCATAACACCCAATTTTCTTGGCAAACAAACATATATGTAAATACGGCCTTTTGCAAAGATAAATTATTAATAGGCTTACAAGGAATTGATATCTTCAATACGAAAAATGATTACTTCAGCAACAAGTATAATGGAATTTATATATATGAGGAGGATAATATGTACCGACGTACATTAATGTTCTCTATGACCTATCGCTTTAACACTTCTCCCAAACGATATAAAGGAAGTAATGCAACAAATGAGATTTGGAGATTATAAAGTCAGAAATGACATATTTATTAACATCAAAAAACAAACAAGTATGAACAATCATGAAGAGTCCCAATTGGACAAGTTAAGCCTTTCTGAAACTGAAGAGTTATTAACTCAAGAAATGGATGAGTTAATAGGAGGTGATTACATTCTTTACTGTAGTTGTAGTGGTGAGAATGCCCACGCAATGTAATAATCGTTAAATCACCTCAAGAGGGAGAAGCAAAAACGCTTCTCCCTCTAAATTTCAATCAGTTAATACCTCAAATGCATGAAAAAAGTAGCACTTAATTCTATTTATGGAATAAGAAATGATAAAACTTGTTCTTTCATTTATACCATCAACACTTCTTTTGATACATTAACAATGAAACTTCCTAAAGCTTTAGAAGTTCCTTCTTTATATGGATACATACTGTCCTATTTTCAAAACCCATGTTATACAGAGGAAGCTATAACAAAAATATCAAAAGACAGTAATATCAAAGAAGAAGTGATTTTTAAATTTATAGATCAAATAATAGATAGGAAAAACGCACTTAAGATATACTATAATAACGAAATCTTTATTCTTCCACCCAACTTATTAGTTACAGACTTTGATTTAAGCCATAAAGCGAATGTATTTACAGAAAAAGATTTTAACCCAAAAACTAAATTCATCAAATCCAGACCTTCTTCTCCAGCTAAAGTAACAATCATGTTAACTACTAAATGTAACACTGATTGTATTTACTGCTATGCAGATAGAACAGAAAAAATAGATTTTGAGTTAGAAAAAATATTATCCTTAATCAAAGACTGCTATTCAAATGGGGTTTTAAATATTAATTTATCAGGAGGAGATATTTTTGCATACAAAGACTGGAGAACTGTTATTAAAACAATGCATGACTATAATTACATATCTCTTATATCCACAAAGATTCCTTTAACAAAAAATGATCTCATATTCCTTAAGGAAAATGGGATTAAAGAGTTACAGTTTTCTTTAGATTCTGCTTTTAAGAGAGAGATAAGCACTCTTATTAAAAGGGAAGATTCATATATTGAAAAGGTAAAAAACATGTTAAGCGCATGTAAAGAATTAAAGCTAAGAGTAAATATTAGAACTGTTCTCACTAAATTCAATTCAAAAGAAGACACCTTACAATCTTTGTATAATCTAATTTCCGATTATCAAGTATATAGTTGGACTATTGTTCCCGCTTCGTATTCCTATTATAAAGAGGGATATAAAAATTACCAAACAGACTATAAAACCATAAGGCAATGTTATGATTATATAAATCAACTTTCTCTTCAAAGCGATATTAAAATATCTACTAACAAATTAGAGAAAGGAGAAAAAATCAATATCAAATACACAAACATTGAAGACTTTTTAAATCAGAATAAAGGATGTTTTATAACTTCCCATTATTTATCGATTAACGTATATGGACAAGTTACTTTATGCGAAATGCTTTACAACCGAAGTAAATATCATCTAGGTAATGCAAAAGAACAAACGATTAAAGAATTATGGAATTCCGATTTAGTAAGAGATTTCTTTAATTTCAAGCTTCATTCAATGCCTAAAAATCCAGAGAGTCCCTGTTATCAATGTAATAGCTACTCACGTTGCAAAATAGGGAATAGCAAAAAGGTATGTTTGGTCGATATTGTTAATGCTTATGGAGAAGATAAATGGGACTATCCAGATCCTCGCTGTCCTCATGCATCTAAATATGACATGGATTTATTAATAAAATGAAAATAATTCAAAGTTATTGGTCTAAACCCTACGAACAATCAAGAATTGGAAATCGAATGGGAGGATGGTGTGACAAGATGTTTCATTATATGTCATGTGCTTTAAGTTGCCTAAAATTATCTGAGTTTTATCCGATGGAGTTAATTACAGACCAAAAAGGAGAAGAGATCTTAGTCGATAAAATCGGTTTACCTTATCAGTCTGTCGTAAAAGTATTTGACACTTTGGATTATCCAACCGAATTATGGGCGATCGCAAAAATCATCGCATACGACTTGCAAACAGAGGCTTTTGTCCATATAGACAATGATGTCTATATGTGGAAGCCCTTTCCTGATTTCATTACCAAAGGGACTTTATGCGTACAATCCTTAGAAGAGATCTATATACATAACAAACTATTTACGGCCGAAATATTGGATAACATGGAATATATTCCAGACTCAATTATCAAACAAAGAGCTAAATCTTTGGATTGTCGTTCCATCAATGCAGGAATTATAGGAGGACGTGATTTGACGTTTATTCACGAATATGCGAAAGAAGCGATCCGATTTGTGGAACAAAACAAGGATTCCTGGAATAAACTAAAGGGCTTAAATTATTTCAATCTTGTTTTCGAGCAATATCTCTTTTATTGTATGGCCCATCAGCAAAAGAAAGAGATATCTTATCTACTAACAGACTTAAAAGACACTAGGTATAGAGAACTTGTTCGTTTTTGGGATATTCCCAATCAAGCCTCTTACATACATACACTTGCTTCTTATAAGCAACATTACATAATTGCAGAGCAAGTTGCCCAACGTCTTTGGTACGAATATCCGGAGTATTTCTATAGGATTCACAAATTAATCGAACAAAATGCTATATGATATCCGATACGACAAATAAACTTTTAGCAGAAGCGAAAGCTCGTTCCAAGGAAGAGTTTTCGCAAAAGATACGATTGGAAGACTTTATTCGAGAAGAACAGGATTGGATCAAAAAAAATCTAGATTATATCTATTCGATAACAATCAAAGATGTACGTTTGCAAGTTCATCCCTATTGCCGGTTTATCGACATCTATCCGAATGAACAAGAATCCGCAAAGAGAGAGACTTATATACTCATTCCTAAATATTTATCCATGAATCAACTATATATACAAGCATATTTAATCGATAAAGCCGATCAGATGATCTTCTTGATAAGAAAACTCAGTAGTCCATTCTCATATGACGAGATAGCAAACATATTGCTAGGACAATATGATCCAGCAAAACAAGATTTATTAAATAGGCGTTTAGACACTCTTATTCGAAAATTCTTATCTTATCAATATTTAGTCATTATTTAAATTAAATTACTTCATGAATCAGTTTTCAAACCCAACAGATACGATGTATATTCCTAAAATCATACATCAAGTATGGTCAGGAATAGACAAACCTCTACCCAAATTATCTCATGTTTTAGGAAACACATGGAAAAGAGATTATCCAGAATGGGATTATATTCTTTGGGATAATGACAAAATGAACTCATTTGTACAAGAGTATTATCCCCAATATTGGGAAGCATACAATCTATTTCCATATAATATACAACGTTGGGATGCCATCCGCTATCTATTCCTGTATAGATTCGGCGGTATGTATGTAGATTTTGATTATGAGTCTATTCGTTCAATAGAGCCATTAATCAAAGGCAAAACTTGTTGCTTTTCGGAAGAGCCAGAGACTCATAAAGGAGGGTTCGGGAGAGAGGTCGATCGATATTTCAACAATGGGATGATGCTTTGTGTCCCAAATCATCCATTTATGGGAAAAATCATAGAAGCTGTCTTTTCCGATAAAGGAGATCTGTATGATATGCATAGATTCGATTATGTGTTAAGAACAACGGGGCCATGGAAATTAATGAATCTATACTACGATTCAAAGGAAAGCGAACGTAAAGACATCTATTTAATCCCGAAGCAATATGTAACGCCTTTCGATTATAACCAATCCCGAAGATTCATTTTGGAGAAAGAAAGAAGTGAAGAACTAGAAAATTGTCTAAAAGACGCTTATGCCATTCACTATTTCTTTAGCAACTGGCGTAAAGAGATAAAATAGCAGATAGAGACCCGCTATGTTCAAAAAGAGATTCCCATTCTACCATCAACACGATGCCAACGATTGTGGCCCCACTTGCCTACGGATGATCGCCGCTCATTACGGGAAGCGATATTCGCTGGAATATATATGCGAACGATCTAGCTTTATCCGTACGGGTATATCCCTATTAGGTATCAGTGAAACGGCTGAAAGACTAGGCTTCAAAGCCATTGGCGCAAAAATAGATTTCTCTAAATTAGAGGAAGCTCCATTGCCCTGTATCGTTTATTGGAACCAGAATCATTTCGTGGTAGTTTACAAAATCGACAAAAAAAAAGGTATTGTTTATATAGCTAACCCAGCGCAGGAGTTAGTCAAACTCTCCAAAGAGGAGTTTTGTAACTGCTGGATGAATATGGATAGCGACAATGGTAGAGGGGCAGTCTTATTACTAGAACCTACAGCCTCCTTCTATGAGAAGGAAGTGCCACAAGGTGAAAAAGGGAATTTCTTATCTTTGATACATTATCTTTGTCAATATAAAAAACTCATTTTTCAATTAGTCTTAGGGCTTTCTTTCGGAAGCTTGCTACAGTTGGCACTGCCTTTCTTGACGCAAGCCACCGTAGATATTGGTATTAAGAATCAAAATCTGAATTTCATATATGTAATCCTCCTAGCTCAATTAATGCTAACGATTAGTGGAGCATCGCTGGAATTCGTAAGAGGATGGATCCTTTTGCATATAGGAACCCGAGTCAATATCGCCTTGATCTCGGATTTCCTTACCAAACTGATGAAATTACCTATTGGCTATTTCGATTCGAAAATGACAGGAGATTTACTACAGCGCATAGGAGACCATGACCGAATACAATTGTTCTTGACAAGCTCTAGCTTAAATATCCTGTTTTCTATATTCAATATCCTGATTTTCGGAATCGTATTATGCTTATATAGCGTGAATATATTCTTGCTTTTTCTGGCAGGTAGCTTGATTTACTATCTATGGATACAACTATTCATGCGTAAAAGGGCTGAGATAGACCACCGGACCTTCTCCCAGCAAGCGGCGCACCAAAGCAATATCGTACAGCTAATAACCGGAATGCAAGAAATAAGGCTCAACAATTGCGAACGAAGAAAACTTTGGGAATGGCAAAATATACAAGCCAAACTGTTTAATCTTAGAATAAAGAGCTTGGCGATTGGGCAATATCAAGAATCAGGCGCAATATTAATCAACCAAGTCAAAAATATTCTGATTACTTTTATCGTGGCCAAATCTGTCATTACCGGTGATATGACACTAGGAATGATGCTTTCGGTTCAATACATTATAGGGCAAATGAACGGCCCTATCGATCAACTGATTACTTTCTTCAAACAAACGCAAGACGCTAAGCTTAGTTTCGAGAGACTTTGTGAGATAAGATCGAAAGAAGATGAAGAAACTACAGATTTTAATAAATTACAAGAACTACCGGTAGGTTATGATATAACTTTCAAGGATGTTTGTTTCGCTTATAATAGAACTTCTGTTGGACAAAATGTATTAGAACATATAAACTTTACGATTCCCGCTAAAAAGCAAACGGCGATAGTAGGAATGAGCGGCAGCGGAAAGACTACTCTTATCAAATTATTACTGGGTTATTATCCCGTAAAGGAGGGAGGCATTTATTTAGGTGATAAAGAACTGGAATCGTATAGTTGGAAAGCGTGGCGGCGCAGATGCGGAGTCGTCACACAAGATGGCTTTATCTTCTCGGATACGATAGCACGTAATATCGCTCCCAGTGTGGATGAAATTGATAAGGTGAGATTAGAGAATGCCGTGACTATCGCCAATATAAAAGAGTTTATAGAATCACGCCCTTTATCTTATAATACGAAGATCGGAAGCGAAGGGGATGGATTGAGCCAAGGACAGAAACAACGGATATTAATAGCGAGAGCTATCTACAAAAACCCGGAATTCGTGTTTTTCGATGAGGCGACTAATGCCCTCGATGCCAATAATGAGAAAAAGATCATGAATAATCTAAATACCTTTTTTGAGGGGAGAACTGTATTAATCATCGCCCATAGGCTAAGCACGGTACGGTATGCGGATCAGATTATCGTGCTGGATCAAGGTAGAATCGTAGAGATAGGAAATCATGATGAACTGATCGGCAAACAAGGCGCTTATTACAAACTGGTCAAAAATCAATTGGAGCTATAATGAGAGATCTAGAACATATCAAATTGTATCAAGGAGAGAATGACGATATCTTAAGACGGCCCCCCTCTTTCCTTGTAAAAGCCGGGACTCTTTTAATTTGCCTGACTTTAACAGGTATGCTTATTCTCAGCAATTATATCATGATACCGGATATGATTCATACCAAGCTTGTAATCCCCAAAGACCGGATACCGGCAAGGAGTAAGAATATAGAAGCATCATTTATAACGCAAGCCGGATACAAAGAACCTCTTCTACTCAATACCAAACAAAAAGTGATTATTGAAGAAGAGGATAAATGCTTCTCGTTTCATACATTTAAAATCAATCATTTAAGAAAAGACACGATTGAGGTACACATAACTATCGATCCGGCTTCGGTAGCGAACTTCTACTCTGCCACAAATGGAGATTATGTCTTGCCCGTACAAATACCTATCAATGAGCAATCTATATTCAGCAAGGTTATTTCTTGCTTTAAAAATATTTTATAAGAATATGAGTTAAGAGATTAAACTAGAGCCGTATTAAAGCATTTCCATTGAAGATGTATTGTCTTCTCTCTATAAGATGTATCATCTTACGACAACAAGATGTATCATGTTACAATGATAAGATGTATTATCTTTATTTTCGTACATTACCGGAGGAAAAGTACAAGGAGTGAGAACAACCATGGAAGGGGTCTTATTGTATAAGGGTATTTCATGAAGAACGGAAATCCGAACGAACAAGGATTGGACGAATAGGCCCCCTATACGAAGGAAAAAACATTCGTGATGACATTCCATATCGAATAAAGTCATCACGAACGCCTTCAAATATACTCATAGGACTCCGAGAAACTCGACTGGGAGCTAGAAGAAGCTAATTCTTCAGAGACTAATTGAAGCAGATTGCCATTCTGATCATAGGACTTCGTGATCCGACGAAGCTCTATGGATTCTTTTTCTGTTGGAAGGTCGGCATAAACCATGATCTCCATGTTCAATCCGTTCTCATTACGGTACTCGCTATATCGGAGAACCTCGGACGTTTCGGGATCACGAATCGTTTCTTTTGTCAACAACCCTGTCTCATCGTACTCATAGTCCGTATAAGTAAGCTTCCGGCCGAGTTCGTCGTACTCAACTTTCCGTTCCAGAAGATTATTCTTACTAAGAAAAGACTGTCACCTTGCTCTTGCCAATAACCGGATATTCAGTAATCTCCTTTATTTTCCGACCTTGCTCATCATACTTATAATGAAGCGTAGACAAATTATGATACGTCTGATCTAGGTTTCTGTTGAAGTAAACTTCTTTAGACAAAAAACCCCACTCGTCATAAACATATTCAACGTAGCCAATCAAGTATCCTTCTCCATCCTCCGTATTCAATGGATGTAATACCTTGGAGATACGTCCCGACTCATCGTACACATATTCTTTCGCTAGACTCTGAGGAGAGGAAATACCCGCACCGTACCAAACTCGTGCCAATCTAGCTCCCTCCGGATAAACAACACTAGGACAAATCACCGGCTTAGCCTCATCTTGAAATGAGTCCTCGCTACACCCCAGAGTACCCAGCAAGACAAAAAGCAGGATGATCCCACCTATCGGATTGATGATTCTCATAATATCTTATTTATTTAAGTTTCTATAAGTTATAGATGATCAAACAATCTCAAAAGCTACATATCTATTAAAAAAAGACACCGAATATTCGTCAGATTCGTATCCTATGAGTGATTTGCCGTTAAAGCTTGAACTTATACCCAACCGTCAGACTCATCGTATTGTAATTGGCACCGACACTTCTTACCTCATACAGAGAGAAATTATCGCCATCGATCTTATAGTTACCGCCCTCATCACCTAGAGAGAGATCATACCCCAGATTCATCACCCAGTTATTCACCTCTATACCAAAAGAAGTTGTCAATCCCCAATCAAAAGAATTCACGTCTCGAAATGGATGATCGGCGTTTTCAGCCTCATCATATCCCGAATGGCCATAACCATAACTATACCCTAGGCCAGTAGATTTGACATATTTACCAAGCGCCTGCGGCTCCTTCGAATACCCCATCGTAAACGAAGATCCCCAATTCGTATCATTCTTGACAGATACACCGGCATACATACCGACCGCTAAATGCATACGTACCTCTTTCGACACTTTCCATGAGAAATCAGCCATCACGGGCAATTGCAAAAAATGTTGCGTGATACCACCGGTCATCATCTCTTTCAAGACATACGTGGCAGACTCCGTCGTTCTCGGATAATCTCCCAACGAATACCCTCTATTCGCATAATATAAACCGGATTTCAGTCCAATCCATCCCGGTTCAAACTGGTAAGATACACCAACGCCTACCTTAACCCCCGCACGCCAGCTAGATCCCATTCCAACACGATTAACCGCGGCAAATCCACCCTCCGGAGTAATCCCCCAGCGTGATTGAGCGCTCACCATCAAGCCGCTCAAAGCGCATAACACAAATAAAATCAGCTTCTTCATATCATATTCTTTTATATGTAAATATCAATTGTTATTGATAAGACAAAAGATTCTGAAAAACCCCTACCACCTAAATATTTATTTTATAAAATCTCTTTATTTAACGCAAACTCACTCTCGTAAAAGCCTCATTCTTATAAAAACTGCCGAATATTTGCTATATTTACACCCTGTTAGCAATTTGGCGTAATAGCGTTGTGTAGAAAGAACTGGATTTTATGAGACCGGAAGATAAAGAAGACGATTATATCGAGGATAAGGAAAACGAGGAAATTGAGGATATAAATAGTGATACCCAAGATAACGAGACTACGGAGGAAGAGGCGAATACCCATTCCGACTATAAAGTCCCGGGGAAAGGGGATACACGTGTCACGACCTATCATTTGTCTGGGATGTACCAAAACTGGTTCCTAGACTACGCTTCTTATGTGATCTTGGAACGGGCCGTTCCGCATATCAACGATGGACTGAAACCCGTACAACGACGTATCCTGCACTCCATGAGGAGGTTGGATGACGGGCGGTATAACAAGGTTGCAAATATCGTAGGTCATACGATGCAGTTCCACCCTCACGGAGACGCCTCTATCGGAGATGCCTTGGTGCAATTGGGACAAAAGGATCTGTTGATCGATTGCCAAGGAAACTGGGGTAATATCCTGACGGGAGACGGAGCCGCCGCTCCTCGTTATATAGAGGCTCGCCTTTCCAAGTTTGCCTTGGAGACCGTATTCAATCCCAAGACAACCCTTTGGCAGCTTTCTTACGACGGGCGTAATAAGGAACCGGTTACCTTACCGGTAAAATTCCCTTTATTGCTGGCACAGGGCGTGGAAGGTATCGCCGTAGGCCTGTCTTCCAAGATACTCCCTCATAATTTCAATGAGTTATTAGATGCTTCCATCGCCTATCTACGGGGAGAGGAATTCGCGTTATATCCGGATTTCCAGACAGGAGGCTCTATCGACATAGCCAAATATAATGATGGAGAACGGGGTGGATCGGTGAAAGTCCGTGCGAAAATCGGCAAGCTCGATAATAAGACATTGGTGATCTCGGAGATCCCGTATGGAAAAACAACCTCTACCGTGATCGAGTCCATCCTAAAAGCGAACGATAAAGGAAAGATCAAGATCAAGAAGGTAGACGATAATACCGCCAAGGATGTAGAGATCTTGGTGCATCTCGCTCCGGGGGTCTCTTCAGACAAGACCATCGATGCTTTATACGCCTTTACGGATTGTGAGATCAGTATCTCCCCAAACTGTTGCGTGATCAAGGAGGACAAGCCGCATTTCCTTACGGTCAGCGATGTGCTTCGCCACTCTACGGATCGTACGCTGGAGCTGTTACGGGAAGAGCTCAAGATCCAGAAACAAGAGCAGGAGGAGGCCCTGTTCTTCGCCTCCCTTGAAAAGATATTTATCGAGGAACGTATTTATAAAGACCCGGAGTTCGAGAACGCCAAGAACATGGACGAGGCGATATCCCATATCGACCTTCGTTTAGAGCCGTTCAAGCCCCGATTTATCCGTGAGGTTACCCGGGACGATATCCTGAAACTCATGGAGATCAAGATGGGACGTATCTTAAAGTTCAACTCCGACAAGAGTAACGAGTTCATTGCCCAGACCTTGGAACAAATCGCCAAGATCAACGATAAGCTGGAACATATCGTCGACTATACCATCGATTGGTTTACCATGCTGAAAGAGAAATACGGCAAGGCTTACCCTCGCCATACCGTGATACGCAATTTCGACACGATCGAGGCGACCAAGGTCGTAGAGGCGAACGAGAAATTGTATATCAACCGTCAAGAAGGTTTCATCGGCATGGGACTGAAAAAGGACGAGTTCATATGTAACTGCTCGGATATAGACGATGTCATTATCTTCTATCGCAACGGTACTTATAAGATCGTCAAGGTAGCGGATAAGATCTTTATCGGTAAGGATATTCTATATGTCAACGTATTTAAGCGTAACGACAACCGGACGATTTACAACGTCATATACCGGGACGGTAAGTTCGGATATAATTACATCAAACGCTTCGCCGTCACAGGCGCTACACGCGATCGGGAATACGACCTGACCAAAGGTACGGAAAACTCCCGTGTCCTTTACTTCAGTGCAAACCCGAACGGAGAGGCGGAGACCGTCAAGGTAATCCTGAAACCCAAACCCCGGCAGAAACTACTCGTCTTCGAAAAGAACTTCAGCGAGATAGCCATTAAGGGACGGGGTTCTCAAGGTAATATCCTGACGAAAGCGGAAGTGCACAAGATCAGCCTCAAGCAGAAAGGCTCTTCCACCTTGGGAGGCCGGGAAGTATGGTTCGACTGGGACGTACTCCGGTTAAATTACGATGGACGGGGAGAAGAGCTAGGCGAGTTCCATAGCAACGATCAGATATTGGTGATCCTGCCGAACGGCGATTTCTACGTCACGAATTTTGACCTTAGCAATCACTACGAGTCCAATATCATGGTCATCGAGAAATACCAGCCGAGCAAGATATGGACTGCCGTATTATACGACGCGGATCAGAAATATTATTATATCAAACGATTCCTGCTGGAGGTAAACACCCGGAAGCAGAATTTCCTAGGAGAGAATCCGAAGAACCGCTTGATGTTGCTTACGGATGAGGTCTATCCTCGTATCGAGGTGATCTTCGGAGGCCACGACGCCTTCCGGGAGGCTCTCATCCTCGATGCCGACGAATTTATCGCGGTGAAAGGCTTCAAAGCCAAAGGTAAACGAATCTCTACATTTGAGGTCGAGACAATCAATGAGCTGGAACCGAATCGCTTCGTCCCTTCCGAAAACGCATCGGAATCAGACGATACCGAAGGCAATGAGGAGGGAAACGACACTGACGACGGGCAGAGTACCACGGATATTATCGATGAAATTACGGGACAGATGAAATTGTTTGACGAATAACCTATGAAAGCTATCACCTGTTTGATTGGTTTGTTCCTGCTGTTTCTCGCGTCACCGGCCAAGGCCCAGTCCGATGGAGACGAGATCCCTTGGTCTATCAACAGCGGGACCATGGTCGGTATAGGAAGCTACAACCTAATGGACACCTATTTATCTCCCAGCATGGAAGATAAGAAATATACAGGCCCCGGATTACGGGTAATGAATGAACGGATGAAGAGGGTCCGGCTGGCAAACTATCGGGTATCCAGACAGCAAATCATAAGCGTCGATCTGGCTACCACGGATAATGCCGCCTCTACCGCTACGGATTTCGCGGGCTTTATCGATTATACGTTGGGTTACCATTATCATTTGCCCACGCTATTGCCGGATCTAAAGCTTCTGGCGGGTGGTGCCGTGCATGGCATGGGTGGTTTTATATACAATACCCGTAACGGAAATAACCCGGCCTCGGCGAAAGCGGATATCGATTTGAACATCTCCGCCATGGCGATCTATAAGTTACGCGTCAAGGAATATCCTATGACGCTGCGCTACCAGTTCACGATCCCCTTCGCCGGTGTTTTATTCTCCCCCCATTACGGGCAATCGTATTACGAGATCTTCAACCTAGGGAATGCCTCGGGAGTGGTGCAATTCAATTCCTTCCATAATAAATTCGCCATGAAGAACTTTTTCACGGTAGATTTCCCGGTTTGTAATTTTACGATACGGGCAGGTTACCTAAACAGCTCTTACCGTACAGATGCCAATGGGATACAGTCTCATATAATCTCTCACTCTTTTATGATCGGCCTCGTGAAAGAATTTATCTCTTTCGGAGGAAAACGCCTAAAGAATACCCAGCGGTTCAGAAGCGCTTATTATTAAAAGGAAATCAAATGAAACGATACCTTATATATATATGTATATCTCTCGGATTCCTGTTTACCGGATGTGAGAAATCGGACGAATACGTGGCCTCCCCACAGGAGAACTTTGAGGCGCTTTGGAAAATATTGGATGAGAATTACTGCTTCTTCGAATACAAGGACATTGATTGGAACGAGGTTCACGACCGTTATAAGACGCAGATAAGCGATACGATGAACCAATACGTCCTATTTGACGTATTAGGCGATATGCTAAACGAGCTGAAAGACGGGCATACCAATTTGATATCCACCTTCAATATGTCCCGCTATTGGGATTGGTATCTCGATTATCCGGATAATTTCGACTCGGACATACAAGAGAATTATCTCGGAAGGAACTACTCGATCGCCGGAGGACTTAAATACACGACATTGAGTGACGGGCAGATCGGGTATATTTACTACGGTAGCTTTTCCAGTTCGGCCGGCGAAAGCGGTTTGGATCACATATTCTATCAATTCAAGGATTGCAAAGGTTTGATCTTCGATATCCGGGATAATGGCGGTGGCATGTTATCAAACGCCGATCGCATCGCTTCCCGTTTCTTGGAGGAAAAGATACTGACCGGCTATATCCAACATAAGACGGGTAAAGGGCACGATGACTTTTCCGAACCTTATCCCCTTTATCTCTCACCTTCCGAGCGTATCCGCTGGTTACGCCCTGTCGTGGTCTTAACGAATCGTCATTGCTACAGCGCCGCCAACGATTTCGTGCAGAAAGTACGCATGATGCCTTATGTAACGACGATGGGAGATCGCACCGGAGGCGGTAGTGGCTTCCCCTTTAACTCCGAGTTGCCCAACGGCTGGGGTGTCCGTTTCTCCGCGTCTCCCATGCTAGATGTAAACAAACAGCATACGGAATTCGGTATCGATCCTACATATAAGGTTTCTATGACCCAAGAAGATATCGAGAAAGGTAAAGATACGATTATCGAGGCGGCGATCACCCACCTCTTGTCCGAGACCGAGAAGAAATAAGGTTTCGCTAAAAAAACAACGCAAATATTTGCAAGTTTATAAAAAAGCATTACCTTTGCACACGATTCCAATGCGGCTGTGGTGTAATTGGTAGCCACGTCAGACTTAGGATCTGATGCTTCACGGCGTGGGGGTTCGAGTCCCTTCAGCCGCACAAATCCAGAAATCCTTGTAAGTTCGCTTACAAGGATTTTTTAGTATGGATAAACCTCCTCCATATATACAAGCACTGTGAAGATCAAGGATTACAAACAACATCCAAACTGTTAATTTTAGAAGATTTTGTGCCTATTCTGTATAGTTTCAAATTCAAAAACATTTTTTATACCGGGCAGGCATGTTGTTTAACACAAGTTATACTCAAAACCCTTGACAAAGGGGCTTTACAAGCTTATCTTTGCATTGTGGTTTTTTCATAATAGTATTAGATTTAAGGTTAACAAAGTTTGGTTAGGGCTTGTCGTGAGACAGGCTTTAATTATTTATAGGGGTTTCATTCGTTTATAGATGCTTCCCGGCATCGATTTTATCTTTCCATCCAATTCCAACTCAAAGAGCAGAGAAGATAATTGATGTACCGGAAGATTCAAGGCTACGGACAATTCATTGATATGAGATTCCTTTCGCATTTCCAAGAACGACAAGATCCGTTCACTCTCCTCGTTCTCAGGAAATAATAATTGGGTTTGGACCGGTAACGCATCTGTCTTTTGAGCGACATCCCAACGCATCGCCATGATTAAATCGTCAGCGCAAGTGATCAAGCCTCCTTTATTCTGCCGGATTAAGCCATTACATCCTTTAGAGTTGATATCCGTTACCCGGCCCGGAAAGGCATAGACATCCCGGCCATACGAGAAAGCGATATCCGCCGTGATCAAAGAGCCTCCTTTCTCCGCCGATTCAATAACGATCGTGGCATCCGCCAGACCGGCTACGATCCGGTTTCGCCGGATAAAGTTCTGCCGATCCGGATTCGTCCCGCTAGGAAAGTCGGTCAATAAACCTCCCCGCTCCAACATCTCGACCGCCGTAGAGCGATGCACGGGAGGATAGATACGATCCAAACCATGCGCCAATACGCCCACCGTGGGCAATTGGTTCTTCAACGCATTCCGATGAGCGCAAATATCGATGCCATATGCGAGTCCGCTAACGACCAATAGATCCGGGAAAATCACGGACAAATCCCGCAATAAACGCTCGGTCACTTCCTGCCCATAAGCGGAGGCCCTACGAGTACCCACAACGCTGATGATATGGGCGGCGTTTAAATCCGCGTTCCCCTTGAAATAAAATAAAACCGGAGCGTCCGGGCATTCCCGCAGACGTTCCGGATAATTCATATCTTTCAAGAAATAGATAGAGATACCGTTCTTTTGGGCAAAAGCCAATTCTTTCTCTGCCCGTAAAAGCACATCCGCCCGCTTAATCTCGGCGATAATCGAATCGCCGATACCCGATATCTTCTCTAGCGACTGGCGCTTTTCCGTAAACACGGCCTCCGCATCTCCCAACGCTTCCAGAAGATGGCGGGCTAGGATATCTCCCACCCCATTAATCATAGTAAGGCCAATTTGGTAAATCTGTTTGTCTGTCATTTATGCTTGTTTTGATTCTATTCGCTTTAGCATCTCATCGAAATATTCTCCTCTGGTTAATTTGCCATTCTCTACGACAACGGATTCCACGACTCCTTTAGTAGCCAGCGCCCCATCGGATTCCCGGTAAATATCTTGCTCGAACACCAGTTTCACCCCTTTCTTATATACATTCAGGCAAGAAGTATACCGATCGCCGCTCCGCAAGGAGTTCTTGAACTGGATATCCACACGGGCCACAAAAGCATCGATGCCCTTCTCATGCATGGCGCCGAAGTTCTCACCCAACGACTCTAGAAACTCATGCCGGGTATGCTCCATATAATGCTGGTAATTGGAGTTATTCACCACGCCTTGCAAATCGCACTCGTAATCGCGAACCTTGTCTGTCAGTTTAAAAATATATTCCTTCATTATCGTAGTTCTTTTTCGATTTGTACTTTCTCCATTTTATAAAGACGATCGGACGGGCGGATCTTCTCGGACATCTTTATCGAGAAGCGTTCCCCTTTCACGGTCTCCTCCACCGGTTTCAGGTCTACCCGGATCTCATCGACGGTCTGCATAACGGCTCCGGTCGTGGGACCCGTTACCAAGATCTCATCGCCTACTCTCAAGGAACCGGACTCCATCTCAAACTCGGCGACACCGATTCCGCTGAAGTATTTGATACCCCGTGCCACGTACACTTTCTTACGGGTAGCACCGGAGCCATATTTACTGCTCCATTCACCCAACCGTTGTCCCAGATAGTAGCCATCCCAGAAACCGCGATTAAAGACCCTGCGCAGACGCTCGTCCCAAACCGCTATCTTTTCCTCATCGAAGGTACCTTCGCAATAAGCCTTGACCGCCTCTTTATAACATTCGGTCACGAGACGCACATACTCCGGCCCGCGGGCACGCCCCTCCAGCTTGAACACACGTACGCCGGCATCCATCATCTTATTCATGAAATGAATCGTCTTCAAGTCCTTCGGCGACATGATATACTGATTCTCCACATCCAGCTCGATCTGGCTATCCTTATCATGCACCGTATAGGCACGACGACAAATTTGCATGCAAGCCCCCCGGTTGGCGGAAGCGTTCATCTCATGCAAACTCAAATAGCATTTACCGGACACGGCCATGCACAAAGCCCCGTGAGCGAACATCTCTATGCGGATCAATTCCCCTTTCGGGCCCTTGATCTGCTGCTTCACGATCTCCTGATAAATCTCATGCACCTGCTTTAAGTTCAATTCGCGAGCCAATACGACCACATCGGCGAAGCGGGCGTAAAACTTCAACGCCTCCACGTTCGAGATATTCAATTGCGTGGATAAGTGCACCTCTTGCCCGATGCTATTTGCGTAACTCATAGCGGCTACATCGGCGGCGATAATGGCGGAGACACCCGCATCCTTAGCGGCATCTATAATCTCCCTCATCAACGGAAGATCCTCACCATAAATAACCGTATTAACCGTGAGATAACTCTTGATACCATGTTCGCCGCAAATAGCGACGATCTTACGCAAATCCTCCGTCGTGAAATTATTCGACGAGCGAGAACGCATATTCAATCCTTCGATACCGAAATAAATGGAGTCGGCCCCTCCTTGTATAGCCGCCATCAACGATTCATAGGAACCGACAGGCGCCATTATTTCAAAATCCTTCTCTTTCAAGGTTATATATTTTAATATTACGGTAGCAAAGGTACGAATAATATTTGAGAAGATTTCTTATAAACGACCCACAGGCCACAGAAAGAGGAAAGACAGGCAAAAGATGTGAAATAATTTAAGACACATGAATTCAGCGATTTATTTTTTGCGCAGACAAATATTCCATCTATCAAGAGATACTTCAAGACCATTCCCTGCAAGAGATTCTTGAACAAGGTATATGGGAGTTAATGAAAGATGATGGGAAGATAATATAAAGTACTGTCTATAAACCTATTGCAGCTTCCTTCTATTTCTCGCTTAGGAAACTGTAGTTTCAACCGGATGAAACTGGCGTTACTTATAGTGGAAACTGACGTTACTTTAGGAACTATGAGTGTATACAAATAAAGGGAGCGTGCGGCTGACTTTTATTCTTCGTCGGGTCTTTGCCGAACCTTCGATCAATTAAAAGTTCAGCCAATCGCCCTTTCCTTTAATAAGGAAAGGACCACAACTCTACATAAAGCCATATAACGCCCGCCCTCACGAAGGACATCCTTTATAAATTGTCTTGACCTTTTAATCTATTATTAACTATAAAACAATTGGCGTATGGACGTTTGTAGCCTTGAAGAGATTCAGAATCTTTTTATTTTTTACGATACTTGTTTTAGCAAGTATTTCCCTGAATTAGAATTTTATTGTAATGAGAAGGAATTCCACGTTCATAGTATTATACGTAAATACAGTGATATAAAGGGAGTATGCTATAATACCACTCATTTCATAATTGAGATGAAACAGGAATACGTGATCTATTTGCCTTTATCGATCGATGCTAAATTCCGTATTTTAACTAAACAGAAAACCTATTACTCGTAATATAACCTTATTTCAATATGCCTGAACTTATTACCATAGAAGAGGCCGCCCGTATCACGGGTTTCCCCAGCGAAGATATCCAATATTGGGCCAAAAGCCATAAAATAACCTCTTACTCCGTGACGAGAGACAGTCGCCTCGTGGATCTGGCCAACCTGCGTGAATTCATCTCCCATATCGAGCATCTGGGAATACAGAAACTATACCTGCAACTGATCATCGAAGACAAGAAAGAAGAGGCCGACGAGATCATCGCCCAACACGATGATTTCCTGTTCTGCCTTCGATCCCTTAAAAACATCTCTCCCCTCCTTAAACAAATTACCGCCGAACTAGCTACATTCATACACGACAAACAAGATCGATACATATTCACGGAAATAACCTCGGGCACCAAAATGCAGGATGTAGCCAAACGTTGCGATATATCCTACGACAGATTGTGCTACCGGTATAAAAACATAGTACTCCGATTACAAGAGAGCACCGGATTTCTGGCTGAATATAAGAAAACAATCAAGTATCAGGATCTGGAGATAGAGCGTTTACGGCTCGAGAACAGGAATATGGAATACGAGTTGAAAAGCCTGTACAAAAAGGCACTTGAAAGCGGTTTGTATATCGAATCTCCCCGATCACTCGTCTCCATACCCCAAAGTGCCGCCAAACGGATATGCCAACCCATCACTAACCTCACCTTGTCTCCCTATATCCGCAAGTGCCTCGCGAAGCTGGAAATAGAAACCATAGAAGATCTGTTACGCTACGCGAAGAAAAAAGGCCTCGACTCATTATTGGATATGCCGGGCTTCGGTACCCTTGGTTTGGATCAGTTGAAGTTCCAGTTGGAGAAGCACAAGATCCTAAATAAAGCGGGGCAATCCGAGCTCTATCAATATATCATAAATGATCCGGATTATTAAAAACACCTGTTCCATCTACCGATCATCTTACGAGATGTAAAAATTATTCCCCAAAAAGAAGTACTTTTGTAATCTCTATTTAGTTAGCAAACAGAAGGTATGAAGATTGGTTCAATAGATTTAGGGGAGCGTCCGGTATTCTTGGCGCCTATGGAGGACGTGACGGATATCTCGTTTCGTTTGATGTGCAAACGCTTCGGAGCGGACATGGTATATACGGAGTTCGTATCGAGCGACGCGTTGATCCGCAGTGTGAACAAAACACAGCAAAAACTAAATGTCTCCGATGATGAGCGTCCGGTCGCTATCCAGATTTACGGCAAGGACGTAGCCTCGATGGTAGAGGCCGCACGTATTTGCGAGGAAGCTCGTCCGGATATTTTAGATATAAACTTTGGTTGCCCCGTAAAGAAAGTAGCGGGCAAGGGAGCCGGGGCCGGCATGCTACGCAATATCCCGTTGATGCTGGAGATCACGAGAGAGGTGGTGAAAGCCGTGAACATCCCCGTCACCGTGAAAACCCGTTTGGGATGGGATGCCGACAACCGCGTTATCGTGGATCTGGCCGAGCAACTACAGGATTGCGGTATCGCCGCCCTCTCCATCCACGGACGTACACGGGCGCAAATGTACACGGGCGAGGCGGATTGGACCTTGATCCGTGCCGTAAAAAATAACCCTCGCATGCAAATCCCTATCATCGGGAATGGCGACGTGACTTCCGCCGAGATATGCAAGCAGCGTTTCGAGGACTATGGCGTAGACGCCGTAATGATCGGTAGGGCTAGCATAGGCCGCCCTTGGATCTTCCGGGAGGTAAAACACTATCTTACGACCGGGGAATTATTGCCACAAGAGCCTTTCTCTTGGTATCTGGATATCCTAAAAAAACAAGTGGAGCAAAGCGTGGAACGATTGGACGAGCGTAGGGGAATCTTACATATTCGCCGTCATCTGGCAGCTACTCCACTCTTCAAAGGTATTACCGATTTCAAGCAAACACGGATCGCCATGCTACGTGCGGAGACTGTTAACGAATTATTCGAAATTATGAATAACATTCCTAAAAAGTACGGAATTTCAGAATAACAAGCTTGATATATATCAAATTGAAACCTATTTACGATATCTTTACAATAAAATGTTACAAATACTATTGACGCATATTATAAAACCCCTTATATTTGCATCGAGTTTTTTTCATAGTATTTTAGATCTAAGGTTAACAAGTCTTTGCAAGGGGGGAATCGTGAGATTGTTTCATTGAGGAGCAAAAAAAGCCGCATCCATATTGGGACTAGCGGCTTTTTTGTTTTTCCGGACTCTATATCCTAAATCAAGAAACTTATCGTATCTTTGTCAATAGGTCACATTAAATACTTGGCACTATGAACCAGACTATTTATCCCATCGGTATACAGAACTTCGAGAAGATTCGATCAAGGATTATGATTCTCGCTTTGGTATCTATAAAGTAGGATTTCCCAATTTAGAGGTAGAAGAAGGCTTTGTCAAATACCTGCTTCTTTTCTACACCAGTGTTAGCGCCCCAAAGACTCCTTTCGAAATCAGGCGTTTTGTCCGGGAGGTGGAATAAAAAAGCCTATGTTTTCGCACACACGCTATACATTATTCGAAATAAACCCTTACATTTGCGAAAAACATAATACTATACCACCATGAGTAAGAAAGTCATAACTTTCGGAGAGATCATGCTTAGGCTGGCTACTCCGGACTATTTACGCTTTTGCCAAGCCAATCAGTTCAACGCTACTTTCGGCGGAGGGGAAGCGAATGTCGCCGCCTCACTCGCCAACTATGGCATAGAGACTGAGTTTGTAACCCGTTTACCCCAAAATGACATCGCCCGTGCCTGCGTTATGGAATTACGCAAACAGGGTATCGGAACTTCCAAGATCATTTACGGAGGGGAACGGTTAGGCATTTATTTTCTGGAGACCGGAGCGGTCGCTCGTGCCAGCAAGGTGGTATATGACCGGGCTCATTCTTCCATCGCCGAGATCCGACCGGGGATGATCGATTGGGACGAGGTATTCAAGGATGCCTCTTGGTTTCACTGGACAGGTATCACGCCAGCCATATCCGAAGGTGCCGCCAACGTATGCTTGGAAGCGATACAGGCGGCAAACCGATTGGGCATCACGGTATCCTGCGACCTCAACTACCGGAAAAATCTCTGGAAATACGGTAAGACAGCCCATGAGGTCATGCCGGAACTAGTAGCCGGATGCGATATCATCCTAGGAAACGAGGAAGATGCCGAGAAAGTCTTCGGTATCAAGCCCGAAGGTTTCGACGCCGCCGCCACGGAAGGCGAGGTACACGCCGCTTCTTTCCAGTCGGTATGTACCCAATTAATGGCTCACTTCCCACGTGCCCGGAAAGTTATCATCACGCTAAGAGGCTCCATCAATGCCAATCATAACACATGGGGCGGAGTGCTATACGCCGACAACCGGTTGTACGAATCCCGCCGGTATGACATCACCCATATCGTAGATCGTGTAGGTGGAGGCGATTCTTTTATGGGAGGTCTTATTTACGGTTTGCTCTCCTACCCCGGTGACGACCAGAAAGCCTTGGACTTCGCGGTAGCGGCTTCCTGCCTGAAACACACGATCTACGGAGACTTCAACCAAGTAACCGTAGAGGAAGTAGAAAAACTCATGTCCGGCGACACCTCCGGCCGTGTCTCCCGCTAATTCTCAATTTTCAATTTTTAATTCCCAATATGGCTCGATTCAATAAAATACAAACATTACAGGCTATCATCCAAACCGGAATGGTGCCCGTCTATTATAATAAAGAGGTAGAGATCGCAAAACAAGTTGTAAAAGCCTGTTACGAGGGAGGCGTCAGAGCCTTCGAGTTTACTAACCGGGGAGATTTCGCCCACGAGGTATTTGGCGAGCTGGTAAAATACGCCGCCAAGGAATGTCCGGAATTAGTATTGGGCGTAGGTTCTATCGTAGACCCGGCCACAGCCGCCTTATTCATACAGCTAGGGGCAAACTTCGTAGTCGGCCCGCTGTTTAACCCGGAGATAGCGAAGATATGTAACCGTCGCCTCATCCCTTATACGCCCGGCTGCGGTTCCGTATCCGAGATCGGCTTTGCCCAAGAAACAGGTTGCGACCTTTGCAAGATATTCCCCGCCGGAAATGTAGGAGGTCCCTCATTTGTCAAGAACATAAAGGCCCCCATGCCATGGACCCTAATCATGGCTACCGGTGCCGTGGAGCCGACAGAGGAGAATCTATCCGCTTGGTTCAAGGCCGGCGTGACCTGCGTAGGAATGGGATCCAAACTCTTCCCCAAAGAAGCGATAGCGGGAAACGATTGGCAATCCATTACAGATTTATGCCGCGACGCCTTATCTATCATTCAAAAGTATCGCCAAGTATGAAAAACTTTTTAGATCAAGATTTCTTGCTCCAAACCGACACGGCCCGTGAGTTATATCACGAGCATGCGGCGAAGATGCCCATCATTGATTACCATTGCCATCTGGATCCCCGGCAAATAGCGGAGAATCATCAATTCGAGGATCTTACGGAGATATGGCTTGGCGGAGACCATTACAAATGGCGGGCGATGAGAGCGAACGGTATTCCCGAAGAATATATCACCGGAGATAAGCCCCCTTACGAGAAATTCCTTAAATGGGCAGAGACGATGCCTTACACGATGCGAAACCCGCTTTATCATTGGACACATCTGGAACTTAGCCGTATATTCGGAATCCATAAAGTCTTGAATCCGGCTTCCGCCGAGGAAATCTACGCAACTTGTACGGATAAACTGCGTACTCCCGAATATCGTGCGCAAGCCATCATGAAACGGATGAACGTAGAGGTTGTTTGTACGACCGACGATCCTATAGACTCATTGGAATTCCATCAAAAAATACGTTCAAGCGGATGCCACATCCGTGTATATCCGGCATGGCGACCGGACAAGGTACTCGCTATCGATAATTTCAAGGCGCTAAATGACTATTTGTCCAAGCTGGAGGCCGCCGCCGATAAGACCATCCTCACCTACAAGCATTTATTGGAGGCATTACAAAAGCGGCATGATTTCTTCGCCGCCCAAGGGTGCCGGTTATCGGACCACGGGTTGGATACTTTCTATGCCGAACCTTATACCGAGCAGGAGATTGAGGTGATTTTCCTCAAGGCTCGTATGGGTAAATCGCTCACGGAGCAGGAAGTTCGCAAATACCGTTCGGCATTGCTATACGAATTGGCGGCAATGGATGCCCGGAGTGGATGGGTACAGCAATTCCATATCGGCGCAAATCGGAATAATAACAAACGGATGTTCAAGTTATTAGGGCCAGACACGGGTTTCGACGCTATCGATGATCAGCCGGTAGCTGTTTCCATGAACCGCTTTTTCAGCCATTTAGATCAAGAAGGGCTGTTAGCGAAAACGATCGTTTACAACCTGAATCCCCGCGACACCGAGTTGATGGTAGCCAATGCCTACAATTTCAACGACGGCAGTGTACCCGGGAAGATGCAATATGGAGCGGCTTGGTGGTTCCTCGATCAGATCAAAGGCATGGAAGATCAGTTAAACGCACTTTCCAGCCTCGGTCTTTTAAGCCGTTTCGTCGGTATGCTGACAGATTCCCGCAGCTTCCTGTCATATCCCCGCCATGAGTATTTCCGCCGGATCCTTTGTAATATGCTAGGCAATGAGATAGAGAAAGGCTTATTGCCCGCCTCCGAGCTTTCCTTCATTGGACAGATGGTGGAGGACATCAGTTACAACAACGCTAAACGATACTTTGATTTCTGATTATTGCAACCCGCATTGCAATGTTACTGCACGCCTGTCGCAGTAACACTGCACGTGCGTTGCAGTAAGGCTGCAACAGCTTTGCAACATTTTATTCACAAACACTTCATAAGACCTTCCACTATACTCGCACATATTACGCCTACTTTTGCGGCAGATTTAGATAAACACTAAAATACGCAAACATGAAACAACGGCTTTATGATTTCATCCCTGTCAAGCATCTATGCGTAGGGATGTCTTTATGTGGCATAGTGGCAGGTACCCAAACCGCTCAAGCTTCTCCCGTCTTCGGGCAATCATCGGGCTTAGAACTTCCGAGTCCCAGCATCTACCAACAAAGTACGAAACAGATTTCCGGTATCGTCAAAGACCAGGCGGGGATTCCTGTAATTGGCGCGAACGTGATCGTAAAAGGGACGACAAACGGAGTAATCACCGGGCTCGATGGAGATTTCCTACTGGAAGTTCCGGAAAACGCTACCTTAGAGATCAGTTATATCGGTTATATGACGCAAAGTATCCCGATAAACGGGAAAACGACCTTCAACATCATCCTAGAAGAAGATACGCAGAAATTGGATGAGGTAGTCGTACTCGGTTATGGAGCGGGGCAACGCAAACAAGATCTCTCCGCTTCCGTGGGCGTGCTGAACAACACGGAAGACCTGGTGGCCCGTCCGGTTACCTCTACCGAAAGTATGTTGCAAGGGCAGTTAGCGGGTGTTACCGTACAAGCGAACGGTGGAGACCCGACGGCTACACCCTCGATCGTGATTCGTGGACAGGGCTCACAGAATGGCGATAACGTATTATGGGTTGTTGACGGTGTTCCCGGCGCACCTATCGCCTCTATGAATGATATCGAGACGATTGTCGTCTTAAAAGATGCTGCCTCTGCCGCTATCTATGGAGCGCAATCCGGAGCCGGCGGTGTTATCTTGGTAACCACCAAGAAGGCGAAAGAGGGCAAGACCTCGTTGAGCTATGACGCAACTTTCGGTGTTCGTAAAGCTAGCAACGTAATCGAGCCGTTAAATGCGGAAGAGCAACTCGAGATGCGAAAACTATCTTACGCAAACGCAGGGCTTACATTGCCGACCGGTTGGGACTTGACCAAGAACCCATGGGTAGGTACCACACGTACCAACTGGATGGACGAGATCTTCCGCACCGCTTTCTACCAACGCCATAACGTAGCCTTGAATGTTGGTTCCGAGAATGCCTCCAACCGTGTTTCATTTGCTTACGATAACGATGAAGGTGTATTGATCAATACTTTCAACAAGAACCTTTCACTTCGTTACAACGGTAAATTCAAATTGAATAAATGGGTGACCATCACCGAAGACGTGGTTTGGAAGAACAACGAAAGCCGTTCAAAAGATACCGACAGTGGTTATACGGGAGTTGTCGCGGCGGCTATGTATATGCCTGCCAGCGCTACGGTTTACAATCCGCTGGATGGTACTTACGGTGGAACAACGACCGAAGACCCGGATTACATCGCCAAATATGGCTCCAACTTCGCAGATATCCATGGAGACGCTGTCAATCCGGTTCGCTTGCTGGAAGCGGAAAACCGCTATGACCGAACCAGCGACATCTGGAGTACGACCAGTCTGGAACTAGCTAATATCGTTACCGGCTTGAAGTTCACGAGCCGTTTCACTTACAACCTGAAGAATAATCTATATAAGAACTTCAGCCCGATCCGTGACGAGGTGGGAAAACCCTCCTTGACAAATAATCTGGATGAAACGACTTACCGTGCAGACGCATGGAAAACGGAAAACACATTGACTTACGACAATACGTTTAATGACATGCACACCATGGGTGTCTTACTATCCACTACGGCCGATCATTACAGCAAGCGAGGATTAGAGGTTAATGGAAAAGATTTATCTGACGAATCCGCTTATTTACAATATCTATCCTATGCGAATTCCGTTTCCGCAACCGATTATTTGACCGGTCCTGACGCAAACGTATCCTTGATCGCCCGTCTGGCTTATTCCTTCAACGATCGTTACTTCGTTACAGCCTCTTGGCGTCGTGATTACGCAGGCCGTCTACCTAAAGATAATAACTATGGCGACTTCCCTGCCGTAACAGCCGGATGGAAAATCTCTAATGAATCTTTCTTCCCGAAGAGCGAGACACTGAATTTATTGAAGATCCGTGCTTCTTGGGGACGTGTCGGTAATCTAGGATCTATCGGTTACAATTACAAATCAGCTTTATTAGGTAAGAATTATTGGTCGGAGCAGGCACAGTACGGCGTAGAATCGAACAAGATTTGGGGTAACTTCGTCTATAACTCTACCGCATTAAATCCCAACTTAACATGGGAAACTTCCGAGCAATGGGACTTAGGTCTAGATGTGAACATGTTCGACAATCGCTTGAGCATGGCATTCGACTATTTCGACAAACGCACGTTCAACTTGATCCAGTCGCAAACGATGAACTGGCCGGGAACGATCGGTATCGATGCCATGTTAGTCAATCAAGGTGAAGTCCGCAACCGAGGTTTCGAGGCGCAAATCAATTGGAACCAACAGGTAAATAAAGATTGGTCGTACTTCGTTTCCGGAAACTTCTCTTATTTAAAGAACTGGGTTTCTGATATTGGCGTAAAGAACGCAGACGGAACTCCGGGTGTCTGGACAGGTATCACCAAGGACAATGCCTATTTCGATGGAAGTTATCGTAACCTTCCTTATATGTATCAGACAGCCGAAGGAGAGCCGCTGGCCTCTTTCTACCTGATCAAGACTGACGGTATTTTCCAAAGCGATGCGGATGCAGCCGCTTATGTAAACAAAGACGGAAAACGAATCCAACCGGACGCTGTAGCCGGCGATTTGAAATTCGTCGATGCCAATGGTGATGGAGTCATCAATGATGAAGACCGTCAATACTGCGGTAGCGCTACACCTAAAACTACATTCTCATTCTCCGGAGGATTCACTTGGAAGAAGCTTTCCGTAAGCGCTATGTTCCAAGGCGTAGGTGGAGCACAAGCTTTATATGTAGGTAAATATATGGCCTTAAGCGATGTAGAAGGAAACTTCAACCGCTCAAAAGAGATCATGAACGCTTGGAGTCCGTCGAATACAGGGTCGAATATTCCACGCTTATCGAAAAACGACCCGAATAGCAACTTTAGCACACCGTCTGATTGGTATCTGGAGAATGCTTCTTACTTACGTTTGAAGAACTTCACCGTATCCTATGACTTGAGTGATGTTATCCGGAAATGCGCTCACCTGCAAGAACGCAACAGCATGATGTCGGTTTACCTTAGCGGTGAGAACCTCTTCACGATCACGAACTACTCAGGAATGGACCCGGAAACCGGCGGTTGGGATGCCTTGAAGTATCCGGTTTCACGCGTATTCTCTGTCGGAGTCAAATTGACATACTAATCGGGTGTTTTAAAAGATATTCATATTAACAAAGGATCAAAATGAAAAGATATATTACAGTATTAGCATTATCCGCATTGGTTTGTAGTTCTTGTAGCGACTTCCTCGACGTTCAGCCGGAAGGAAACGCAACTACAACCTCCTATTTCTTGAATGATCAACAGGCCATTGATGCCATTGACGGATTATATGAAAGATTCCATCAAGAGGGTTGTTACGGCCGTGAGTTATTCTGGGAACAGGGAGCCGCATGCGACATTGTTTGGGGACGTACGCGTGGTTATAACTCTTTGGCGACCTTAGCCTATACCGGTGATGAATCTCCTCTAAGAGATGTATTCAGCCGTATGTATTCTACTATGTCCCGTGCGAATTGGATCATCCAAGAATTAGTGAAGAAAGAAAAGGGAACGACGCTGACCGCCGTCGAGAAACGCAGCTTGGGCGAAGCTTACTTCAGTCGCGGTTGGGCACATTATCTGATCGCTTATCGGTACGGTACGGATAAACAAGGAGTGCCTTTCGTACGTTACGAGGACTTCCCCGACGATTACGACAACTCCATACCGCCTCAGCAAGCTACCGTTATGGACAATTATAAACTGATCATCGAAGATATGGACAAGGCAATCGCCTACCTTCCAAACTTCGAATCCTATGACGCTGACAACCGGGGCCGGGCACATCAGGCTGCTGCCGTGGCGTTCAAAGCGAAAACTTATGCTTACTGGGCTACTTGGGATGCTACCCAATGGAACAACGTCATCGAGATGGTCAATCAATTAGAGAACAACTACAATCGAGATCTAGCTCCCACATTTGCGGAACTATTCTCGTCTGACTTGAAAGATTATTGGAACGCCGAATATCTCTGGACTATTCCGAGTATCGGTGGCGCACTACCGGGCGGTACCGAATTCCCGGGTATTATCCTTGAGAACAAAGGCTGGGGCAAATATAATGGTTGGGGGCAGATGAAGCCCTCTTACGACATCTACGAAGAAATGGCGAAAGATGGTAAAGGTAATGACCGTTTAGTACGCTCAATCTTGGAATACAACCAAGAGTTCCCGTTCTTCGGCGAGACACGCAAGTTCTGGTCTACCTCCGACCTTGAAGCTGGTTTCATGATCAATAAATACATGGACGCGTTCAAATACTCAGACCCTGTAGGTGAAGGAGCCGTGAGTGCTAACGGAGACTGGCCTACGGTCCGTGTCAATTTCCCGATCATCCGTTTCGCAGAAATGTTATTGTTCCGTGCCGAGGCATATTTAATGACAGGCCAAGCCGATAAAGCAACCGCAGATATCAACCGTATCCGCCTACGCTCCAACTTGGTACCGCTTACCGGCACCGCCACGATGAAGGATCTATATCACGAACGCCGTTGTGAATTGGCTTTTGAGTTTACAGACCATCTATTCGACTTAAAGCGTTGGAACCGTTCTTCCAATGCCGACATAAAGACATTGGCCGATAAAGAGTTGAACGCACATCCACGTATCCGCAGATATGAAGACCGGGCGAATCCGGTATCCGCGTTCACGATTATTGGTTACGAAGATTACACCAACAAAAACGCCTATCAAGCACATATGATGGTATTCCCGTATCCAAGTGAAGAGATTACTAAATCGAATGGTCAACTGAAGCAGAACGAGGGATATTAACCGGCTCCTTTAAACCGATCAAGGTACGAATAAGATTCAATTACGGGCTGTCTCAGAAAATGAAACAGCCCGTGTTATTTTCTACCGGGTAAAAACGCATATCTCAAATAGGTAGTTTACCTTTGCCAATTGTATAATATAGTAAACAAAAGATACACCATGAGATTAATTCAAACTCTTTCTTCTTGCTTGTGTACAGGGATAATAGCCTTATTCACGGCCTGTAGCCAAGCACCACAATCCCCCATCGATTCCGTGAATCCGTTTATCGGCACGGGATTTCACGGACACACGTATCCCGGGGCCACGGCTCCTTACGGAGCGGTCCAACTCAGTCCGGACACCCGGAAAGAGAATTGGGACGCTTGTTCCGGTTATCATTACAGCGATTCTACCTTAATGGGTTTTTCCCATACCCATTTAAGCGGTACGGGATGTATCGACCTTGGCGATATCCTATTCCGTCCGTCACTCCAGACACCTCTAGCGTTCTCGCACTCGGACGAGAAGGCTTCCCCGGGTTACTACTCGGTGAATCTCAGGGAGGCAGGTGTATTAGCGGAACTTACCACGACCCCGCATGTCGGGATACACCGATATACCTATAAAAAAGGGATAGAGGCTACGTTGGTGGTCGATATGGACCATTTATTGGATAACGAATATATATACGAAGGCTGGGTTAAGCAAACTGGGGAGAATGAGCTTACCGGTATGCGGCGTACCCGGGGCTGGGTAGACAATCAATATGTCTTCTTTGTAGCGCAATTCTCGCAACCCTTCTCTTCCATGGAACAGCCTTCCGAACGGCAAGCCGTACTTACCTTCGATACGACTACCGGAAAGCCCATCGTCTGCAAAGTCGGGGTATCGATCGTAAATGAGGAGAACGCCCGTCTGAACCTTGAGCAAGAGACGGATTCCTATGGCTTTGATTTCGATGCCATCCATCAAGCGACACGCTCCGATTGGGAAAAAGAACTGGACGTTATCACGGTAGAAGGAGGCACCGAAGCCGAGCGCACGAATTTCTATACGGCGCTATACCATAGCAAGATCATCCCGAATATAGCGAGCGACGTGAACGGACAATACCGCCGTCACGACATGAGCGTAGCGACGATCCCGGCAGGTCGCCGCCAATTCTCCACCTTCTCCACTTGGGACACCTTCCGGGCCTGGCATCCGATGATGACTCTGTTGGATACTACCTTGGTGAATGATATGGTACAGTCTCTCTTGGATATGTACGACGCCAGCGGCGAGCTTCCGTTATGGCCCTTATCGGCAGGCGAGACCGGAACGATGATCGGTTATCACTCCACATCGATTATAGCGGACGCTTATTTAAAAGGTATTCGCGGATATGACGCGGAACATGCTCTCGAAGCGATGAAGATCTCAGCGGAGAAGAATAAGAAAGGAGCGGATTATTATATAAAGGAAGGCTTCATCCCGACGAATATCAAGAAAGAATCGGTTTCCTGTTTATTGGAATTCGCCTACGATGACTGGTGTATCGCACAAATGGCGAAAGCTTTAGGACATATGGATGATTATGAGACCTTCATCAAGCGTTCCCAGAATTTTATCAACGTATTCGACGGTAGTACCCGGTTCTTCCGGGGCAAACGGCAGGATGGGAATTGGGAGACTCCTTTCGATCCATTCGCTATCGGACGTTCCTATACGGAGGCTACGGCCTGGCAATATCGTTTCTTTACCCCGCATGACGTATATGGATTGACCCAGTTGTTCGGAGGCCGGGAGGCATTCATCGCTGATCTGGATAGCTTATTTATGGTTACCTCCGAGGTAGTCGGCGATCTGGTAGACGTTACAGGATTGGTCGGTCAATACGCGCATGGCAACGAGCCTAGCCACCACATGGCTTACCTGTACAGCTACGTAGGCGAGCCGTGGAAAACCCAAGAATGGACCCGCCGCCTGTTGGATGAGATGTACCAACCGACTCCCGAGGGGATTATCGGCAACGAGGATTGCGGGCAGATGTCCGCTTGGTACCTGTTGAGCAGCCTTGGTTTCTACTCCGTTTGTCCGGGTAGCAACCAGTTTATCCTGACTACGCCGCTCTTTGACAAAGCGACCGTGAAACTCGGAAACGGAAAGATACTTACGATCACGGCAAACCAACCGGAAAAGAATAAATACATCACGAGCGTATCGCTGAATGGAGAAGAGATTAAGCACTGCTATATCACATACGACCAGTTGATGCAAGGAGGTACACTGGACTTTACGCTCTCGGCGACACCGGACAAGAGTTGGGGAACCGCTCCCGAGTACGCTCCCTATTCCTATACGGAGCAACCTACCGTCTCTATCCCTTACATAGCGAATGATCTGGATTTATTTGAAGGTGAGATTACGGCGGAACTAAAATCCACGACACCCGAGGCGGTTATCCATTACACGCTTGACGGATCGGAACCGGATGAGAACGCTCCGGTATACAGCGAGCCATTCGTCTTAAAAGAGACCACGATTATCAAGGCCAAAGGATATAAAAAGGGATTCGTACCCAGCCGTACGTACTCGATCCAAGCGACAAAAGCCGTATTACGCCCCGCGTTATCCATACAGCCTACGAAGCATGGGGTAGCTTATACTTATTACGAAGGAGAGTTCCAATGGGTAGCCGATCTGCAAAAGGCGAAGGAGGTCGAGAGCGGAACAATACCTGAGCCTTCTATCCTGAACGCTAAATTGCCGGATCATTTCGGTTATATCTTCACCGGATATATATACGCCCCGGAAGATGGAGTCTATGAGTTCAGTACCCGCTCGGATGACGGTAGCGTCCTCTATATCGGCAAAGAAAAGGTAGTGGACAATGATGCCTCCCACGCCGCCATCGACGCGATGGGACGCATCCCCTTACAAAAAGGCTACCACCCCTTCGCCTTGCATTATTTCGAGGATTACGAGGGTGAGTACCTAGGCTGGAGCTGGCGTACGCCAAGCATGTCCAAACTAGACGCGATCCCAACAGAGAACCTTTATATAAATTGATAATATTAAATACTGAATCATATGAGAAGAACAACTCTATCCGTGCTATCCGCCTTAGCCATCCTGCTATCCGGCATGATCGTTCCAGAGGCTGCGGCACAAAGTCGCCGAGACAAAGAACAAACGTATGTATTAGAGAAACCTTACGAGGTCAAGAAACTAGTCCCCCCTACCGGAAAGAAAATAAAGAACGTGATCCTCATGATCGGCGACGGCATGAGCCTTATGCACATGTATTCCGCTTGGACCGCCAACCGGGGCAAGCTCTGGCTGGACAACTCCCAATACACCGGCCTCTCGAAAACCTATTGCGCCAACCGCCTCATCACCGACTCCGGAGCCGGAGGTACCGCACTGGCCACCGGCCATAAAACGAACTACCATATGGTAGGCGTAGATCCGGAAGGCAAGCCCTTGGAATCTTTGGCTACCTTGGCGAATAAGAAAGGCCTGTCAAGCGGCATCGCCGTTACCTGTCGCCTATGGGACGCTACGCCCGCCGACTTCTGCTGCCACAATACGGATCGCGACGCCGAGGCCGAGATCGTAGCGGATTACGTGAACTGTGGCGTCGATTACGTATTCGGCGGCGGCTCCAAGCTATTCGAGAACCGTGCGGACGGTCGCGATTTGTTCAAGGAATTAAGGGAGAAAGGTTACCAAACTCCCCGTAGCTGGGAGGAACTGGCGAAGATTCAAAAAGGCAAGGTATTCTGCGTTACCGATACCGTAGACACCCCGCTTCCCGCCGAGCGAGGCGATCTCTTGGCTCGTGCCTCGATGAAAGCGATCGATCTGCTGGGACAAAACCCGGAAGGTTTCTTCCTGATGGTAGAGGGCTCCCAATTGGATGATTACGGACATTTCAACGATATCGACCTGTTGATGCAAGAGACACATGATTTCGACCGTACGATCGGACGTATCTTCGAATGGGCCGCCCAAGACGGTGAGACATTGGTCGTCGTAACCGCCGATCACGAGACCGGTGGCCTTACCTTGGTGGACGGGGATCTGAACGAGGGCCGTATCGTTTGTAAATTCTCCACCGGAGGGCATAGCGGCGTAATGGTCCCCGTTTATGCTTTCGGCCCGGGCGCCGAGAACTTCACGGGTATCTTCGAGAATACGGATATCTTCTGGAAGATCAAAAAGCTCCTGAATCTATAATCAAACAGTATTCATCCGATGGAGAGTATAACAGGGCTATCCCGCTAGTCAAGTACCGCAGTACTTTGGCTGAGAGGACAGCGGTACTTGACTAGCAGGACAGCAGTACTTGACTAGCAGTACTACGGTACCCGACCGGGAGGACTGTGTTCACCGACTGAGGCGCGCCTTCTCCCTCTCTCCCCCAATAAATATCATAAAGAATGACAACAAGACGAAACTTCTTAAAGCAATCCCTTCTTGCGGCAGGCGCGGCCTCCGTTCCCGCCGGGAACCTTTTAGCACAAGAGAAAATGGAAGAGAAACGCCCCAAATACAATCTTCCTTACAAGAACACCTACCTGAAGGAACCCTTCGTGACCGAGAACGAGTTCCGGACGGCGAAACCGGAGACCATCACGCCCGGAACCTTCGAGGAGGCCAAGCAAATCCTCCCGGACCCGACTTGGAGCGGACATGAGAAAGAGATCGAGATGTACTGGAAGGCTTGGCAAATCGGCATCGGCAACATCAAGGCCCCGGAACCGGATTCCGGTTTCGTATGCAGTTACCTCGATGTCGCCTACAACGGCAATATCTTCATGTGGGACTCCGCCTTCATGATGATGTTCGCCCGTTTCGGTACCCGCTTCTTCCCCTTCCAACGTACGTTAGATAATTTCTACGCCAAACAACATCCGGACGGTTTCATCTGCCGGGAGATCAAGGCGGACGGAGCGGACTGTTTCGAGCGTTACGATCCGACCAGCACCGGACCGAATATCCTCCCTTGGAGCGAGATCGTCTATTATAAGCAGTTCGGCGATATAGACCGCCTACACAAGATATTCCCCGCCCTTTGCGCTTATTATAAATGGTTGAAGCTAAACCATACGTGGCGCAACGGTACGTATTGGACCAGCGGTTGGGGTACCGGCATGGACAACATGCCCCGGGTGGAACCGAAATACAATCCGATATACAGCCACGGCCATATGATCTGGCTGGACGTTTGCTTGCAACAATACTTCACTGCCGGGCATCTGCTTGAGATGGGTTTCTATCTGGAGCGTTGGCAGGAGATCGAGGAGTTCGAGGACGAGCAGAAGATGCTAAAGAAGTATATCAACGAGAACCTATGGGACGAGAAGGAACATTTCCTTTTCGATCAATACGCCGACGGAAGCCTTTCCTCCACCAAGGGAATCTACGCGTACTGGGCCTTATTGACCGATGTCCTGTCCAAGGAACGCATGGATGCTTTCGTGGCCGAGCTGGATAACAAGGAGACATTCAACCGCCTGCACCGCGTCCCTTCCCTTGCCGCCAACCATCCTAAATACAAGGATAACGGCCGCTACTGGCAGGGTGGCGTATGGCCGGGAGCGAACTATATGGTGATTACCGGCCTATTGCAACAAGGCTATCGTAAATTGGCTTACGAGATCGCACGCAACCATTACGATAACGTCCTAAAGGTGTATAAGAATACCGGTACGTTCTGGGAATACTACGCTCCGGAACATGAGGAGCCGGGCTTCATGGCTCGCCCGAATTTCGTGGGCTGGGGCGGACTGGCACCGATCTCCGGCTTGATCGAGCAAATCTTCGGCATCCGCTCCAATGTGTACGAGAAGAAATTGACCGTAGACGTGAACTTGACGGAGGCTTATGGTATCGACCGTTATCCTTTCGGCCTCGACGGTCTGGTAGCGATCAAAGTCAAGTCCCGTTCTTCCGCTACCCAAGAGCCGCAGGTAGAAATTACCAGCGACGTTCCCTTGGAACTAACCGTCCTTTGGGGCGACAAACAGAAGACGGCTAACGTAAAACCCGGCACGCAAACCGTATAAAACAGTAAATCCATCAAACATCCAGTTGTAGAGACGGGGCGTGCCCCGTCTCTACAACTAGACTCAAAAAACAATTAGTATATGAAACAGATTCTATCCTTATTTATCACCTCCCTCGCCCTCTGTACGGCTTGCTCCTCCCCGAAGGGATCGGACACAGTTCAAGTGGCGGAGACAACCACGGAGCAGACGATTCAGAAAGCCTCCTCCGCAATTCATTACAACGCCTTCTCGCACAATGATTACTGGCGGGAGAGACCTCTGCTGGACGCCTTGTCCTTCCGCTTCAACTGCGTGGAGGCCGATCTGTGGCTGATCGATGACGAGCTATACGTTTCCCATGACCGCCCGGAACCCAATCCGGCAATTACCTTCGAGAACCTATACCTCAAGCCGCTCGTGGCCCGCATACAAGCGAATGGAGGTAAGGTCTATCCCGGTAGCGATCGTCCTTTCTACCTGATGGTGGATTGCAAGGCACAAGGCGAAGAGATGTACAAGCTATTAAAGAAACAGATGGAACCTTACAAGGAATATTTCTGTTCCGTCGATAACGGCGAATATAAAGAAGGTGCCGTCCTCTTCTTCCTTTCCGGCGACCGTCCGAAGAACAGCCTGCCGAAAGAGAACAGCCGCTTCACCTTCCTCGACGGACAAATAAAGGATCTGGGACAGGGCATCCCTGCTTCCCTCGCTCCGGTCATAAGCGATAATTACTCCGATTTCTTCACATGGAAAGGCGAAGGTGAGATGCCCGCCGACCAACTACAGAAGATGCGTGAGATCATCCGGAAAGTCCACGATGAGGGAAAACTATTCCGTTGGTGGGGCGCCCCGGATACCGAGCAGTTCAAACGCTTCTTCATCAAAGAAGGCGTAGACTTGGTAGGTGCCGATGACCTGAATGGGTTATACAACGTATTGAACAAGCGTTAAACGAGAAAATTACAATAGGCATTATAAGGTTGTTACAATGGGCATTCTAGCATCTTTACAACAGGCATCGTAACAGCCTTATAATGCCCATCATAGTTTTAACATATCACAACCGCTTTTATTCCAACCAAGGCTGCGGATTCAGCTTCGTCTTTTCCTTCCACAATTGGAAATGGAGGATCGTGGAATTACCGTCCTCCGGATCCGAATAGATCCTTCCGATCGCTTGACGGGTAGAGACCCGGTCGCCCGCTTTTACATATACCTGACTCAAATTGCTATAAACCGTCAAGTAGTTACCATGACGAACGATTACGGAATTATTATACCCCGGCACCACGAACACACGCGTCACCTCCCCATTGAATACCGCACGGGCATCCGCCCCGGGTGAGGTCTGGATATCGATACCACTATTACTGGTACGAACATATTTCAACTCCTGATGCTGTTGCTCGCCGAATGTAGCGACGATCGTATGTCTTCCGGCCACCGGATACGGCAAACGTCCCCGGTTATTGGCGAAGTTATCGGACAATTGCTTCTCCGCCTTTGTCATCGCATAGCCCCCTTTCGTATCCGCCACACGTTCCTCACGGATCGGCTCTTTTTTACTTTCCGGTACGGGTTTACCCTTAGCGGCAGCTTGTTCACGAGCACGACGCTCACGTTCCGCACGTTCACGGGCGGCTTTCGCCTCGGCCTCGGCACGGGCGATCTCCTCGGCGATCTGCTTCTCTATCTGTCGGTTTAAAGCCTCGGCTTGACGACGCTTCTTTTGGAGATCCGCCTTCAAATCCTTTTGTCTCTTATTCAATAGCTGGACTTCCTCTTTCTGAGAAGCTTCCTCACTTTCTAGCTTCTTACTCTCTTCTTGACGAGTTCCTAAAAGGGCACGTTTCTCGGCACGGGTCTTCTCCATCTCAGCTTGCTTACGGCTGATCTCGGCCTGCTTTTCAACGATGTCATTCGCTTGCCGCTTCTGCCAATCCGCATATTCCCGCAAATACCGCATACGCCGCATGGATTGAGAGAAACTCTCGGCGGATAGGATAAACAACAATTTATCTTGCGAGCTATGGCGTTTATAAAGCCCTCGCATCGATTTACCGTAATTCGTCTGCTTATCGCCCAGTTCCCGTTTTAAGGTGCGCAACTGGCCTTGGATATTCAAGATATCTTTCTCGATCTCATCCAGCTCTTGATTCAATAAACTGATGACTTTCTTACGGGAAAGAATTTGTTTGGAGAGTAGATTCAAACGGTTCAGGGAAGTTTTAGCAGTCTGGGCCGTCTCTTGCAATAATTTATTCGTCTCCTCGATATCGGCCAACGCCTCCTTGCGCTGCTGCTCCAACTGACGGACAGCGGCGGATTTCTGACCGTAAACCACGGTAGATAAAGACAATGCCAATAGAACGATCCAGACGTGCCTCATGATAGATTATTGATTCAGATTCGTAATCGTTTTCAATACTTGCGCAAAGGTAATACGCTTATATTTAGAAGGAACCGAAAAATCCAACTTGAGCGGCTCGTCCAGTTGGATACGGGAGTAATGGATCTTCACCCCACCCTCGGGATTCCCGTTCTTCAACACCTGCACATCCATCAACATCGGGAACGGCTGCCGATCCACCAAGCGAAAATCCTCGTACAGCCATTGCAAGGCATAACGATCGGAAGGATCCGCTACATAGGTAGAGAGAAGTTTCTCCTCGCCATCCGCCTTAAAGGTATAGAAAAGCCCCATGGCATCCTTGGTCTTGATCTCGGCTACCGGGCCTTCTTGATTCAGCTTAAAACGATTATAATGCTTACGGGAAACGCCCTGCTCCCCCGGGATAAACAGATGATTCGTGAAAAGAGCCTGCAAATTGTAGAAGTTGAACTCGATCGGAGTCTGCCCTTGCAAATTGGAATAATTCTCGATCATATAGCGTTTATTCATGCGGTCTACCACCTTGATCGTATCCCGGCTCAACTCGATACGGAAGATCTCGATCCCGAGAAAAGGTTGTACCGACAGTTGGAATGCACTATCCTTGACCATCTTCATATCCACCCGAGAGCTCATTTGCTTACCAGGGATATCCAGATCCACGTTCAACCGGGCCGTCAAGGTACGGAACTGGAAGGATTGATCCTCCACCGACTGGAAGAACTCATTATGAGCCTTCACGCTAGCGGATTCCACCGTCCCGACTTTCTTGGACGATTTACAGCCTGTCAACATCGAAAGTAAAAGACCTCCACATAACAGGAAGGTCAAGAAATAGTCTCTTTTCATTTCGCGTTCTCGTCTTCTATATATTGTTGCTCGGCGATCTTACGGTTCAAGATCTCGGAATCCTTCCCCATCTCTTTCGCCTTTTTCCATTGCTCCACCGCTTTTTCCTTATCACCGTTCATGAAAAGGATGTCCCCATAATGATCCACGAGTTCGGCGCTCTTTGTCTTATCTTTCTCCAAAGCGCTCTCGATATAGATTTTCGCCAAGGTATAGTTTCCTTGTACGAAGAAGATCCAAGCGTAGGTATCCAGATACGTGGCGTTGTCCGGTTCCAGCTTGATACATTGGGCGCTCATACGTTCCGCCTTTTTCAAGTCTTTCTTCTCCAAAGAAAGGAAGTAACTGTAGTTGTTCAGTACGACCACGTTCTTGTCATTATACTTCAACGCCTCATCGTACGCTTTATACGCTTGATCCAATTGCCCCATCTGGTAATAAATATCACCGATCTGACCGTAGAAATCCGATTTCAGCGGCAGGTTCTCCTTCGGAATGATATTCAAGCCCGCATAATAGGTATTCAAGGCTTCTTGATATTTCTGTTGTTGGTAGTAAGCGATACCCAGATAGAAGTAATATTCCGGCGACTCGGGGAAAAGCTCCATACAAGCCGTACAGATACGGATGACCTCCGGGATATCCTCCCCTTTCAAAGCCAGATTCAGCAATTGCTGCCAAGCCCCGGCGTTACCCGGTTCCATCTCTGTTACCAACTGGAACTGGAATTTCGCCTCCTCTGTCTTTCCTTGGGCCATCAAGAGACCGCCATACATCAGTTTTAAGTCGATATCCTCCGGATGTTGCTCCAAAAGAGTTTGGAATAAATGGTTCGCGTTCTCAGTTCCTTGCTTCGTTTGTTGCAGTTTCAAGATATACCGGGAAAGGATGTTCACTTTCGTCTCCACGTCCAGCTTCTCGTTTACCAAAGCGCTGCGGATTTGTTGCTCGGCGGCCTCCTTATCCCCTTTCGCCTCGTAGTAATTGGCCATAGAGACGATATAATAAGGGTCGGTCGGATCAATCTCATTCGCTTTTTGATAGCAAGCCAAAGCCTTGTCCATCTCCCCGTTTTCCAAATGAAGATCGCCCAATACGATCTGGTAACGGGCCTCCATAGGATATTTAGCCGCTAGCTTCTCGATCTCCTTGAAAGCCTCTTCCGGTTTCTCCAACTGGACGTACAGTTTGTATTTCTGCATGGAGATCGCCTCGTTCATACCCATAACCGACTCCAACGCATCATAAGCCTCGATCGCCTTCCCGATCTCGCCGGCTTGCGTCAAGGCATCGGCCAGATAATAATTCAGCTCCTCCTTCTCCGGATAATCACGAACCAATTCCTCGTACTCCTCGGCGGCTTCGCCATACATGCCCAGATTCCGGGTGATAGACGCCAATGCCATTTTATACGTGAAATTATCCTTGCTGTTGGCCACGGCTCTTTTCAACATCTCGACCGCTTTCTCCGGACGGTTCAACTGTACATAAAAAGAAGAAAGCTCATACAAGACCGGAGCCGCCGTAGAGTCAATCTCCAAGCAATGGTTGAAGGCATCATAAGCGGCGTCGAATTTCCCGGCGTTCTTCAAGTTCAAGCCCTCATAAAAGAAGTAATCGAATTTACGTTGATCCTTCTCCGTTTCTGTAGCACCAGCCGGGAGCACAGCGACCAACGAGAGGAAAGAGATGAGATATATCAGTTGCTTAAACATCCTATTATTCTTGTTAACCTTATTATTCTTATTCTTTTCCGGTATGGCCGAACCCTCCGGCTCCCCGCTCGGTATCATCCAACGTCTCCACGGGCTCCCAATCCACATGGCTATGAGCGGCTATAACCATTTGGCAGATACGCTCACCATCATTCACCGTAAAAGGCTCCGAAGATAGATTCACGAGAATAATGCCGATCTCCCCCCGATAATCGGCGTCGATCGTACCCGGCGTATTCAGCAGGGTTATCCCATGCTTTAAAGCCAGCCCGCTACGCGGACGCATCTGGGCCTCATAGCCTTCCGGCAGCGAGATATAAAGTCCGGTCGGGATTAATTTACGTTCCAACGGTTTCAACACAACCGATTCCGACAAATTCGCCCGGATATCCATCCCGGCAGATAAAGGAGTCGCATAACCCGGCAGCAGGTGATGCGATTTATTGATAATTCTTACTTTCATACTTGCAAAGATAAACAAATTGTCAATAGTCAATCAATTAACCCAATCCCCGTTCTCTTTTATTAACTGAACTAAACGTTCTACAGCGTCTTCCTCGGGGATATTCTTGAGGACACATTCCTTACCTTTATACAGGCTGATTTGTCCACGTCCGGCACCCACATAACCATAGTCGGCATCGGCCATCTCGCCGGGACCATTCACGATACAGCCCATGATACCGATCTTCAATCCTTTTAGATGAGAAGTAGCCTCCTTGATACGGGCGATCGTTGTTTGCAGGTCGTACAAGGTACGTCCGCAACTCGGACAAGAGATATATTCCGTCTTACTGATACGGGTTCTTGTAGCCTGCAAGATTCCGAACATACAGCGATCCGAGACAACCGCCTCGCATCCCTCATTGTGCAGCATCAAGCCATCCCCGAAACCATCCAGCAAAAGCGTACCGAAATCGGCGGCGGATTTCAGTTGCAACAACTCCACATCCGTCTCCCGGAAATCACGATGCAAGACAACCGGCACGTCACAACCCGCCATCAGCAATTTATGCATAGCCGCACGTTGCGAGCCAACCCCATTCCGATGATGTGTACTTAATAAGACCACCACGGTCTTATCCGCTTTCAAGATCTCCAACATACGATCCGTAAGATCCATATACGTCAGACGGATAAACTTAAGCGGACAATCGTAATCCTTTAACTCCTCCGCCTCCGAGGCGATGAAGCAAGGAAAAGCATTCGGACGCTCTTTCCAAAAATGAGCGTCTACCAATAAACGGAAATTATCCGGCAAATTATCCGGATCTTCCTTCCCTATATATATATAGTCCGGCAAGGACAAATAATCAAACTCAAAATCCCCGCTACTACGATCGGAGATCACGACTGGCGAGAAAGTACCTCCGATACCTTCCACCACACGGCTTATACGACGGCTTGTCGCCACCGTATCGAAACCGGGAGCCATCGAAGCCTCGATAGGACGATGATTTTCCCGTTCCCTAATATAATCCACCAATTTACGCGCTACCGGCATTTCCGCCTCGGGGTCCTCACTCAAGGAAACCCGGATCGTATCACCGATACCGTCACATAGAAGCGTACCGATTCCAACAGCGCTCTTGATACGCCCGTCCTCACCGTCACCCGCCTCCGTTACCCCAAGGTGCAAGGGGTAATGCATATTCTCGGCCTCCATCGTACGAACCAACAACCGCACGGTCCTTACCATGACAACGGTATTGGAAGCCTTAATCGAAATAACCACATCCGGGAAATTCTCCTCCCGGCAAATGCGAAGAAACTCCATACAACTCGCTACCATCCCCTCGGGCGTATCACCATAACGGCTCATGATACGATCGGAGAGCGAGCCATGATTCACACCGATACGAATAGCGGTGCCATGTGCCTTACAAATATTCAAGAAAGGGACGAACCGCTCGCGGATCTTCTCGATCTCGGCGGCATATTCCTCATCCGTATATTCAAGATGGCTGAATGTCTTTACCTTATCTACATAGTTTCCCGGATTGATACGTACCTTTTCCACCTCACCGGCGGCGGCATCAGCCGCTCTAGGATTAAAATGGATATCAGCGACCAAAGGAGTCGTATACCCTTGCTCATTCAATTGTTTACGAATCTCGCCCAAGTTTCGGGCTTCCCGTTCCCCCTGTGCCGTAAAACGCACATACTCAGCTCCCGCCTCGATCATACGGATCGCTTGAGCTACCGCCGCCTCCGTATCCATCGTTGATACATTAGCCATGGATTGAATACGGATAGGATTCTCACCTCCCATGGGTGTGTCACCGATTTGGGCAACGGATGATTTACGGCGGTTGTAATTAAAGTAAGCCATTGTTCATTGAAAATTGAGAATTGAAAATTGAGAATGAGTGTTGAGAACTGAAAACCTAAAGAGAGACTTTCTCCTTAATTTTCAATTCTCAACTTTCAACTTTCAATTAATTAGTTTTGTATTTAAAAGAAACCTTAGCCAACTCCTCGTTAGCCTTCACGATTTTCTTCTTCAAATCCTCCTTATAAGCGGATAGCTTCTCCTGAAGTTGCTCGTCGCCGACGGCAAGCATCTGCACCGCAAGGATACCAGCGTTCAAAGCGCCATTGATGCCGACAGTAGCCACAGGGATTCCCGGAGGCATCTGTACGATAGCCAACAAGGCATCCATACCGTCCAGCGTAGAGTTAATAGGCACGCCGATCACGGGAACCGTCGTCATGGAAGCGATCACACCGCAAAGATGAGCGGCCATTCCGGCAGCGGCGATGATAACCTTGATTCCACGTCCTTTAGCTCCTTTGGCGAAAGCCTCCACCTCAGCGGGAGTACGGTGTGCGGATAGAGCATGCATCTCGAACGGGATCTCCATCTCATCCAAGAACTTAGCCGCCTTCTCCATAACGGGTAGATCCGAGGTACTACCCATGATAATACTTACAACAGGTGTCATTCTTATTTAGCGATTAATTTTTGATAGTCTTCAGCGGATAATAGTTCCTCCAACTCAGAAGCGTCCGTAAGAGAAATCTTGATTAACCAACCTTTACCATAAGCGTCTTCATTAACCAATTCAGGAGCGTCTTCCAATTCAGCGTTTACTTCCAAAACCTCTCCGCTAACCGGCATGAAAAGATCGGAAACAGTCTTAACAGCTTCAATCGTACCGAACACCTCTTCTTTAGCGACGGTCTCCCCCTCTGTCGTAATGTCTACATAAACGATCTCACCTAGCTCGCCTTGAGCGTAATCAGTAATACCAACATAAGCTACGTCACCTTCTACACGAATCCACTCATGGTCTTTTGTGTACTTTAAATCTGCAGGAAAATTCATAATTTTAGTGTTTTTATTAGATGAATAAATAGATATAACTCATTAATGAGGCTACAAAGGTACATATAAATCCCAGACAAAACCCCGCATATACCTGCATTGGTGTATGTCTTTTTAAAAAGATGCGCGAGGTACCTAATAAACCGGCCACGATCAACACGACTATAAAAGCCCAGTAGGGATTTATCATATGGATACGCGCCACTCCCATAATACCGCCCAGTAACCCGCCGATACCAATGGCATGCGCGCTAATCTTCCAAGCGAAATTGACGCATAAGGCGATTACCAAGGCTACGCAAGCCCCGATCAGCATCGCCAACAACCAAAACGGCATCAGCATCTTATACAGGAAAAAGATACAGACCAAGATGGAAGTGATAAAAATCAGATAAGGAACCACTCGTTCCTTCCGGTCGGAAAGCTCTATATCGCCGGCCGCGCCATTTTTCACCAATAAGAAAATGAAAAGTCCGGGAACTATCGCTGTCGAAATAAAGGTGCCTCCGGCAATCAGCAGCTTCACAGGTAACGGGTAAATGGCGAGGAATGTAAACATCAACGCCAACACGATCCCATAGGTCACCATAAGCAACGGATGGAACACGAAGGATATTATATTCGAGAATAGCTTCATACGCTTTTATATTTCTTTTCTCAGACGAGCTACCGGAATCCCCAGTTGCTCCCTGTATTTCGCTACCGTACGCCGGGCGATGACATATCCTTTTTCTTTCAGGATCGTAGCCAACTCCTCATCGGTCAACGGTTTTCGTTTGTCTTCGGCATCTACATGTTCTTTCATGATCTTTTTCACCTCACGGGTCGAGATCTCCTCACCGGTATCGGTCTGCATAGACTCGGAGAAAAAGTATTTCAACGGATAAATACCGAAATTCGTTTGCACATATTTACTGTTACTTACCCGGGAAATAGTGGAGATATCATATCCCGCACGCTCCGCTACGTCTTTCAAGATCATGGGATGGAGGGTAGCCTCATCGCCTGTCAGGAAAAAGTCCCGTTGTAAATAGATAATCGCCTCCATGGTACGCTGCAAGGTCTCATTACGTTGCTTGATAGCGTCGATGAACCACTGGGCGGAATCCAACTTTTGTTTCACGAACTGTACGGCATCCCGCCTCTCAGCGGTTTGGTTCGCCTTATTCGCCGTATAATCCTGAAACATCTCGGCATACTCCCGGTTGATACGCATATCCGGTACCCCCCGGTTATTCATGCTCAAGATAAGCTCTCCATTATGCGCTTCCACCACGAAATCCGGGATGATCTGGCTCATCGCCACTTCCATAGAACCACCCCAACTACTTCCGGGTTTCGGATTTAACATAGTAATCTCGTGAATGACCTTCTTTAACGTTTCCTCATCGATATCGAGACCTCGTAAGATCTTATCGTAATGTTTGCGGGTGAACTCCTCGAAATATTCGGTCAAAACACGAATCGCCAAATTTGTAACCGGAGTATTCTCCTTCTTATCCAGCTGGATCAACAGACATTCTTTCAAGTCACGGGCACCTACCCCGGCAGGCTCAAAATCTTGGATGATATTCAAGATAGACTCGATCTCCTTCTCATCTACCTCTTGTCCGGCTTGGAAGATCAAATCGTCCGCTATCGCCGAAAGGTCCCGTCTCAAATAACCGTCATCATCGATATTTCCAATGATATACTCCGCTATTTTCATTTGCTTATCCGGTAAATCCCTTAACCCGAGCTGCTGTAACAGAAACTCATTCAAGGATTGGCTTACGGAGAAGGGGACATCCTCTTTCCGTTCCGCACGCTCGGTCATTTCCCGTAGCTTATAATCAGGTATATCGTCTTCCGTTAAATAATCTCCCAAAGAAAGGTCGGTCTCAGTATCAACAGAAGGGATCTCTTCTCCCCCCTCCTCGCTTTCAGTTCGTTCAAAATCATCAACAGGCTCTTTTCCTTCCTCCAAGGCTGGGTTATCTTCCAGCTCATGCTTCACACGTTCTTCCAACTCGATCGCGGGAAGCTCCAGAAGCCGTATCAACTGTATCTGCTGAGGGGATAGCTTTTGCTGTAACTTTTGTTGTAACTGTTGCTTTAACATAATCTAAATCATTGCACTGTAAGGGTAGGACAATCACCCGCCCTCTTATTTATCAACATGCAAATATAAGTTTTTAGTTTTAACAGTACAGCTATTAAACTATAATAGTTCTAAACAAGGTGCATGACGGACCCTAGCGACTTTAAAATCCTTCCTTCACGATCCGTTTGATCGGGAGGAAGAATCGTTCGATCAAGCGTAATTCTTCCGTTACGATCTCCGCGGAGGCTTGCGTCTCGGGCGAGACGGGCAGGTCATGAAAGCCTCGACGCAGTCATGGTCTCCGATGCGCTGCATGATATCGCCCACCATCTTGGTATCGAAGAAA